>SXGQ01324300.1_pt1 | contig 66109 bp, 62 predicted proteins | sample 3178371 | NCBI WGS metagenome assembly SXGQ01 (sample SAMN11356859, study PRJNA531348) | freshwater metagenome | isolation source: freshwater sample F1-20 | place: China: Fuxian Lake, Yuxi | collected 2017-12-25
GTCAATCAGGCGGTGTTCGTAGGTGAGTTCGGCTTTGTCAAAATCAGCTTTGAACTCTGCATTAAAGATTTCCTCGAACAGATCTTTGAACTGACCGTCGTATGCCTTCAAGATGGTGTTCTTCGTGCTCATATATACGGGATAGTTGCGCGAGAGTCCGTAGCGGAACGATGCACGAGCAAAATCGCGAATGCTGTCGTTGAAGTTGTACATACCCATGGCCACTCCACCGTCGGCTCCGTACTGTGCAACCTTGAATTCCATTGGCGCGCTGCCATCTTCAGGCGTGAACGTCATTGTGACGGAACCGGCACCTGGAACTTTAAAGTCGGTTGCCTTGTACTGATCGCCGTGAGCATGACGACCAATCACGATGGGCTTGGTCCAGCCAGGTACCAGTTTTGGAATATTGCTGCAAATGATGGGTTCGCGAAACACGACGCCACCGAGAATGTTACGAATCGTGCCGTTTGGCGACTTCCACATTTTCTTCAAGCCGAACTCTTCAACGCGAGCTTCGTCAGGAGTAATGGTTGCGCACTTCACACCGACTCCGTGCTTCAAGATTGCATTGGCTGAGTCAATTGTGACCTGGTCGTCTGTGGCATCGCGGTGCTCCATACCAAGGTCGTAGTACTCAAGATTGATGTCGAGGTACGGCAAGATGAGGCGGTCTTTGATGAACTGCCAGATGATGCGAGTCATCTCATCTCCGTCGAGTTCAACTACTGGATTATCAACCTTGATCTTTGCCATGGGAAACACCTTTTCTTGAAGCACCCTCTCGAGGGCCACTACTTGTATCAGACTTGTACACAATAGCGTGATGGCCAAGGCTGCCCCCTACCATCTGTAGCAATGGATTTTAAATGGAGCCCTGACCAGATATCACTTCGTGAAGAGGCTGCCGCCGTTGCTACTGACGCGGTACAACGTTTTGGTCGCCACAACGTCACTTGGATGAATGGATACTCCAAAGAGTTCTCACAAGAGCTCGCCGAACGTGGCTGGATCGGCATGATTTGGCCAAAGGAATTTGGTGGCGGAGGCAGACCTCCGATTGACCGCCTCATCGTGGGCGAAGAAATGATCAAGGCTGGCGCCCCCATTGCAGCGAGTTGGTTTGGTGACCGACAAATGGGTCCGGCACTCATTCAGTACGGAACAAAAGAACAACAAGAACAATTCCTCCCTGACATTCTCGCGGGCAAGTCCACGTGGTGCATTGGCATGAGCGAACCCAACTCGGGTAGCGACCTTGCTTCATTAAAGACGTCAGCACGTGATGATGGTGATGAATGGGTCATCAACGGCCAAAAGATCTGGACAAGTTTTGGCGCCCATGCCGACTATTGCTACCTCATCTGTCGCACCAACAGCGAAGGTCCCCCACACGCAGGTATTAGCGAAATCATTGTTCCAATGAACACTCCAGGAATTGAGATTCGTCCGATCACCGACATGACCACGAATCGCCACTTCTGTGAAGTCTTCTTTACTGACGCCCGTGTACCTAAAGCAAACTTGGTAGGTCGCGAAGGCGGAGCATTCGGACAAACCATGCGTCAACTCGAACATGAACGTGGCGGCATTGATCGCCTCATGTCTAACTATGCACAGTTCAAACACGCGATGTCACTTGCAGATACTTCTAAATCAACAGTTCGCCAAGAAATTGCCAAACTTGAGACTGGCTATCGCATCGGACGCATTCTTGTCATTCGTGAAGTACTCAGACAAGCGCCCGCCGGTTTCTCGGCTGCAACAAAATGTTTCTGCACCGAACACCAACAAAAGGTCGATGAGTTTGTGTATCGCATGATGGGTGCTTCTGGTGCTCTCTGGGATGACATGGTGCAGGGTCTTGTGTATGGCCCTGGATACACCATCATGGGCGGCACTTCGAATGTCATGCGCAACATCCTTGGCGAGCGCGTCCTCGGATTACCCAAACTCTAAATAAGGAGACCGACATGGCAGACCTCATTGGTCTTAGTACCAAGATTGTGGATTCGGGAATTGCCGATCAACCAGTGAATAGAACAACCGGCGAACTTTCTGAGATTGCCGACAAGCTCGCCATGGTGGAGTCGTTTAGTCATGTTGTCACCTGGGATTCGGGTGATGGACTTGTGTGCTTCGACACGAGCCATGTCAACAGCGGACAACAGGTTGTTGATTCCATTCGATCATGGTCCACTGATCCCTTCAATGCTTTGGTCTACACACATGGCCATTCCGACCATGTTGGTGGCAGTGTTGCATTCGGCGCTAACGCTCGTGCGCTCGGGCATCAGGCCCCACGCGTCATCGCCCACAAGAATGTGCAGCGTCGCTTTGATCGCTACAGATACACCAATGACTGGAACGTTGCTATCAATGCACGTCAGTTCGGTGGCATTAGAGGCGACCTCAACAATGCACTGAATGATTTACGACCTGCGTCTGGTGGACCGCGCCTCAGCAATTTCATCCCCGAAGACACACTGGAAACAACGGAAACAGTCGACAGATTTGCTTCAATGACATTTGGTGACACCGTTGTGGAGTTTCACCACGGTCGCGGCGAAACAGACGACCACCTCTGGTCATGGTTCCCCGAAAAAAAGTGGGTTGCGACTGGTGACTTCGTTATCTGGAACTTTCCAAATGCCGGAAACCCCCAAAAGGTGCAACGCTGGCCGATTGAGTGGGCTGAATCACTACGGGCAATCATCGCTAAAGGACCCGAGTTGTTGCTCCCTGCTCACGGTTTACCCATTGCAGGAAAAGAACGGATTGCACGCGTACTCGACGAGATTGCATCTGCTCTCGAATACCTAGTGACATCGACAGTTGAGATGATGAATGCAGGCGAAACACTGAACACAATCATTCACAGTGTGAAGATTCCTGATGCGACACTTGGCAAGCCATACCTTCGCCCGCTGTACGACGAACCAGAGTTTGTTGTGCGCAACATTTGGCGTCAGTTCGGTGGCTGGTGGGACGGAGCCCCTTCTCGCCTCAAGCCATCAACCGATGAATCTGTAGGAACAGAGATTGCTCGACTCTCGGGTGGTGCTGAAGTACTTATGGCGCGCGCAAAAGAATTAGCCGCATCGGGAGATTTACGTCTCGCATGCCACCTTGCAGACTTTGCAGGCTGGGCCGCACCAGATGACCCAGACATCCATGCAGCACGATCAGAGATCTATGAAGTACGACGCAAGAACGAGGCGTCATTGATGGCAAAGGGCATCTTCAAAGGTGCGTCGCGTGAATCAGACTCTGTAGTGAAAAAAGCCACTGGCCAATAGTTCACGCCACTGTTATCAGAACTAACGCAAGAGCAGCCAACCCAAGCCCTACGGCTTGTGAGCGATGAATCTTTTCTCTATCTAGACGTGTTGCCAGCAGCAAAGTACTTGCAGGATAGAACGAGTTGATTGTTGCCACGATAGACATCAATCCGTGGCGTACTGCAAGCAGGTACAACGCGTTTGCAACGGTGTCGAGAACTCCGGAGCCAATAACAAACTTGCGTAGAGCCCCTATGTCGCGCACCCTATTCCCCGTTACATACATAACTGTCAACATGTAAGGAACAGAAGTAACACGCATGGCAAATACTGGCCATAAACCTGAGTTATCACTGGTGTGACCCAAGATGACGAACAGCGAACCAAATGTGCAACCCGCAAGTAGTGCCATCAACAAAACCTTTGCTGGCGCACGACGATGGTTTGGACCCATCACATCACTAATCAATGCAATGGCAACTAATGCAATGGGGATTCCCAATAAGGCAAGAAACCCTGGACGTTCCCCTGTAGACAAACCAATGATCACTGGCACAGACGTAGCAGTAACCGCAGAGACGGGAGCCACAACTGTCATGTAACCACTACCCATTGCCTTATAGAACGCAAGTAGGCCTGTGGCACCCGCGAGGCCGCCGATGCCGCCCCAGATCCAGTCACTCAACGGTGGCACTGGCACGCCACTTGCTAGAACAAAAATAAGCAGTAGAAATCCTGCGACGGATTGACCGATTGCCGTGACCGTAATTGCTGAGATTTTCTGCGAGGCACGTCCACCGCTGTAATCAGCAACTCCGTATACACAAGCAGCACACAGCGCTAAAAAAATGTCCATAACAAACTCGGCTGACTAACTACGGAAAGAAAAGTAGTGACTGCATTAGTGGGCGCGACGGGGCTCGAACCCGGGACCCCCACCATGTCATGGTGGTGCTCTACCAACTGAGCTACACGCCCTTTTCAGGAAGCCCTACTTTATCAGGGCTTCAGCGTGAGCGTCACTTCGTTGGCTAAAAGCCTGCCTCTTCGCGTGAGCACCACACGTTCTCCTGCTCGTTCGACGAGATCGCCGAGGTGTTCCTCATCCAGTGTGCCAACTGGTACGCCGGCGGTCGTGCGCAGAGACAACTCCAGTGCTTCTTTCCGTCGTGCGAAATCATCAAGAACTTCATCAGCGGCTTCGACTGTTTCGTTGGCCTGCACTGCTGATATGTACCGCTCTGGTGTGCGCATGTTCCACCAACGTCTGCCATTGAAGTGAGAATGTGCAGCACATCCGAACCCCGTGTAGTTGCCTTGCGACCAATACACCTTGTTGTGTCGGCATTCGTGTCCAGGCAATGCCCAGTTGCTGATTTCGTAATTGTGCATCCCCGCGGCAATCAGCGCATCGTCCACAAGAATGTATTTATCTGCTTGATCATCGTCGTCTGGATGACGTGCGGGGTCATCTGCAAGTGGAGTCCCTGCTTCCACAGTTAATCCATATGCAGAAATATGCGTGGGTTGCAGAGCAATTGCCTGACGCACTGTTTCTTTCCAGTCTTCAAGAGACTCGCCATGCACCCCGTAAATCAAATCGAGATTGATTGACGTGATGTTTGCACTACGTACAGCCGCTATTGCTTTTTCTACATTTGCAGGATCATGAGTGCGATTTAATGCTTTCAGCACCGACGTCACCATGGATTGCACACCCATGCTGATGCGATTCACGCCAGCGGCCGCATACACACGCATCATCTCTGGCGTCACATCGTCTGGGTTGCATTCGATGGTGATCTCCGCTTGAGCAGAGACAGGAATTGCCTTCACGATTGAAGCAAGCAGTTGCGGGTCGAGGCGCGTTGGGGTTCCCCCACCAAAAAACACGGTGTCGGCAACTGGCATACCGTCTGCCACTTTGCGCTCAATGTCGGCAATTACCGCTTGTACGTATGACTCCATGATGTCGTCTTTGTCGGTCCATGTTGCAAATGCGCAATAGTCACAGCGGTGCCGACAAAACGGAATATGAACATAGATACCAAATTCAGACATGCACGTACTCAGGTAGCGGGAGGAATGAACAGTAAACCGAGTTCGGATAGTTTGTCGCCCACCCCATCGACTGGCACATCCAACATGACAGCGATGGCGCGGGTGTCGTGTGCGCGCACAGTAATTACTTTTCCGTTGAAATCTTGCCGTTGCACCTGAATCATGCGCAGCAGACGTTCTAACATCTCAAACTGTTGACCGCTCATCGTTGAGAGTTTCGCTACGTCTATACGCAATTTCTTTGGCGCACCATCTGCACTCGCAGCATCTTCCATGCGTTGACTATCGCGTGGTAACAACTGGTCGATACTCACACCATAAAAGCGCGCAAGCCGTTCGAGTCGTGGCACTGAAATGGCACGCTCACCGCGTTCGTATGCGCCGAGCACAGAGGCTTTGAACTCGCTGTCGCTATTGGCCTCAACCTCAGAGAGAGACCATTGTTTTTGTTGCCGAATACGTCGCAGTCGTTCTCCGACTAAGCGCGTAAACGGAGAATCGTGCAGAAGTTCGTCGTCAGAATATGAAGGCATAACACCACACAGTGTGGTTCATTCAACGCCGCGAGTGTGCGACCATCAGCGAAGCGCCCACAATTGCTGCGGTTTCCGCCCGCAATATGGTGCTTCCGAGGTCAATGGTGGGCAGAGAGGATGCGAGTTCGCTGGGGGAAAATCCACCCTCTGGACCAATCACCAACGTGCGAACACCATCCCATGATGCTTGCCCACCGGGTTCGGCCATCGCTATACCGTCAACCCCTAAAGCATCGAGCGACACAGGCCCCACGATTTCTGGGAGATACACACGACGAGATTGCATTGCTGCTGCGAGGGCGATGCGGCGGTAACGGTCCAAGACCTGACTTGTTTTGTCTGAATCCCAACGCACCACACTGCGCTCAAGAGGCTGAAGAATTGCAATGCGGTCAATGCCAATCTCCACAAGTTTTTCGATGGTGAGATCTGTCTTGTCGCCTTTCACCGGCGCAATAGCAACAGTGAGCAATATCGAATGTTCTGGTTCGGTGACTACTTCAGACACAGACTCAACTGCGCCATCTTTCCAATGCGTTACTCTCCACGCGCCATGACCATCTGAACACGACACGACTTCACCGTTCTTTAGGCGCAACACTCGTGAAAGATGATGTACATCACTATATGTGAGTACCGGATGAGAAATATCCTCGACAAATACATGCGCAGACGAGCGGCGCAATTCATCCATCATGAAAATGCCGATTTAATGCGCGAGAAGATTCCTTTGTCTGCATTGGCAACTTCTTCGCCCGAGATCTGCGCAAGTTGACGCAAGAGAGCTTCTTGTTCTTCGGAAAGATTCTTTGGCACCGTTACTGCAACGCGTACACGAAGGTGACCACGACCGCGACCATTGAGATGCGGGACACCACGACCACGGGCAACAAATTCATGACCATGTTGGGTGCCTGCGGGAACGACAAGGTCTAACTCGCCGTCCAAGGCATCGAGAACTTGATGAACTCCCAAGGCGGCTTGCGAAATAGTGAGAGGCAGAATCCAGATGAGATCGTCTTCGTCCCGTATGAGTTTCTCGTGCTGTGCAACAGCGACGTGAACATATAAATCCCCAGCGGCACCGCCCCTAGCACCAACGGCACCACGACCAGTGAGGCGCAACGTTTGGCCAGACCTAATGCCTGCAGGAACATCGACGGTGTATGACTCTTTTGATGCGCGACGACCTTCACCAGAACACGAAGAGCAAGGCGTCATGACAACTTGTCCCAGACCACCGCACCGACCGCACGGACCTGACGTGACCATCTGGCCGAGCATGCTCTGACGAACCCGACGAACTTGACCTGAACCACTGCAATCAGAACAGGTAACAGGCTTAGTGCCACCACCTGCGCCACTGCCAGCGCAATCGCTACAAACCACAGCTGTATTTACATCGACTGTGACTTGAGTGCCGAACATCACACCAGAAAGATCAATGCGTGCGGTGACTTCTAAATCTTGACCACGAGGTGGTCCTGCTTGTTGACGAGAACTAAATCCACCTGAACCACCACCGAAGAAAGCTTCAAAAATATCTCCGAGGCCGCCTCCGCCAAATGGGTCACCGCCGCCGCCTGCTCCGCCAAGACCTTGTTCACCGAATCGGTCATAACGGGCACGAGTGTCTGGGTCTGACAACACTTCATATGCGCGACTGACTTCTTTGAATTGATTCTCTGCTTCAGGGTCACCCGGATTGGCATCGGGGTGCAACTCACGAGCCTTCTTGCGATACGCCTTCTTGATGTCGTCTGCAGATGCGTTTGAACTAACGCCGAGTAGTGCGTAGAAATCTGCACTCATGACACGCCCTCTGCAATGTGTCTACCTAATTGTTCACTGACTACTTCAACTGTGGTGAGTGCTTGAGGGTAATTCATGCGTGTAGGGCCAAGCACACCAACAGAACCAACAATTTCACCGTCGGCCATGACAGGCGAAACAACGACGGAACAAGCCGACAACGGCTCCACTCCATGTTCAGCACCAATTGCTACAGAGAGCCCACGGTCAAGGAGGTCTTGCAACAATGTGACCACCACAAATTGTTGTTCGATAGTGGAAAGCACGTCGCGCACAATATCAACAGCGTCGAATGCATTCGCCAAAGAGGAAGCGCCACCAACAAAGACCGGCTGATCATTGCGATGACGCGACAAGGCATTGATAGTTGCAAAACATACAGCATCCACATGAGCATCGTTCGTGGATGGAACCGAGCCAATGTCGCCGAGAGATTTCGCAACAAGATGACGAGACACATGCTGAACGGCAGAAGCAATGTGATCATCAGAGATGTCTTCCGACATTTGAATTGTCTCGTTTTCCACATTGTGATTGGAGAGAACCACAACAACTGTTGCTGAACGTGGTGTGACTCGGCTGATATGCACCGCCAATACTGTGGTCTTCTCGGCTTCTGGGCCTACCACCACAGCCGTATGGTGCGTGATGTTTGCGAGAAGCGTGGTGGTGTGACGAAGCAGATCTTCAAGTCGACCATGTGTTCCTTTGAAGAAATCGCCGACTTGTGATGCTTCTTCAGCAGCTAGAACACCTTGTGGCGTGATGGAGTCGACAAAGTGTCGATACCCCTTGTCCGTTGGGATGCGACCCGCAGATGTGTGCGGCTGTGCGAGATAGCCCTCTTGCTCGAGTACGGCCATTTCATTGCGAACCGTGGCAGACGAAACCTTGACAGAAGGAAGTGTGGCTATATGTGTAGACCCCACGGGCAAACCCGTCGCTACGTACTCTTGGACTACTGCCTTGAGAATTGCGGTCTTTCGCTCGTCCAACATGATTCGGGAATTTTACTTTCCACTCACCGATTTATAACGCGACAAAGCCTCTAAACGCTCATTCGCATGGTCAACCATAGGCGCGGGGTACGCCGGTGGCGCCAAAAGCCCTAGTTCCCACGGAGCATGGATTGCGCTGTTATCAAGGTCTGCGATCTCGGGTATCCACTGGCGTAGATACTCACCCGTTGGGTCAAACTTTTCGCTTTGCGATGTGGGGTTGAATACTCGAAAGAATGGAGCCGCATCTGTTCCTGTGCCTGCAGTCCATTGCCACCCGTGATTATTCGAAGCAATATCTCCATCGATGAGGTGATCCATAAAGAACTTTGCACCCCATTGCCACGGCACGTGCAGATCTTTTACTAGGAAACTGGCCACAATCATGCGCACACGATTGTGCATCCACCCTGTCTGCAACATCTGACGAATGCCCGCATCCACGATTGGATACCCCGTATTGCCTTCACAAAACTGCGCAAAACGCGCCTTTGCTGCGGCATCAGTATCAACTGGCAACACGTTCATCTTTGTTTGCAGATTTACCCATGTCGTTTCGGGCTGATGAAACAAAACATCTGCGTAAAACTCACGCCACGCCAACTCTCGACGGAAGTGATCTTCCCCCTCGGATGACCCCAAGTGTTGGAGTAACTGCCGCGGATGAAGAACACCGAATCGAAGTGGTGCAGACAACTGCGACGTTCCATCAATGGATGGAATGTTTCGATTGTCGTTGTACCCCTGCAGTTGTGAAGCCGACCACTGTGTCCACCGCGCCCATACAGCATCTTCTCCAATGGGCCATCGTGCGTGTACGTCAGAATCAATATCTGGGAATCCCTCGGATAATTCACGCCTATCTTCAAACCGCACCTTTGCGTCGGCAATTTGTTCAGGCAGAAATCCCAACCACCGTTTGTAGAACGGTGTAAACACTTTCAGCGGTGTTCCATCGTCTTTCACTACCGTCCCAGGACGCACCGCATAGGGAGTATCTGCAGAGACAAGTTCAATGCGGCTCTGTTCAAGCGCGACACGAACCTTTTCGTCACGCTTGCGACCATAGGGAGAAAAATCAGCAGCCATGTGCACACTGCTAGCGCCCACCAACGCGGCAAACGCTGGCAATACCTCATCTGGTTTTCCACTACGAAGAACGACAACACCACCGGTTGCTTCATTGAGCGAACGCAATGTGGCGAACATGTAGGCCCGACGCGCATCACTAGCCGAAGCAAATGTGGGGTCAATTACAAAGAGCGGAACAACTGACCCAGCCGCGGCGGCCGACTGAAGCGCTCGGTTATCTTCTAATCGCATGTCACGGCGAATCCACCAAATAGTTATGGTCATTGTGCTTTCCTTAACAACGGCAACGACATCAGTGCCAGAACGCCACCATACGCAATGGACCAACGAATACTGACATGATCACCAATCCAACCCGTGATTGGTCCACCGATTGGAGTGGAACCAAGAAAGGCCACGGACTGCAATGCCATCATGCGGCCGCGCATTTCAGATGACACTTTCTGTTGGGTAATGCCAGTCATTGCTGCTACAAGACCAGTACCGCCAAGACCCAATGGAATTGCCACCACACACGCCACATAAAAATTGGGTGCAAATCCCATTGCGATACAGGAAATCGCACAGATAGTAAGCATGGACGCATACCAGTTGATTGTGATGCTGCGGAATCGAGCAGTTGCGAGTGCGCCAACAATGCTGCCAATGCTTGTCATAGACAAAAGGATTGCGTAACCGTTCGGTTCATTCCACACGCGGTCACTCAATTTCGGAAGCACCACGCTGTAGTTGAACGCAAACGTACTAACCACGATGAAGACTATGAATGAATAACGAAGCGACACATCGTTCCATACAAATTTCAATGCTTCACGCACTGGTTTACCAGTACGCGGTGCTGGCGTCACCGGAATCATTTCAGAACGGCGCAGCATGAAAATTGATGCAATGACTGCCACGTACGACACAGCATTCATTGCAAATAGCCACGCAGTTCCAAGTGGCCCAATTAGTAGTGCAGCTAACGCTGGACCAAAGACACGTGAACCTGTCATCACCGTTGTGTTCAATGACATTGCATTTGAAATCTCACCTGGTTCGACCAGTTCAGTCACTAAACCACGGCGAGATGGATTATCAATTGCGTTAGCAACTCCAAGGATGAGCGACAATGTGTAAATCATCGGCAGAGTGGCAAAACCACCAAAATCTGCTGCTGCCAATAACGCTGCTTGAATCAGCAGCGCACACTGGGTCCATAAGGTGATGGTGCGACGATCATGACGGTCTGCAAAGCCTCCGGCCCACGCGCCCAAGAGCAACATAGGCAAGAACTGAAACATGGTGTTCCAGCCCGCATCGGTTGCTCGATTATTGATGCGATAGATGAGCAACGAAGTTGCTGTGAACTGCAGCCACGTACCAACGTTGGATAGCAGCAGACCGACGAAATACACGCGCACATTGCGCTGGTGCAGGGAACGAAACGGGCTTGCCTTCTCAGACATCGCTTCGGTCATCAGTCGTCCAGTTTCAATGCAGAAATGAAAACATCACCAGGTACTTCTACCCGACCGATCGCCTTCATTTTCTTCTTGCCCTCTTTTTGCTTCTCGAGCAATTTGCGCTTACGAGTGATGTCGCCGCCGTAACACTTTGCGAGCACGTCTTTGCGCTTTGCCTTCACCGTTTCACGAGCAATAACTTTTCCGCCGATAGCTGCCTGAATAGGTACGTCGAACATCTGGCGTGGAATTAATTCACGCAACTTGGCGCACATTCTGCGTCCGTAATCAAACGCCTTATCGCGATGAACAATGGTGCTGAAAGCATCTGCAGGAATGCTGTTCAAAAGTAGATCGACCAATACAAGGTCGCTTTGGCGATAGTCATCTAGTTCATAGTCAAGGCTTGCGTAGCCCTGCGTGCGGCTTTTCATTTGGTCGAAGAAGTCAACAACAACCTCAGCTAACGGAATGAGATAGTGGAGCTCGACGCGTTCTGGCGAGAGATACTCGAGTTTCACCATGTCACCACGACGCGATTGGCACAACTCCATCAGAGTTCCTGTGTATTCCTTGGGCGTGATGATGGAGACCTTAAAGAATGGTTCTTCGATGAAGCTGATGTTCTGCATGGGCGGAAGGTCTGCCGGGTTTGCGACGTCCACAACTATCCCATCGGTACGGGTTACGCGATAGGCCACTGATGGTGCCGTTGCAATCAACGCCAAGTTGAATTCACGCTCAAGACGCTCCTTCACAATTTCCATATGCAAAAGCCCAAGGAAACCACAACGGAATCCGAAACCGAGTGCGCCAGACGATTCCGGTTCGTATGTGATTGAGGCATCGTTCAGTTTCAGTTTTTCAATGCTCTCTCGAAGTGTTTCAAAATCATCACCGTCAATGGGATACAAGCCGCAAAACACCATGGCCTTTGGGTCTCGATAGCCATCTAGTGGCTCAGACGCCGGCGATGCCAACACAGTCACTGTTTCACCACTTCGTGCTTCAGCAACGTCTTTGATGCCAGCGATGAGGTACCCCACTTCGCCTGGTCCTAGCTCGGCAACTGGTGTTGGCACGGGTGCGCGAGCGCCAATTTCAATTGCATCGTGCGTCGCACGTGCTTGCATGAATAGCAAGCGGCTCCCAGTCGTGAGTCGACCATTCATCACGCGAACGCTCGACACCACTCCACGGTATTGATCGAACTGCGAGTCAAAAATCAGTGCCTGCAGCGGTGCATCAATGTCGCCAACAGGTGCGGGAATGCGCTCGGCAATCGCGTCAAGCAATTCGGGCACTCCTTCGCCAGTCTTTGCAGAGATGCGAAGAATCTCATTCGCTGGAATGCCAAGAATGTTTTCAATTTCTTGTGCGTACCTATCAGGGTCAGCAGCAGGAAGGTCGATCTTGTTGAGAGCCGCAACAATCTCCAAGTTGTGCTCTAACGCCAGGTAACAGTTAGCAAGAGTTTGCGCCTCGATGCCTTGTGCTGCGTCAACAACAAGCACTACGCCTTCGCATGCCGCGAGAGACCGGCTGACTTCATACCCGAAGTCCACGTGTCCTGGGGTATCGATGAGGTGATACGTATGCCCTTTCCATGGGACACGCACATTTTGAGCCTTGATGGTGATGCCACGTTCGCGCTCAAGGTCCATGGAATCCAGATACTGGGCTCTCATGTCACGCGCCTGGACCGCACCTGTCAATTCAAGGATGCGGTCAGAGAGGGTCGACTTGCCATGGTCAATATGGGCAATGATCGAAAAATTGCGGATTTTAGAGAGGTCCATGGGCACTACGAAGCCTACCTGTGGGCAGTTGGGGTCGGGGGTGTACGGCGATAGCCTTGTTCACCGTGGCAAACATCAAGAGCCAAAAGAAGCGCATTCTTACCAACGCAAAAGCAGCCGATCGCAATAAGGCTGTCAAGAGCGAACTTCGCACTCGCGTGCGCAACGCACAGACGTCTGTCGGCACCCCAGAAGGTGAAGACAACCTTCGCCTTGCCATCAAGCGCATCGACATGGCTGCTGCCAAGGGAATCATTCATCCCAACTCAGCTGCTCGTCGTAAGAGCCGCTTGATGCGTCAACTCAAGTCCGCTTAAGCAGCGCACTTGGTGCTTAGGGCACCTGAATTCTCAGAATTACTTCCTGCTGAAGGCGCGCGTTCGTGAACCAGTCGGTTGCGTGCCTGCCAAACGAGACAGTCGCGCAATGAGCACTTCCATCACAAGTTCTGGTTCCCAATCAGTAGCACCGCGCAAGTCAAGGTCTGCACTTGCAATGAGTGAATTAGCGCGTGCCACGCCAGCACTACCAAGCCGTTGATACTGCTCGAGCACTTTTTTCGCCGTGAACTCTTTGCCACCCAAGATGGCGGCAGCGTCTGCTCCCGAGCGCACTCCCCGTCCATCGATCTTCATCATCTGGGCATATCGATTGGCGAGTAGAGCGAGGATCTGCATGGGGTGAGAGCCGCCAGCCTTCATCATGCGATGCAACATGACAAGCGCCGTATTGGCGTCTCCTTTGTCGATTGCATCGGTGAGATCCCATGGAGCCACACTTCCGGCTTCGCCGAGAAACACCTCAATGTCTGAACGTGAGAGTTTGGCGCCTTCGCCGTAGGCAGAAGTAAGAGTGGCAATGAGTCCGGCGACTCTGGCGTGGTCGCCACCAAACCAATTTGTGATGAGTCGTGTGGCGTCGGCTGAATAGGAGAACCCAGCTTCAATGAGGCGTGCCTCGACCCACTCCATTCGTTCTTTGTGATTATTGACAACTGCAGCACCGATGGTTTCGGTCTTTGCTCGTTTGCAGGCATCGGCAATCACTTTGGGAACTCGCCCAGTAATTGTCATCACAAGATCTGTTTCTTCAATACACGCATCGATTGCTGTGGCGAGCACATCACTTTGCGCCGCATCGAGACTATGAATATGACGAATGACTACAACTTTTCGCTCAATAAACAGCGACATAGTGGTGATTGCATCTGCAATGGACGCAAGTGAGACAGACGACTCGGCGCAATCGAAATCGTCGACCATCATGGACCTGTCGTTGTCGCCCACTAACCGATCGACAAGTGACGTGAGTTCAAGACTGATGAGAGCTTCATCACCTGAAATGAGATACGCCGCCATGCCTCTACCCTGCCACAGAGGTGGGTCGCTTGGCCGAATTACGCATGCGCTTCACGATGAACCATACGACGAGAAGCCAGCCACACAGGTTCCACCACCCCTTGGGTGAGAACTGCGAACAAACCGCTGCGACCCCAGCCACCCATGCAACGGGTACCACCATGAGCCACGAAACAACGACGGCCAATGGCGACCAGATACCGCCCAGGATTGCGAGTGGCAGCCCGATCATCATCACCCCTCCCGCAACTGCCAATGCCAATGGATTTGCAATCAACGACACCACCGGAACTTGTCCGAAAATGGCAAACGAAACGGGCATGGTGCCTATCAATGCAGCAATTGTGGAATCCATACCGCCGCGCGAACCAACAATCTTCTGCAACGGATGAGATAACCACGCCAATCCCGATGTAGCCCCCACAGACAAAGCAAATCCAATGCTCCATGCAAGCATCGGGTCAATAACGAGAAGCAGCATCACTGTGAGCGCAATAACTGATCGAGCATTCATGGGTTTGCCGCGTAATGAGTTGGTTGCCACAATACCTGCCATGAACGCAGCACGCAAGACCGATGGTTCGCCGCGTGCAAGCGCGACAAACCACAGAAGGAGAAACAACGTGACACACCAGCGAGGGACTCGGCGTAGTCGACCTAACAACGGAGACATCACAGCTAATAGGTACGCCACGTTTTGGCCAGATACAGCGCATAAATGAGATAGTCCGCTCGCGCGAAATTCGTTCACCATTTCACGTGATTGTTCGCGATCGTCTCCGATTACTAAACCCGTGAAAAGCGCACGCAACTGGTCGGGCATATGACGCACGCCGTGAATCATTGTTCTACGTGTTCTGTTTGCAGCCCGCATATACAACGAACCATCGGAGAACTTTTCAGACACTTCGGAAAGAACGATGCGACCCCTGATGTGATTGACATGATCAAACCGTTGGTATCTCCCCACCGACGGGCCACAATCACCGACAACAAAAACATGTTCACCCGCCATGCGTTCGTTTAGTCGCCGTGCTAGTCGCCCATGTGTAATGGTGCGATATCGAATGTTCTCAATTTCAATAACACTGATGACGGCATTTCCCATCTGTGTCGGGTCTGTGCGAATAATGGCGTCACCCGAACACGGAACGGTTGCTAAATCATCAACACCGTTCCAAGCAGATGAACCGCCAACAAGACCCACGATCGCGCAGATAACGAAAAGCCCAATACCTGCTCTGGCCAGTCGGCCAGAAAAGATGACGGCGACTGTGGCCAGCCCAACGACAAGCGCCAAACGGCGAAACTGCTCCACACCGCTGGCATGCTCACCAAGAATTGTCATCAACCACATCACTGCAGCAACCAGTGTGATCATGATTGATGGACTAGCGAGATGCCCCGTTGAGTAGGTGCTGGGGTCATACGATTGAGCAATGCCTGCATCTGTGCCTTCTCCGCGACGTCCGTGGCCTGTGATGCCAGGCGGACTATTTGCCACTCGGCGCGCCATTCGACGACGCGGTGGCCTCATCGCAATTGCCGTAGCTATTTCACTGTGGTTACTCGGAGTCGTCGTGAAGTTCTTCTTTTCTGGTTCCATAGGTGGCGGCGTCTCATTTATCTGCATGGTGATGGCTCTGCCTGTCATGCCTCTCTTAGGAATGCCAGCAACTGGTGGCAGTAGTCGACTCCTCGTCGCAATCGCACTGAGTGGTGCGATGTGGTGGTTACTCGGACAAGTTGTTGCCGCTCGCGTGACACAACGCCCCGTGGTTGGCTGGCGTGAATGGACACGCGAGTTTGTGGTTATGGGTAGTGGACTCTGGGTGGGTGCGGCTGGTGGATTACTGCTGGGCGCATTTCTGCTCGGCGCCTTTTAACTCGCACGTATTTTTGATTTCATTGCCGCCAATTTGGCTGGCCCAATACCCGGAACATTCAGTAGATCGTCCACGCTTGAAAATGGACCTTTCTGTGAGCGATACGACACAATTGCTTTTGCTGTTGCTGGTCCTACGCCAGGTAGCGCGTCAAGTTGTTGTGCAGTTGCCGAATTGATGTTGATGCGTGCATCGTTGCCGGGAATTGATGGTGCAACAGTTGGTGCAGCCGCACCAGGGATGTTGAGTGGAACCGTGGTGCGTGATGGGCGCAATCGTGGAGCAACCGTGGTGCGTGGACGCGATGAAGAGCGACTCGGGACAAATATCTGTTCCGTATCTATCAATGTTTGTGCCAGGTTGATTCGCTCGAGGTCTGCGGTTTTTGTGGCTCCTCCTGCAGCGGTCACTGCGTCAATAACACGCGCAGACATTTGTAAGCGATACACGCCAGGTTTTTGCACTGCGCCCGTGACATGCACAATCAGCACACCACTTCGTTCAAGCGTGCTTGCAGTAGCAACAGACGAAATGCCTGCCTGAGGTACCACTGACTCCACTAATGGCGCTGAGGGACGAATGAGCAGCCACACAACCAACAGTGCGGCAACCACGGAGACGGCTACAGCGACGAGGCGCATGGGGCCGATGTACGCCAACCAGTGACGAAGCATCTTTTGAACGTGTTTCCAATTCGGTACATCCACGCGTGAAATGTGGATTTCTGCCACGGCGAACGGCACGACCGAACTACCTCTATTGCTGTCGCTTAGGCCCCAATGGACGAATAGAAGTAGTTTTTGAGGTGTGAGTCTTCCCCATGGCATCGGCCCCAATGTTGAGAATTGGCTTGTCACCAACATTCCCGGCTCGACAGCTCCGTTCTCCTACACCCAGATAGCTGGCGGTCACTCGAACCTCACTTTCAAGGTCGACGACGCTGCAGGTCATTCCTATGTGTTGCGTCGTCCACCACTTGGCCATCGGCTTGCCAGCGCCCACGACATGAGCCGTGAGCATCGAATCATCGCCGGATTAGCAAAGAGCAATGTTCCTGTTGCACCTGCGCTTGGCCTATGCAGTGACGAAGCAGTCAACGAGCTGCCCTTCTACGTCATGGCGTTTGTTGATGGTCACGTCATCCGCGACAAAGACACTGCTAGTTCCATCCTTCAACCACAAGGGTGCCGCAGAGCAAGTGAATCCATCGTGGACACCATGGCGGCTATTCACGCTGTAGACATCACATCTGTTGGGCTTCAAGATCTTGGCCGACACGATGGATACATTGCTCGTCAACTAAAACGTTGGCACGGAAATATTGTTGAGCAGCGCACGCGTGAGCTTCCACTCGTTGACAGCGTGTATGAAGAACTGATGACTCGCATACCGACGCAAGACGCAACAACCATTGTGCATGGCGACTACCGACTCGATAACTGCATGGTTGATACACAAGGCAATGTGATTGCAGTTCTCGACTGGGAGATCTGCACACTTGGAGACCCCATGGCAGATCTTGGATTACTCATGGTGTACTGGACTGGCCCAGATGACGAAGCAAGTGCTTGGTCAAATGCAGTGTGCACCGCCGAAGGGTTTTTAAATCGTGCTGACCTTGCGCAACGTTACGGCGAAGTGTCTGGCCGCGATATTTCACAACTTGATTACTATGTTGCATTCGCGTATTGGAAACTCGCATGCATTATTGAAGGCGTGTACGCCCGATACCTCGGTGGCGCTCTTGGTGACCGCGATCCCGCTGAACTGGAGCCATTCAAACTTCAAGTAGATGGAGCAGCCCAAAAGGCAGCGAGCATGCTCGAGAAACTGCGATGACCTCTGCACCGTTACCCTTTACCGTCAAAGGCCAATTACCAACGCTTGATTCGCCTGTTCTCATTGTGATGCTCAATGGTTGGATTGATGCGAGCGGCGCAGCCAATGCAGCAATGGAACATTTGAAGAATGCCATCGTGTCGCGTGACCTCATTACGTTCGATGGTGACGCGTTCATTGACTATCGCGCACGTCGACCACTGATGGAGTTGCGCGAAGGCGTCAATACTCGAATTATTTGGTCGTGTCCCGAGATGAGGGTTGGCAACGACGAGGATGGCAAAGACGTGCTGTTGTTAACTGGTCCTGAACCAGATATGGCATGGCAACACTTTGCACGCACTGTCGCAGGACTAGCCCAACAACTTGGTGTTGAGAAAATGATTGGCATGGGTGCGTATCCATATGGTGCGCCACACACTCGCGCTGTTGGTCTTTCCACCACTTCCCCCGACGCTGATATTGCTGCGCGATTGTCCTTCACAAAAAACTCAGTGGATGTTCCTGCCGGAGTTGAAGCAATCCTGGAACATGCATTGCACGACATAGGCATTCCTGCAATGGGTATGTGGGCACAAATTCCCCATTATGTGGCCTCCATGGCATATCCGGCAGCAAGCGCCGCACTCGTCGAAGCAGTCAGTTTGGAAGCAGGACTCACGCTCGACACTTCTGCTCTGAGACGAGAGGCTGGGGTGCAACGTGAGCGTCTAGACCAACTGGTATCCAGCAACCCCGAACACGCTGAGATGCTAGGAAAATTAGAGACTGCCTACGACGAAATACATGGCATTCGGAGTTCAACTACCAATGACGATGCAGTTATACCTAGTGTGGACGAATTAGCAGCAGAGGTTGAGCAGTTTTTGCGAGACCAACAATCTGGAGGACAATCATGAAGATAGATGGCGGACTAGGTACGGATCTCACAAAGGTTCCAAACGCAGCAAAAGAATTAGAAGCAGCTGGTTACTCAGGCGCATGGACCGCCGAGACCTCGCACGATCCGTTCTTTCCCCTCTTGCTTGGTGCAGAGCACACAAGCACCTTGGAACTCGGAACTTCGATTGCTGTTGCCTTCGCGCGCAACCCGATGAACTTGGCCAACATTGGCTGGGACCTTCAGGCATATTCGAAGGGTCGCTTCATGCTTGGTTTAGGTAGCCAAATCAAGCCTCACATCACCAAGCGATTCTCGATGGAGTGGAGCCACCCCGCAGCACGTATGCGCGAAATGATTCTTGCGATTCGTGCAATCTGGGATACATGGGAGAACGGCACCAAGTTAGATTTCCGCGGCGATTTCTATACACACACATTGATGACTCCGTTCTTCACACCAGATGCCAAAGAACTCAGTCCATTTGGAACACCGAAAATCTTTCTTGCTGGTGTAGGCGAATTGATGACCGAAGTTGCTGGCGAAGTGTGCGACGGATTCCTGTGTCACGGATTTACCACCGAGAAGTATCTTCGCGAAGTAACCATTCCTGCACTTGCGCGTGGTCGTGCAAAGGCCGGCAAGACAATGGAAGGTTTCGAATTAGTCGGGCCAAGTTTTGTTGTAACCGGAACCACCGAAGAAGAAATGGCAGCTGCAGCCGCTGGTACGCGCCAGCAGATTGCGTTCTACGGCTCAACACCTGCATACAAAGGCGTGCTCGACATTCACGGGTGGGGCGGTCTGCAAGAAGAACTGAACGGATTGTCGAAACAGGGCAACTGGGTAGAGATGGGAAATCTCATTACCGATGAGATCTTGAATACTTTCGCAGTAGTGGGTGAACCTGAGCGCGTCGCACCTGAATTGATTACTCGTTATGGCGACGTCATCGATCGTTTGAGTTTCTATGCGCCGTACAAGGCAAACCCTGATCGCTGGTTGCCAGTGATCGATGCGTTGAAGAAAGGGTAAGCGGTAGGGCTATACGCCCAATCCCACTAACCAACTCTGCACGTTGATACCGAGTTTGTCCACGTCGTAGCCACCCTCTTGCAACACCACTGTTGGAAGCCCGAGTGCAGCCACTACTTCACCACTTCGGCGGAAACCCTCTGTTGTCAGGGACATGTCACAAATGGGGTCTGTAATGAACGTGTCTAACCCAAGCGAGACCACCACCATTTGTGCACCGAATGCTTGAATCTTTGCTACCGCGTCAGCGAGTGCATTCACATAAACATCGTCGTCTGTGCGCGCAGCAAGAGGAACATTGACAGTGCTACCCAATCCACGACCACTTCCGGTTTCGTCTGCGTAACCAACGGTGTATGGATACGCACGAGTCGGATCACCATGCAAAGACACATACATCACATCGTCGCGATCATAAAAGATTTCTTGCGTGCCATTGCCGTGGTGGTAGTCAACGTCTAACACAGCAACCTTTACACCAGTAGTGCTCGCAACATGATGCGACACAATGGCGGCGTTATTGAAGAAGCAATAGCCGCCGTACAAATCTGTTGTTGCATGGTGGCCTGGTGGGCGACACAAACCATATGCTGCACGCTCACCATCAAGCACCAGCTGCATAGCAGTCATTGCAGTATCTACCGCCCCACGCGCAGCCACATATGTGCCCTCAGTAAGTGGTGTTGTGGTTTCAAAACACCACCAACCTAAGCGACCAGTAATGGAAGCGGGCTCGACACCATCAGCCATTTTGTGGCGAAGCGAAGGGCGATAGAAAACTTCTGGCGTCACTTCTCGCGATGGTCCGATGATGTCTTGGTACTCCTGCCATGCAGTAGTGAAGAAGCGATGCAACCCAGGATTGTGTACGGCGTTGATGACGTCAATACCCCACTCTGATGGCGACAACATTTCAAAACGAGAATCGGCAGACAGCACTTCCCTAATGACTTCTCCCCGACCAATGTGCTCGAAAGGAGAATGCACAGTGCCCTTCTCAATTTCTGAGTGAGGATCATGCAATAGGTGCGCTGGCGTATAGACAACTTTCATAGCGATAACACTAGAAGATGATTAGTCGAAGCTTGGACGAGCACGCAATGAGCGCTTCAGTTCAGCCATCCCGCTCGCCGTAGCAATCACTTCAATGGCATCCCATAAACGCACTGCTTCATCGCCGCGTGGAATGGTGGAAATCACGGGACCAAAGAATGAACCTTCGCGCACGCCGCCAGGGTTGAAAGTAATGATGGGCGTACCAACATCTTTTCCTGTGCGATCAAGAGCGATCTGTGTTTCGTCGGAAATCAGTCGGTCAAAGGTTTCATCGTTGACTGCCTTGGCCCATTCCACGGGCAACCCTTCTTCACCCAGAAGTTTTGCGATGTGGCCTTCAATGTCGGCAACAAATAGTTCACGCTCTTGTTTGTTGTGCAAACTTGTGCCAAGTGCGGTGTACACCTTGGCAACTGCCTCATTGCCGGCGACAGAACGCGCTTTGGCGGCCACGCGCAAACCATACGTGCCGGCCGCATGAATATCTTTGTAGCCAGCAGGCATCTTGGAATAATCCATCGAGTCCTGGTTGATCATCTTCAAAGAAATGAACTTCCATGACACTTCGTAGTCGCGTAACTGTTGTACTTCAGTCACCCAACGAGATGTAATCCATGCCCATGGGCATACAGGGTCGAAGAAAAAATCAAGGTCAGCCATGGCTAGACCCTAGCGATTTCTCTCTCTTCGAATGTTTCAATAATGTCGCCTGGCTTGAGGTCTTGGAAGTCGGACAAGCCGATACCACACTCGAAACCTTCGCGCACTTCACGCACATCGTCCTTGAAGCGGCGCAGTGACTGGATGGAGCCCTTCCAGATGATGGTTCCTTCGCGAAGGAAACGAACCTTTGTGCCACGAGTGATAACGCCCGTACGCACAACACATCCGGCGATCGCACCAAGTTTTGGAACACGGAAGATCTCGCGCACTTCTGCTTCACCAGTAACCACTTCTTCGAACTCAGGAGCCAATAGACCAAGCATTGCTCGTTCCATGTCTTCCAACAGTTTGTAGATGATTTCGTATGTACGGATCTCAACTTTTTCAATTTCAGCTAATTCACGCGACTTGCGGTCGGGACGAACATTGAAACCAATGAGAGTTGCGTTAGTTGTAGCTGCCAGTGTGATGTCGTTCTCGGTGATACCGCCGACACCACGATGAACAAACGCCACCTTGACTTCTTCTCGCTCCAATTTACGAAGGCTTTCCGTCACTGCTTCGAGTGAACCCTGTACGTCGGCCTTGATAACAAGGTTCAGTGTTGCCACTTCGCCAGCCTGAATCTGACTAAAGATGTCTTCAAGCTTTACGCCACCTTGTACACGTGAATCTCCACGTTGGTTCAAGGTGCGACGAGTGTGACCACGTGAGTCACCCACAACGCGAGCAGTCTTTTCGTCTGGTGCTGCACGGAACTCATCGCCTGCTTGAGGCACAGATGACAATCCGAGCACCTGTACAGGCGTAGATGGGCCAGCTTCTTTTACTTGTTCGCCGCGCTCGTTGATGAGTGCGCGCACTTTGCCCCATGCTGCGCCCGCAACGATTGGGTCGCCCACCTTCAATGTTCCCTTGTCTACCAACACTGTGGCAACGGGTCCACGACCAATGTCGAGGTTTGCTTCGAGAACAATTCCCTTTGCGCGTCCTGTTGGATTTGCAGTGAGTTCTTCTAGTTCAGCAACAACAGTGAGTTGTTCCAACAGATCATCGATACCCATGTTTTGTTGTGCCGACATCTCGACAACGATGGTGTCTCCACCCCATGCCTCGGGAACCAATTCATACTCTGCCAATTGAGTAAGCACGCGCTGAGGATCAGCGTTCTCTTTATCAATCTTGTTCACTGCAACAACAATGGGCACTTCAGCAGACTTTGCGTGATTAATGGCCTCAATTGTTTGTGGCATGACACCGTCGTCTGCTGCAACAACCAACACAACAATGTCGGTGACCTGTGCACCACGCATACGCATCTTTGAGAACGCAGCGTGACCAGGTGTGTCAATGAAAGTAACTTTCTTGCCGTCTTTTTCTACTTGGTATGCACCGATGTGCTGCGTAATTCCGCCGGCTTCGCCAGCGACAACATTTGCGGAACGAATACGGTCGAGCAACGTGGTTTTACCGTGGTCAACGTGACCCATAACTGTGATGACAGGTGGACGAGTCTCTTGCAATGATTCATCGTCGTCATCAGAGTCGTCGAACAATGCTTGCAATTCAGTTTCTTGCTGTTGACCTGGATCGACAAGCAGAATTTCTCCGCCAACTTCAAGCGCAAACAATTCCATCTGATCGTCGCTCAGTGTCATGGTGGCTGTGACCATTTCGCCGTGCTCAAGCAAGTAGCGAACAACGTCTGCCGCTGTGCGATTTAGTTTCGGAGCAAACTCTTGTGCAGAGACACCACGTTCAATAACGATGATTCCTTCTGGAACTGGTGCGTTGCTGTTTGAGTAGTTCGTGAACTGCGGCTGCAATTCATCGAACTCGCGCCGACGTCGTGCACGCGACTTCTTGCGAGGTGCGCGACGCTGACCATTACGTGGACCACCAGGACCGCCTCCAGGACGAGGACCGCCACCAGGGCCACCTGCACCAGGACCGCCACCAGGGCCTCCCGCGCCAGGACCGCCAGGTCGAGCGCCACCTGGGCCACCAGGACGAGGGGCAAAACCAGGACGTGAACCAGGACCACCGGGACCACCAGGACGTGGACCACCAGGACCTCCGGTACGCGGACCACCAGGACCTCCGGTACGAGGACCACCAGGGCCGCCAGTACGTGGACCACCAGGGCCAGGACGAGAACCAGGGCCAGGACGAAAGCCGCTAGGACCACCAGGACGAGGACCACCGGGAGTAACGCGACCACCAGGAGGCGGAGGTATTGGTCGACCAGTCGCAGACATTGGACCGGGTGGCGGTGGAATCGGACGAGGACCTGCACCGGGACCTGCGCTTGGGCCGCGCGGAGGCATACCTGTTGGAGGCATACCCGCTGGAGGACGGCCTGCAGGAGGAGTTGGTCGAGACGGAGGTTGCGGAGTGACCGGAGGGCGAGGAATCGCTCCTGTTGGACGTCCACTAGAGATCACACGAGATTCACCACTTGCAGCAGGCGCAGCAGGCGCTGGGGTTTCCACCGCAGGCGCAGGCACATCGACAACTGGAGCTACTTCTACAGGTACTTCAGCAACAGGAGTAACTGGTGTGGGTGCAATAACTTCTGGCGCTTCGCTAATTGGTTCTGCATCCACTTTTGCAGCAGCTGCCTTTTTCGCAGGAGCCTTCTTTGCAGCAGTCTTCTTGACAGCAGTCTTCTTTGCCGGTGCATCACCGTCGCCAGATTCACCGTCTGCTTTTTTGGCAGCGGCTTTTTTGGCGGGAGCTTTCTTTGCTGGCTTTTCTTCGGCGGGCTGTACATCACGTACTAGTCCATCTTTGACGGCTTTACGACGAACACGGTCAGCCTGTGCTTCTTCCATTGAAGAAGACACATTCTTGACGTCGATGCCCATTTCTTTGGAGCGATCGAGTGTTTCTTTGTTCGTCCAGCCGAGCTCTTTTGCAAGCTCCGCAATTCGGATCTTCTTGATTGCCAAGGGTTAGGCCTCCGTGCTTTCGCTGTCACTCGATGAGCCGCCGGCCCACTCTTGTTCGCTGACCACAGACCCATCGGTGTTGTGGAACTGCAGCTCACCAGTTTCGTCGTTCTTGCGCCATTCGCCCTCTGCATACTCAGTGTTGCGTGGTGACTGACGTGGTTCGAAAATTCCGTTGGCTTCGTTTGCTGCTTGTGTTTCCGACTTGATGTCGATACGCACACCAGTAAGGCGTGCTGCAAGTCTTGCGTTCTGACCTTCTTTTCCGATTGCCAAAGACAACTGGAAGTCAGGAACGATGACATCAGCTTGCGTGTTGTCCTCACTCAGGCGCACTTCTGTGACTTTTGCAGGAGACAATGCCTTTGATACGAAATCAATGAGATCTTCTGAATAGGAAACGATGTCAATCTTTTCGCCACGAAGTTCATTGACAACCATGCGAACACGGCCGCCACGTGCACCAACACATGCGCCGACTGGGTCGACGTTTGGATCGTTAGAAAACACTGCAATCTTTGTGCGATGACCCGGTTCACGAGCACATGACTTGATCTCTACAACGCCATCAGCAATTTCAGGGACTTCTAGTTCAAACAAACGCTTGATGAGGCCTGGGTGAGTGCGACTAACCACAATCTGTGGGCCTTTTGCAGTTTTACGAACTTCAACGATGTACGCCTTGACGCGCGCATTTGGCTCTGGTCGTTCGTATGGAACTTGTTCAGCTTGTGGAAGCAACGCCTCTACCTTGCCAAGATCGAGCAACGCATAACGTCCCTCTGACTGCTGAATGATTCCGGTTACAAGATCGCCTTCGCGGTTTGCATATTCCTCGAACTTGCGATCGCGTTCAACTTCACGGATGCGCTGGCTCATGACCTGCTTGAACGTTGCTGCAGCGATGCGTCCGAGCTCGTGTTTGTTCGGCGTATCGTCGCGCTCGTTGATCCAGTTGCCGTCGTCGTCAACGTCGTAGGCCGTGAATGTCATGTCGAGGTTTTCAGGGTTTACCTCAACGATGACTTCGTCTGCAGCGTTTGGACGCTTCTTATATGCGGTTGCCAATGCTTCTACGAGCACCTGCAGCAGTGAATCGACACTGATGCCATGGTGCTCTGCGAGCATGCGTACTGCTTCGGACATATCTAGGTTGCTCATTGCGCACTTACCTCTTGATGATCGGATGTTTGATGATCGGATGGAACAGATTTTTGAGAAGTGCTGCGCTTTGCGGCGCGCGCTTCTTTCGAATTTGGCTTTGGCTGTGATTCCCACACAAAGACCGTCTTTGCCTTTTCAATAAGTGACAAAGGAATCTCGACTGACTGAGCAGTATCAGTGACCAGCACGGTGGCAGTTGCGTCGGTGGCTGCAACAAGAGCGCCAGAGAAACGACGTTGACCTTCATGTTCGGCAACCAGACGAATAGAGACGTCCTTGCCTACTTCGCGTTGGAAATGATGAGGGGTACGAAGATTGCGCTCGAGACCAGGGCTTGACACTTCGAGGGTGTATCGACCAGGGACAACGTCGTTGTGATCGAGTTCGCGGCCAAGCAAACGGTTGACGCGAGAGATTTGGTCGATGTCGACCCCTGCTTCTTGACCGGCTGGCGTGTCGATGGTGACCTTCAAAACGCCGCCGGCGAACTCCATGTCATACAGTTCAAGGCCCAAGTCGTCCAAAATGGGGGAAACCATGGCGGTCACTGACGTAACTACATTGACAGACATATGACTACCTCCCGCCAAACATGGCACTAACAAAACAAAAGGCACGGGGGGTACCCGTGCCTCAGGTTCACCGAACTTCAAAGGACGGCTTCAAGCATAGCCATTCAAAGTAAGGTTTTGCTCCGATGCTTCGTCTCTCCAAACTCTTCGTTCGCACCTTGCGTGATGACCCTTCCGATGCTGAAGTCCCCAGCCATCGCCTCTTGGTACGGGCGGGCTACATCCGCCGAGCCGCCCCCGGTGGGTATACCTGGCTACCGCTTGGTTGGAGGGTGCTTCGCAAAGTCGAGGACATCGTTCGCCAAGAGATGGACGCCATGGGAGCACAAGAGGTTCACTTCCCTGCCCTCCTTCCTCGCGACGTGTACGAGGCCACCGGACGATGGACCGAATATGGCGACAACCTTTTTCGCTTGAAAGATCGCAAAGGCGCCGACTTCTTACTTGGACCAACACACGAAGAGATGTTCACACTGCTCGTGAAAGATATGTACTCGAGTTATAAAGACCTTCCTGTTTCGCTGTACCAGATTCAAACGAAGTATCGCGATGAAGCTCGACCACGTGCTGGCCTGTTACGCGGTCGCGAGTTTCTCATGAAGGACAGTTACTCATTCGACATCGACGATGATGCGCTTGCAGTTAGTTATGCGCAACATCGTGATGCATACGAACGCATCTTTGCGCGCCTGCAATTGCCATACGTCATTGTGAAAGCGATGAGCGGTGCTATGGGTGGTTCTATGAGCGAAGAATTCCTTGCGCCCATCGAAGTGGGTGAAGACACATTCGTTCGTTGCTCAGCATGTGACTATTCAGCAAACACAGAGGCAGTTACCACATCATCTCCTGCTGCTGATAGCAACACCTACGATGCGTCGTCTACTATCGCAACCCCCAACTGCCCCACCATCGCAACACTCGTTGATTTACTCAATGCAAATCATCCGCGCACAGATCGTTCGTGGGAAGCACACGACACTCTCAAGAATGTCGTACTACGTCTTCGTCAACCAGATGGTTCCACAGAGACACTCGTCATCGGCGTACCTGGCGACCGTGAAGTCGATATGAAGCGCATTGAGGCACAGCTTTCTCCTGCAGAAGTAGAACCACTCGACGAAGAAGGGTTTGCTCAACATCGCACGCTTATTCGTGGCTACATCGGGCCACAAGTTCTTGGAACCACTTCTACATCTGGCATTCGCTATCTCGTCGACCCTTCGGTGGTTCACGGCAGTGCTTGGGTGACTGGCGCAAACACCAAAGACACACACGTCATTCATTTGGTACATGGCCGCGACTTCACTGCAGACGGAACCATTGAAGCCGTCGAAGTGGCAGCTGGGGATCCATGCCCCAATTGCTCAGCGCCTCTTGAGATAGCACGCGGTATCGAGATTGGTCATGTCTTTCAATTGGGTCGCAAATACGCAGACAAACTTGGGCTTACCGTTCTTGATCACAATGGAAAACAAGTAGTAGTCACCATGGGCTCATACGGCATTGGCGTATCGCGTGCAGTTGCTTCCATCGCCGAAGTATTCCATGACGACATCGGCTTGAAATGGCCACGAGCCATTGCACCTGCCGATGTGCATGTAGTCGTTACTGGCAAAAATGGTGACGACATCACTATCGCCGGCGAAAAGATTGCGGTCGAACTTGAAGCGCAAGGTCTTGACGTGCTCATCGACGACCGCAACGGCGTGTCACCTGGCGTGAAGTTCAAAGACGCTGAACTCATTGGCATCCCCACCATCTTGGTGGTGGGCAAATCTCTCGCGGAAGGAAATGTTGAACTGAGGGACCGCCATACGGGAACCAATGAAGCAATTCCTGTTGCAGATGCCGTTACCCGAGTTGTTGCACTCGCCCGAAGCGGTCAATAGAACCATGTTGCGGCGCATCATTGGTGCTGCTCAGCACTACGACTGGGGTGACTCTGTCTCCATCCCTCTCCTATTAGGAATGCCACTTGACGGAAACACGTGGGCAGAAATGTGGTTCGGCACTCATCACGTTGCACCTTCGCATCTCGACACACCAAACGGACCATTGCTCTCTTCAGAGGTTGGCGAGATGACGATGCTGGTCAAACTCTTGGCGTGCGCAAAACCATTGTCGTTACAGACACATCCGACAACGCAACAAGCCATTGACGGGTTTGCAAAAGAAAACTCGGAGTCCGTCGCTCTTGAGGCTCCCCATCGCATGTACCGTGACCCATCCGACAAACCAGAGATGTTGATTGCTCTCACACCATTCGAAGCATTGTGTGGTTTTCAACCAATACAACAATCAGTTGCGGTACTGCGCACCATGAACTGGCAAAACGAAGCCGACGTGCTTGAAGCAAACGGCATTGCGCACTACGTCGAATGGGCGATGCAGCAATCAACCCCAGTTTCTACCGACGCCCTTCCTGAGTGGCTCATCACGATTGCATCGCTGCACCCACATGATCCCGCGTTGCGCGTAGCTCCCCTTCTTCATCACTTCACCCTTCAACCAGGAGAAGCAATCTCGCTTCCTGCCGGAAACTTGCATGCGTATATACGGGGCTTTGGTCTTGAAGTCATGAAGTCATCAGACAACGTCATCCGTGCCGGATTCACATCAAAGTTTGTCAATGTGAAAGAACTGCTTTCCATTGTCGATTTCTCTTCAATAGACATTCCCGTTATACGTCCTGATAACGACGGGCACTACGCATCTCCTACTCCTGCATTTAGCGTTCAACAACTGCCGTGGAAGCACGGCGCCAACTTGCCGTCTGCGCCTGTTGACAGAATTCTGTTTGGTCCAATTCAGAGTGAACTGATGAATGGCTCACCAGAAATGGTGTTGTTGCCCGCGAATGAAGAACTAGAACTTGTTGACTCGGATAATTCTGGTGGAATTCTTTGGGTGTTTACCCAGAACTAATTGCCAGCAGTTTTTCTGATCTCAACTATTTTTTCTGCTGAATGATTCGCGTCATCGCCTTTTTCATCCATGAGCTGTGCACGGTCTCGTGCAGCCTCGCGCTCGGCGAGTTTGGTGTCGGCTCGTTCAATTGCAGCATCTGTTCCGTGTTCGTTAATGAATTCGGCCCACTCCACTAAAGCCTCGACCATCTCGTCCTCTGGGATAACAGCAACATTGCGACCCTTAACGAAGAGGTGACCGCGCTTGTTACCTGCAGCGATTCCAAGGTCAGCTTCGCGAGCCTCACCCGGCCCATTAACGACGCAACCCATAACTGCAATCTGTAATGGCAACTTCTTGTCTTCAAATGCTTTCATTGCTCTATTAGCAACATCAATAACATCAATTTCTGCGCGACCACAACTAGGGCACGCAATGAGATCAACGTTCTTTCGTTCTCGCAAACCAAGTGCTTCTAGTAATTGGCGTCCTGCGCGCGCTTCTTCTACTGGGTCGGCAGTGAGGCTGTAACGAATGGTGTCGCCGATTCCCTCGAGCAACAAAGTAGAAATACCGGCTGTGGCTTTCACTAAACCTGCCGGGGGTGGGCCTGCCTCAGTAACTCCGAGGTGCAACGGAATATCTGTTGCATCGGCCAACATGCGATACGCCTCAACCATGAGTGGAACGTTGCTTGCTTTCACGGAGATCTTCATCAGGTTGAAATCAACTTCTTGGAAATAAGCAATTTCCTGCATTGCACTTTCCACCATTGCCGCTGCGGTGAGTCCGCCGTATTTCTCGTATAGGGATGGATCAAGCGAACCACCGTTGACGCCAATACGAATGGGGATGCCGCGGTCACGCGCTTCTGAGGCGACAGCCTTAATGTGTTCTGGCTTGCGAATGTTGCCCGGATTAAGACGCAAACCGTGCACGCCTGCTTCCATTGCCGCTAGTGCCATCTTGTACTGGTGATGAATGTCGGCGATGATGGGAATCGGCGAACGCGGAACGATTTGAGCAAGACCTTCTGCCGCTTCAATTTCGTTACATGTGCATCGCACGATGTCACAACCTGCTGCAGCAAGTGCATAAATCTGTTGCAAAGTACCTTCGACATCAGCAGTTTTCGTGGTGGTCATTGACTGCACAGAGATGGGCGAACCGCCACCGACGGGCACTTTGCCCACCATAATTTGCGAAGTAGATCGACGTTCAAACATCAGTTACTAGTGTGCCATCTTCAGAGCCAATTACCCGAGTGGTTGCGTCACATCGAGATACAAACCGGTCAACAATAAGAACACCAATAGCCCCACCACCACAGTTGCCACAGGCACCATCTTGTTGATGTCGGCCTGATACGGCTTGTTTCGTCGTGACCGAATTCGCTCGTAGGTGGCAATTGCTGCGTGTCCGCCGTCGAAAGGTAACAACGGCAACATATTGAAGATTCCGATAAACACATTGACGCTCGCCAACAAAATGAGCACCCCTTTCAGACCCTCGGAGCGACCCACGGTTCCACCGTATTGACTGACTCCGACGACCGTGCTCGGCCGAGTAGCTGGGTCTGCTTGAGATGAATCGGTGAGATGACGCAGTGAGTTGACAGGATTAAGTGCCGATACAACACCTGTTACAGACGACCACATTGTGGTGCCAATATCTGATGCACTTTGACCCGCTGCAACGATGGGATTCAAACGCTCCCATCCCCAGTCATCTGCAGCGACGCCAAAGTAACCACGATCTTTCACCTGAGGATGAGGCGCTAGTACAACTGACAGTCTTTTCTCGACGCCATTTTGTTCAACAACAACGTCGACAGAATCGCCTGGTTGATAGGCAGAAATAGTGGCAACTACCGAGTCGTAATCAGTTATGGCCGTGTCACCAATTCGCAAAAGAGTGTCTCCCACTCTTACTCCAGCCATGTATGCCGGACTGTTCTGCTCATCAACGTGACGCACCGTGGACACCCCAGTTGATTGTGCACGCCCACTGATTGCATACACACCCAGGAAGAGTGAAAAGGCAATTGCCATATGCATTAACGACCCTGCCGTAATAACGAGCATTCGTCGTGGATATGACTTGGAACGATACGCACGAGATTCATCTGCTTCGTCGACTTCGTCAATGTTGTTCATGCCGATGATGCGAACGAACGCACCAAGTGGCAATGCTCGAATACCGTATTCAACTTCACCACGTCGCATGGACCACACTCTCGGCCCAAACCCCATGAAGAACTGAGTGACTTTCATTCCTGTAAGTCGCGCGGTGGAAAAGTGCCCCACTTCGTGAAGAAACACGGAGATGAGCAAGCCCACTACAAATACGAATGTCCATGGGTTCTTGACCGCAAGATATAACAACAAGGCAGCAATGACGACGCCTGTAACTTTGCCGCTTCGTGTGACTTCTGGATTCTCTATTTCTTCAACAGAACCACCAGCAGCCATCTCTTCGCGGAAACGCTGATAAAAGTTGCTCACTTAGTTAACTCCTCGGTTGCAAGACGACGACCCATCGCGTCGGCTTCTAAAACATCTTCCACAGTGTGTGGTTGGGTGACGTTAAATTTTGCCATGACACTGCTCAGGCACACAGCGATGTCTGTCCACACCAAACGCCCCGCGAGAAACGCCTCCACAATTACTTCATTGGCTGCAGATAACGCCGCTGGCGCAGTGCCTCCTGCTCGACCCGCAGCGTACGCAAGGTCGAGACACTGAAACGTGTTGCGGTCTGGCTCTTCAAAATCTAGGTGCTTTAAAGTTGACCAGTCGATACGGCCATAAGCAGTAGAGATACGGTGTGGATACCCCAAGGCATAACCAATGGGCAATCTCATATCGGGTAACGACATTTGCGCAATCGTAGAACCATCTGTGAACTCAACCATTGAATGAACTACGGATTGTGGATGTACTACCACATCGATCTGATCAAACGACACGTGAAATAGTTCATGCGCTTCGATGACTTCTAAACCCTTGTTCATCAACGTGGATGAATCGATGGTGATCTTTGGACCCATCTTCCATGTTGGGTGTTGCAAAGCTTCTTCAACGGTGACGGATGCCAGAGATTCACGTGAACGCCCCCGAAAGGGACCACCACTTGCGGTGAGCACTAACCGAGAGACCTCTGTTTCAGGTCTTCCAGAAGATCGCAGACACTGATGAATCGCACAATGTTCGCTGTCGACAGGGACCAATTGCGCACCAGGCACACTGCGCAGAGGTTGAACAATGGGACCAGCAGCAATCAAACTTTCCTTGTTTGCAAGGCCAAGCGTGCGACCTTGGCGCAGAGTTTCGAGGGTGACCGAGAGGCCAGCAAAACCCACAACGCCATTGATCACTACATCTGCCTCATCGACAATGTCTGAAAGAACGTTGGTGACTTGAACTCCGGGCAAAGCCGCCGCTACTCGGTGTAATTCAGATTCATCTGTGACGACGACCAATTCTGGTTGCAGCCGCTTTGCTTGTTCGATAACAAGGTCGACCGACGAACCCACTGCCAGTGCAGACACCCGATAGTTCTGAGGCTCGGCAAGAACCACCTCAATAGTTTGAGTTCCGATAGAGCCCGAAGACCCAGCAATAGCAACTCGCTTTTGTGTCACGGATTCATTCTGTCAGTGGGACGCGTCAGTGAGACGGCAGCACACCAAATGTTGGTCACGCCCAGGGCTGCAATACCAACATGAGGTAGTAGGCAGCGGGAAGAACAAACAAGAACCCGTCGAAACGATCAAGAACTCCGCCATGACCAGCGATGAGGCTGCCAAAATCTTTGACATCTAGGTTGCGCTTGAACATTGACTCAACAAGGTCGCCAATTGGAGCCATGACTGCAATAACAATCGTGAGGGCAATCCATTCACCCATGCTGTTCCATGTTCCGTTTTGTGAACCGACGACAATCAGAGCAACAAGGGTTGCGATAGCGCCACCGATTGCACCTTCAATAGTTTTATTTGGGCTCACCCACTCACGCAATGGAGTTTTTCCAACTGATGCCCCGACGAACAAACCACCAACGTCGTTAGCAATCACACCGATGACGATCATGAACAAAGTGTCGGTGCCCACGTGAGGAAGTCCACCGTTCACTGAATAGCGAAGAATCAACGCGGCAAAAGACCCCATGAGGCCAATCCAAGTAATAGCCATCGTGGAGATAGCAACGTTCGGCATTGGTCCACTTTGCACACTGGATGCACCCAGGAAACCAGTGGATGTTGCAAGGAAACCAAACGCAAGTACGAGTGGCAGTGCTTCGTCTCCCACCCAGTACGCCGCAAGAGGCGCAGCAATACAAGTAATGAGCCCAGCAAATGTTGCAGGTCGGTAACCCTTTTCTGTGACTTTGCTGAAGAACTCAACTGCAGCAAAACCAACAACGGCAATAACGATCAACATGACAGCAGCAGGACGCCACATGATGGCGCCGAGGAATACTGCCAAAAGAATCAACCCGGTTGTGATTGCAGTAGGCAAGTCACGGCTGATCCCCTTCTTTGGTCCACGTGGTCCGGAACGACGAACAGGTTGTCCACGTCCACCGCGAGGTACACCACCAGTGATGTCTCGCGATGGGTCGCGACCTAAGTCGCCAGTTATATCGCGAGGGCGACGCCTCTCATCTGTGGGGTCGGTACCAATCGAGATGTGGTCTGGCCGGCGCGCTGGCTGACTGGGCTCTTGGAATGTGCCCCACACATCGGTGTCGTCGTCTTCGTCGACGACAGGAATTTCGCCCGTGGCTGGCTCAGTCCAATGTGGCAATTTGCCCGTATCAGCATCTCCGAAACTGAGAGCAGGTTCAGATGTTGGATCATCGGCGAACTGCACAGTCCCAAAGTCGGAACCAAAGTCTGTGCCATAACCCGAAGAATCGTCGCCTCCGGTGTCATCTTTACGGCGCCAAATATCGTCACTCATTTTTCTCCCCTTTCGGGTTGTACACAAACAATAAGCATTGCGTGCATTCTTATACCTCGAGCAGTTCTTGTTCCTTGCGGGCAAAAGCTTTTTCGATGAGATCTACATGATCTTGTGTGTGCTTATCGAGGTCTTTCTCAGCACGCTCAAGTTCGTCCTTTGACATTTCAGAATTCTTTTCCAAGGTCTCTAATTGCTTACGTGCATCACGTCGTATGTTTCGTACGGCAATTCGACCATCCTCGGTCATATTTTTTACGACTTTCACATATTCCTTACGTCGCTCTTCTGTGAGCACGGGGATTGAGAGCCGAATAATCGACCCATCATTCGAGGGCTGCAGACCGAGGTCGCTTTCACGAATGGCCTTTTCAATGGCAGCGATGGCGCCCTTGTCGTGGGGCTTCACGACCAGAGTGCGAGCTTCAGGAACTTGAAACGCGGCTAATTGTTGCAATGGCACCGGCGAGCCGTAGTACTCGACCACTATGCGATCGACAAGCGCGGCGTTTGCACGACCGGTGCGCACGGATGAGAACTGAGATTGGACATGCTCCACGGCTCTTTCCATCTTGCCGATGGCTTCGAGCAGGACGTCTTCAATCACCCAACCAGCGTACCTACTGGGTCACCCCTGAGAATGGACTTCACGTTTCCTTTGGCAAGGAGGTCAAACACCACAATCGGCAGGTTTTTGTCCATACAGAAGGTGATTGCCGTGGCATCCATTACTTTCAGACCTTTGGTGATGACATCCATATGACTAATACGGTCATATCGAGTGGCAGCAGAATCAAGTTTGGGGTCCGCCGTGTAGACGCCATCGACACCAGAGTGGGTGCCCTTCAAGATGGCTTGAGCCTCTATCTCTGCGGCACGAAGCGCAGCAGCTGTATCTGTGGTGAAGAAAGGGTTGCCCGTTCCACCCGCCAAGATAACAACTCTGCCTTTTTCAAGGTGACGCTGAGCGCGGCGGCGAATGTATGGCTCGGCAATCTTTGGCATCTCGATTGCAGACATCACTCTCGACTGTTGACCAACGCGTTCGAGCGCGTCTTGCAGAGCAAGACCGTTCATCACGGTTGCCAACATTCCCATGTAGTCAGCTTGCGCTTGGTCCATACCTTGGCCAGCACCTTTGATGCCTCGCCAAAAGTTTCCACCACCAACAACGATGGCAATATCTGTTCCGAGTTCTTCGCGAGCCTCGCGCACTTCTGTGGCAACTTGCGTTAACACATTGTTGTCAAGTCCAAAACCCGATGGTTCTGCGAGTGCCTCACCCGAAAGTTTGAGCACTACACGAGACCAAGTGGGTCGAGAAGTCATTAGCCGATTTCCACCTGTGCGAATCGAACGATTTTTGCTGCGCCAATAAGTTGCGAAATGACGACTTTGTCGTCCTTGGCGTATGGCTGCTCAAGAAGGCAAACATCTTTGAAGAAGCCCGCAATGCGACCCTCAACAATTTTGGCAATCGCCTGTTCTGGCTTGCCCTCGTTGCGGGTAATCGCCACGAGAGTTTCACGTTCTTTTTCAAGCACATCTGCGGGAATATCTTCGCGCTGCAAATAGCGAGGGCGAGCGAATGCAATATGCACGGCAATGTCGTGCGCGAGTTCTGCAGATGCGCCAGACATTTCCACGATGACACCATTGACACCACGACCACCCTGGACGTGTGTGTATGAGTCGAGGATGTTTCCTGCGGCTGCTTCAAAACGAATTGTCTCGCCCACTTCGATTTTTTCCTTCAAGGTGATCTTGAGGTCATCGATTTGAGTTGCGCGATCGCCAAGTCCGGCTTCACCCTTATCAAGGATTGCCTTAGCAAGCGCATCGGCCTCAGCCTTGAAACCGTCACTTGAAGCCACAAAGTCTGTCTCGCACTTCAATTTGACGATGGATGCGCGAGTTGGTTCAACGATGAGTGTGACTACGCCTTGGGCGTTGTCACGATCGTCGCGCTTTGCACTTGCTGCAAGACCTTTCTCACGAAGCCACTGCTTCGCTTCTTCAAGATCTCCACCGTTTTCTTCAAGAGCTTTCTTGCAATCCATCATTCCAGCACCAGTTGACTGGCGCAGACTCTGTACGTCTTTTGCTGTGTACGACATCTGAATTACTCCGCTGCAGGTTCGTCGGTTGTCTTCTTTGCGGCAAGACGTGCTTCACGCGATGCCTGTGCTTCAGCAGCCTGACGGCGTGCCTCGGCTTGTTGTTCTTCAAACACTGCAGTTTCTTCAGGCGTGCGCTCTGCGGGTGCAGCAGCTGCCGCAGCAGCAGGGTTGCGCTTCTGCGCAATGAAACGTCCTTCGATGACTGCTTCAGCAATCACGCGAGTCAGCAAGTCGTTTGCACGGATTGCATCGTCGTTACCTGGGATTGGGAACTGTATGAGATCTGGGTCAACGTTTGAGTCGACAACTGCGATAACAGGAATCTTCAACTTGTTGGCCTCAGTGACAGCGATGTGTTCTTTCATGGTGTCAAGCACAAAGATCGCGTCGGGACGACGCGCGAGGTTTGAGATACCAGAAAGGTTTTTCTGCAATTTGTCAAGTTCACGAGTGAGAAGAAGAGCTTCTTTCTTCGGCATGGCTTCAAATTCGCCAGAGACCTTCATGCGCTCGTATTCCTGCATCTTGCTAACACGCTTTGAGATGGTTTCGAAGTTGGTGAGCATGCCACCCAACCAACGCTCGTTCACGTAGTACATGCCGCATTTTTCGGCGTAGCTACGAATGGGATCTTGTGCTTGCTTCTTTGTTCCGACGAAGAGGATTGTTCCACCGTTGGCAACAAGGTCACGAACGAATTCGTAAGCGGTTTCAATTCGCTCGAGAGTTTGATCGAGGTTGATGATGTGAATTCCGTTGCGCTCTCCGAAAATGAATTGCTTCATCTTTGGATTCCAACGACGCGTCTGGTGTCCAAAGTGAACGCCAGCTTCGAGCATTTGACGCATTGATACGACAGCCATAATTTTCTCCTTCTGCGGTTGTTCACACACCGATCCGACGCCGAAGCGACCGCAGGTGGTCAGTGTGCATGAATTTTGATGTCCAACTCAGGCCGAAAGGCCTCTGTTAGTCGTTGAAAGCCTATCGGGAATGGGTCCTTGTCACCCCAAGGAGTCGGTTGGAAGACACCAGCCTGGCACCGCCGAGACCCAAGTAGCGCAAGGGGTGCACAGGGCGCACCCCCACACGAACCCCGATGTAGACACGTGATTGCGCTATCCCTACGGGCTGCCCAGAAACCACGCGTTGACCCACCACCACTGAAGAAAGTGGCTGCAACAGTCCATAGGTGACTCGCACATCTGCAGAAATACGCTCCACTACATACGCCACTCCGGCCACCTCACCAACGAAAACAATTTCGCCGTCAACTGCTGCACGCACAATGTCTCCGGGATTGGTAGCGATAGTGACTCCCCGATGGCCCGCACATCGCTCACATGCTGGCGCACGGAATTGTTCCACCACAGGTCCCGTTACTGGCGCTACTACACCAAAGACTGAAAGCAAGATGACTGCAAACATGCACAACATGTGTGCACATGAGTGACTGAAAGGTCAGCCCATGCCAGCGGCTGCTAATCGCGAACGTAACTGCAGAACCGCTTTTGTATGAATCTGAGACACACGACTTTCAGTCACGCCGAGTGCATCACCAATTTCAGCAAGCGTTAGCCCGTCGTCGTAATACAGAATAAGAATTGCTTGTTCGCGCTCGGGAAGCTTGGCAATCTCTTCACGCATTGCACCGCGCAACTCGCCTTCTTCCATTGCGCGACCAGGCTGTAGGTGAGCATCTTTTTCGTGCGTCGTGTTGTCCATCGCCACATGATCAAGCGGACCAACAGATCCAGCAGCAATGTCGGCCAACCACTTTTCTAACTCTTCAGTCGTGATTTGTAGTTCATCTGCGATCTCTTCATCGGTAGGTGTTCGACCTAACTGATGCTCTAATCGTGCGATTGCATCTTGCACAGAACGCGAATGCGAACGCACTGAACGTGGCACCCAATCCAAAGCACGAAGACCGTCGAGAATTGCGCCTCGAATGCGCGGGATGGCGTACGTTTCAAACTTTGCACCATTGGCAGGGTCAAACTTGTCGATTGCGTTCATGAGTCCGAATACTCCAGCACTCACTAAGTCGCCTGTGTCTACCGTGCGAGGCAAACCTGCAGCAAGACGGCCAGCAACGAACTTCACCAACGAGGCATAGTGCACAACAAGCCAGTCTCTTGCAGTTGATTCTTGCGATGTATGCCAAGCATCCCATGCAGTGTCAATGGTGTAGCGAAGTGGACGTGCGTTCATGCGCGCGGATGCGATTCTGAGTAGACAAGCCGTAAGCGTTCTTTACTGACGTGTGTGTAACGCTGCGTAGTGGAGGCATCACTGTGACCGAGAAGTTCCTGAATAGAACGGGTATCTGCTCCGTTATCCATGAGATGCGTCGCAAAAGAATGACGCAGTGCGTGCGGGTGTGTGCCTCCTGCTATGCCAGCTCGTTCACACGCCTCATCAAGTAGGCGCGTAATGTCGCGTCGACTCACGGGGTGTCCCCGACTAGAAAGCAGTAGAGCCACTTCGGGCGCTTCACCCAATACTTCGTGACGTACTTGTGCCCATCGCTGCAGCGCAATAGTCGCGGGTTCACTCAGTGGCACGACTCTTTCTTTTGAGCCCTTACCCATGACGCGCATTGTTGTCATGTCAGACGAAACGCTTTGCACCGTGAGTGAACACACTTCGGATACACGCAATCCACTGCCATACAGAATCTCTAGCACCACACGATCACGCGCACGTCGCCACTCGGGCGCTTCTTCGTTTTCGGTTGAGACCAAACGAGCAACAGTTTCCTCATCAAGTGGTCGTGGCAACTTCCCATTGACTTTTGGAGTGTGAACGCCATCTGTGGGATCGCTCTCGGCCATCTTGGTGCGCATTGCCCAAGCAAAATACCTACGCAATGAAGCAATGCGCCGTGCAAGCGTGCGCGAGGTGGCACCGCGTTCGTGCATTTCAGACAAATAGTCGCGGACATGCTGTTTTCCAACTGTCTGAGGTGTCACGGCTGGCGCAGTGTCGAGCAACCATTCGGCAAACAGTTCGATATCGCGCCGGTACGCCGAACGAGTATTTGCGGCCGACGCAGTGAGTGAGCCCTCGAATGCAGCAACACCCCAGTGCGACATACGCGCATCCCGTACGGTGCATGCACCTTTGAGATTGTGACCCGACTGTGCGCCATCATCGGCGACGCAATCACCACACGACGACATATGCGAGACACGAACTCGACGCACGGGATGCGCTAACGCATCGTGGCCTTTTGCTGGTTTATGAGTACGAATAAACCAGGTGAAGTATCCAGACAATGACGCGACGCGTTGCTCCACTGTCTCCACGGTGTATCCACTGCTCTCAAGTGACACCACATACGCCTCTACATGCTCTTGTGTCACTGATGCCGGCGACAGCACCCCCATAGCAATCAGAAACGTTGCGGCGTGCGCCACATCGACCTGTCGAGAAGCCCGCGATGCATCGGCAACACGCAATGTCTTGACATAACGCGGAATCTCAAAGAGGTCAAGTGAGGGCGTTGTCTTCCGTTGTGTGGCTCCACCGCTCATGCCACCAAGGTACTAGCCGCATCAGACGATAAGTGTCTCCCACCAACCACCAGAGTTAGCCACCCAACCCTTTACTTCAAGGCGGCCGAGAAGGACTGCTGCGTGCACCACAGGAAGGCCAGCACGCAATGCAACTTCGTCAACACTGCAACTGTCGCGACCCATTGCTCGCAACACCTCGCGTTCGTCGTCGACGGCGGCATCGCGCTCTATCGGAGCAAGAGACCCATTGCGGTGGTGAAGTCCGAGCGCCAGCAACACATCAATAACATCTGTGACAGGTGCACAGCCATCGCGCAGTAAATCATTTGTCCCTTCAGAGGCAGGAACGCCGGGAGAACCTGGAACCGCCATCACCAGCACATCTCGCTTTAGTGCTTCGCGCACCGTAATCATCGATCCTCCTTTCGATTGAGATTCAACAACGACCAGCACCTCGCTCAAGCCGGCGATGATTCGATTACGCATTGGAAAGCGAAATGGTTCAGGCACGGTTCCTGGTGGCGCTTCCGACACCAGGCATCCGTTACGGGCAATCTGTGCCCAAATTCGTTGGTGCTCACGTGGATACACAACGTCAGGCCCAGACGCCACAACCGCTACTGGGCCGCATCCGTTCTCTTGCGAGAGCGCACCAACGTGTGATTCCACATCGATTCCTCTGGCAAGCCCCGATACTACGCACACACCTTCGGCTGCCAACGCAGCACCTAATTGGCGTGCAATAAATTTCCCACGTTGCGTAGCGTTTCTAGTTCCCACGATGCCAACACGACGACTGTTAAGCACCGCAGAGTTCCCTCTGAGAAACAACACAGCCGGCGCTTCCGCGTCAGACAACAACACATCGGGATATCCCTGATCGCGCACTGACACCACCGACACTCCAGCATCAATACATCGCTCTGCTACCTCATGTACATGGCTCTGCCCACACGACTGCCACGCACGCCAAACGTCATCGGAGATTCCATCAAGAGGTCTCTCATTGTTCGACAACATCTCCCACACATGGCGAGCATCACTCAGGCCGATGAGACGTCGGAGACGGAGAGGAGTTTGTAACGGCAAAGACGCAAGTGCCGCGTTGTACGCCCACTGTGGCAACTGTTCCATGTCAGTGAAACTCAGTCTGTGACACAACTGCAACACGCATAGAAATTGCTGTCTCTACCCACTCGCTATTAATCACTTCGTATTCACCGTGCATGTCGGCCAAAGTGCGCGCGACGCGCCTAATGCGGTGGTATCCGCGGCCAGACAATTGCCCTTCATCAAGTTTTCGTCGCAACCACACCATTGCCTCACGCGACAACGGCGCAACATCGGCCAGATGTTCTGCACTGATCGCAGAGTTCAAACAACCTTGGCGCTCTAACGACACAGCATGCACATGTGCAACCCTTTGTGCCACCACAGCACTGCTCTCTCCAGGCACGTCACTTGTGAGGTCCGTAGTCGATGGTTTGACAAGGTGCATTCGTATATCGAATCGGTCGAGCAACGGCCCGCTAAATCTGCGAAGGTACCTCTGCTTTGCATGAAGGGTGCAATGACATCGCGTTGGGGTTCCTGCACCGCATGGGCACGGATTAGTTGCAGCAACCAACAGACATTTGGCTGGCATAGTGACCGATGAATGAGCACGAGCAATAGAAACAACACCTTCTTCCAAAGGTTGACGCAATGCGTCAAGCACCGTGGGGGCGAACTCACCCATCTCATCGAGGAACAACACACCATGTGAGGCCAAACTCAATTCGCCGGGTCGAATGTGGGACGAACCACCGCCCACCATCGCTGCCATAGACACACTGTGGTGTGGTGATCGAAAAGGTGGCGACGTTGCCACCGCAACGGCACTGCTCAATCCCGCGGCACTTCGCACCATTGCGCAGGTAAATGCTTCGTCTTCAGTGAGTCGGGGCAACAGGCCAGGCAAACGGCGAGCCAGCATTGACTTTCCCGCACCTGGTGGGCCAACCATCAACATGTGATGAAACCCAGATGCTGAAACTTCTAACGCAAGACGCGCCGAGTGTTGTCCGCGCACATCGGCAAGATCAGCAATGAAATCTTCTACAACACGAATCGGGCGATAATCAATCTCGGGCCATGGCTGGTTGTTCGTGAGTACTTCTACCAATTCTCGTAACGTCGCAACACCGTGCAGGCGAGGCGGACGAGCCAGCATGGACTCTCCAACGCCACTGCCTGCAACTACCACCTCGTAATCAGTGACCGCATCGACAAGTGGCGCCATGCCAGCAGTGGGTCGTAACGATCCATCGAGACCCAACTCAGCGATAAAGGCCATCTTTTCCACGACTGAAGGATGAATTATCTCTTGAGCAACAAGAAGGCCAATTGCAATTGCAAGATCCATACCTGCGCCGCCTTTGCGCTCTCCGGTCCCAGCAAGGTTGACCGTGATGCGTCTATTTGGCCACTCGAGACCACTCGACAACAACGCTGCCCGCACGCGATCTCGTGATTCTCGACATCCTTCATCTGGAAGACCTACGACGGTGAATGCAGGAATGCCAGATCCAACATGTGCTTCCACCACAATGGGTGTTCCGCGCGTGCCTAGCAAAGTGGCAGATCGAATAGCGGCATACATGTGCAGTCCCCTTAGGTCACAAGTCTGAAAGAATTACAAAGATGTGTACGCGTATGAGGTCTGTTGTGGCAGTTGCCATCGCCTGCACCATTACTTTTTCGGCATGTACTGGCCCCGAACGAACGGGCACAAGCTTTTGTCAGCAGTTAGGAAAAGAACTGCCATACATTGGCCAGCGAATTAGTACCGCCCCGGAAGCATCTGCGATGGTGAAGAGATACCAACGACTGCTGGAACGAGCACCACTTGCCATAGAGGGTGACCTTGCAATTCTGACCGAACTTCTCGAACAGGCTTCGCGACTTGACGCAAATGATTCTGAAGCGGTTCAAGCACTTGCCGATGCTTCGTATGCCTCACAACAGTCAGCCCACGGCGTACGAGACTGGGTGAAGAGCACATGTGCAGTTGACATCTCTACGGGTCTCAATATTGAGCCACCCCGAATTGCCCCTACCACCACTATTGCTGGGGTCACTACAACTGTTGCCCCCTAAGAGGCCAGCAACTAGTTAGCGAATTTCTCCGCGCTTCACAATGACTTTGTCGACAAGACCGTAATCTTTGGCCTCGGCTGCACTGAACCAGTGATCGCGTTCACTGTCTTTTTGCACATCTTCAATGGTGCGACCAGAGTGATGCGCAATAAGTTCTGCCATGCGCAACTTAATGAAACGTGATTGCTCAACTTGAATTGCAATGTCTGATGCCTGACCGCGCAAACCAGCAAGGGGTTGGTGCATCATGATGCGAGAGTTCGGCAAGGTGTAACGCTTACCCTCTGCTCCTGCTGTAAGCAAGAACTGACCCATAGAAGCAGCGAGACCCATGCACACGGTCGCAACATCACAACTAACGAATTGCATGGTGTCGTATATAGCCATACCTGCAGTGACGGATCCACCCGGGCTGTTGATGTACAGCCAGATGTCTGCATTGGGATCTTCGCCTTCGAGGTAGAGCAACTGAGCACAGATTTGGTTGGCGATGTCGTCGTTCACGTCGGTGCCCAACATGATGACCCGGTTCTTCAGCAATCGCGTGAAGATGTCGGAACGTGGGTCTCCGCCACCATCGAGGGCTGCGGGGCTGACAGGAAGTCCAGTGGTACTCATATTGGTGAAAGGCTACCTGCTCGGGCAGAATAGAGATGTGCCGAACTCCCGTGACTTTTCTCCAAACACTGACGAACTTGTCGATAAAAATGCACAATTCGTCAGCCAATTTGCCGATGCCGGCCTTGCACTTGCCCCGAAACGCCACCTCGCCATCGTTGCGTGCATGGACAGTCGCATGGACATTTTCCAAATGCTCGGTCTTGCCCACGGAGACGCGCACATCATTCGAAATGCAGGCGGTGTGGTCACCGACGACGTGATTCGTTCTCTCGTTGTATCGCAACGCCTGTTGAATACACAAGAAATCATTCTCATCCACCACACAAATTGCGGACTTCAAACAATTTCGGAAGATGGATTCAAGAAACAAATTGAAGACGAATGCGGCATCAAGCCGGGTTGGGCAATCGAAGCATTTACAGACCCTTTTGATGCAGTGCGACAGTCAATGAATCGTCTTCACCACAGTCCGTTCGTTATCTTCAAAGACCACATTCGTGGTTTTGTCTACGATGTAGAAACGGGCAAACTCAACGAAGTTGACCCGGACCCGCGTCACGCTACCTAGGTACCACGCGTTCTATTCCGCTCATCACCACTACAACGCGTTCATCGCTAGCAATCTGATCTCGCGTTGCCAGCAATCCAGCCAAGCCGGCGACTCCCGTTGCGCTCACGTTGACTGAAGTAAGTGTGTGCACCAATTCGTATGCCTGCATCACATGTTGTTCTGACACAACTATTGGCGCACCACCGGTGTCAGCCATAGCATCCAACACACCAATCCAGTCATAAGTTTCATCGTCCAAGATTCCATCTGCAATTGAAACTGGTGTTGTCTCCCACGGCCACATGCATTCCTTCCAACGCGGCCCCGCATTACGCGCTCCACCAGTTGCGAGTGCGTTCTCCCATGCACGAGCAAGTGGTGCACATCCCTCAGTTTGTACCGCGTGCAATTTGGGATGTACGCCCGCTGATCGCAGAGACGAACCAACGCATGCAGCAAATGCGCCACCACCAACCTGAATGAAAATGCGATCCAGCAGAGGACCCATCTCTTCGGTCATTTCCCAACCGATCGTTCGTCCACCGTCGAGACACCACGCATTCTCGGTGCCCTGCACTCCGAATGCGATTGCACCATTCGCTACTGCTTCACGAAAACGCAAGACACAAGGGTCACCGGCTGCATCGCCTGGGAGGCGTGGACAGACCCGTACATCTGCATCAAGTTCCGTGAGTGCCGTAAGCACTTCAGTTGCCGATGCAGGCGGCACATGTACATAAATGGGCCACTGCACGGCCGCCGCAAGAGTGGAAGCAGCAATAGCCGCATTTCCGCATGAAGCAATTGCTAGCGATGGCCGCGTGCTTGATGTCCATGGGGCAACGCCGGCAGCTTCAGCAAAAAGCAGGTGAAGAAGTTCGGTGAACAAATGGCGAGCTTTATGCGAACCTGCGACATTATGAGTTTCGTCCTTGATCCACACGCCACCTTCCGCAGTAAATTCAAGAGCATCAGATAACTCATTGCTGCGATAGAGCGGCGTACGAAGAAAGCCTGTGCCGGCTACCGCTTTAACTGCGTCATTTGCTTGCGTGATGATGCGAATTCGCTCATCTTCAGAAAGACCAATTGCTGCACCAAAAGAATCGACAGCTAAATACTTTCGAAATGCTAAATACGGATTGACATCGTCGGTGGGCCGAAATGGCTCTATCGTGTTTTCGAAATGCAGAACATGATGAGTGTCTGCTTCAGTTGCTAGCGGACACTTCCACGACAACGCTTGAGAGATAGAAACTGCAGTGCCACAGACAGCACAGACGAGGCCAGTTACCACGTCTGACACGTCACGCTTCTAAGAAACCTTGGCAACACGAGCATTGAACTCAGTAATCAAGTTGTCCCACACTGGGGCATAACTACGTACCGAGCGCCAGAACGACTGTGATCGACGCGCTTCAAAGACATCAAGAGGAGTTCCTTGCTGTTCTACCCATGTGTAATATCCAAGGTTGAAAATACGATTGCGATCTCGTTCGGTGCAGTCAATCATGTTGTCTGTACTTACTGAACCCAGATGCTCACTGAAAATTTCCGCCGCATCAACTGCACTGAACTCACCCTTGAAGCGAGTAGCAATTGTCTTCACACGCTCACTTGGGTACAGGGCCCCGCCATCTGTTGCGATGGTAACGATTGCATCATTTGCGCCGTATCCCATCAACTTCGCTGTCTTGATTGCAGCCAAAACATTGCAAATAGCAGAGAATCCAAAATGAGTTAACGCATCAATCAGTTCTGCACTGAAACCATGACGGGATGCGAGATACTGCTGACCAGCAGGCATATTGAAAAGAGCGTCGAGTTCATCGGTTGCACGATCGGAAACCCCGACGACCACATCTGTGTTCATCACGTTGTGAATCAGAGGAATATGCTTGTCGCCGATTCCCTGAATATTGTGTTCACCAAAACCGTTTTCCAACATCGTGGGGCATTCAAGAGCCTCCACAGCAACAATCTTTGTGCCGTAGATGTCTTTCAATCTGTCGCCAGCAGCAATGGTGCCAGCAGAACCCGTGGCAGAAGTAAACGCTGCCAGTCGAATGTCTGAACGTCCATTTGCTTTCACATGCTCGAACGCATGTGCCAAAGCACGCCCTGTGACTTCATAGTGACCAACATGGTTGCCAAACTCGCAGAACTGATTCAAGATGAAGTTGCCTGGGTCTTTCGCCATTTCGTTACATGCGTCGTAAATCTCTTTTACATTGCTCTCGGTGCCAGGAGTTCGCACAATGTCAGACGGGTCTGCGACCCACTTATCGAGCCAATCGAATCGCTCTTGTGACATGCCCGCAGGTAGCACTGCCACTCCACGAGATCCCATGAGTCGACTGATTGCAATTCCACCACGTGCATAGTTGCCAGTAGATGGCCATATGGCGCGATGGCGCTCTGGATCGAACTGACCAGTAATTACTCTTGGCACGAAACATGAAAACGCTGCCAGCACTTTGTGGGCAGTAATCATGGGGAATCGATCACCAAAGACAACGATGATTGGGGATTCAATTCCTGTCAGAGATGACGGCAAAACAATATGGTCCGGAACCTCGACACGATTGCCGTCGAGGTCGTTGTACCAATGCACACGAAAAAGATTGCGCGGGTCGGCAGCATTTTTGTCGACACCCCGTGTGATGTCTTGTGAGATGAGTCGAGGTTCGGCCAACTCACCAAAAGTAGGAAGCACAATCTTTTGTGCTGCAAAACGCTTCACACTGCTCTCAAGGGATGCCGAATCCACCACGGTGTTGGCGAGGCCAAGTTGCTCTTGCAATGCAGTGGCGTCGAGAGCGAGATTCAGGGAAGATGCGTCAGTAATTGTCACGGGTCAAGTTTGCCACCTCTGACCCCACTGTCCTCTGCCTCCTGGCTGTACCCTTCTGTAAGCGCCGGTGTAGCCCAATTGGCAGAGGCAGCAGTTTTAGGTACTGCGTGTTGGGGGTTCGAGTCCCTCCATCGGCACGATGCACATAAACGACCTTCCCACCCCAGCAGTTGTCATTGATATTGCTGCCCTGCGCAAGAACATCGCCACTATGGCCGATGTTCATCCGGGCAAACGATTACGACCCCACATCAAAGCCCACAAGTGTTCTGGCCTCGCCGCCGAACAAGAAGGCGCTGGTCACAGTTCTTTCACCTGTGCCACACCGCGCGAGGTGCTCGGCATGATTCATGCCGGCGTTGGCAACGATTTCCTTCTCGCAAATGAGGTACTTGATCCACGTCGTTTAGAGGCGTTAGCAAGTGCACAAGACCAAGCCCTCATCACGCTTGCAATTGATTCAGAAGAAACTCTCGATGCAGCAGAACGCGCCGGAATACAAAACATCATGATCGATGTGAATGTGGGCCTTCCCCGGTGTGGTTGTGACCCCAGCATCGCTGGTCGACTCGCTGACTCTGCACGCGTACGCGGCATGACTGTTCGCGGCGTCATGGGCTATGAAGGCCATCTTATGATGGTGAATGATCGCGAAGAAAAGAAGAAGAACGTTCGCGATGCAATGTCGATTCTTGCACTCGCACACGAAGACGTTGGCGGAGACATAGTTTCTGCCGGCGGAACAGGCACATACGACATGTTCGCGGGCACCACTGTGAATGAAGTGCAAGCTGGTAGCTACACATTGATGGACACCCAATATGCACAACTGGGAATTCCATTTGTGCAAGCGATGTGGGTAGTCGGAACAGTTATCTCTAGCAACAATAAGTGGTCAGTCGTCGACGTGGGTTTGAAATCACTCGGGATGGATCATGGCAATCCAAGCATTGATCAACATTCCGTTTGGTTTTGCTCGGACGAACACATCACCTTTAGCGCAAACGAAGGCACTCCCCGCCCTCAAGTGGGAGACAGAGCATTTGTGGCGCCGTCACACATTGATCCCACAATGGCATTACATGAAGAGGCATACGTCGCCAATTCATTTGGCGAGATAATCGCAGTATGGCCAATTGATTTACGTGGTTGGTAAGCCAAAAACACGCGCCAACAATTCAGGCAATTGAGCAAACGCTTTTCCACGATGCGACAACACATCTTTTTCTAGATCTGACATTTCTGCGAACGTGCGTCCATCACCTGCAGATGGAATAAAGACCGAGTCGTATCCGAATCCGTTCACGCCTGACTCTGATCTTGCGATACTTCCCTCGCAGACCCCCGAAACAAAGTGCATATCGCCTTTGGAAGAGACAAGAGCCACCACTGTTCGAAACCGTGCGGAACGCACTTCTTCATGTGCCATTTTGGATAACAACAATTCACGATTCTCAGAATCAGTCGCATTGTCCGAAGCAAATCGAGCGCTATGCACGCCAGGTGCTCCGTGTAACGCATCAACTTCAAGGCCTGTGTCATCAGCGAGCGCCCACTGCGAACAGAAATTTGCTACTTCGACAGCTTTAATGATTGCGTTTCCCTCGAGGGTGGGTGCAGTTTCCTCTATCTCACTTAAGTCCTGCGGGCGTGGCATTAACTCCACTCCATCGGGCATCATGCGCTTCATCTCTGCAACTTTGTGTGCATTGGCACTTGCACACACAATGCGCAACATATGTTTACCGAGACATCGGACGCGCTGGAGGCGCTTCAGACAAGAGTCCAGACTGAAGATCGAAAATTCGATGCAGACCAGAGTCCGCCAATTGCAGCAATTGATCAAGTTCGTTACGCGAGAACGCTACGCCTTCGGCAGTTCCCTGTACTTCTACAAAACGTGATTCGCCGCCACCCACTGGGCGAAGCATCACAACGTTCATATCCACTTCGGCAGTTGAATCCTCAACGTACGGGAGGTCGAGTACAGGAACACCGTTACAAACACCAACTGAGATGGCTGCGACATATGAATGCAACGGATTTTCTTTGATTGCTCCACTCTGCACTAATCGTGTGAGTGCATCGTGTAGTGCCAAGAAGCCGCCGCAGATACTTGCAGTGCGTGTGCCGCCATCTGCCTGCAATACATCACAGTCAACAACTACTTGACGCTCTCCCAGTGCGCGCATGTCGCACGCAACACGCAATGAGCGACCGATGAGACGCTGAATTTCTACAGTGCGACCACTTTGCTTTCCTTTTGCCGCTTCACGATCAACTCGCTCCGGCGATGAACCAGGGAGCATGGAGTATTCAGCAGTCACCCACCCTTTGCCAGAGCCCTTCATCCAGCGCGGCACATCTTCATCAATAGACGCAGTACACAACACTCGCGTGCGGCCAACAGTGACAAGCACCGAGCCGGCAGACATCTCTGTGAAATCTCGTTGAAAAGACATAGGACGCAATTGGTCTGGTGTTCTTCCGTCTGGACGTGTCATGTGTTCCTCCATGAAATGTGAGCAACGAGCAGGCTACGCCTGATTGCCGCTCGAACGTTGCCACTGGCTGGCACTTGAGAGTTCTGGGCCAAGAAGTCGTCGCCCAAAATCTGCAAACCATTCCACATCACCAGATGACAAAAAGGCACGAGAACCTTCCTTTTCAGAATCCGATAACAAACCTTCAGTTCTCAGCATCTCAGCCAAGGCAAAGGCTGTCTCATCTGCGCTTGACACCAACGTGACGCCAGCGCCCATCACTTCGCTAATCACTCGGGATAAATACGGATAATGCGTGCATCCCAGGAGAAGTGCATCAATTCCTGCATTAATGACAGGAGCCAAAAGTCTTTCAGCAAGCAGCACCACTTCGTCACCATGTGTTTGACCACGTTCGACAAACTCAACGAACCCAGGACATGCGGTTGCAGTGAGATTTAGTGACGCATCAACATCAGCTAACGCGCGCTGATACGCGCCAGAAGAAATAGTGCCGATAGTTCCGATGACACCAACGCGCCGCACAGTGGTTGCAACAGCAAGTGCGCGTGCACCTGGCTCAACCACACTGATAACCGGCACTGGCAATACGTCTGCCAACTCATTGAATGCGGCAGCCGATGCCGTATTGCACGCAACAACAACTGCTTTGGCATTGTGGTCATTCACCAAACTCCATGCAATCTCTAAAGCAAACTCACGAACTTCACTTGCGGGTCGCGGCCCATAGGGGTATCTGCCCGTGTCACCGATGTACACAAGACTCTCTTTGGGCAACACGTCGATCACAGCTCGAGCCACAGTGAGTCCGCCGAATCCGGAATCAAACATCCCAATGGGTCGGTCGTTGGTCCCGGTCATTTCTTTAGGCTAGGCGTAGTCTCAGTGTCAATGCTGACTGCCACACTTCTCGCCCTTGCAGCAGCAGTACTTCACGCAGCATGGAACCTCTGGGTCAAGCAGAGCGGAGATCGATGGATTGCTCTGTGGGGCCAAATGACGATGGCCGGCATCGGCAGCATCATCATCACTGCTGTCGTTGGGCTTCCACCGGACTTTGTGTGGTGGCCTGCCGTGGCAAGTGGGTTGATCCATTTGTATTACATCGTTGCCCTCGCACGTTCATACGACCTCGCTGATTTTTCTGTGACATACCCAATTGCACGCGGCTCGGGTGCTTTGCTTGCGGCTTTTGGCGGTGTTGTGTTTCTTGGCGACGATCTTTCACCCTTGATGATGCTTGGGATCGTCATCGCGATCGCTGGAATAATGCTGCTCGCTGGTCATGCCAACAATGCACATGTGCGTGCAGCAATCATTGTGGGAACTTTTATTGCGTGCTACTCACTTGTTGACAGCCATGGTGCACGCGTTAATGGCGGAAGCATTTACGCACTAACTATTTTCATCACCACAGGTTTCTTTACAACTCTTCACGGATTGATGGCAGGCAAGAAGCAGCAGATGATCGCGGCGATGAAAGCATCGTGGCTGCACTTCTCGTTTGCGGGAGCAGCAAGTGCACTCACCTACTGGATGGTCATGATTGCAGTTCGGCGTGCGCCAGTTGGATATGTGACGGCCTTGCGTGAATCAAGTGTCGTGATTGTGGCCCTAGTGGGTACGCGTTATCTCGGCGAAAAAGACATGAAGCGACGTGTATTTGCTGCATGCATCGTGGTGGCAGGCCTCGGCGTGCTCATCGCTGGCCGATGATTAGAAGTAGATGATCTTTTCGGCGTTTGCTTCAGCTTCATTGAGGTCAGCTGTATACGCACCAGTTGAGAGATACTTCCAGCCACCATCACACACGATGAACACGATGGTTCCTTCTTGAATTTCGCTGGCAACTTTCACAGCACCTGCAAGTGAAGCACCAGACGACAACCCGGCGAAGATTCCACACTCTTGAACTAAACGACGTGTCCATTCAATGGATTCACGTGGACGCACAACACGCTTGCGATCAAGAACGTCGCGACCATGCCAGTTTTCAAACACCGGAGGAATGTAACCGTCGTCTAGGTTGCGTAATCCTTCAACACGTTCACCAAGTGGTGGTTCGATCGCAATGATTTTGATGTCAGCATTTTGTTGCTTGAGATAAGTGCCCACACCCATGAGCGTTCCGCTTGTTCCAAGACCGGCAACAAAGTGTGTGATTTCTGGGCAATCGCGCCAAATCTCTGGGCCAGTTGTTTCAAAATGCGCACGTGGGTTTGCATCATTTGCGTATTGATATAAGAAACACCATTCAGGATGTTGCGCAGCCATCTCTTTTGCGCGACTCACTGCTCCGTTTGAGCCCTCTTCACCAGGTGTCAAAATAATGTCGGCACCAAAAACCTCAAGCATTTGGCGTCGCTCGATACTCACCGACGTTGGCATGAGGATGGTGATGGGATAGCCCTTCATCTTTGCGATTGCAGCTAATGCGATTCCTGTGTTGCCCGAAGATGGTTCCAAGATGCGTTGACCTGGCACTAATCGTCCGGTGCGCTCAGCATCTTCAATCATGGATTTTGCGATGCGATCCTTGACAGATCCGTACGGGTTCTGGCTCTCTAGTTTGGCCACCAAGCGAACATTCGGGTTCGGCGACAAATTCGAAACATCAACCATTGGGGTGTTGCCCACAAGCTCCAGGGCATTCTGTAATACGAACACTGATCCGCCATTTCGGCGTACATCTGCAACGGACATGTTCGCCTCCTTTGGCTCACTGTGGGTCATAGATACAACCCGGATGCCGTCAGGCCTATTCCCGACTAATCCTGTCGGAATTATAACCCTCTCTGAGCCAGAACGCTATGGCTATGAAGGAACGACGGTCACTTCAGTGATTGCCTCGCCCACAATGCGATAGGCACGGGTCTCTGGGGCACCCCGCTTCAGGCCCACAATCACATAGTGCCAACCGGGGTCGGGCGCTTGGGCCACATCGGTTGGACTAGGAAATGGCTCGGTGTGGGTATGGCTATGCACTGAACCCATCACTTCAAAACCCTCGGCCTCTGCGGCCAACTCGGCGCGCAAATGCTCCTTGGGGTCGATGGTGTACACCTTGGCGCTATGCGCAACATTTGTGCATGCGACGAATCGCGCAACTCGCTGCGATGCAGGGTCGCCGATCAACAGTCCGCAGGCTTCTTCGGGAAAACAGTGATACGCGTGTGCAGCCATTGCTTTCAAAGCACCTGACGGAATGATGAGCTGAGGTGATTGCGTCGTAGACATCGTTGTGCAGGCTACCTGTACGCTTCGTTACCCCTATGGCCCCAAGCCCACACACCAATTTGGCGACGAATCGCAAGGCACGCCACGACTACGAGATTCTCGATGTCGTCGAGGCGGGAATTGTGCTGTTCGGAAGCGAAGTGAAGAGTTTGCGCGCTGGCCAGGTGCAGTTAGTGGACGCCTATGCACGGGTCATTGACAACGAAATATGGCTCGACGGTGTTCATATCTCTCCCTACCGATTCGCAGTGGGAGTCGGTGCCCACGACCCGGACCGAGCGCGAAAACTGCTGCTCAATCGGCAAGAGATTGATCGACTCCACGATCGAGTCGCTCGAGAGCGTTTGTCGTTGGTACCGCTTGCATTGAAGTTGGTGGACGGCCGCGTCAAAGTAGAACTCGCCCTTGCTCGAGGTCGGCGCAAGGGAGACAAACGCCAAGTCATTGCGGAACGCGATGTTCAACGCGAAATGCAACGCGCCATTGGTAGACAACGCAAGGGAATGGAATAGCCCTCCACAGTTGCCACTCCCGTGTCATACACTGAACACCTCACCAAAATCAATGGGGCTGACAGGTTTCGACACCAGTTTCGTTGTTCGTACGTGCGACCCGAATTGCTCAGATTCGTTAAACGGGGCAAAAAACAGAATTGCCAACAAGCAGTTCGCTCTTGCTGCCTAATCCGTTAGGTAGTTGAGAGACATCGTGACCAGCAATGGCGCACGGGGCCAATTCATTGCAGCCCGGCAACAGAAGCAAAGAATGACGGCGAGAAAGACCGCTGACTTTAGGAAAGACTGATGACATAGCGGAAAGACGTTGCGCAGTTCTCGCAAGAGATCAGTCGACTCGTCGATGGGGTTGCGTTAGCTCTACAACGGGAATGGTCGTATCACTGGCGAATAGCGCCTGATGGACGGGGGTTCGATTCCCCCCAGCTCCACCATTTACATTCACCAATGCGAACAATTGTCCGTTAAATGCGACGGGCCGAAAGGCACCCATACGGGCCCTGGGGCTACAACTGAGGAAGTTCCACTTTGAGTGCCCTTCTTGGCTACTGTTGAGTTCCGTTCCCCCCGGCTTGACCCCTTTGTGACTCATACCCACAGAAGGTGCTTGCCCTAGGTACGGGAACGACAACTCGAACAAACTGGGAGTACCCACATGGAAATGATTCCGTATCTTGCAGGGGGGTCCGCGATTGCGGCACTTCTTCTCGCATTCTTCTTCTACAGAAATGTTGCAGCAGCCTCACCGGGCGATGACCGCATGATCTTTCTGATGACAGAGATTCAAAAAGGCGCACGCGCATTCCTCAAGAAGGAATACACATGGGTGGCGTTCTTCGTTGCGGCCTTGGCCATCATTCTCGCACTCGTCATTACCCCACTTGCCTCGGTCACCTACGTTCTGGGTGCACTGTTGTCCGCAGGTGCGGGCTACATCGGCATGACCGTTGCCACCATGGCAAACGCTCGTACTGCCGAGGCAGCCAAGCAAGGTCCTGGTAAAGCACTTCCTATCGCATTCCGTGGTGGCGCTGTAATGGGCTTCACCGTTGCCGGACTCGCCTTGCTCGGTCTTGTCTCTATCTATCTGGTCTTTGTGACATGGATGGAAGTAGATGATGCCTTCGAAATTGTTACAGCATTTGGTCTTGGAGCGTCATCAATTGCGCTCTTTTCACGAGTGGGTGGCGGCATCTACACCAAAGCAGCAGACGTAGGCGCAGACCTCGTGGGCAAAGTAGAAGCTGGAATCCCCGAAGATGATCCACGTAACCCGGCAACAATTGCCGACAACGTCGGTGACAACGTGGGCGACGTAGCTGGAATGGGTGCAGACTTGTTCGAGTCGTACGCGGGCGCAATCATTGCGCCGATTTCACTTGTTGCCTTTGCGATGGGTCTTTCAGCAGACAAAGCTGGCGCAACTGAACTGGTGCAAAACGGCGGATACTCCACCATTGCATTGCTGATGTTCCCGCTTGCTATTGCCTTTGTGGGCATGGTTGCTTCCATCTTGGGCTCATTCTTTGTCCGTGGTGGCGACTCCACCGATTCACACGCTTTGAGCAAGGCGCTTCATATGGGCACCAATGTGGCCATGGGAATTACCGCTGTTGCAACAATTGCTTTGTCCTACTGGTTGTTTGGCGACAGCGATAAGCCATGGGGCATGGCCGTTGCTGTTGTCGGTGGACTTCTTGTGGGTTGGGCACTTGGCAAAACCGCCGAGTACTACACCTCAGATCAATTCCCAACTGTGAAAAAGATTGCCCGACAATCAGAGACAGGTCCGGCAACAACTGTGCTCGCAGGTATCTCTGCTGGCATGGTGTCGGTCGCTTCATCTGTGGTTTTGATTCTCATTGGTGTAGGCCTTGCCTATTGGGGTGGCGAACAAGCACTGGGCAACGTCGATGGTGGCGTTCCTGGCGGCATCTATGGCATTGCCATGGCAGCTGTTGGCATGTTGGCAACCACTGGTGTTGTTGTTTCTGTTGATGCATACGGCCCCATTTCGGACAATGCCGGCGGTATTGCTGAGATGGCTCACCTTGATCCAAGCGTGCGAAAAGTCACCGATGCTCTTGACTCATTGGGTAACACCACTGCAGCGATTGCAAAAGGTTTTGCCGTAGGTTCGGCTGCTCTTACTGCACTTGCTTTGTTCAAGAGCTTTGAATACGCAGTTCTCGATGCAAGCGGTGCAGAAAAGATTGCACTCAATCTCAATGTCGGCGACGTTGAGGTGTTCATCGGATTGTTTATTGGTGCGGGACTTCCGTTCTTGTTTGCAGCACTCACGATTGATGCAGTCGGTCGTGCAGCCAACAAGATGATTGAAGAAGTACGACGCCAGTTCCGAGAGATTCCTGGTTTGCGTGAAGGTAGAGAAGGAGTCATACCTGACTCTGCTCGCTGTGTTGCCATTTCCACAGAAGCATCTCTGCGCGAAATGATTATCCCTGGTTCATTAGCTGTGGTCGTACCACTTGCGGTGGGCTTCGTCAGTGTTGATGCACTGGGCGGCATGCTCGCTGGTGCTCTTGTGACGGGCTTTGCACTTGCCATCTTCATGTCAAATGCAGGTGGAGCATGGGACAACGCGAAGAAGTACATCGAAGCAGGTGCACATGGTGGCAAGGGTTCTGACCCACACAAAGCTGCTGTGGTTGGCGACACCGTGGGTGACCCTTTTAAGGACACCTCGGGTCCAGCCATGAACATCTTGATCAAGGTGATGACCATCGTGTCCTTGGTGTTTGCCTCAGCATTCGTATAACAATTATCAATCAAAAGGGCCTGGGCAGAAATGCCCAGGCCCTTTTTTGTATCTATGTTTCTATTCGAAGAACGAGAAATCTACACCGACTTTGGTTTTGCCTTGAAGAGTATGCCAATCGCCAATATTGCGGCTGTGATCGATGCCAGAAGAATCGCCATCTTTGCATTCGTTTGATCCACTTCGTTTGCCAATGCAAGCTCTGTAATGAACAAGGCAACAGTGAAGCCAATTCCTGCAGCGGTACCAACACCCACAATCTGAAGTGGACGAGCGCCCTCGGGAGCATCAGCAACACCGCTCTTAATTGCCAGCCGTACTGTAAGAAAAATTCCTACTGGTTTACCTACGAGCAAACCAAAGAAGATTCCCCACATCACAGAAGATGCAAACGCATCACGCAGTCCGTTGATCGACACTTCAATTCCACTATTCGCCAGGGCGAAAATCGGAACGATGAAAAAACTGCTCCACGGATGCAACACATGCTGTAACCATTCCACTACCGAGACCGAGTTTCGGGCGGCTTGAGTAGCAATTCGGGCGGCATCAATATCTGACACTTCGAATCCATCTTCAACGTCCACAAGTTCTTTCTGCACACGGGGTGATGCCGGCGCGAGAAGACCCATTATCACGCCAGCAATGGTCGGATGAATTCCACCTTCATGAAAGGCAAACCACACAAACACACCGACCACGACATATACCGCAATGGCCTGCACACCCGAACGGCGCACAAGGATTGCAAGAGCCACACCAAGAAATGATGCAGTCATCCATCCGAAAGCAAGACCAGAGGAATAGACAACAGCAATAATGATGATTCCCCCGATGTCGTCGACGATCGCGAGACCCAAGAGAAATGCACGCAGAGAGGAAGGCACTCTGCCCTTCGCAACTGTCAAGGCGCCGACTGCAAGTGCAATATCTGTTGCCACTGGAATTGCCCAACCTCGAGGGGCAGTAGACCCAGCAATCGCCATGTAGATAAGCGCTGGAACTGCCATGCCGCCCATTGCCGCAATAACTGGCAGAAGCGCAGCACGACGGCTTGAAAGATGACCGTGGGTGGCCTCGCGTTTGATCTCAAGTCCAACAACAAAAAAGAAGATGGTCATTAATCCGTCATTGACCCAATGTCGCAAGTCAAGGTCGAGTGAATGTCCGGCGAAACCTATCGAGGCTCGTGTGGTCCACAAACTTTCATACGAAGCAGACCAGGGAGAGTTTGCCCAAATCAAAGCCGCCAGTGCAGCTGTTGCAAGCAACACAGCACCTGACGACTCTGTCTGAAGAAAATCTCGCAATGGCGAGAGCCGACGAACAGAAAGCTCTGACGACTTATTCGGATGATTGTTCATTGTTGGCTCCTAAAAGCTGCCGACCGGACTTGCCGGCGCACCAAATTGTAAACAAAGTAACCTAACAGGCAGCCGCACCTGCTACTAAAAAGAAAAGTGCTGTGGCACCCCTGAATGCTGAGGAATTGAAAACTACTTGGTCTTGCGAATGACGCCGTCACGAACAGCCGCCGCCGCCACTGCTGGAGCAACACGTTCTACAACGGTCTTGTCGAACACTGATGGCACAACAAACTCTGGCGACAGTTGCGCATCAGTTACAGACTCGGCAATTGCAATCGCGGCAGCAAGTTTCATACCTTCTGTAATGTCTGTTGCATTCGCATCGAGTGCACCACGGAAAATACCAGGGAACGCAAGAACGTTGTTGATCTGGTTCGGATAATCACTGCGACCAGTCGCCATGATTGATGCAAGACCATCAACCTGTTCTGGACGAATCTCGGGGTTTGGGTTAGCCATTGCAAACACAATGGGATCCTTTGCCATTGAGCGAACATCAGCTGCAGTAATGAGGTCTGGACCACTGACACCAACGAACACATCAGCGCCCTTCATGACGTCACTGATGGTTCCCATCTTGCGAGAAGAGTTTGTATTGGCAGCAAACCATTCCTTGGCAGAGTTCATTTCTCCACGGCCGGTGTAGATCGCGCCCACTCGGTCACATCCGATGACATCGCCAATGCCTGCGTTCAAAAGAATCTTTCCGATGGCTACGCCTGCAGCACCAACACCAGCAATAACCACTGTGAGGTCTTCCATTTTTTTGCCGGTGATTTTCAAGGAGTTCCACAGCGCTGCCAATGTGACAACCGCAGTTCCGTGTTGATCATCGTGAAAAACAGGAATGTCGAGGCTGGCGCGCAGGCGCTCTTCAATTTCAAAACACTCGGGAGCCTTGATGTCTTCAAGGTTGATGCCACCAAACGTTGGGGCAATGCGCTGCACGAAATCGACAACTTCGTCGGCTGTTTGCGCATTGATACAAATAGGGAAACCGTTAACGCCACCGAACTCTTTGAACAGAAGAGCCTTGCCCTCCATTACCGGCATCGCGCCTTCAGGACCAATATCGCCAAGACCAAGAACTGCTGTTCCGTTGCTCACAATCGCCACAGTGTTCTTACGAATTGTGAACTGATGCGAAAGGGCTGGATCGTTTTCGATTGCGGTGCACACGCGCGCAACGCCTGGTGTGTACGCCATGGACAGGTCGTCACGATCATTCACCGGCGCAGTTGTGATCACTTCAATTTTTCCGGCTTCATGCATGCGGAATGTGCGATCCCACCAGTCGAGCAAAGTAACGCCATTAAGTTTTTGAACGGCACTAACAACTGCCTGCTGGTGCGCTTCATCGCGACAATGGACGACAACGCTGCGGCGAAGAATTGGCCCACGCACGTCGAATCCGTCGAGAGCGCCAATGTTGCCACCGGCCTCACCAATAGCGGCGCAGAGCTGACCGAGTGTGCCAGGCACATTGTCAAGTTGGCAATCGAGAGCAATAGAAAAAGCGGCGGAAGGAAGTATTGACATAGGGAATACCGAGGATACGCCATTTCGGCATCAATCTGGCGGGTAGATATGTGAACTGACACCAAATACAGAGGGAACATGGGCGCAAACACTGGTTCACATAGTGTGATGGGATGGCATTTACTCGCAAGAAGTCCCTGCGCTCCCCCGTTGACCCTGTCGAAATTGTCACCACTATCTACAGAGGCCTTTTGGGCAGAGAGCCTGACGAAATGGGATTGCCCAATTTTGTTGAACTCTACGAATCCCAGGGGCTGCAAAAAGTCTTAGAAGCAATCGGTGGTAGCGAAGAAATGCGCAAGCGAGTTTCTGCAACTGATTACCGCAAGCATTGGTCACTCTCACAGTTCCGAGAGGTGGAAATTCTGCTCTCACTGATGACCGCGATTGCCGCGCCATCGAAAATCATTGTTGACGTCGGTGCAGCCGGGGTGCACCTGTCCAACTCTATTGACCTCATTTCAAGCATTGGGTGGAAAGGAATACTGGTCGAGGCGAACCCCAAGGATGCGGAAATACTTGCAGAAGCCGTGAAGGACATCAACGCAACCGTTCTGAACTACGCAGTTTCAGACACTGAAGGCGAAGCGACATTCTTTCTTGGCAAGCATCCTCACCACTCTTCATTAAAATCTGAGATGACGTCATGGTGGGGCCCCATCAGCGGAGAAATCACTGTCACCAAACGCAGGCTCCCAAATATTCTGAAAGATCACAATGTTCCTGAAATCTTCGGTGTGCTCTCTCTCGACATTGAAGGTGTCGAGTTTGAAGTAATCAACGACTTACTCGAAAACTCCAATTATCGACCACAGTGGATGATTATTGAATGGGGCGAGAAACTCTATGAAGCGACACTCAACGATGAAAGGTTGACAGAAAAGATCCGCCACGAATACTCAATCGTTGGCGGCACCGAGGCCAACATCTTTCTGCAACACAGAAGTGTTACAGAATCCTGAACTGATGACCTCGGCTTAGACGCTTACTTCTGAATGGTGCCGTTCGACATCTGAGTACCGGTAAAGATTGTGCCGGTCTGCACTGAGCCAGTTGTGATTGCACCCAACATGAATGCATAGTCAATTGTTGCGTTCGTGAGGTTCGCGTTCGTGAGATTTGCAGAAGTCATATTCGAATACATTGCAGTGATTGAGGAAAGATTTGCATTTGTCAGGTTCACCTGAAAGAGAAACGAGCTATCCAACTTTGCACTTGTCAGATTTGTGCTGACAAGAGTTGCGCCGTTGAGGTTGATGTAGGACAAGTTTGCCTTGACTCCAGAAGCACTAGTGAAGTCTGCATTAACTGCGCGAGCGCCAGTGAGATTGGCTTTCCCAATTTTCGAAGACTTCAATATTGCATTAGTCAAATTTGCACCTCGTAGGTTTGCTCCCGTGAGGTTTGCGCCAGTTAAGTCAGCGCCGGTCAGGTCTGCCCGACTGAGATTGGCACCAGCAAGGTTTGCACTCCTTAATTTTGCGCCACGCAAGTTCGCCTTTGTCAGATTCGCTTTGGCCAATACTGCGCTATTCAGGTTTGCCTTTTTGCATTGTGTATTTGCTTTGATAACGCAGCCGTTCACAGTCTTAGCGGGGACACTGGTGGTTGCACCGAATCCAAAAATTGATAAAGCTGAAATTGAAAGTGTTGCTATAAATGTGAACATATAACGAAGGTACATTCAGAACAGTTAGTGATGTACGTCAACTTGTAATGATGTATGTCACCAAAGAACTAACACACAAGCGTGAATGCTTTGCATTCTCTCGCCGCGTAAAAACATTGTGCGTAAGTGATGTACTGTGCGATTGTGAATGCAAACGAAATTCCTGTCGCCCACACACCATCTGGTGGTTATGGAGAACACTTCCCACCGCTCATTCTTGGCAACTGCACAGAACCATTAATAGAAGGTGCTCCAGATCTACGTGGCATCTGGAAAACTGTTAGCGCGACACGCGGTGGAGAACCAGTACCTTCCGACGATCGCCTCTTGTCATACACCGAACGAATCGAACAATGCGGAAACAGAATTGTTGATTGTGGTGGAGGAACTGTTGCTGATGCTCGCGCAGATGGCACAGAAGAAAACGGGGTGCACGATGTTTCTGTATTTGACTACACCACACCTATTCATGTGATCGCTACATATGAAGACGGAGCATTTGTTCTGCGGCCCGTCGGAATTCCCGGCATTGAAGTACGCCGAGAACTTGATGCTGACGGCCACATGATCTGGACACGACCAGATATGGGCGGCATACGCGTTGTTCTAGAGCGAGTCAGTCCACCGAGATAAATCGGCAGTTGGCTATTCGCCGATTAGTTCTTTACGCAGTTCACGCTTCAAGAATTTGCCCGTAGCGTTACGCGGAATCGGTTCAGACCGGAACCACACCTTTGTTGGGATCTTGTGCTTAGCAAGCGACGCCGACAAGAACGTGCGAAGTTCTTCTTCGGTCAGGGTTGCTCCAGGTCGTAACACAAGCACTGCCGCCACCTCTTCACCGAGGCGCTCTTCTGGAATTCCGAAGACTGCAGCTTCAGCAATTGCATCGTGGTTGTAGATGACTGTCTCCACCTCACTGCAATAGACATTCTCACCACCGCGGATGACCATGTCCTTTGCGCGATCGACGATGTATACAAAACCTTCGTCATCAATTCGTGCGATATCGCCGGTATTCAACCAACCATCTTTGATTGTCTCCGCATTTGCTTCTGGGCGGTTTAGATAGCCCTTAATGACAATGGAGCCACGTACGCACAAGATGCCCACAGTGTTGGGCCCAGGAGGTAAGTCATTGCCGTCCTCGTCAACGAGTTTTCCTTCCAGTGTTGGCACTAGTGGACCACATGAATCTGGTTTTGCAATGTACAAACGCGCAGAGTTAGCCGTGATGATTCCGCATGTCTCGGTCATGCCATAACCCGTGGATGGTTGACCAGTCTTTAAGGCTCCAGCAATTTTGTGCACGAGGTCTGGTTGAACCGCAGAACCACCGCCACCCATGCCTACGACAGATGATGTATCGCGTGTTGACCAATCGGGGTGCATGAGAAGTTCACGGCTCATCGATGGAACGCCTGAGAAGTTTGTGATTCGCTCCCGTTCAATGAGTTCCAGCGCACGGCCTGGATCCCACTTGTACGTCATCACAACTTTTCCTCCAACAAGTGTTGCTGGGTGCAATAGGCAGTTACACGCAGTGACATGAAAAAGTGGAGTCGGCGCCATAAACGCTGGTGAGTATGCAACATCGGGTGCCGGTGCGGCAGTGACCTCGCCGAGAGCTACTGCTTTTTGTTCTGCAGCATTGGTGATGGCCCCCATTGCTGCAATGTTGAAGATGTTCGCAACAGAACCACGATGAGTGAGCTGTGCGCCCTTCGGAAAACCAGTGGTGCCTGATGTGTAGAAAATAGTTGCATCGTCATCTGGGTCGATTGATGCGTCAGGCAGAACTCCTGGATCGGCAGCACTCATTACATCGGCCCAGCGCACACCATCACCTTGTACTGCACGATCGGTGCGAACTGAAATGACATGCATCGGCGGCACGTTTGTTAACTGCTGAAAACGTTCAAGTCGTTCATCGTCGGCGATCAACACAAGGGGCGCACTGTCGTTCAATGCATATTCCATCTCTGGCGCTGTCCACCAAGCATTCATTCCGACTGCTGCTGCGCCAATGGAGATAGTTGCCCAGTACCCCACTACCCACTCGGGATAGTTACGCATGGCAAGTGCGACACGTGTTCCACTACCTACACCGTGGGCGACAAGGTGCTGTGCCAATTTGCGCACCATGACATGCACCTCGTTGTAACTAAAACGCTCGTCTTCGTACACGAGATAATCCTTGTCACCATGCCCAGCTGACATCTCCCACATGAAGCGCATGTTTGGTGGCGCCGCTGCAAAACTCTTGAGCGTCACACCACGCACCACCTCTGTAGTCACAGCAAACGGTGAACCAGGTCCGGTTATTTCATTACGGGCTGCAAGATAATGCTCAATCATCTTCCTATCTTGGTACAAAAGTGACCATTGGCACATAGTTCAACATCGCCCGTATCGTGGGCACATGGAAGATTTCGAGGAAATCGCTACCAGCGAGACCGTCTGGAGATTTGAGAAGGATTTTCTCACATCGAACTGGACATGCATCTGGGGTCGCGGCTGTAAAGGAATCGGAGAAACCGAGAACACAGAGAACGGACACGGATGCTGCTCGGTCGGAGCTGAACTAGATGGTGAAGACGAGGCACTCAACTTGTCTGCCAACGCGGCCTTTGTTCCCACTTCACTGTTTCAGTTCCACGAGGAAGCAGCACTTGGTGGCGTATTTAGGGACGAGAAACGCAACGCCACGCGAGTCGTCGAAGGTGCATGCATTTTTCTCAATAGACCCGGCTTTGAGGGCGGAGCAGGGTGTGCGCTGCACTTGGCAGCCCAGCACTTTGAAGAATCCCCTATTGATTGGAAACCATCTGTTTGTTGGCAGCTGCCCATAAAAGTGGACTGGGAATTAGGTGAGGGCAATACAGAGATCGCCACCGTTCGCAGATGGAGCCGCAAGGACTGGGGCGACGACGGCGACCCCATGGCCTGGTGTTGCACCGAAGGCCCCGAGGCATACGTAGGCGACAAACGGGTCATTGACTCGCTATCAGGCGAACTAACCGCCATCGTGGGTGAAGCAGTCATGGTGACATTGCGCCAACGCCTGCGGTAAAAGTCACTCTACGCTCCCTACCTATCAGTAGGTAGGACGCTAACCTGAAGCCATGAGCCCAGAGACCTCAGTCAAGCCAGAGCCACGCGAACGTTCGCTGAACGATGTTCGAGCAATCATCCCCGAGAGTTGCTACAAACGTTCAGTGTTGAAAGCATCACTCGCTCTCGTTCAAGCTTCAGTGCTGTACGTAGTGCCGATGATTGGTCTTGCAATGACAAACAACGTGTGGGCACTCATTGGCTTGTGGGCACTCACCGGACTTGCAATTGCAGGACTATTTGTATTGGGTCACGATGCATCTCATAATGCACTTCTTGATTCGCGTCGCATGAATCGCATCATTGCGCAGGTGTGCATGGGGCCAAGTATCCATGTTGAATCTGCATGGGATCTAGGACACAATCGCATTCACCACGGATACACATCACGCCAAGGTTTTGATTTTGTCTGGCAACCATCGACTCCTGAAGACTTCAACAAATTGGGAGCATTTGCAAAAATACGTCATCGTTTCGAGTGGTCAGCCTTTGGCTCTGGTACTTACTTCCTGCGCGAGGTCTGGTGGCAAAAAATGTGGCGCTTCAACGCACCGGGAAAACGCCACGATGCAATTGTTCGCGACAAAATCGTGCTTAGTTCGGCGCTAGCAATTTTCGTAGTTGCACTTGCTGTACTCGGCGCAATGACAGGAACATGGTTGAACGCAATATGGATGCCCACAAAGATGGTTGTCATTCCGTTCCTTGTATTCATGCAGATCTTTGGTTGGACTGTCTATGTTCATCACGTTGACCCAGAGATTCGCTGGTGGGCACGCCGTGAATGGTCACAGTTTCAAGGCCAGATGGAATCCACCACAATTCTTGACTTTCCGAAGGTCATTAATTTCCTGTGGTTCTACAACATCTTTGTTCACGTCCCCCACCACGTAGATGCGCGAATTCCATTTCACCAACTGCCAAAAGCTGCGGCAGCCATTCAAAAGGCTTACCCAGACACGGTTCGTGCTGGTCGATATTCACCGCGTTCGTATCTCAATGCGGTTCGCACATGCAAGTTGTATGACTTCGAGGCCGGAACTTGGCTTCCGTACTCTTCAGCACAGGCATAACACGGTTATTTTCGGCTCTACGAGCCCCCATTGAGCACTGAGACGCCACTAGCCTCAATCCTCTATGGGTTCCGATCAATCAGCTGGTCCAGAGTCGAACGAAGTTGCTCGTCGACTCTTTGAAAGCGCAGAAAGAATCCATGAAAACACCTCTGGCCACAGCCACGAGGGTCACGGACATTCAAAAGCGGGCACTGCTGCTCTAGCACTTGGTGCACTCGGAGTCGTTTATGGCGACATTGGCACAAGCCCTCTGTATGCGCTGAAAGAAGCATTCACCGAGAAGTCACACATCATGACTGTGGACCGCATCAACGTCTACGGAATTTGTTCTCTCGCGTTCTGGGCGCTCGTCATCATTATCTCCATCAAGTATCTGCTCTTCGTGATGCGTGCTGACAATAAAGGTGAAGGTGGCATTCTTGCTCTAACAGCGCTCGTCATGCCTCGACGTGGACCTGTCGCTGCTAAAGCAGGCCTTCTTGTTGCACTCGGAATTTTTGGCACGGCACTTTTATACGGCGACGGAATTATCACCCCAGCTATTTCTGTTTTAAGTGCTGTGGAGGGCCTTGAAGAGGTTTCCCCGTCTTTTAGTTCTTGGGTTATTCCCATTGCAATCGCAATTCTGCTCGGTTTGTTCATGGTCCAAAGACGTGGCACCGGAGCGGTGGGCAAAGTATTCGGGCCCATCATGGTGGTCTGGTTTGCAACACTTGCTCTTCTTGGTCTGTCAAAAATCATTGACGAGCCAGGCATCATCGCCTCTGTAAACCCCATCTACGCATTTCGTTACTTCACACATGAATCACAAAGTGCGTTCTTATCTCTTGGGTCAATCTTTTTGGTGGTCACAGGCGGTGAGGCACTGTACGCAGACATGGGACACTTCGGACGGCGCCCCATCACGATTGGTTGGTACGGCATGGTTTTGCCGTCACTTCTTCTCAACTACTGGGGACAAGGTGCATTCCTTCTGGCTCATCCTGAAGACATCGAAAGCGTGTTCTTCCGAATGGCGCCAGAGAGCCTGTTGTTACCGCTAGTTCTGCTTGCAACATGTGCAACCATCATTGCGTCACAAGCCTTGATATCAGGAGTCTTTTCTCTGACAGCGCAAGCAGTCCAGATGGACTATCTACCCCGCATACAAATTCGCCATACGTCGCAGAGTCATTCCGGACAGATTTATGTACCGCTCGTGAA
>SXGQ01461227.1_pt1 | contig 65959 bp, 77 predicted proteins | sample 3178371 | NCBI WGS metagenome assembly SXGQ01 (sample SAMN11356859, study PRJNA531348) | freshwater metagenome | isolation source: freshwater sample F1-20 | place: China: Fuxian Lake, Yuxi | collected 2017-12-25
ATAAGTCACAAGACATAAACTCTAAACAGCAATTCATGGAAGATGGTGAAAAACATACAAACTTGGAAAGGGCAACTTTTAGACAACCTTTCGCAAGTATTTTTAATGCTGGCTCTTTTCTTCAATCCTTTTGGATTCGATGCCGTGCAATATTCCCTGATATTACTGACAGGAAGTTTATGGAAAGCGAATTTCGTTTTGTATTGTATTACGGCGGTATTCTTTGGGTTGTATATCTACTTTCGAAGGTTATCTAAAGAGCTCTGAGTTTTCCTTCTTTGAATGCTTCGAAGTTTGGTCCCTTTGTGATAATAAACTTTCTTCCTGACTTTATATTTTTGATAATACCAGCCATCACCGCAGAGGCGAAAAAAGATGAATACTGACCTCTTAGGTCCACAGGTTTATAAATGTGTTGACCTTTAACTCTTTTATATTTTGTTTTGCCGTCTTGTTGTATTTTTTCCAAAATTCCTATGTCAGTTAAAAAATCCAACCTAGTGCCTTCATTTCCTGAATTCAACCAATCTATCATCTTTTTTATAAGACCTTTGTTTTTTCCGAACTTATAACCATAACTTATATCAGCTCTCCATACAGGTCCACCACCTGACACGTAACTCATAAATTTTGGACTATCAACAACGTGATTGGCAACTTTTTTCTGTATGTAAGATGTCAACATTTCCCAACCATTTTCTGGATGAGTGAAAGTAAAATTTGCGGTCAAATTCATACCCGCGAGTTCCAAATTAAGTTTGATATCTTCACCCTCCTCACCAAAAGTTATGTCAGCTTTCCATCCTTTTTCACCTATGGTGTCATAAACAATATACAAATCATATTCATCCAATACTTTTCTATCCAAGAGTATATAAACTCTTCCCATAGCGTGTTTTGGCATGTCGGGAATGTTTTCATATCCTTGGAGTTTTATTAGTAATTCTTTGTCTTTAAGGTATCTAGCTTGTTTTGTTGTGTAGGATGTATCATCGATATCAAATATTTTTCTTACATTCTGTAAAGGTGTGGATTTGTATTTTTTGAAATTATCTGATATGGCATCCCAAAGTTCTTCGTTGTATTCTTTGAAAAGATTTATTGCGTCTGTTGTGAATGGTCGGTCTTGGGCATCCCACCAAGTTGTGTTTCCGTTTGTGTCGAAATGTACTGCGACTTTGTAAAAAGGTTGGCCAAGTTTTCCTTTTTTTCTTAAAATGAAATACAATTTTTGGTCTCCTGCGGTATACCTTTGGAAGTGGTCGGCATTTTTTTGTGTAACACACCATTTTGTTCCTGCACCATATCTACAGGAAGCGGGAAGTGATAAAGGACGCAAAACAATAAAATTATCATCTTCAAAAATTTTTTCAGTTTCACCCTCCGTCTTTTTTTCCTCATCTTTGTTTCTTGGCTCTGATAATACCAAGTCAAGTTCTTCGAAACCACCATATTGATTAATGTCTTTTTTTTCTAAGTTGGGTTGGAATCTATTAAAATCTCTAACAAGGTTCATAGCTACGTCAATGTCGTCAAACGAGGGATTTTTTGTAAGGTTTTGCAACACGAAGTCTGCGTACTTGTAATTGGTATCTTGTAAAACTGAATTACTTAAAATGGCTGACAACTCTTCGTCAGAAAATTTTTCTGCATATTTTTTTTCTAAATCTTGTCTTCTACCCTCCTTCAATAAAATGGTCATCAACTTCATATGGTATAAATATACAAAAAGGGAGATATAAATCTTCCTTTGATGGTAGTCCCGAGAGGAATCGAACCTCTATGTACAGATTAGAAATCTGTCATTCTATCCGTTGAATTACGAGACCATTATTTCCAAAATAATTGAATCAAAAGTATAACAAAGCTGAGACATAAACAAATTAAAGTTTTTGTTGTCATGGGTTCTTTGAGTATCCACCATGCCATTAGACTAAAAACCATAACACCTATGGAAAAACCAATTATTCTATTGGGCCAAGTCTCTCCATTATATAAACTGACCATTTCACGACTTGCCAAAATTACCAAATATCCGATTGGTAAACCTATCAGAGCCATTAGGAATGGATTTCGTTTTATCCAATTACTCCACAAATGCCCTTGTAGTTGATAAAAGGTGAACGCTTGAGAAAACAGATAGACCGATAAGATAAATAATATAGAGTAAATTTTGTTCATAATTGATAAAAAAACCCTCATATGAGGGTTTGTGATTAACCGTTCATTTCGGAAAGAAATTCGTGAATGATACTTTGAGCTTCATCTTCTGAACCCTCTTCATCATCCCACATAATATTTTCTGAGTCTGCAGTCCAATCATCCCACTCGTCCCAATTCGCAACGATTGTGAACTTTTTTCCTTGTTCGGTTTCTCCGTTAAACCAAACGGTTTTGGAGGTTACTTTTGGTGATTCGTAATCGATAAACATATTAATAGATTTGTAACAAATATAGGGAATTATTGTTACAAAAAAAACCCCTTTTTGAGGGGTTTTGTTTTTAGTTTTTAGTTTTTACACCATCCGAAACATACTTTACCAAAAGTAATTTTCGAGATGAAATTACAGATGTGTTTCATATGTTGTTTTATTTAATTGCTGGTTGTGGGTCAGCGGTGAATCCAATGAATTCACAAATTACCTGACCACCCTGACCTTGTCTGTTTGTTTGAGACGTATTGATTTGTCCCCACTTATCAGAACATTTTACAGGATATGATGGGTTGGTACATGGAGGTGGTGGTCCATTTTGTTTATACCCCCAATCACACTGATATGGATAAACACCAGGTATGTTTACACACTCTTCAAATGTAAAACCATTTGTAGATGCTTTGAATACTTCTAAATTACCTGTACTATCTTTGTATCCAAAATCCCAAAAAGCTCCAAAATTAGGAGATTTTACACTGTCAACTCTCGGTCCGAAAGATGTTACTTTTTGTTGTAGGATTGAATGAAGTCCATCTACACAAGTAATATCAAATGATTCACCGAAACCTGTAACTTTACCATTTTGCCACCAAGTGTTTACTGAAAATTCAAAATTGTTTATACCAAAAGGGAACCCGATTGCTTGAGCTGCATCACAAGCATTATTTTGTACACCCCAAGTTACGATTGCGCCATTAAGAGCTGATGTATCTCCTAAGTGATATTCAATTCCTTTTTTAGCCCAAAAACTACCAACACAAGGAACAGAGCCCGAGCAGTAACTTACAATGTTTGATGAATCCATTCCGAATAATCCGATGATGGATTCAGTACTTTGTAGGGTGACGAAAACCTGAACAGAATCAAGTTGTGATTTGTTTACCAATACAACGTCTGTGTATTGAGTTGTGTCCACTGAAGGTGGAGGTGGGGTTGGAACAATGTGTTTCCAATTCCATAAAATTGCACCCGCGACTAAAAGTCCTATACCGAGTGCAATTAAAATTTTTGCGATTTGTTTCATAAAGTTGTTTTTAATAAATAGTCTTTAACAAACAAAAAACCCTCACCACAAGGGTGAGGGTTAATTACTGCGAATAATGAAATATTATCTTCCGAAGATATATCTCAAACCGAGCTGACCTTGCCAAACGTCAAACACAGATGTGTTCCACTGATAAGTGTCTCTGATTAGACCCACAGTGGTTGTACCATTTGCGTTGAGGATTGGTTGAGTTGACAATCTATAGACAGGTTCACCAGCTGTGTTAGTTGATGAGTAGCTAAGGATTGCAGGGTTTGTAGCTCTTTGAGATACACCCCAATCTTTGTTTAACATATTACCAAAGTTCAAGATATCCAATCTGATTTGGAATGTATTTCTGTGACCTTTGATATCGATGAAGAAATCTTGTTGAACAGATAAATCAAATCTGTGTAACAATGGAATAGTGAGAGCATTTCTCTCAGCGTATTGACCTCTTCTTGTAGAAAGATATTTGTCTTGGTCGATGTAAGCATCGAAAGCTGTTTGTTGTTGAGCTTCTGTGAATGTTACACCACCTGAAACGAATTGAACAAATTTGATGTCTGTAGCTTTGTTTGGAACAAAGATAAGTTCATTGTTATTTACTCTATCACCGTTAAGGTCACCCGCCACGAAGTAGCTGAATGGGTTACCTTGTTGTCCAACATAACCTAAAGTTACAGTAGTTGCACCAGCACCTTTCTTTGCACCGTTCTCTAATCTATAACCAAGAAGACCAACAAATCTGTTAGGAATCCAGTTATCAGAGAAAGCTAAAGGAAGGTCATTGTTTCCGTTGATTGCTCTTGCTGACTGCCAAGAACCAGAAGCAATTGAACCAGCACTCATGTAATCTTTGGAAAGGGATTTAGTCCAAGCTGCAGAACCCCAAAGACCTTTTTGGATTGGGTATTTTAACTCAAAAGTTGCTGATGTATTGTAAGCACCATTTCTGTTTGTTAATACAGCACCCATAGATACGTTGTCATTTACTCTCACGCCAGCATCAGTTCTTGCGAAAAGAGGTCTTTTATCGGGACCCGCGAGTACTCCAACAGGAACATCCAAATTAGCGTTGTAGTAATGAACAGCATTTACAAATCTATTGTACATAAGTTCCACAGTACCCACAAAACCGAATGGTAACTTCTTGTCTGCAGCAAGGTTAGATTTCCATACTTGTGGGAATTTGTAGTTAGGGTCAGTGAAAGCTAAATCAAAAGTAGAAGGAAGTGTTGGAGTTGAAGGAATGAGGTATTGATTAGGGTTAGCTGTGAAACCGTAGTTTGCAGCTGCCGCTCCTGATACATCAATAAATCCTGTCAAAACACCATTGTTTCCTACTTGGTTTGAAACGAATACGTAAGGAGGTCTACCTGTGAATACACCTGAACCACCTCTTACCTGTAAATCGTTTTTACCTTTGTGATTATAATTGAAACCAATTCTTGGTTCGAAGAGAACTTGTAATTTTGGTAAAACACCTGTGTTGAATTTCTCACCACCAGCGAAAGTCATTGCGGTAACCGCTTTGTTTTCTAAAGCTGTGTTCTCGAAACCAATTACAGCTGCTCTCAAACCACCTGTGATTTTCAAATTATCGTTGTACTGATACTCATCCTGAACATAAAGGTCAAGACGAGATGTTTTCAGAACTTGCATTGGTTCAATTCCACCAGGTAATGCTGAATAACGAAGTTGGAATCTTGCAGGAGCAAGAGTTGAAGGTCTACCACCGTTAGCTAATGATTGATTAGCTGCTGTGTAAAAATCTGCAAGTGAATTGAAGATGTATACACCGTTTGAAGCGGGATAGAATAAATTATTTGAGCGATATTTTTCAAAGTTCACACCAGCAACCACAGTATGCTTGTCCATGAATTTGGTCAAGTTGTTTGTGATGTGGAATGTGTTATAATCCAATTTGTTACTAGGAGTGAATGGGTCGAAACCTACAGAAGTGTAAGTTGCAGTACCATTCATGATATCAATAGTTGGAAACATCTGTGAAAGATATCCTCTATTTTCAATCTGCTTGTCATAACCAACAATCAAGTTGTTGTGTAAGGTATTAGAGAATTTACTGTTGAGTTCCAATACTGATGAACGTGTGTTATCTTGAATGATATATCCACTGTTCTTGAAACTCATAGCGTTGAACTGAGTAGTTCTGTTTCCAGCACCTGCAGATTGAGAGTTTGAAATGTTTATCTCAGCTTCAGAATTGTGATGTACATAACGAGCAGTCAACTTGTGCTTGTCGTTGATGTTCCAGTCCATTCTTACCAAGAATTTTTCAGAATTGTTTGAGTTGTTGTACCCTTCCCAAGGACCCGTCTCATAATTAAAATTTGTTCTCATGAAATCAGAAAGAGTTTTCATATCTGAATATAAAACTCTTGAAATTTGAGAACCAGCTAAAGGTGAACCTTGTGAAATCCAAGTTGTTCCAGGTTCAGTTTTTTTTAGGTTTTCGTAGTTACCAAAAATGAATAATTTGTTTTTGATAATTGGAGCACCCAATCTGAAACCTCTTGTTGTCTCTTCAAATTTTGAAGCAGTTACAGTTGTTCCTTTAGCGTTGTTACCAACATAACGTTGGTTGTCTCTGTTAAACTGATAATAAGAACCCTCTACCTTGTTGGAACCACTTCTTGTAACAGCGTTGATTCCAGCGCCAACGAAACCACTCTGACGGATGTCAAATGGAGCCACGTTGATTTGTAGTTGGTCAATCGCATCTAAAGAAATTGCTGTTGAACCAGTCCTACCACCAGCCTGAGCTGAAGAACCAAGACCAAAACCATTGTTGAACTGAGAACCGTCAATAGTGAAGTTGTTCAGCCTGCTATCAGCAGCTCCGAATGAACGACCGTCACCCATTGGGTTGTACTTTGTGATTCCGTCAATAGTTCTTGCGCCAGTAATGGGAACAGAAGTGAGTTCTCTTCTTCCAAACTGTTGGGACGCACCTGTTCTACCCGCACTGAAGATGTTGTTTCTGTTAGAATTAACAACAACCTCAGATAAGGTTTTTACTTCTTCAATCAACACAATTTCCAAGGTAGTTGCAATACCCAAATTTGTGTTAACATCTGTAAGTTCCCTCATATTATAACCCACATTAGAAACGTGAATTACATAAGGACCGCCAGGACGCACCGCAGGAATGTTAAAGATACCAACTTTGTTTGTTAGTGCACGATATTCAGAACCCGTAGGTTGGTGAACAACGTGAACCGACGCTCCCGCTAGAGCATCTCCTTTTTCATTTTTCACTACACCTGACAGGGCAGAAGTTGTAATTTGCCCGAAAGATGCGAGAGTCACGAACAAGGATAAAAGTGACATCATGATTTGTTTTTTCATGTTTGTTTTGTTTATTGGTTTATAAATAAAAAATCCCGCTGACATGCGCCAACGGGATTAGTGTATTTTCTTTTTTGTTAAAATAATTCAGTCGATAAAAACTCATAAAATTATCTCCCCAACTTTCATAATTAGCCCAAGTCATACAAAAATCCTCATCGACAAAACAAATTTAATAATTTCTTAATTGAAAATCAATAGGCGAAAAAAAACCCTCGATTTCTCGAGGGTCTTTTGGATTACTTCTTAAGTTTACCAAGAAGATTTTTGATATGTGGTCCCACCACAACTCCTCCAGCAACACCTAGTAAAAAGTGCCAGTGCCATAAAAATTCAAAATTTTCCATACTCATTTTGATTTTAGTTTAGACGATTAAAGATGATACTTCAACCCAAATCCGATAAGACTTGAATGTTCACCGTCCTTAACAGTCCTTAGAATTGATTGTTCTAAGCACCATTTCTTGTTTATCCTGTAACCAATGGAAGGGACATAAGTAAATTGCCCTTTTTGTCCATTGAAGAAGGTAACACCCCCATCAAGTCCAACATGGAGTCCTTTTTTGAGGTGCTTACGGAATCCTACTAAAGCCGGAATTCTTGCAAACCCGTCTTTATCTTGCATAAAACCAAAAGAGACATTCCAGTTGTTTTTTGAAAAGTCTACTTTTTGACCCCATGCTTTGGAGTCCCAATCAACATTTTTTGCGATTGGTGCCATAGCTGTTGCTCCAACGGAAATGTCCCATCCCCCTTTTTTCTGAGCAAATGTTGCTAGTGAAAACACCATAGCAAAAAATAACAAAATGTGTTTTTTCATTTGTGTTTTGTTTATTGATTTATAAATAAAAATCCCATTCACAAACTCTTTCGAGCTGCGGATGGGACTGATATTTCTGTATTATAAATATCTTATAAACTCTGAAAATCGCCTTTTGTCTGTTCTTGAAGGTAGGTGCATTCGAAGTTCTTGCAGGTATCGGGACGTATCTCATAAACCATACAGGCTCTCAGTTTCATGTTATAAAACATACAAGGGAGAAAGGGATTCATTGTGTCAACACGTAGTGAGGGATAATTTTTTTCATCAGACCACATGGATTTATTTGGGAACAGTTTTTTTCCTTCTTCGTAATCAATGAAAACCTCTTCATGTTTTATTTGTCTACCAAATTTGGTAGATAATCTTTCAATAAATTCCTTTGTGTCAAAGTGTGGACCAATGATAAAATCTCGGTCTCCAAGGGTACAGCAACCCCCATGGTTTCCTTCGAAACCCATGCACTTATTACTACATATATTACAATCAGTACCCATAAAAAAATTGGTGGAGATGGTGAGAGTCGAACTCACGTCTTACAATATTAAAATAAACAGACTACACGTTTATTTGATTGTTTCTCAATCAACAAATAGAGAGTTCAAATTTTTCCATCAGAGCTCACAACAGTGGTCGGTTCCTATTAATTCGGATTGAACCGAAAACATCTCCTTGACACTCTTTTGGTGGTGTCACACCGTGGGGACTTCTGTTCCTAGGTTATATGTCCATCGACCCGACGTTATCGGAACTATTAAGCTCCAACAACAGCTTCCTCAGCAACAAGACCGAGAATAGCCATTTTAGCAAAAGTATTGCCAGTTGTGTTTCAAATCAGTTTTTAAGGAGTTAATTTAGCTCCTACGTGCCTGCGTACCTTAACTATTGCAATCAAAGCCAAGGCATCCCCATATTTTCAAAGAACATTACAAATGTAAGTATAAATATTTTATTTTCAAACTTGTATTTATGATTATGGGAAGATTTGATTCTTTTGTTGCTCTAAGAGATTTTCTACAAGGTAAAATCAACCAATATCAATTGACTGATGTTGACCCGAAGATTGATAGGGTAAAACTCAACCCTGATTTGGGGTCTAGTCTAATATATTATGATTTTGGAGATGAGGAAGCTCTTCTGACCGCAATGGGTGTTAGTCCTGAAGACATTTATGCATACAGGAGCATTGGAAGTACCTATGGTTATCAATACTATTCTGAAGAAATGAGTCACGAAGATTTTTATAATGGTTATGGTCTGTGGAATGATATTGATGAGGATAATATGGAAAAACTAAAATTGATTTCACAGTACATAATGAAAGAGCCCTTCGAATCAAATGATTTATCGTTCTTAGGTAGGTTTGCAGAAACACTTTATAAGGTTTTCTCAACGGAGACACGAAGTATTATCTCAGATTATGCAAATGGGAGAGACATCGCTATGAGACAAAATGCAGAATCAATAATAACAGACGAAATGAACGAATTTTTTGGAAGTTTAGGAATAAAAAATGTTGGGGACGGAGAAATTGCAATTCAAGTACGAAAACTATTCGATAAATTTTTGGAATTAGCATCCCCTCAGTATTCAATAAGAAAAGTTTTAATCGAGATGTTTGAGGAACATGAAAACAATTTGAGTAGATGGAATGATGTTATTTGGGAATCGGATTGGGAATCTGAATTTGATAAAGATGGATTTAATGGTTCACTTGAAAGAGATTTAGATTTTATTTTGGAAAAATTACAAGATAATGAGGGTCAGGCTAAAAACTTTGTTGAAATGATTCAAAGAATTACTTTGAAGCATCCTCAAGGTTATTGGAAACTTTTACCAAAAGACAGAACTAAGACCGTTGAATATAAAGTAAAAGGGTTTGATTATAAAACCCAAAAAATCATCGTTCAATTGAGAAAAGCGCTTCAACAAAAAGAATATAAAATGACCGAAGAAAATTTCAACAACCTTCTTTATCAGCCTGAATTATTTAATATTGGAGAATTAGTTGGTTTTTAATATCTTTGTACGATGAAGTACAATTTAGATTTATTAAAAGAGGTTTTATCTGTTCCTACCGTCACTTACAAAGAAGATTTGATGATTGAGTTTTTGGAAAAGTGGCTATCGGAAAACAATATACCACATTATACTGACTCACATGGGAATGTTTATGCGACAAAAGAAAATGAAAAGTTGGATGATAATAGTTATCATCCTTGCGTTGTATGCCACACTGATACTGTTCACGGACTGGAGAGTATAGTTGTTAATGAAGAACAATTACCGAATGCTCAAGATGATTTGAAGTTGTCTCTAAAAGGGTATACCCCACAAGGTAAACCCACAGGAATTGGGGGAGATGATAAGTGTGGAGTTTTTGCTTGTCTCACACTTTTGAAAGAATTACCACATCTCAAAGCGGCTTTCTTTGTTTCTGAAGAAACAGGTTGTCACGGTTCAAGAAAGGCTGACAAATCTTTTTTCAATTCAGTTGGATATGCGATTCAGTTTGATGCTCCCGAAAACTGGATGATTACCGAAAAATGTTTCGGTCATGTATTGTTTGATAGAGATTCTCCTTTTTTCGAAGGGTGTGACCAAGTTCTCAGTGAGGGAATGAACAATTCACACATGCAGTATATGGTTCATCCTTACACCGACGTTTATGCTCTTAGAAGTCAATTTGATTTTTCTTGTATCAATTTTTCAATCGGATATTACAATTATCATACACCGAATGAATATGTAGTCGTTGAAGATGTTTTCAATGGGATTGATATGGGAAAAAAAATTATCGAGAAACTTGGTAACCAATTATATCACAAATTTCATAGTCAAGAAAAGTACCGATACGCTTTAGATTAAGTTTTCCAACTTTGATATAAATGGTTTTACCATCGGATGGTCTTGGATATCAGAAAATTCGATACCTTGTTGTTTCATATTTTTTATAGTTCTGATTATTTGTTCCAAACTAGATTTGACTACGGCAGAGGCTTGAGGGTAGTTTTTTATGAACTCTGATAATTTGAAAATATTTTTAGCATCTTCCATCGGAATATTTGTTTTCTGAACAATTTTTGCAACCATATTTTTTGCAAATTGGTCTGCGTCAAGTTCCATTTCCCAATATTGTTTGTAAAGATTTTCGAAATCGTCTAAATCAAATTCAGTCAGCGGGTTCGGCATTTTTATTTCAGATATTTGTTGTTCGTGTCTTATTTCGTGAAACAAAGTGTAGAGAAAATCACCTAACGAAGACATTTGACTTGGTGCACAAACAATTACTTGGTCCCTTGTTCTTACTCCTGAGTAGGAAAGACAAGCATTCAAAAATTTCACATTGTATCCTGATTTTATAATGTAATCCTCGACAAATTTTTTTATAACAGGAATTTTAGTTCTTTGTTTTACAGGAAAAAAACCTTCAAATTTAGTCATAACTTTGTCGAGATTTGAAGACTCAGGTTTGTTATCAAAACCACATTTGTGACAAACATAAGGGTCCTTCCCACCTTCTGAAAGTTTCCAAGACCATCCGCAACCATCACAATTAACTTTGCCGTTTTTTATTTCTTCGGAAATTATTTTTTTTATAAGGTCCCTCACACTGATAAATACAAAAAAAGGGGATTAAATCCCCTTTTCTGTTTTTGTTTTCTTTTGAAGTTTGATTTCCTCTCCATCAACTTTCAATTCGTATGATTTGTTTTCTAACATTTTACCTGTCAGAACTTCTTCAGAAATTAAATCCTCTATTTTATCTTGGATTGCTCTTTTGAGAGGTCGAGCACCATAGATTTCGTCAAACCCAACTTTTACGAGATAATCAACCAAACTCTCGTCATAAGAAATTTTATATTTCATTTCTTGTAATCTGTTCACTAACTTGTTGAGTTCGATAGAAGTTATTTTCTTGATGTTTTCTCGACTCAAAGAATTGAAAACGATAGTGTCATCAATTCTGTTCAGGAATTCAGGAGAGAAAAAGTTTTTCATTTCTTTGAGTAAGGTTTGTTTTTTTGCCTCTTCGTTACTGTACGAATTGTTAAAACCAATACCCGCTCCAAAGTCTTGAAGTTTTTTTACACCCAAGTTTGTTGTGAGGATAATCAAAGTGTTTTTGAAATTGATTTTTCTACCTAAACTATCTGTGACATGACCATCATCCATCATCTGTAACAAAACTGTGAAAATATCTTTATGCGCTTTTTCTACCTCGTCGAATAGGATGACTGAGTATGGTTTGTTTTTCACTTTCTCAGTAAGTTGTCCACCCTCCTCATATCCAACATAACCCGGAGGAGCTCCGACCAATTTTGATACGGTGTGTTTTTCTTGATATTCACTCATATCAACGCGAATAAGTGCGTCTTCTGAGCCGAACATTTCTTTTGCCAATTGTTTAGCCAAGTGTGTCTTACCTACACCTGTTGAGCCTAAGAAAATAAAAGCACCGATTGGTCTATTTGGGTCTTTAATACCGAGACGATTTCTTTTGATGGATTTAGCAATTTTCTTAACCGCTTCGTCTTGACCGATGACTTTGTTCATCAACTCTTTGTCTAGATTGATTAAGTTTTTGGTATCATCTACCGTCATCTTGTTTACAGGAATCTTTGTCATGTTAGAAACAACATCATAGACACTATCCAACAACACCACCTGTTTTTGTTTTTCCATTTCCTCGTCAAACTTTTTCTTCTCAGTATCTAATTTGTCGAGAAGTTTTTTCTCCTTATCTCTGAGTTGTGCAGCCTGTTCGTAGTTTTGTTTTTTTACAACGTCAATTTTTTGTTGTTTGATTTCAGCAGCTTTTTTCTTGAGTTCCTCAATTATCTCAGGTATTTTGACTTCTGTTTGCATTCTTGCACCAACTTCGTCTAAGATATCAAATGCTTTATCAGGGAATTCACGGTCGGTAATGTATCTCTCAGCGAGTTTTACACAGGTCTCAATTACCTCATCTGAATATTTTACCTTATGAAATGATTCATATTTTGGTCTTATGTTCTTCAAAATTTCTATGGTTTCTTGAACAGAGGAAGGTTCAACCTTAACTTTTTGGAATCTTCTTTCTAAAGCTCCATCTTTTTCAATATTCTTTCTAAATTCATCTAAAGTTGTTGCACCGATAACTTGAATCTCACCACGAGAAAGAGCTGGTTTGAAGATATTTGAACCGTCCATCGAGCCCGCGGAGTTACCTGAACCAACCAAAGTGTGGATTTCGTCAATGAAGACAATGATGTTCGGGTTTTCTTGAAGTTCTTCGATAATAACCTTCATTCTTTCTTCGAACTGACCACGATATTTTGTACCAGCAACCACTGAGGTCAAATCAAGGTTAACAATACGTTTGTCAATCAAATTTTTAGGACAATCACCTTCAACAATCTTGATTGCAAGACCTTCTACGATTGCAGTCTTACCACAACCAGGTTCACCAACAATAATTGGGTTATTTTTTTTCCTTCGGGATAAGATTTGTGCTATTCTCAAAATTTCGCGGTCTCTACCAATTACAGGGTCAAGTTTACCTTGTTCTGCAAGTTTATTCAAATCTCTACTGAAGTTGTCCAAGACAGGTGTACTGCTGTCGGGAATTTGTTGTTTTTTTTTACTCATCATTTTGTCGTCGTCATCCATTAAATCGTTCATAGTATTTAATTTTTACAAAAGTGTATCAAAATTTGGACAATGCCAAATAATTTGTCATATTGTCAGAATAATTTTTACACACTGTCATACTGTCGGTTTGTATATCCTTTATATAAAAATTTGACAGTTGATTTCAGTTGGCATTTATATTGATAATCACAAAGATAAATAATAAAACCAAAAAAACAAAAAACTATGAATTTATCAAATCACGAATTTAACAGAATTTTTGATGAAATTTTGGGTGGGAACTCAAACATGTATTACAAAACATCAATTGTCACAAAAAACTCAGGTGATGAAAATTACGACGTAAATCACACCAAAGATGGGGCATACCTGTTCTTCGAAGCTTCTGGATTCAACAAAGACAACTTGAAAGTTGAAATGGAGGGTGGAGTCTTGATTATTGAAGGAAAAAGAACTTATAAATTAAATGGCGAAGAGAAGACAAAGACTATTGCTAAAGAGTTTAAAATTGGAAAAGAGTATGACCCATCACAGGTTGAAGCAACAATCGAAGATGGTTTGTTAACGGTGTTCGTACCAAATTTCAAAAAACAAGAAAAAAAGAGGATTTCACTTCTCTAAAATCAAAACCCCTATTTCGGTAGGGGTTTTTCACACCAATCTATAATTAAGTGAATTCTGTCTTTATCCCCATTATTGATTACAGAATGTTTTAATTTATCGTTATTCATTTCCCAAATTTCCCCCTCCTTCATATTAATTGATTCATCACCCACGTTGAATACACAGTCGGGATTTGTTTTGATTGGAATGTGAATTCGTCTCGAATATTTAAAAGTTTCATTTACTGTATCCACATGTTCAGGTATTTCAGAATTCTTAAATAGTTTCACTAAAATTGCCCTTAGTAGATATCCATTCCCATTTGTTTTTTCCAAGATTATTTCGCTAATGCTTTTTAGCTCGACTTTAAAAAGTTCATAATTTTCTGTATAAATGGGGTTATAGTTTGTGTTCATAAATCTTTTATCAAAAATTATTGGAATTGTTTGGGTATTCTTCATGTCGGTACAAGCCCTTTGTCTATTTTGAAATTTTGTCCAATCCAAGTTCGATTTTTCTAAAATTCTTTGGATTTTGGATACATCATAGTTTCCATAAAACAAAAAACACTGATTTGACTCCATAACCATAACTATTTAATGTGAGAAAAATTTTATTAAAATTGAAAAAAAAGTTATGTCGATAATTCACGAAGAAATAAAAGGAACAAAAATTCTCAACGAGATTAAGTCCTCCAACCTTAAAAAAACTGAATACGATACAGAAACTAAACAAATGATTGTGGAATTCAATAATGGTACTAAATACGAATATTCAGATGTTCCACATCAAATTTATACGAGATTCAGATTATCCGAATCCCAAGGAAAATTTTTCACCGCTGAAATAGCAAAAAAATATAAATACAAAAAACTATAACTCATTGATGTATTTATATTGATGAGTAATTTCAAAGAAATTCTTAGTAGTTTTCAAATAAAGGATTCTTTAAATCCTAAAATTTGGGAAAACGCAGACAATCCTGAAAAGGCAAAAATGAAATCCAACGTTCAAAAAGCTTTGGAAAAAATTGCCGATAATTTTATTGAATATTTGGGTGATGATGTTTTTGTACAAGACGTCATTCTGACTGGTTCATTAGCAAATTATAATTGGTCTGAGTTTTCCGATTTTGATTTACACATCATTGTAGATTTCGAAGAATATGGTAAAAACAAAGACTTGTATAAAGATTTGTTCGATTTGAAAAAATTTGTTTTCAACAACAATCATGAAATTAAGATTTATAATTATGATGTTGAACTTTATGCGCAGGACGAAAAGGAATCTCATTATGCATCTGGTGTATATTCTATAACAGACAAAGAGTGGGTTAAGGTTCCAAAAAAAGAAAAGTTTGACTTGGACCAAAATGTACTCTCGGAAAAAATAAAATGTTGGGTAGACAAGATTGATAAAGCAATTAAAACATCCGAGACAGAGGATGACAAAGAAATTTTAGATAAAGTTAAAGATAAGTTGAAAGAATACAGAAAATCAGGTTTGGAGAAAAATGGAGAATTGTCCTATGAAAATTTGGTTTTCAAATATCTGAGAAGGTCGGGGCATATCGAAAAATTATTCGATATGAAGAATAAAATTAAAGACAAAGAATTGTCTGTAGAAAGAACCATTTCCGAACAAATTGGTGATTTGAGCCCCAAAGAAATTGTTTCTAACTCTGTTTTCCTATCAGATTTAATGGATATGATAGATAGGAGGGTCAAACTAGAATACACACCAAATCAAAAACTTGTGAAAGATAAAAACGTTGAGAAACTCCAACAAGCATTACAGTTCTTGGGTTTCCTTTTACCAAAATATGGAGTTGATGGAAAATTCGGTGAGGAAACAAAAGGGGCTGTCGAGGAATTTCAACAAGAGTATCAGTTAGAAAAAACAGGAAAAGCAGACTCAGTGGATTTGAAATTTTTAATTGCTGCTTTAATTGTAAAAAAATTTAAGGACAATAGTCTTTCGTTTTTGAATTACGAAAAACAAAATTCGGAAGGTAGGTTTACATATTTGGATTTGAATAATCCGAAGGAGTATAATACCTATAAAGAAATTTGTCAAAAGTTTATCGATAGTAGAAATAAAAATTCCCAAGTCGACGGAGAAATGATGGCAAATTGCGCAAAAAAATATTTTTCTCAAGGGTACGTACCCCCAGAGTTAGCTTTAGCTCAACTTACACTTGAGGGAGGGCTTTCAAAAAATCCCAACAATAAACCAATTAGAACTAAAAACCCTTTCAACGTTGGTAATACAGATTCAGGTAAATTAAATGTAAGACCATCATTCGAAGATGGGGTTTGTATATATTACGACCTGATGACAAAAAGATATCTTTCCTTAGGAAAATCAGCGGAAGACCTACTACAAAATTTTGTGAATATCAACGGTAGAAGATATGCATCCGCAGAAGATTACGAACAGGATTTGAATTCATTAGTGGGAAGTATAAAAAAAGTCACCCAACCTATCGCTTGATTTAAAATTATTTAGAAAAACGTATATTTATAAAGAAAAATTAAATGGCTTTAGTAACATATCTCATTGGTTCATGTTCAGGGGGTCCTGCAATACTCGTTGACTTTGATAGTTCAAGTTTACCTGCGGTAAATGGCAACTATTATCTGACCTTTACAGGAGCCACAACTGAAGGTTGCTATGATATCATTGATAACGCTGAACCTTCAACTGGTGTTGATAAAGTCGCTACAATGTCTATTGATTACGGTGATTGTGCCACTTGTTTGGCAGTTGTCACCCCTACACCAACTCAAACACAAACTCAGACTCAAACCCCTACTAATACACCAACAAATACTCAAACCCCAACACAAACTAATACACCAACAAATACGGCAACACCATCTAATACACCAAGTAATAGTCCCACGCAAACACCATCGTATACGCCTTCGGTGACACCAACCAACACACCAACAAATACTCAAACCCCAACACAAACTAATACACCAACCAATACGGCTTCTAATACACCAACACCAAGTCAAACGGCAACCAATACACAGACACCAACAGGAACTCCAACAAATACACCGACGAATACTCAAACTCCAACTAACACATCAACAAATACCCCTACACCAACACGAACTCCAACACCAACTCCAACACCTCCTGGTTACTGGGTGATTACCGATTGTGATGGAACTATTCGAATTGTTGATTTAGTAGGAATCACTCCGACACTAGGGGAAATGTATTTGTTAGAATTCAGTGGAGCAACTCCTTATGGGTGTTATTTTATCACAGATACAAGTTATGGGCCATCAACTGATACAGGTAGCTCTTTGGGAGGACCATACACAGATTGTGCTGAGTGTGGTGTAAACTACACAGGAACATCAGTAAATGAGTTTTACGAATCTGTTGGAACTTGTTGTGAAAGTGGAACTACATTCAATTATCCCCATCCGGAATATGCTACAACTAATGGAATCGCAATACAACTAAACGCCGTTGAAATCGGAGGATTTAATGGTCTTAACAACTAAATGAAATTTTAAAAAAAAATATATGGCAGACTTAAAACCAATAGGAAGTGAAAAACTTTCAGGTAAGGATAAAATAAAAAGAATTTTAGAAATTGCTCGATACAGTGAGACAACTCCTAAAAATTTGAATGAAACATCCAACACAGAATTTTCTATTCCTTTAGCGGATGGTTCTGAATACCAAATTGTTAAAGAAAAACAAGGATATGTAATCAAGAAAAGTATCTCTGAGTCAGTAGTGGAGTATATCGAACCCATGAAAAACAGAAAATACTATCCGTCGTATTCTCAAGCACTAAAAAGATTGAATCTTCTTGCCAAAGAAATTAACAGATTGAATGAAAATGAAGAAGGTATTGAACTATTCGGAGAACAAAAAAAATTCGTTTTGAAAACTCCGAAACCCGAACCTGAAATGACTGAACCAGTTGTTGCACCTGTGGCACCACCGGCAGTACCTTCACCTGAATTACCAACAGGAGATGAGGTTGCATCTGACATGGGTACAGAGGAACAAAGCCCTGAAGTTGGCGCTGTCGATATGGAGGCTGAAATTTCTTCACCTGAAGGTCAAATGGACATTGAATCTGGAGAAGAAATTCAGTCCGAACCTTCTCAAGAAATGGTAACATTCAAAACAATTCAGAAACTGACAGGTAGACTTACACAAAAAATAAGAGAGTACGATAATCAAGATGGAATGACTTCGGAGGACATAAAGTATGTTATCAATATGGTTTTATCTGCATTTGATTTGAAAAATTTAAGTGATGAGGATAAAGAAGATATAATGTTAAAGTTTGAGGAAGCCGAGGAAAGACCTGAAGGTGAAATGGATATGGGTTCTGAAGAAGACATTACTTCTAACACCGAAGTTGAGGACATTCAAACTAACATGGATATCCCTGTAGACCAAGAAATGGCTGAGGGTGGAGACCATGGAATGATTTTGAATAACGTATTTAAAGAATCGAAAGTTGACAAAGTTTTATCAAAATACTTCGAAATATCCAAAAAAGAAATTTTAGAAGAAAGAGAAAAACTAGCAAATAGAAAAATCAAAAACCAAGCTCGTTTGGAACAAAAAATGAAAAATGTTTCAAAATTTACAGAAACGGTCGAACAAGAAATGGCTTCCAAAAAATTTTTGGAGGAGAATTCAAAATTCAATTTAGTTGGTAAAACAAATAAAAAAAACTTGGTTTTCGAAAATTCAGAAAAACAAGTAAAAATTACACCTGAGGGATTGGTAATATGAGTTATCTAATTTTTGTCAATGGTCTTGGACCTAACTACAAAGGTGATAATATTTACGAGTTTATATTTTCTGATGACATAGATGTTTGGGGGGAATCGTGGGAAAGTAAACCATCAAACGGATACCCTGGTCCACCTGAACTTGAAAAAATTAAAAAGGTTGGAGTTCTAAGAAATACCGATATAAAATTGGAATTAATACAGAACTCCGATTTTTTTTGTATGATAGATGCGATGGATGATGTTGTGGCGTTAGGTTGGGAACTTGAAGAGGCTAAAGGACAAAAGAGATTAGTTTTCAGGTTTGGTGAGGAAGAGCAAAAAATAAAAGATAGGTTATACGAAAGAGACCTTATTTTGGAATTTGAAAAGAAAGTTGTATATGAAAAGTAAAAACAAAGCATTTCAATTGATTGAAAAGGGATTATCTGCAGAAACAGTTTCTAAATTATCTGAGAGTGAAATTTCTACTCTTCACAAAAAGTTAGTAAAGGAGGTTACAATGGTTTCCAAGCAAGATTCAACCACAATTGAAAAATTGAAGGGAGAAAAAAAACCATTCGAAGTCTACGAAATAGAAATGACCGAAGATGATGAAATTGAAAAAGACCCTTTTCAACTTCAATCGACTCAAGACAAAAGACAGGTGGGTCCTGGTGAATACGGAAATAACCCCCAAGTAGATAAGGAAATGGATGATAATGATGCTGACGGAATGGGTATTATGGAAGATAAAAAATCCGAAAAAAATCCTTGGGCTATTTGCACAGCACAATTAGGTAAGGAATTTGGTACCAAGGAAAGAAGTCAGTGGAGTGCGAAAGAGATGAGCAAATATGAAAGATGTGTTAAAGATGTTAAAAAATCTTTGAAAGAAGGAAAAAATCCAATATCTTTATTCCTCGAAAACGAAATTTTAAGAATAGTCGAAAAACACATTCCACCAAAAATTACCAAAGGGGATTTAATGAAACATCTCAGAGAGCAAGGACCGACAACAGCACCAACAAAACCGGGTACAAAAGAAAAACCTGGTGTAAAAGAAAAACCTGGAAAACCAACAAGACCAATGAGACCAGGAAAGAACCCTCACCCTGGTGAGAAAGAAGCTCCTAAAGCCAAGAAAATTTCGCATGATGAGGCAAAAGATAATGTCATCCAAACTATAATGAAACTTTTGAAAAAATGAGTAAAGGAATTAGAGAACAAATTGATTACGGAGATTATCCTGAAAGAATGGACCCGAATCTCGAAAGAAAATTGAAAAGTTCAGAAAGTTTGTATGCAAAAAATCCAGCATTCAGAAAGGGTGAAAAAGATGTACAAAGAATTGCTAGTTCAAGATTCAAAAAAGTTGTTGACAAATTAAGACAGGCTAAGTCTTTACAGACTATCACTCCAAACATGGTACAAAGAATTTACATGGAGGAGATGGGTAAAGTTCCGATGATTATCAGAATTGAATCGGCTCACAAAGAAGAACTTGAAGCTTTAGCAAAAAAAGTTTCACTTGATGAAACCGAGGTGCCTGAGGGTTGGTATCAAATTGAAGCCCTTTTAAATAGAGAACCAATTGATGTTTCAAATTTCAAATATGAACCCGAAGAAGATGATGAGGAGGAAGAGGATGAAAAAGAACAAAAATTAGAAATTCCTTCATTTGATGTAGAGGACCTTACAAAGGCAGAGGAATTGGAGCTTGAAAAACATAAGAGAAACCTCATAAATGCAATTGTACAAGGTGCTGCTAAAAAGGGACATTACCTTTTCCAAAAGCCGGAAGTAAAGACTGAACTCGATAAAATTGATGGAAGACTATATCCTGCATATTTGGGTATTATGGCTATCAACGATTTTCTTTATTTTAGTATGGAACAAATGATTGAAGCAATGTCCCAAACAGGACAAGGGGTTGCTGGAAAGGTTGAATTACAAGATGCGGATGATGAAGAAGAGGATGAAGGTGGTGAAGAGCAGGGAATGGAAGAAAAACCTGACACCAAAATTGTGGCTGAAGGATTAATTTTTCCAATTCTTACACACGAAATTATCAAAGGTATCAAAGCGGCAAATGCAAGATTTGGTCTACCTCAGGACCCAAGTATGAGAGAAAAAGTAAAATCACAAGTAGATATTCTTTCAAATGAGCCTATGCAACTTCGTATGGGTCCTGAAATTGTAGAAAAAATAAGATTTGCTTTACCTGACCAAATGTTTGAACAATCAAACAAAGGATTAATAAACTGGTTCGAAATTCAATTATACCAAATTCCCGCCGCAGAGTTTTTGGAAATTATTGGTAATGCTATTTCTGAAGATACAACAAAACAAAGTAAAGCTGTCCAAAAATTTGAAGAAATAATGCGAGAAGCAATGGAATTGAAAAGAGAATACGATGAGTATCAGAATGACCAAGGTGGAGAAGCCGAAGGTGATGATGAGGAGGATTTAGACGATTTCTTGGGGAGTTTGGGTATATCAAGACCCAAATAATTTTCAGTGACTAAAGAACAACTAATAATTGAGGTGACAAAATGTATGAGGAATACTCCTTATGCACTTAGAACTTATTTGCAGACCTATGACAACACGGTATCAAAATATGTACCGTTGGACCTTTTTCCTGACCAAATCAGTTTAATCGAAGATTATGATGCTTACAACGAGAATATTGCCCTAAAATACAGACAGGCTGGGGTTTCCACAGTTACGGCAGCATGGGCTTCAAAAAAACTCGTCTTTGCCAAAAAACAAAAACCACATAAAATTCTGATTATCGCCAACAAACTTGACACCTCCGTTGAGATGGCAAATAAAATCAGAGGATTTACAGAACAATGGCCTGCTTGGGTTGGCGTCGGATTTTCAGCTGACAAAAATTCTCAGAGACACTTCAAATTAACAAATGATTGTGAAGTAAAAGCCGTTGCAACTTCAAAAGACGCCCTTCGTGGATACACTCCCTCAATTTTAATTTTTGACGAGGCGGCGTTCATTGAAGCGGATAATGATTTTTGGTCTGCGTGTATGGCCTCACTATCTACGGGTGGTAAAGTTATAGTTGTTTCAACACCAAACGGTTATGACCCAATATACTACGATATCTATGACCAAGCCTTGAGAGGAATGAACGAATTTAAGATATCGGAAATGTATTGGTATAAAGACCCTCGATATACAAAAGATTTGTATATGGTCAAAACCAATGATTTGGTTCATTTTTTACTCAACAGAGAGGATTATCCTGCGGATGTGGTCGTCGACTTATCAGTTGATAATCCGTACGAAAGAGACCATTCAATTACCAAAGAGTATACTTTAAAAGGGTATAAACCATGTTCTGCATGGTTTGAAGGAATGGTTAAAAAGTTAAAATTTGACAGAAGAAAAGTCGCTCAAGAGTTGGAATGTAATTTCTTAGGTTCAGGTGATAATGTTTTTGAATCTGAACTAATGCAAAACATTTCTCATAATCAACTTAGAGAACCATCAGCAAAACTTATGGGGGGTTCCCTTTGGATTTTTAAAGAGCCCGAAAATAATCACAAGTATGTAATGGGGGTAGACGTTTCGAGAGGAGATTCCGAAGATTTTTCTTGTATCGAAATTATTGACTTTGACTCGAGAGAACAGGTTTTAGAATATGTAGGAAAAGTTCCACCAGATGTGATTGCGGAAATTGCTTACAAATGGGGTTCAATGTATAATGCTTATTGTGTAATTGACATTACGGGTGGAATGGGAGTTTCAACTGCAAGAAAGATGCAAGAAATGTCGTATTCCTCAGGACTTTATGTTGACAACGTAGACCCATCCAAAAAATGGAAATGGGACCCAAAAATGAATGAAAAAATTCCAGGTATAAATTTCAATTCTAAAAGAGTTCAAATCATATCTGCATTCGAAGAAGCGATGAGACATGATTTCAAAATTTACTCCAATCGTCTTTATAATGAAATGAATACATTTATTTATATCAACGGTAGACCTGACCATCAGAAGGGCCATCATGATGATTGTATTATGGCTATGTCAATGGCAATATATGTGGCAGAAAAGAATTTTCAATCATTACAAAAGGTTGTCAATCACACAAAAGCCATGCTAAATTCTTGGACAAGTATTAGTCATGAAAACAAAAATACATCTGAATTTTTTAACCCAATGATTCCTCAAATGGGTCGTCAAAATATGCAATACCCTGGTCAAGCTTCACGTAGCGACTATCAGAAATACGGATGGTTATTTGGGGCGAAATAACTATTTATATTATTAGGGTATAAAGTAAAATTGTAAAATGAGTGAACAGAATTTAACCGTATGGCAAAGGTTATCAAAAACCTTTGGTCCCAACTCGCTTCTAAATCAAGACTATCCAACTTATAAATTTGATAAGAAAGAACTTCTTAGGACAAAAAGTAAGGATGAGTATGAGAGAGAAAAACTACAAGCCAAACAAAGTTATTACCTTGCAAATCAATGGGCTAAGGTTGAAAATAATTTGTATTCCCAAGCCATTTATTACGAGCCCTCGAGATTATCTGCACAATACGATTACGAGTCGATGGAATATACTCCTGAAATCTCAGCCGCACTTGACATATACGCCGAAGAATCAACTACCCCTAACGAAGACGGATTTATTTTACAAATTTATTCTGAGTCCAAGAGGATTAAAGGGGTTTTAGCAGACCTATTCAATAATGCATTGGATATCAACACCAATTTACCCATGTGGACAAGAAACACATGTAAGTATGGTGATAATTTTGTTTACCTAAAACTTGATTCTGAAAAAGGAATTGTAGGATGTCAACAACTTCCAACCATTGAAATTGAAAGAAGGGAAGTGGGTGTAAGTCAGAAGATTAGTGTGGAGCCAGAAAAACCTGAGGATAGAAAAGCACTTCATTTTGATTGGAAAAATAAGAATATGACTTTCCAATCTTGGGAAATTGCTCACTTTAGATTATTAGGTGATGATAGAAGATTACCTTACGGTACATCTATGTTGGAAAAAGCCAGAAGAATTTGGAAACAATTGTTATTATCTGAAGATGCGATGTTGATTTATCGTACATCAAGAGCACCTGAAAGAAGAATTTTCAAAGTGTTTGTGGGAAACATGAATGACGATGATGTAGAAGCGTACGTACAACGTGTTGCGAATAAATTCAAAAGAGAACAAATTGTTGATAGTAAGACAGGTCAAGTTGATATGAGATTCAACCAAATGGCGGTTGACCAAGATTATTTTGTACCAGTCCGTGACCCAGCAGCCCCGAGTCCTATTGATACATTGGCTGGTGCTCAAAACTTATCTGAAATTGCGGATATTGAATATATTCAAAAGAAACTTTTAACTGCGTTAAGAGTTCCGAAAGCTTTTTTGGGATTCGAAGAGGTTGTGGGTGATGGTAAAAATTTATCACTACAAGATATTCGATTTGCCCGAACCATCAATAGAATTCAGAGGAGCATGATTCAGGAGTTGAACAAAATTGCCATAGTTCATTTGTTTTTACTTGGATTTGAAGATGAGTTGGAAAATTTTACTTTGGGTCTTACAAATCCATCAACACAGGCTGATTTACTTAAAATTGATGTTTGGAAGGAAAAAGTTTTACTTTATAAAGATTTGGTTTCAGACCCGGGTAATGGTATTTCCGCGTCGTCTTCCACTTGGGCTAAAAAACACATTTTTGGCTGGTCTGATGATGAAGTTAAGATTGATTTACAACAACAGAGAATAGAGAGAGCTGTGGGAGAAGAATTAAAACAAACTCCGACTGTTATTTCAAAAACGGGAGTCTTTGATAATATTGACAAACTTTATGGTTCATCCACAGGCGCTACACCTTCAGCGGGGGCTGAAACAACACCAGGGGGTGAGGAAATTTTGGGAGGGCTACCAATTGGAGGTGAAATACCACCAGCAGAAACAACACCCGAAACTCCTGAAGTTCCGACTGGTGGGGGAGAAGAAGCAGGAATCACTCCTGAATCTAAACAAAAAGACATGAATATTTTGGTTGAAAATGACTTAATCGAAGGTAAACAAATGATAGATTTGGGTGGAGCTCAAAAATCTTTGGGAAAAATTTCACAAGAATTGGATAAGTTATTGAACTCTTAATATTTATTTGAAAATATACAAATAATGACATTTGGTCAGGTAAAATCAACAATTGAGGAAAATTTAGTGAGTTCTTACAGGAATGAAAAGGAATTCAAAAAAACTTTGAGAGAGTTTAAAGAAAATGTTTCAAATGATAAAAACTTTTCAAAATTATTTTCAATTTATGAGCAACTTTCAACACCTCAGGGTTTGTCAGAAAAAGACGCCGAACTTTATCTGAATGAAGGTATAAATTTGATATCGAAAATCATACCCTCAGTCAAAATGCCTTTTTCTAAAAATACTTCAAAAAACAACAACTACTCAGACATTGACAATTTGGTATACACAAACAAACATAACCTTAGCGAAAGAATTCAATCGAAAAAAAATATTTCGAATCTTTTGATGAGTGAATCCCAAAAGATAAATGAGAGTGTGAAAATTCCAATAAGTTCGATGGTCAAAATTGCAAATCAAACTTTGGAAAATTATATCCAAACCATGGACTCCCAAAGTAAAAAACTTTTTTTAGAGGTCATAAAAAGAGATAAAGATAGTTTAGAAAAGGAATATTTATCTCTAAAAGAATCTACAATTTCAAAATTGAACAGTCTACTTTCAAATCAAGACGAAAGGGAGATGAAATCAAAAATTTCTGAGACAATTGAAAAACTACAGAATGAAAATTTCACACAAATTAATTATGTGAAATTAATTTCTTTAAAAAATGGTCTATAAGCCGTTCTTCTTTTTTTCTGAGTAAATTGCTTTCAACAATTTTTTTCTTTTTTTTACAGACTTTTTTTCAAATTCTTTTCTTTCATTCAGAATTTGATTCTGCTTAGTTTTGATAACTTTGTTCTTCAAAAGTTTCAGAGACTTCTCTAAATTTTCGTTATTTTTTACCTCTATTACAAGCATACCTTTGAATAAATATCATTATTGATTTCATTTTTGACTATTGGGAAAACAACTTGTATTTTTATAAAAATAAACTTAACGAAATATGAGTATTAATGAAAAAAGGCAAAAGTGTAAAATTAAATCTGTTTAATCCTATAAAAACTATGTATGGAACAGTCGATTCAAAAAACCTTAAATCGGTTTTTATAAACATACAATCATGGGTCACACCAAAACAGGAGATGGAAAATTGGAACAGAATTGTGGGAAATCTTAATAGACAAATTAAACACTCCGTATTCGATTCAAACAAATCAGAACTTTTTTTAATCAAAACAATAATAGATTTAGATTTAAGAGTTAGTGGAATATCTGAAGGAAAAAAATCTTTCTTTAATCTCGAGGTCAATTTATTTACAAACGAAGAATTGGATTTCAAATCAGAAGAATTGAAAAAAGAAATAAGAAAAATTATAAAATCAATCTACATTAACAACATCGAAAAAAACAAGTATTTTATTTTTTCAAAGTCCAAAAAATAATTAACATTCTATTTCTATATATTTATCTGAAAATAAAGGATGAAACAATTAAGAATACTAGAGGCACATGAACTTGGACACGGAATATTAATTGAAATGGATGCAGGTTTCATCAACCCTAACGATTCACTCAATCTTCCTATAATGGAACAAGCCAGAAAAATGGACTATAAAAACCCATTCGAATTTTATGCCGTTTTACAAAAATACGACACACCAAATCGTAATGGTAGATTTTATCCAGAAAAAATCCTCAAAAGAGAAGCAGACAGATATAAAAAAATTATTGAGAAAGGTCTTTCAACTTCAGAATTAAATCATCCAGAATCCTCCCTGATTGATTTAGACAGAGTATCACACCTAATCACAGATGTTTGGTGGGATAAAAATATCTTGATGGGAAAACTCAAACTTTTGACAAGTCCTGGTTTCCACGAATCAGGTGTAGTTTCTTGTAAAGGGGACATTGCCGCCAATTTAATGAGACAAGGTGTAACTATGGGAGTTTCATCGAGAGGGGTGGGTTCTTTAAAAAAGGTAGGTGAAAGAAACGAAGTTCAAGACGATTTCGAGTTGATATGTTTTGATTTAGTATCATCACCGTCAACACCGGGGGCTTATTTATTTTCGAATATAGATGAAAGAGGTCAATATGAGGAAAATCTTGAAGAAGAAAAAAAAGTGAAATCAGAAAATGCAATGGACAAATCTATTGATTTAATGAAAAAACTTACCGATTTTTTAGGAAAATAATATTATGGACGAGAAGTATTTTGTTGCAAAAATTCAGTATGAACTTCCTGATGAAAGTACAGGTAAGATAAAAAAAATCAGAGAAGAAAAATTAGTTAAAGGTTTTTCGGTGACAGACGTTGAGGCTAAGGTCACAAAAAGATATGAATCTTTTTCTTACGATTGGAGGATTACCTCCGTATCAGAGAGTAAAATTGACGAAGTAATAGAAAAGTAAAAGAGTGGTTTTCCACTTTTTTTTATTTTAGGAATATTTATAAAAAAATTAGTATGCCCTTATATTCTGTTAGTTCAGGTTCCCAAGGAGAATTAACAAATTCTGTGATATCTGCAAGCAAAATACAAAATGCGATAAATTACTTCTCAGATGTCGACCTCAGAAGAATAAAAAAATTAACTACAACAACTGTAGATGATGGGGCTACCTTTTTTTTTATCGCAATTTACGAACCCACTAATACTAATATAGTCTGTCAAGCAAATAGCTTCCAAAACGTGTACTCATACATAAGGAGTTTGATAGGAGAGGTGAATCCCACAATTACGAGAATAAACAGTACTTATTATACAACTGATTAGTATGGCACACATGGCAAGGTTTATTATTTCTGATAGTCCCTCAGAACTTGTTAATGAAATGACAGTATACAACCTTGTTGAAGCGAGGGATGGTACGGAAGCTATCCGAATAAAACAAGAAAGTTTAAGAGGAGAGCAATACGTAGTTTACTATCAAAATGTTTCAAAAAATTATTCATTCAATCCTAATACGGACGAAGCTTTTGTAGGTGCGAGTGTTGCGTACATCTCTGAAGGTAAAGTGTCGACAGGTTTTTTTTGGGGAAGAGATTACTCAAGAATAATCCAAAGTATTGAACAATTCTTAATGGCACAACCCATAAGTATTTCCCCCGTACCTGGAATTTACAACGGCACTTTATAGCCCTAATTAATAAAAAAACAAAAAAATGGCAATATTAGCAGAATTAACACAAAGTTCGGGAGGGAATTTGAGAAAAATAAGCAACATCTCTTGGTCATACGTAAATACTATGGTTGCTGAGGGGGAAGAAATGGTTTTTGCACAAAACGTTGAGCTAGATTTTATAGACCCCGATAGAGTCGGGACTAAAGTTTATCAAATTAGTAATGGAGCGGGAATGGTCTATGGGGTTGGTGGCAACTCTTTGAGTAGTATGAATAATTATCTAATGTCATTGGGTGTAGTTTCTTTCAGCCTTAACATAACCGATATAATTTACTTAACTTAAGAACATGACATATTTTATTGGGGATAGTGAGAGGGGTAAGGGTATTTATAAATCTGAAAATGCTTTTGATGCAGCTGGCGCTGGTATAGGTTCGACTTTTCTCTATTTGAGTCCATTAACGCCCGAAAATACCCTAGAGACAGAATCGGGTGGAAGTCAGTGGTATTATATTAATTCTAAACTTGGTGGTAGTCCAATGAAATATTATGTTTTAGCCTCCGATTTATCTAAGGCAATAACAAATTTCGCCGGAGCATTTCCTTCAGCAGAAATTAACCAAGTTTCTTTTTTCAGCGACAATTTAGGGTAAAAAATTTTCATTAATTTTTTCCTGGACTACTTTTTTTCAAGCAAGCTAATATTTATAAATTAAATCAATAAGTTATTGCTATGCAAGAAAATAAAAATTTAGTAGAAGAGGCGCTCATTCAAATGAAAAATGTTGAAGAGGCTATCGCCGAAAACGCAAAAGGAATACTTGCTTCGACAATGAAGGAAGAAATCAACCAATTAGTAAAAGAATCTCTTTCTGAACAAGAGGAGGTTGACATCGACGCTGAAATTGAAATGCCAGCTTCTGACGAAGAAGAAATGGGTATGGAAATGGATGTAGAAGATGACATGGAAAGTGACATGGATATGGAGCTTGACATGGATGCTGAAGCACCTATCGATTTGACTGGTGCATCCGATGAGGAAATTTTAAAAGTTTTCAAAGCTATGGGCGAAGAAGACGGAATTATTGTCACAAAAGACGATGATGAAATCCAACTCACGGATAATGATTCTGACAATGAATACATCATTAAACTTGGTGAGTCTAAATCAAAATCTAAAATCACGGAAGATGAAACTGTTGCTAAAATTGTAGACGACATTTTCAACTCACCCACATCAATGGAAGATGAAGAAGAAATAGATTTTTCTAAGTTAACCAAAGATGGTGAAGAAGACGAGAATGAAATGGCTATGGCCATGGATTCCGAAGAGGAAATGATGTATGAAATCACACTCGACGAGGAGGATGACGAAGATGACGAATCAGTGCTTGACGAAGAGGATGACGAAGATGACGAATCAATGCTCGATGAAGAGGATGATGAGGATTCTGAAGAAGAAAATGAGTCAATGCATTACGAACAGGTTGATGAAGATTCTGAAGAGGAAGATGAGTCAATGCTCGATGAAGAGGATGATGAAGATTCTGACGAAGAAAATGAGTCAATGCATTACGAAGAGAAACATGTAGATGAATCATTAGATGAAGCATACAACCACAAGAAAGCGATTAAACCTAAAGGTGTTGGAATTGGCAATGGTCCTAAATTTTCTTATAAAGCTACAAAGGGTGGTTTTGATGAAAAGAAAAAAGAAGGTCCAAAATCAGTTGGTACTGGTAAAGCTAAATTTGAATACAAGAAAGGTGCTAATATGGAAGGTAAATCCAAAAAAATCGAAACTAAAGAAGGTCAGGGATACAAAGACAGAGAAGATGAAAGATTGGGTATGAAGCATGGTAAAACATCTTCGAAAGACCTAAAAGGTTCACACTCTAAAAAGGAAAAATCCCGCAGAGATGACGCTGGTTTCGAAAAGAGAGAAACTAAAGAAGCTGCAAGAACTTACGGTATGGGTTCTAAAGAAGGTAGAGGTCTTAGAAAGGGCATTACCAACAACAGAAACTATGTCTATGGTGAAAACGGTGTAAAAGTTGAATCTCTTGAAGCAGAAGTTAGTATGTTAAGAGAAAAAAATGAAGAGTATAGAAAGGCTTTAAATTTGTTCAGAGAAAAACTTAATGAAGTTGCAATCTTTAATTCAAATTTAGCTTACGCTACAAGACTTTTCACAGAACACTCTACAACTAAAAAAGAAAAAATCAACATTCTCAGAAGGTTTGATTCTGTTGAAACTTTGAAAGAGTCTAAGTCTCTTTATAAGTCTATCAAAGATGAATTGTCTTCTGTAGATACAAAATCAATTACTGAATCAGTTGAGAAGTTGAATACAACGGTGACTTCAGGTTCGGCAATCAATCTTATTGAATCAAAGACTTATGAAAATCCTCAGTTCTTGAGAATGAAAGATTTGATGACTAAGATAAAATAATAAATAAACAAAACCTAAAATACTCAAAATGGGAGCATTATTAGAATCAGGTCTTGTTGGTAACATCGGTCTTAAGCACCTTAAAGTTATCAAAGAAGACACAATCAGCAAATGGGACAAATTAGGATTCTTAGAGGGTCTTAAAGGTCACATGAGAGAAAATGTAGCACAGCTTTATGAAAACCAAGCAAGCTATTTAATCAATGAAGCAGCAACGACATCTGATACAGGTGCGTTCGAAACTGTGGTTTTCCCTATCGTTAGAAGAGTTTTCTCTAAATTGTTAGCTAACGATATTGTATCAGTACAAGCAATGAACTTACCAATCGGTAAATTGTTCTACTTTGTACCTAACATTCAGAACTATGAAACAGGTGGTGGTCAATCAGACAACACAGGTATTCACTACAAACCAGTAGGTGCACCTGAGGGACCAACTGCTTCTGACCCTAACGTTGGTTATAACTATAACAACGGTAGAGACCTTTATGATAGATTTTATGAAGGTAATGAACCAGCTTTAGACCCTCCAGGTTTGTTTGATTATTCTAAAGGTCAGTTCTCAGCTATCACAGGTACTGCAGTGACTGCTGTTTGGAATAACACAACATTAAACTTGGATGCTTCAGGTTATCAAACAGATAACTACAGAAAGGTTCTTCTTATCATGTCTGGATTTGCATCTGACGGAGCTGGTAAACTTATCGGTCCTGATGGTCAACCAATGGATAACGAATCATTCTTAGCTGACCTTACACTTTTCGGAAGTTCTACAGCAACTAACCCTACAACTGGTGTTGGTAGAAATGCTGGACCATACCTTTTCAGAGTTGTGACTCAAAGATATGGTAAAGGAATTGTACAGTATGGTAATAACAACCAAACATTGGTATTCCCTTCTTCTAAAACTGGTGGTGGTCAATATGATGATATCTGTACTGCTGATGGAGAAATCTATCTTGAGGTAGACCTTCAAGTTCCTTGTTGTGTAAGTTGCACAGGATGTATTGACGGTTATACCGGGTCCACATTCTCTTCAACTACAGCAAATAACCAAGCTTTCACACCTGTATATAGAATTTACAAGAATTTGGAATTCGAAGACAGAATGGGTGAGGTATCATTCGACCTTATGTCAGTGACAGTTTCTGTAACTGAAAGAAAATTAAGAGCTCAATGGTCTCCAGAAATGGCACAGGACGTTGCAGCATTCCACAACATCGACGCTGAAGCTGAATTGACAGCTTTGTTGTCTGAGCAAGTTGCGGCTGAAATCGATAGAGAAATCTTGAGAGACCTTAGAAAAGGTGCGGCTTGGAACTTGAGATGGGATTACAACGGTTGGAAGAGATTAGGTACTAACGCAGTTCCTTATACTCAGAAAGACTGGAACCAAACGCTTATTACAGCAATCAACCAAATTTCAGCTCAAATCCACAAGTCTACCTTGAGAGGTGGTGCTAACTGGATTGTTGTATCTTCTGAAATCAGTGCTATTTTTGATGACTTGGAGTATTTCCACGTTTCAAATGCAGCTCCTGAGCAAGACCAATACAACATGGGTATTGAAAGAGTTGGTACTTTAGCTGGTAGATATCAAGTGTACAGAGACCCTTATTTCCCAGCAAACCAAGTGTTGTTGGGTCACAAAGGTACATCTTTGCTTGACACAGGTTACATCTACGCACCATATGTACCTCTACAACTTACACCTACAATGTATAACCCATTCAACTTTACACCTATCAAGGGTATCATGACTAGATACGCTAAGAAAATGGTTAACAACCGTTTCTATGGTAGAATCACAGTTGACGGAGTTAGAACATTCGATTTGAAAGAGTTGAGATAATATGGTCTAACCAAAATACAAAAGGGTCCTTCGGGACCCTTTTTTTATTTATAAATTGTTTAAAACTGTATTTTCTTACAATATTCACTACCGTATCCAAATAATAAGCATCGAAGTGTATTGAGTTCAACTCTTTTTTCTTGAAATTTATCATCAATAGAGGGTTTGTGTCCTTGAATTACAGACAAGGTAATTTCATGTTCCAAATTTATTATTCTACTGATTATCTTCTCTTTGTCCTGATGAGTCATGATTAATAATTTTTGAACTCATTATTGAAAGTGACTTAGAAATTATTTCAGTCTCGGTCATAGAGTAAACACCTTGAGAATAAGCGTATTCCAAAGCTTTACTCAAAAAAATATATGATTGTTCGACAGTAAGATTGTCAATCAAATTTCTTACGTCTTTGTCTGATTTATAACCTATCGAAGAAAAAAGATGACCCTGATACATCTCGTTTGTATTATCCATCTGTAATGATATTTATATATGTAAAAATATATGAAAAAAAATCGTATAAATGAAGCTACAGTAGCCGCTAGTGCGGGAAGAATTAAAGTCCCTATGGTTTTAGCTCCACGGTTATGGCAAAAAGAACCCTTGGAACCATTTGTAAATCCCGTGTCCCATTACGTAAGTGCTATGAATGCGTACGATAGTTATGACGGAACGATGGAAAGACCTCAAAAGGTTATCAGTCAAAACGAAAAGAAATCTAAACAAAAAGCAAAAAAAGCAATAGAGATGTTTTCACAAAACGACCAAGATGGAAATCCGATGAATGGTTATTCCCCTCAAGGGAGTGACGCACCAGGTACACCGAAAGAAATAAAAAAAATGGCACACATTAACCCAAAAGAGTATAATTTTGTATTGAAAGAGGACTTAGCGGTTTGGTTCGGAACAAAAAAGAAACCTAAGGGTAGTAAACAACCCAAAGGTCCTTGGGTGAATATATGTAAAAAAAAAGAGGGTGGTGGACATCCTCCTTGTGGTAGACCAGAAGCCGATAGTAAAGGATACCCTAAATGTAGAGCTGCAGGAGTTGCTGCAAAAATGACAGACTCCCAAAAAAGGTCTGCATGTTCACAGAAAAGGAGAGCGGAAAAAAAAGACCCTAAGATTGGAACTGGAAACAAACCAACAATGACTTCATATAAAACTAGAAAAGAATCAGTAGAAAAATTAATCAAAAAGATTATCAGTGAGATTTACGAACCGAAAAAACTTTATCCTGTGGAATCAGTGTACATGGGTATTACTAATGCTCCGAGAGAGATAAAACAATTGGTATCAAAATTAAATCCAGTACCTTGTGTAAATGATAAAGGGGAGAAGAGGTCTTGTTTTAGAATACCTGAAGTTTTATACGTTTATTTTTCAGGAAACTATTGATTCAGTTTCTGAAGAATATTTTTCAGTGAGTGTTGAATATTACTTGTAATTTCTAATTCTAAATCCTCTCTGCGTCTTTCCAGTTCAGAATCAAAAATTTCCAACAAATCAGAATATAAATCTGAGTTCTCAATATAGACACTATAACTATAAACGTGATTGATAAGATGAATAGTTGAATTATTAATTACTATAAACATATCATATTCATCATTTTTTATGATACGTTTTGTAGATTTCGGAGCAAAGTTTAATTTGGATGTTTTTCTCGAAATTAATTCTTTACAAATATCAATTGAAAATTGTTCTTCTTGGGTAATCGGTGGTCTTGGGTCAAATTTTTCTTTGAGAGATAAATATAGTTTGAATAACAATTTAGGGACGTAACCAACAATTTCCTTGTTTCTCATATCAATTCTTGAATAACAAATTTAGGAAATTTTGCCAAGTTTCCAAATCATTTTCATTACTCCCAATATTTGCGGAATAACAGGCTAAAACTACATTATCTTTTGTATATCCTTTACTTCTGTCTAATCTCTCGGGGGAAGGTTGTTGTGGATGCTTACATTTGTCAGAAGTAATTGAAGGAACTTTGAACCAATAACATAAACCATTTTGATTTTCAAACATTTCATTTATATTGTCAACAGTTAAATCATTTTCGATTCCCCTATACTTCGAGTCGTTTACTAAAGTATTTTGCCACAGTCTTACCCGTCTTTCCTTTTGTTTTTGAGCTTCAATTTTCCTACGCTCAATGTTGGAACGTATAATTTTTTTAACAATATGCACCTGAACAGTGTCTCTTACCATCAAGTCCTTTTATTTTTCCCTGACAAACCTGTACGGCATAACCGTTCGAATAAGCTGATGGGTAAACCTTGAATTTTGCTTTAGCAGCTGCTTTACCTCTTGCACACAATTTAGTACCCGTTTTTTTTCTTCCTTCGTCTAAGATTTTACCATCGTCTGTAAAAGGACTTGTAATTTCTTTTTTATCCTCATGATTTTTCCCTTTTATTTGGTTCATCATAAAATCGAAAACTTGGTCCATGTTTTCTTTTGATACTGTGATGTGGTCATCAGCCCAATCGTGTCCATTCTGTAATATATTTTCAATTACTTGTGGGTCAAGTTCCAATAAAAGATTGGCTTGGTGGATTATTTGTTCTAAATTGCTGAAGAACATATAGTTTTGGGATTTTTGCTCAATCAAAACTTTTTCTACAAGTCTTGTTAGGTCTCTTTCTGTTAATTTAACTATCTTTTTCATTTACTACATTAAAGGTTAATTGTCTTTTATAAGTATCTTTCTCACCTGAAGTATTCACTTGGATATCCACATAATACTGATTAGGAATTTTATCCCTCATATCTATCATAAAATAATACTCATTAGGGGTTCTGTTAATTGGTGTCCAATCTTGTACTTGGACCTCAGTGGTTCCCTCTCTAACGTAAACACGGTAGAATGCTGTTATACCATCAAGTGGTTGTTGGCCTGTGTAAGCTTTTTTGATTGTGACTCCGACTTTTCGTATGTCTGAATTTATAATGCTCTCATTTTGAAGTATGCCATAAATGTCAAATCCAAATTTTTCAGGTTCGTGGCTGTTTACTCCAATTTGTATACCCGCGGAGTATTCTTGAAGAACAAATTGATTTTTAACGTTTGTGAGAATCTGTCCATTTATTTTCAAGTTGGACCAAACGTCGTAGAACATACAAGGTGTTGGAGAACCTGTAAATGAGTTGGGTATTACACACTCATAAACACCTCTCGTTCTCAAACAGCTAGTCAGACCTGACAGGTTGTTGTAAAGTGTATTGTCTCTTTGATATATCGAAACAAATGGTAATTCATCCAAATTGACAGCATCTCCATTTTGATAGACATAGAGATAAAGTTTATTAGTTTGGTTCTTTAAGAATCTGTTTCTGTCGTCTTGAATTAAATCATCATAAGTGGTTAATAAGAATGGTTGATAGAATGTTTGAGTATGTCTTGAGAAAAATGCTACACTGTAACTGTCTGTTAGTCCTGTAATATTTTCTATCGCAGGAAGATAAGCAATCCCCCAACCTGTCACTCCAGTTATAGTTCCTTGAAGTATACCATTAATTTCATTACTCATATTCATGTTTATGTCCTCATTACCGAATTCGAAATGTTGTGTTGCTATGATGGTAAGGCCAGAATAATTCACTAACCCTGTGTTTATATTATTGTATACACCGGATTGAGACCAATAGGATACGGTTTGCGTTTGAAACCAATTTGAGGGTCTTGTAGAGTAGGCTCTTTGGTCAACGTATGTCAAAGGGTTAGAACCACCCACAGAGGAGTTTCTTGCTAGGTTAAAATCATTGTAATCGTATCCCACACCTTCATCCCATTGTTGGGGATTTCCCGTTGAACCTGATGTCTTAGGAATTCTGAAAAGAATCAAATCAAAGGAACTTGCACGTCTTCGGTCGTTTGACATAAATGTGTTCAAGAGTTCGTTATCGAACGACGATGTGTTGGTCATTTTAAGTGTGTGAGTCATCGCTGAAGTACAACCTGTTGAAATTACACCACTTTGAATGTTGTCGATTAAAAGGTCCAAATCTAAGTCAAATAATATTCTTGAGAAACCAAAATTTGGAACTGCAATGTAAGACGCACCAAAATTCAGTTCCATTACAGGATTTCTTCCTGTGTTAACTAAAGAATTGGAAACTATGGTGTTGTTTTTATCAACGTATGACCTTAAAACTGACATCAGACTTTTTTAATAAATATCAATTAAGTCGGATATTATTGTTCAATATTTTGGTTGTTGCTTTTTGTATTTCTGTAAGAATATCATCCGAACTAATACCGTCCTCAGTTATTTCTACGGGCGGTAAACCAGGATATGCGTGGGTATGAGTCAATAAAAATCTTACAATAAGATTTACAAGTTCCAAAAGTTCTTCTCCTCTAACTGTAGAAGAAGTTTTATTTCGGATGTCATCGGTAAACGCACTCAGAGGAATACCGTATATCGTATCTGCAAAATTAATTTTTTCTTTTTCTCCCAAGGAGTCTTGGCTCAAAAGATAAATTTCTTGACCACCTAAAACTGAGTAAGTTTTGGGAACAGACTCGAACTGTGTTGCAGTATATTCAACTATTTCGGTTTGAATTGGAAGACCTACGGCATCTTTTTTCCAAATGAGTCCGAATTGGCTATCAGAAGTTGCGGTTTCATCTGACTGAAGAAGTTTTATTCTGTTATTGAACAAATTCAAATTATCTTTTATTGTTTGTTGGATAGGAAGTGAGGGACTGGAATCAGTAAGCAAGTTGTAAACAAATTCGTTTGGTCTGAAATAAATAGGGAATTTGTTTTGGTTATCGGAAAATAATTGTCTCCCGTTGCTAGCTACGTTTTTATCATTACAATTTTTTATAAAATTATTTATACGATTAACGGCCTCTTGAAATGGAAGTGCAGTAAAATCTTCTCTATAAATCAAAAATTTGTTGTTTTCAGGGATATTTGTGGAAACCCGAATGTTCTTTGTATCAGTCAAGCTTGATTGTTTAAGTGAATACAAATAAATTGTCCCTGTAAAACTATTTTCAACGTTTTCTGGATTTATAATAACCCATTCAATAAGATGTTTAACAAATAAAGTAATAGGTTTAGTTGTAATCTCTTTCTTTTTCGTTTCTGACGTTTTTGACCTATCAAATATTGATAATTGTAAAAAGGCTCTGTTGTTATTTGGTGGAGTGTTAAGATTTGATTGTGGTGTTTGGGAGTATTTACCAGCTCTGACTAAAACTTCATTTTCTTTAAGGATAACGTCTGCACTCCCTCTACCTAATAGTGCGTTGTCACCTGGTTCAGGATATACACCTTTCAGTACGTTTTTTGCCGGCCAAGTTCCATTTTGATTTTTGATGAATTTAGGTCCCTTGAACTGCATTCCCGTACCTGTGAATTTTGCTCCACCCGAGTTTAAAGTGTTGAATGCTGAGTTTGGGGAAAAAAAATTACTTTGAATATAATATTGGTTTTGGTACTTAAAATCAGGGTTAACAAACATTACCTGAATTAATTCCTGTTCTTTTGGAACTTGATACAGAAAATAGGGTAAAAGTGGATAGAAAACTAAAGGGTCTCTTTCTGTCCATATATCAGTCTCTTCATTCCAATTTGGTGATGTCACTGAAGCTATTACGTCAGGATAATTGATAATATTAATCCTAGCCCTAACCCTTCCTAGCATTAAGGGGTCTCTATTATTTAAGACAGTGCATTGGTAAAAAATTGGCGTCATTGTTTATTTCTATTTTGGTACTCTTTCAATATATTGTTATATAATAACTCTACGTTATCTAACTCCAAAGTCAAATTTATTATTTGTGATTTCTTAGTCTCGAAATCATTACTCAATTTGTCCATCAAATCTAATAATTTACTGTTCGGTAAATTTTTAAGATTTACGAGCTGTTGTTTTATGATATCCAATTCTTTTTTTTCCATATCCATTATCTCGGAACACTCCAACATGGTGAGCCAGTTGGAGCACAAAATGTATCATTTACACCATTTTCAGCTTGTTCATCACTTCTACCTTTGTGAGTGGCCAAATTGTAAATCAACATAAGGTTAGGTTGACCGTTGGGGAGAACACCTGTTGGAACACCTGTCTGTTGAAGGTATTTTATTGTGTTAAGGAATGCTCTTTGAGAAGATTCACCAGGAAGAAAATCCGACAATACAGCTAAAGCTAAATTTATTTTTTTTCTTTTACCAGGTGGTGGACCTGAGTTTATAGGTGCTTGTAAAAGTTTAAGAATGTTTCTGATTTCATCTAATAAAGATTGGCATTTTCGAGCATCAAAAAATATTGCCTTAGCCAAATTAGCTGATATTGCTATCAATCTGATTGTTTGCTTATAAGCCTTACTTTTTTGCTCTTTAAGAATATCCAAAGCAAGAGATGTGACTATATTTAAAAGTTCTTTTTTCAATAGTTCGAATAAATTTCTGATAAAAATTGCACCAATTTTACTAACTACTTGAATCATAAAATTTTTGAATTTTTTTATGAATTCAACAGAGCTTGTTATTATATTTGAGAAAGGGATACCAAGTTGATTAATAGTTGTTGCAGTGGTGATAACTTGATTGTAAGAGAGATTATAGGTGTTTTCTGTGAATTTGAGTAATATAAAAATTGGTAATAAAACTTTAGGGCTCAAAGCGGCACTTGCGACTGCGAGTGCCAAATTTTTAATGATATCTTTATTGATTGCGGCATTAGCGTTGAAACTGAGAGGTAGATAAATTTTCCAATTTGGATTTTCTGACAAACTGTCAATAATGTTTTCCATCGTCGCAATTTGTTGTTCCTCTGTTTGCCCTGACAATGAGTTTCTAAAATTAACTAATTGATTTACTAAATTTTCAAAATCCACGGGCACCTTAACATTATCACAATCCACGAATTCCATTACACCATTTTGTACATTGGATATGTTTAAATCTATGTTCCTCAGGTCGACTTCCGTAAATTCAAAAAAACTATCATCAACACCGTCTAATTCCGCAACTTTAGCAACGCCACTAACATCTATTTCAGTTTTTTGGTCAAAACATAACCCCAAAATTCTTTGTAAAATTTTGTAAAATTTTGAATTTTCCGCTATTGGTCCTGAGGGTGAGGGAATTTTCATATTCATAAACTGCGAAATGTATTGAAGAATTTGTGCAGTAAGAGTGGTTGTGTCAAAAAATTTAATTGTTGAATAATAATCTGACAACCATTGACCAATTTTATTTTCGGTAAAAGAAGTCAAAGCCCCTACTTGATTACCTTGTCTATTCAACATTGCGACTTTGAAGTAATTTCCAGCAACCCCAAACTCGTTGGTGGTTGTGTATTGAATGTTGAAGAGTTTTTGACGACTGGTACCCTCATAGAATCTACCATAAAGTTGTTTAAATGAAGTGCCCGTACGAGTCAACTCATATAAAGTTCTATCCATAGGAAAGGCATTTCTTGGACTTCCCCCATAGTTTTTGAATTGACTTATATTAGATTGTGTGACCCCGCTACTTTCATAAAGTATTCTTCCGACTGATGAACCTGTATCTATCTTTAAAAGACCACTTGCTAAATAAATCAAATCCAAAGATTGAAGTGGTACATAAAGAGATTGGGAAACGGGTAATGTGTCCATGTCATCGGCTGCGGCGTCGGAGACTCCCGTATATGTTTGTTCTTGACTACATCCCAAAGATTTGATTGCTTCTTCTTGAATTATCGATTGTACTTCTTGCTCAGATTTTCTTGCGACATTCAAAAGTATGTTTCTAATTGTTCTTGCCTCTGCACCCTTCCCTTTGATTAAAGAAATAAAACCGAAGAGTTGTTCAGTAGAAGTCGGAACATTTCTTTGGAATCTTTTTTGTTGTTGGGAAATTTTGTTGAGTTGATTTGTTGTCATCTCAGCACTTTTCGCAACAGAATTTTTTAATTCTCTTCGAATTTTTTTCTCAGCATCAACAGTTTCTCGATATGTTTTTATTGCATTGATTTCTGCTCCAATCTGTTGACTTGAGCTATTAACATCAATAGAAGAGTTCGTGGATTGCATTACTTCATTTTATAAGTTTCCTCATCGTTGGAAACATCTTTCTCAATTAGATTCTGAAGTAAATCATCATCCAAATCAGAAAGTGTAAATGACTCTGTACTTTGGTTTGACTTTTCCCAAATGGATGATTGAAGTTTGGAAAGAGTCAATTTTTTTTCAACACAGTCGTTTATTATTTTTTGTTGTTTTTCGATTACAGGTCCTATTGTTTGCATGTCTTCAGGACTTTTCATGAAACTCAACATTTTATTTTGTATTCTGATAGCGGTATTTCTTTGTTCTACTAACTCATTATAAATCTCTTGCATCAATGATAACATTGATTCTTTGGTTAGATTGATTTCTTTTTTTTGCGGTCTTGGCATAACTATAAATAGTTATTTACAAATTTTTAAACTTTATTTGTATTGATGAATAAAGTTTTTTGAACTTTTTTATCGACCCCCGTATTTCTTTCGTGCTTAAGTTTGTCATTTCTCTCAAAGACAAAAGAATGATATTTTTGTTGAACTTATTATTTTCCTCTCCTGTAAAAATTGTTTCATAATTGTTAAATAAATCTATTAGGGCTATACCTAATTTTTTTTCATTCTCGTTCAAATTTTCTGAGTCAACAAAAATTTTTAATTCTTCCAAATATTTTGAGAGTACAATATTTGTGTCAATAAAATCTTCATCAATTCGATAAATCAAATCTGCTCTTTCCTCCAAGCTTGATGATATGTCTTCATATGAAACTTTTCGATTTGTTTCTTTTTGGTCTTTTATAATTTGACCCATTAAATAATTCTTACAAATTGTACCAAAATACGAATATGCTTTTTTATTTTTTGAAGGTTTGAATTTATCAACTTTTGTCATAAGGAATGAATGGGTATCTGTATGAATTTCTATAAAATCCATATCCTTACGGTATAGTTTATACCTTCTAATGATAGATGAAATCATCTTATCTAAGGGGGCTTTTAGAAATTCGTTGTAAATTTTATTTTTTTCCTCTACGGTATCAGTGACTAAAAATTTTCTTACCGCGGTTTCCTCTCTTACATCGAAGTAGTTTTCTTTAACAGATTTTCTCCCTCTTTTCTTTGACGTTACATCTTCTGTGGTTGCAGAAAGATTTTCCAAAATTAATTAGCGGATGGTTCATATTTTATGACTCTGTCGTCAGTAAAGAAATATTCTTGTTTTGCACTTTGAATCCAAAATCTAACCTCGGGTTCGCTTAGGATATTATCTCCGAGCTTATAATTCCAAAAAATTGAACCTTCTCTCATATTAGTATGTTTGTAGCCGAGTCTCGGGATTGTCATAATTGGTATGGAATTATATGTGAGTCTTAAAAGAAATTCATAAATAAATGTAAGTTTGATGGATGATTTAATTCCACCAAAATCGTCAAATAGTGTTTTTTTCATTGCAGAACCAGAAACTTGGAAATTTTGGTAATCTTGTAATGTATCATTTGTTAAAATTCCCATTTCTTGAGAAAAATTAGCAGCAAAGGTAGCTTCATTTGTAAATCCAGCAAAACCACCTTTTTCGTCAGTTTCAACCACAACGGGTAAGAACATTTGAACATCGGGATATGCTTCGGAGTATTTCAAAACATTATCAAACCAAATGTTTGAGTACTCGTCGTCAAATTCAAATACAGACACCCAAGTTCCTTTTGCGTTTTTGACTCCAAAATTTACTTGTGATGCGAAGTTTGGTGTTTCCTCCCATGTTTTTATAACAACGTTTAATTTTCCGAAATCATATGATTTTAAAAATGACGTTAAATTTTCCTCTTGGGTTGGTACAATCAAAAGCTCCTCGAATTCTATTTTTTGATTCTTTAGTGAATCAATTGCTTTGGTAAAATAATCCGAAAAATCTTTTGTAATTGAAGATTTTAAGGGGAGAATTACTGACAGAGAAATTTTTTTCATATTAGTTAGTTAGTTTTGAAAGTTGTTCTTCGAAAGAGTCTGCTCTTGTATCAAAATAGGATGAGAACAATTGTGTGACTTCATTTTCGAATTTTTGTTTATCCATAAATTTTTGTGAAGTTATTTCCATGTTTGAGTATAATTCAGGTTTGATATTATCCTCTAACCAATTTTGTATAAAGTCTGCAATGAAATCTGTAATCAGAGTAACATCAGTAATCCAAATACCGTTGTTTTCATTAATCCAAGTTGGTTGTAAATCAGGAATTTTTCCCAAACAGGGAACCCCGCAAGCCATTGATTCTAATGGGAAAGTTCCAAAACCAGACTTGTTATCAATCCAAACACTCAAACAACATTCCTTAAGTGAATTTGCAAAGTCTTTTTCACTTAATCCTCTCATATCTCTGAAAGTGAACCATCTGAATTGTGGAAACTTCAAATAGAAAGTTTTAATTATATTCATAGTGTCCTCTTGTTCTTTCGTATGAACAGCAATTATCGGGAGAGGTGGAACGGTTCTTTTATTGAAACATTCGCTAATTTGAGGCTCCAATATATCAAAAGAAGATTGTCTCATAACCTTTTCAACATACTCCTTTTGTGAACCCGTTGTAGTTATACATTTGTAAAAACCGAATTGCGGCCAGCTTTGACCCGGTTGTAATGTTTCTGTAATGAACGCATAAGATTGTACTAAAACAATTTTTGCACAAGGTAATTTTTTTACTTGTTCCATTACATAACCAAAAATTTCAGGTACAACTAAGAAGTCTTCAGGTGTAATTTCTAAATTTTGGTTCTCTATTGATTGATGAGGTAAAAGTTCCATATAATCTTTACCAAGCCAATTTGCAACTCCAATGTACTCGTTTTTTTCGTGAAGCATAATTGGATTGAAGCCTGCATTTTTAAGTGCCATTCCCATTTGGTAAATGTACCTAATTGACCCTTTGGCATTACCTTTAGTATCTTGAACAAAAAGGTAAATTCTTGATTTTCTATTTCGTAGATTTTTAATTGATAACTCTACTTTTTCTTTGTTTACGTTGGACATATTAATAATGGTTAATGAGTTTTTTATTAAGAAGTGTGTTAAATGCAATTTTGAAAGGTATACTTGTTTCTTTGGACTTCAAACCTAATTTATCATCCATATCGTTGTTTTCTGTAAGTAAAACTTCCATCATCATTTTTACCATTTCTAGTTTGATAATGTTGACTCGAGTATCAGTGCTTCCCGTCAAATCTTCATTCACTTCGCTAATGTCAAGATATTTTTCTATTTCATCTAAATCGACAAAATAATTTTCTCCTAATACTTTTAACATATTTCTGAAATTTTTTGTTTTACCTCTTTGACAGTTGCGACTTCGTGATTGGAAGTAATATGTGAATTATAAGAGGTTTTAAATTTAATTAAAGTTTTATTAGACGGATAGTTGGATAATAATTTGGGACTGGCGGTTATTAAACAATCTACAGTATTCCACATTGAGTCAAGTGTTGCTTCACTATAGAATTTGAAGTTCTCAACTAAACATCCAAACTTTGATAAGAAAAAAAGAGACGCAGGTTTCGATTTACCAATTTCATCAGAAATTATCCAAATGTCGTGATTTTCTCTCAAGTCCAAATAAAGTTCGTTTAAGTCGTTCATTCCGTTATATTCCACCGAACCAGCGTGTCCAAAAATTTCCATAGTATATTCTTTGTATAAAAAATTATACAATTCATCTTCATCCTTGAATGTTAAATGCTCTGCAATATTCAAAGTAGTCACATCGGAATTTATTTTATATTCAAATTTGTTTTCGGACTCCTCTAAAAAAGGGTTTTCAATATACCACTTTTGATAAACCTCTTGAATTTTCTTTAAGGTATCTCTTAAAACACCATTCATTTCTATCCCTATAATCATTCTTCGTATCTTTCGAGAATTTTAGTTATGAGTGGGTTTCTGACAACATCTGCAGACTTGAACTCGAAAACACCAACATCGTTCATATCTTTAAATTTTTCTAATGCGTCCCACAATCCTGTCTGAGTTCTATCTTTGTGTCTGTCAAATTGGTCCAAATCTCCCGATATGAAAAATTTAGAGTTGAATCCTATTCTTGTTAACAATAGCTTCATTTGGTTTGGTGTTGCGTTTTGAGCCTCCTCAAAAATCAATATGGAATTATCAATGTTCATACCTCTCATATAAGCCAATGCAAAAACTTCGATTGATTCAACTTCTTTTAGTTTTTCCCGAGATTCCTTACCAATTATTTTATTTAACAAATAATATGAAGGAAAAATATATGGGTCCAATTTTTCTTCAACACCCCCCGGTAAACTTCCGAGTTTTTCTTCCGCTTCAACTGCGGGTCTTACAATTATTATTTTTTCATAAGAGTTTTCGGGGTCAATTAATAAATCGATAGCACATTTCATTGCTATATAACTCTTTCCAACACCTGCGGGACCAGAACAAATTGTAATTTGATTGTTTTTTAATATTCTGTAATATTCTTTTTGACTTTCACTGAGGAATTTTTCTTTGGTCTTTTTTTTAACAATTTGATTTATTAATTCTTTTTTTGTTTTTGGTCTTTGGTCTGGTGTTGGGATTGGAGTGGATGATAACTTTCTTGTTTTACTCATTTCAAATTATTTCACGTTTATCATGTGGTTCACCGAATGGTCTTCTATATACAGTTTTACCACCATCAGGACTTTCGTAAATCCATTTGTTTTCAGCTTCGATATTTTCTTCGGGAACCTTATAATCCTCATAGCTTTTTTGTTCTCTCAATTCTGAACCAGAGATTTCGTTTATATAATTTTTTATTTCAAATCTTTTGTCGTTTGTTATGTAGACCTTCCTCGCTAAGGAAATGAAATGACTTTCAAAGGTCTGAACTTTTTCATATTCCCTGAGTTTATCCTCCACGTCCCAAAGAATGGAATTTACCTCTACTAAATTGTGATAAGCTTTATCAATCAACTTATCATTCAAATAATAGGCTGCGATGTTGTAGAGATTTTCAAACTCATTATGAATGTATTCCAACTTTTTCTCATCATCTATCTTGTTTTTTTTGATTTGGAGAATTGATAGTTTATCAATTAATTCTCCAACACTTATCGGTACATTAATCATATCAGTGGGTTTTAAAATATTTTATCCAATAGTCAACCATTTCATCAAGCATACCTTCAAAGGTATATTGAGGCTTCCACCCTAAAACAGTTCTTGCTTTAGTTGAATCACCTTTCAGATACTTAAGTTCTTCTGGTCTCATGAAAATTTGATTTTGAACAACATAATCTTCATAATCCATTCCAAGCTTAGCAAAAACATATTTAGTCATTTGTCTAACCGAATGTGTTTCCATTGTGGAGACTACAAAATCATCTGGTACATTGTGATTCAGAATCATGTGCATTACTCTAACATAGTCTTTCGAATGACCCCAATCTCTGAATGAATCAAGGTTCCCGAGTTCTAACTTTTTAGCAAGACCCAAATGAATTTGTACTGCGGTTTTTACAACTTTGTTAGTTACAAAATTGGAGCCTCTTCTTGGAGATTCGTGATTGAATAGAATACCATTTGTTGCAAATAACTTATACGAATTTCTATAATTTTTTACAATCGAGTATCCGAACATTTTGGAACAACCGTATGGGCTTACGGGGTGCATTGGTGTGGTTTCTCTTTGAAACCCATCTTCGTCCACACTATTTCCGAACATCTCTGAGGAACTTGCTTGATAGAATTTGGCTTCAGGACAAATCCTTCTGTATGATTCTAACATATTGAGTACCCCTAAAGCGTTGGTTTTTACAGTAAATTGAGGCATATCAAAACTTATTCTAACATGACTTTGGGCTCCAATGTTGTAGATTTCATCTGGTTTAATTTGAACTAACATTCTATCTATTGAACTTTCGTCCAACAAATCTCCGTAGTGTGTATGAATTTTTCCCTCTAAATGTATTACTCTAGAGTCTTGGTTTTCTGACATGGAATTTCTTCTTACCATTCCATGAACTTCATATCCTAAAGTCAAAAGATACTCTGCTAAATAACTACCATCTTGTCCGTTTATACCCGTAATAAAGGCTACTTTACTCATGTTGTTTTAGTTTTCTTCAATTGTGTTATCAAATTTATTGGTTATTGTGAATTGACTTGGATTCTCTTTAGATTTTTTTTTGAGGAGTTCTAAGTCATCACTTTCTTCTTCTAAAAAAAGTGGTTGAGGAATCTCACCTTCAGTGAAGGAGACATTTCTCCATAATTGATAGGTCATGATTTGAAAATTTTCATCTGTGTCAAGTCGGGCCAATCAGATACGACCCACTGTCTTGGGAGTGTATCCACAGCCTCTTGAAATTTATTAACTCCGTTTTGTGCGGTCTCAGGAGTCATGTAGTAATGATATCCTATGGTATCTATGTCTTGTTCACGCCATGGTATATTAGGTAACCTTCCATCATATGACATTTTTTTAATTTGTTTTGCGGCAATTTCATCATCTAACAACAAGACACCCCCTCTACCTAATGATAGGTGTTTTTGGTATTGAAAACTAATCCCCATGAAAGTATTAGGAATATAGCTATTTTTTTTCCATAAAACCGCCGCATCGATTACGACATCAGTTAGGTAGTAGTAATTTTGCCAATTTTCATCTTTCCATTCCAAATCAATTTTTAATTTTTCTGATAAAAAGGGAATTGATAAATAAGTTCTTTTAGGACAATATATTTTAGTTGAATTTGTATATCTGAGTGCCAACTCAATTCCATGAGTACAACTATCAACAACAACCGCAAAAGGACTACCAAAAAAATCTGATAATTTTTTTTCAAATTGTTCTAAAATTAAAAAATTATTCATGTTTTTATTTTTTTTTATATATAGAAAGGTCACTATATTTTAAAACATTATCATTAGATACTAACTTATTAATTATCTCTTTGGTTGTGTAATTAGAGTCTAAATCATATCTTGAATCGACCATGATAAGTTTAATGTCACGATTAAGAAAAATAGGATTCATTATCCCTATACCTGAACTAGTTAGTATGTCAAATTTTTCAGGTATAGTATTCTGAACACGCTCAATTTTTAAATTAAGTGATTTTTCAACAAATGTGTCAAATACAACTTCACTAATTTGAGAGAAATCATCGTAGTTGAAACAGGTTATACCTAACTTTTTAAGGTAAACAGACAAAATTCCCATCCCCGCTCCGTTATCCAAAAAAATTTGATTTTTAAAAAAATCTATGTTTTTACAGACAAAATCTAATATATAGATATTAGGTGCGTATAAAGTACGTTTGAAATAGTCAGAAATTTCCTTTGGGGTTTTTTCTTCGTTTCTCCCAACGTAATTTCCTGGTTTATAGAAATAACGTTTATTTTTCATACCTCTGTAGGTATAAACATAATTTGTTATTATGTTATCTAATTCAGTTATCCATTCCTTTTGGAAATTACTTCTTAGAATATCGAAATCTAGTTCAGATTTAAAATTGAAATTATTTAAGTGCAATTTATTTAGTTTTTTAAAGATTCAATATTTAAACTTATTAGTGTGCCATTGTCTTTATCCATGTGAGGTATGTAAGCTTGTGAATGGTCATCAAACATACTATGCTCAGTGTCTCTCCAATTATACCTTTTTATATCATAAAATCCACAATTTGTTAAAACTGTTGACAAAGATTTCAAATCATAAGTCGTTTTGTGATAGATGATTGAGTCACCCATTTTCATTCTTCCAAATAGAGGACCCAAAAATTTATCTAATGCGTAACCCTCAAGATATAATTTTGATATTGATTCAAAATCGGGTACAGCAATTCTAAGAGTACCATCTTTTTTCAAAACTCTATTCCATTCGGTTAATAAATCTACAACTTCCGTTCTATCGAAATATTCAACAACATGAGAAGCGTAAATTAAATCAACTGAAGAATCGTCGAAAGGTAATTTTGTGATATCTTTGTAATGTAAGTGCTCGTAATCACCTCCATCTATATTAATCCAACCTTTACCGAAATCTCTCCAACCACAACCTAAGTGTAATTTCATATCAAATAAAAGTTTTATCCAAAGCCTGACCTTCGTAAGGTCCTGTTTTATATTCGTACACCAAAGTATCATCCTCTAAGATAAGATAGTTGTGTCCACCTTCCAAAGTAAAACTTGCATCCCCTACATTCAGCACGGGTTCTGCCAACACTGTGTTGTCCAAGTCGTAAAAGGTACATTTAACTGAACCTTGAACTACTATCCAACTTTCTTGTGCAATGACATTTCTTGTTCTCTCTTTCCAAATATGTCTATGAGGTTTGAAAGTTTTATCTTTTTCCATATTCAGGATTGAACACTGAATGAAGTTTTCTTCAGAAACCACATCTTTTCTTCCTGGTAAAATATCCTCTTTTCTTACAACCATGTGTAATAATTTATTTGGCTCGATTTTTGAATAAAAGTTTTCCATTAAATAAGTTTTTCGCTGTTTATTGCTTTGTGTATTGTTGACCAATATTATATTTTTATGTGTTATTTTAATTTAAAAGTTATATCCCTATTCACCCACTTATTTTGGGAATTAGTATCGTAATTACCTTCTTCTTTATCTGTCAATTCGTAGTTTGTTGAAAGCAAATTCACAAAATCTTTTTCCTTATTATTAGGTTGGTTTACTCTTTGAGACCAATCTACATAATCCGGTTCACTCTCTACTTGGATGATTTTGATTTTTTTGTTATCTGTAAATTCTCTGATTGAGCTTAAAATTTTGAAATCATTTCCCTCGGCGTCCGATATGTATGTATCGATAAAATCTATGTTTCTTTCTTTGAGAAAACTCAAAAGAGAAATTGATTTGACTTCTATTTTTATTTGAGTAGAAATATCACTTTTTTTATATTTTCTGTAGTCTTCACTTATTTCGTAAAGAGAGGAACTATAAGTTATAGATGAATCGGAGTCTTGTTGTGTGACAAAAAAAGTTTTTATTTGGTCTTCCGTATCAACAACATAAGGTAATATTTCTATTTTTTTGTTATTTTGGTACTCAAGCTTCAATTTTTCAAAAAGTTCGGGAATAGGTTCAAATCCAATTACTTTTGTAAAAGACGTTTGTTTCAAAACTCTTCTAAGACCTTCCCCTTTGTTAAGTCCAATATAAATTAAAATTTTGTCCATTAAATAAGTTTTCCTTCGTTTATTGCTTTGTGTATTGTTGACCAAATATTATATTTTTTCAACATAAGTTCTCTAGCTTCTTTTAAGTTTTCCAAATTTTCATCTCTATAGTTTGATTTAGAAATCTCCAAAATTTGAGATGCCGCATATTTAACTCCCTTACTATCATCAAAAAGAATATAACTCCCTTTGGGTAAAAATTTATCGATTTGCTTACAGCCGGAGTAAATTGGCATGGTGAGAAGAAGAATTGGGTCAACAATTTTTTCACTGAAATAAAAATCTGTCTTACAATTTTCCAATACCAAGTTATACCTGTATTTTTGAAGACCGTCTTTTTTGTCTCTGTAAGGTAAAGTCCTATTATTGATGGGTCCAAAAACATCAATATCCGAAGAATGATTATCCCTCAAATGTAAATTTAAATCTACTCTGAAATTGTGATATTGTGTGTAACGTTTTCCAGAGTCTATGGATGAGAGGTTTTTTTCTTTTTCGGGGTTTATTGTTGCCAATTCATTGTATGGTAATTTTATCCACCAAGTTTGTGCTAACCAACTGTTACCTTTTTCATGATGATAATTACCAGATGAATTTCTTGTCCATTCTTTAACACCCACCGCAGCGGGTTCTCTTCCTAAAAAAATGACTTTTTCTTCGACTACAGATTCAGAAGTTTCGTCCATGATAATGATGTAATCAGCCTCATCTTTGTTCAGAGTAAAAGTTATATTGTCCCAAGTACCTGAGTTATCGGGAGTTTGATGTTTGAAGTTTTCAACCAAAGTTTTACTATCTGACCAAGGTGTGTCTGCAAAATAAATTTTTTTCATTGTAAATTATTAAGTTCGTAGTTTACCCATTCTTTTATCATTTCTTCAAAAGAAAGTTTAGGTTCCCAACCTATTGATTTAATTTTACTATTGTCTCCGATTAAATCTATAGTTTCACATTCTCTAAAAAAACTTTTGTGAATTTCGATGTAATTGTTCCAATCTTTGATTCCAACATGATTGAACGCTACATCCAAAAGGTTTTCAACTGTGTTGATAGAATTGGAACTCAGAATGTAATCGTCAGAATTATCTTGTTGTAAAATCAACCACATGGCGTGAACAAAATCTTTCGCTGAGGACCAATCTCTCCTTGAATTTAAGTTTCCTAAAACAATTTTTTCTTTTATTCCTAATTTAATGTTTACAACACCCTGAACAATTTTTTTGGTCACCACATTTCTACGTCTGAATTCACTTTCATGGTTGTACAAAATTCCTGAACAACAAAACAGATTATATAAGTTTCTATACTGTGAAATCAATTCTTGACCCATAAGTTTTGAGTAACCATAAGGGTTTCTAGGATTTTTTAGAGTAGTCTCGTTCTGTGGTGACGAGGTTGGATTTCCAAATACTTCGGACGACGAAGCGTAAAATAACTTCGATTTTTTTGTCTTGTTTTTTAAAAACTCCAAGATTTTCAAAGTTGAAATGACATTCGTTTCGAAAGTTTGGTTGAAATCGACCCAGCCAATTTCGATTTCTGATTCTCCTCCTAACAAATAAAATTCATCAATTTTTTTGTATTGTAATTTTTCTATTATTGAGTCCATTTGGGTCAAATCCCCAATTATGTATTCTACATTATTATGACTTTTAATTTCGTGCACAGATTGTTTTCGAACTAAACCTATAACTTTATAGCCCTTGTCCAATAAAAAAGTGGACAGCAATTTGCCGTCCATACCAGATATCCCTGTTATGAAAGCAGTCTTAGACATCATTACCGGAAATTATTTCAAATTTCGGACATGGAACAATGAAGCTCCCACCCGATTTCAAATACTCTTTTTCTCTATTTTTAAATTCATTTATAAAATGCCAAGGTAAAACCAAAAGATAATCTGGTTTTTCTTTTCTCATATCTTCCTCTGAAAAAATCGGGATATTTGTTCCTACAGTTTCGAGTCCAAATTTGTAAGGACTTCTCTCAGCAATACCATCTATTAGTTTGTTGTCAAGACCGAACCATTGAAGAAGAGTATTCCCTTTGGTTGATGCACCGTACCCCCAAACACTCTTACCCTCGGATTTTACTTTTTTAATAAATTCAACCGTTTGGTCTTTTAAGCTGTTGATTTGACTCCAAAACTCCAAGTACGGTTCCTCACTATCCATTTTATTTTTTTCTTCGTAAGCCAAGATACTTTCAACTCTATAAGTCGCAACATCTCTATATGGGGAAGTTCTAAATTTCGACACTGTTGCGATATCTTTTCTGATATAAATTCTGAAACTACCACCATTGATATCATTTAGTTGACAATCTACAATTCTAAAATTTGCTTGTTCTAAAACATTTTTTATAGATTTCAATGTGTAATAGTAGACGTGTTCATGACAAATGTTATCGAAAGCAAGTTGATTAATCATAAGTGGTGTATAACTCATTTGTAGGACAAATAGACCCTCGTCATCCATAATGTCATAAACATCTTTGAGAAATTTTACAGGTTCGTCTAAGTCATAAAACATGGCAATAGTTGTGATGACCTTAGGTTTTAAGTGTCCAAATTCGGAAGCCTCATACACTTTCTTGGAAAAATAATCTTGTATTATAAGGTTGGCAATTTCTTTGGATTCTTTTGTATATGATTCGTCGACAGGGTCAATACCGACTTTGATAATATCGTTAGGTACAGATTTTAATAGTGTACCATCATTACAAGCAATATCCAACCAAACATCTCCTTTTTCAACTTTGATGGATTCCAAACAACTTTCAACGATACTTTTTAATTCAACCGTCATAGTTTGGTTGATACCTGAACGATACCAATATTTACCATACATCAAATCACAATCAGTTGTTTGAGTAAGTCTTACGGCACCTGTTTCTTCTTCGATTGCAAGGGTCAATGGCATTTTGCCAGCTCGAGGAGTTTCATTTTCAGATATAAAATCTGAAACATATAAATCACCAAGGGAGAATAATTCTTTGAAATTTTTCATATTAAAATTTTGTATAGATTTCGTTGTAACCTTCTTTTAATTCTAATTTATAACCAATAGAATTCATATAACTTGGGTATTTTGGTTCATCTTGAACGTTCTCAAGTACAATTACTTTGGGTTCATATTTGATATGGTCGAACCCTTTCATTACGTCAATCTCCCAACCTTCAGTATCGATTGATAGATAATCTATTTTTTCAACATCTATAGAATCAAACAACGTGTCCAAAGTAATTATGTCCACTTCAATCGTTTCAACTTTAGCATCAGCCGGATATGCGTATCTTGTATCAATTGCAGACCAACTACATCCGTCGTTTGCTTCGATATGAGTATTTGGTGCTTGAACTATTTTGAATTGCCCTTTTTTTATTTCATCAGAGCAAGCGAACGGATAAATTTCATGTCCTAATTTTATATGTTGTTCAACAAATTTGGGATTAGGGTCGACCGATATACATCTCCAACCAGTCTCTCTAAAATGTTTCGACATGCTAATAAAAACAGCAGGACCTGCACCCACCTCAACCATAACCCCTTTGTATTCAAAATCAGGAAAAAAAAGTTCTCTGATTTTTTTATCTATTAAACCCTCTGCGTAATACATTATTTTTTAATATAAAATTCGTTTATTTTGTATCTTTGGTCTTTAACGTATCCCTTTGTTAACATAAATTCCTCAATGTCCGAGTCTTCATAATTATTTTCTACAACAAATAATTTTACGTCAAATTTTTTGAAATCAAACCCTTTCAACACGTCTATCTCAGTTCCTTCTGTGTCAACGGAAATAAAATCTATTTTTGTTTGGTTGTACAATGGAGTGTCTTCCACGAAATTTTCAAGAATGGAAGTTAAGGATTCAACTTCAACATCCACGGTGTACGACTCATTTATTATCTCCTTATGAGATTCTAAAAGTCGTGTATCAGGGTTTAATGAAGTAACTGATGACATAATATTATTTTCACCAACCTTAAATACATTCAAGGGTAGAATCCCTTTTTTATCAGAACAGGCAAAGTATTTAACGAACTTTCTATATTTTTCTAAAGACTCCTTATGAGCGGGATTTGGTTCAATACATAAAACATCCCAGCCTCTTTCCTCAAAATATAAAGTGTTCGAACCTTTTACACCATTCGCGGCACCAACTTCAATACATTTTCCAACATAACCTTCAGGGAAATAAGTTTCGATAATTCTATCAGTTTCCCACTGACCAAAGTATTTTCCGTTATCCCAACCTTTGAGTTCGTTAAAAATTTTATTGTTATCGTAGCTCATCTGTTTCTCCATTTTTCTTTCATGTCCTCAAAGATTGCTAAGTCCTCGGGTCTCATAGTTATATCATAATAATCCATATCAATCAAACCTGAATTGAAGGTTTGAGGGTTAGGTTTACCTCTTCTCATAGCATCTAAATCAGCATAAAAAAGTTCATTTGGAATTAAAACCTTTTCATCCCATGATAAACGATTATTGTAGTTTTCGAAATCATGGGGGGTTCTTACCCCTGCAGGATGATTTAACATTTTCAGAAAGAATTCCTTTCTCCAAATTGCAGGTCTTAAAGAAGTAGGATAATAAGATTCTTGTCCTGTTTTCGCAAAAGAGAACCAATCATCATATCGTTGTAAATTATCTCCAATATACTTTGGGTGAACTCTTATTTTTGAAATTGATTTATCTTCATCCATAATTTTTTTTGCTCTTTCAAAATAGTTCAACTTCAAATAATCAATTAAGAAGTGGTCTTCAAAAAAAAGAAAAAAATATTCTTCGTGTAGGTTACTGATGTATGGATTTAGAATGTCTTTCCACGGAGATGAGTCCGAAAAATTTTCTCCCAAACAAACAAAATCAAAGTTAGGATGTAGATTATTTTTTGGAGGGTTAAATCCAATAATTGTAAAATTAGAATCCTCATTGTTCCAATACTTGGAAATCAAAGTTTGAAAACCATCCAAACAAAAAGAATATTTGTCTGATGTTATTACTATTTTTTTCATAAAACAGTGTCAATCAAGTTGATGTCATTGACATCTTTCGGTTCATTTCTACGAGTTTTCATTCTTTTTATAATATCTAATGATGCGAATTTAACACCCATAGAATAAAAATGAAAATCAGGGTTCATGATTATTTCATCGTAGTTAGGTTCATACAAGTCTTTTCCATATTCATTATGACTGTGTATCATATCTTTTTCATCTTTAATCATGGTCGGATTCAAGTGGATATAATCTAAATCTTCACCCTCTCTTAATCCAAATGCGGTTAAAGAAGAACTTCCAGCAATACAATACTCATCGATATCCAAATTATTATCTTCTAAAAACTTTTTAAATCTTGAAACAGCCCCCTCGAATTTGGGGAAGTGAAAAGGTTTTGTTTTGTTTAGATGCTGAATACTATTGTCGTTGAATAGAATTCTAGCAAGTCTCATAGTTTGTTCGTGAGTATCATTCACGTGAACAGAATGGTTTCCAACTCCATGTCTATTTCTAATGTCATTTTTAACACCCCTTGTGGTATCAAATGTTGGGAATTGTGCTAAGAAAACGTAGGTCGGTGCATCCGTGGTATAACACAAACCCTCTTTCATTCTAAAACCATGATAGTTGTCGTGAGGACCACCAGCCCATGCCTCACCAACGTAAAGTTCTCTCATCAAATTCAATGGACCATAACCTTTTAAGTCTATTTTTCTATAATAAATCAAATTACCATATTTGTTGATTACATCTATGGCAGATTTGAAATCGCCTTTAGCTGCAGGGAATAGGGTTACAACGTAAGTGTCTTTTAATAATTTTGCATATTCGATAGCAACTTGATTACCGTATCTTTCTGATAAATTTATTGCTCTGAAATGATTGTCCCAACTACAATCTTTCTGACCGTCGTGGGGCATGTTTGCTTGTCTTGTATCTAACTCTTTATCTAAGGCAAGACATGCAGCTACTCTGTGAGCACCGTTGACCATGTATTTTTCTTCAACCATTGGAACCTTAGAAATCTCAGGATTAAATCCACCCTCTTGAATTGAATTTATAATTTTATGGAACTCATCGTCGAAAGCTTCAAATGTACATTTGTTTGGGTTATCGTATTCTCTGAATCCATTCCAAAGTTCCAAATGTTTTTTGTACATTTCTTTGAAGAAGTTTGTTTTATATTTTTTCACGATTGACTTGGCATACAAATATTTTAGTACCAAATCAAATCGGAAATGTGTTACGAGTTCAATTGCTTTTTTCATCATTAAATTTTTATGTATTCTTTTTTATTTCTGATTTTATTGACTGTCTGAATCACGTTTCCCATGTTGACTTTGTGGTCATTGAGTGGATTTGATTCATTGTAAATGTATAAGATATCGGGTAAAAATCTATAATGTTCCTCACCTGACATTTCTAACATTGGGAACATAAATGCTAAATCTCCTGCCACACTCCAATATTCTCCTTTGTCGTCTTTCAAATCCTCTAATAGAATTTTTTTCCATAACCATGCCTTCCATGTTCTGAGATGGGATAAGGTGAAAGTTTGTTTTCGTATATCAGTAAACTTTTGAGGAGGGTTTGCAAAACCGGGTCTTCCATCGTGGTATTTGAATGAACCACTGGTCATCCATACCGATGGGTCTTGATAAACTTCATTAATTCTTTCTAAAACTTTTGGATTTGGAAGCCAATCATCCCCGTCAATTTCAACACAAATTTCATCTCCATCTATATTTCTAAATCTAATAACTTGGTCGTAGTTCCCTGGTTGATAGAATTTGCAATGATTTTCTATCAATACAAATCTATCATCGTTTTTTATTGCTGATTTAATTTTCTCTACCGTGCCGTCAGTTGACATATCATCTGTAATGTAACACTTGAAGTCTTTAAAACTTTGAGACATTATTGAAAATAAACATCTCTCGATGAATTTTTCACAGTTGAACGTGGTAGTTAAAATTGTCATGAAATTATCTTAATATATTGTTCCTTAATTTGTTCTGCAACTTTAAGTGAGTGATATTTTTCCAAATCACTTGGAGGGTCAAATTTTTCTTTCTCAGAAATAAATCCGTTTGAATTAACTTTAAAAATCCAACCTGGTTTTCCACATAACCAACCTTCAATTGTACTTCGACCTAATTGAATTCCGGCTGTTTCTTTACAATTCTTAATGTATTTCTCAACATTCCAAGTTGCGGAAAAATGTTTTACATGTGGTTCTAAAAGGAGAAGTTCTAAATAATTTGATTTATTTTCTCCGACAATCCAAAGTTCCAAACTATTTTTTTCACAATATTCAGATAGTTCCATCAAAGTGTCTTTTCTCAGGTAATCTATGGTACCAACAAACAAGACATAATTTTCTTCCTTAAGATTATTTGAATTGAATTTTTCATTGTCGATTGGATTGTATATGACTTCAATGTCCTCATCTTTAATGTCAAAATTATCAATTAAATGTGTTTTTATTTCGGGTCTAATGGCGATGTACTTTTTTACAGTTTCATTGATAAAAGGTTCTTCTAAACTGATGACCTCAGAATGTATGGAGTAAATTTTTGGGAGTTCAGGGTAGAAATTACAAATCCTTTCAGCAACAGGTTTGTGTTGTATGTGAACAATATCGAAGTCAACCTCGGATACTCTATACATCATATTCTCTTTCGATGGTTCAAACCCTTTCTCTGTTTGTATTCCCCATTTACCATCTCCTAATTTGAAGCCAGGAGCTTCTTCAAATGGCAAAACTTTAATTCCAATTCTTCTTGCCATATCTGTAAGAGGACCACCAATTTGAGAAATAATAGTCACACTACAATTCAATTTCATTAAACTTTTTGCTAACTCATAAACATACAGTTCAGACCCTGTAAAAGTTCTGAACATTAAACAGGATATTAAAACTTTTAGTTTTTTATTTTTATCAAAAGGAAGTTTTACAGGAAGGGCTCCTTCGTAAAGTTTTTCAAATTTTTGTCTATTGTTTTCCCATTGTTCATTTGTTTGACCGATGGACTTGTGAGTAATTCTTATGTTTGTGATTACACCAATTTTTACTCCTTCCAAATAATTGTCAAAACAAAATGGAATATCATAAAAGTGAAATCCCTCAAATTCCTCATTGAAGTTTTTTTTGATTCTCTTTTTATGAACAGCAATAAAAAGACCATCAACAACTATTGAAGGTTCAATATTATTTCCGAAGGAGTCTGAATATTTTGATTCCCATTTTTTCCCACCACTTTCGTGGTTTACAATTCCTATCATTTTTTTTCTATCCTCCCACCACATACCGGATTTCGGCACATATCTTGTACCTGCAACACCCAAGATACCATAATCACTCTTTTCAAAATGGTCTTTTATTTTCGGAAACCAAGCATTTGTATCAAAGTATATATCATCGTGGCATAGTACAACTATGTCGGTTTCGGATTCTTCAAGGATTTCATTGTAAACTTGGGAAAGAGATTTATTACCTGAGTTTATTTTTTCGATAACTTTGGTTTTTTTGAAACCAGAACTTCTGATAAAATATTCAATTAACTCGGGTTTACTTGACCTTGTTGAATAGCCTATTGTAATCATTCTAGAAATTTATTTTTTGATTCTTTGATTATTTCGTGTGCACTTTTATTTGGCTCTTTTTTGGCCCTTGCAACACAGTCCAAAATAAACTCCGCGAGTTGATGTTTTTTTTCAATTTTTTTCATCAACTCGATAAGTGTGTCTAAATTTTCGTAGTATTTTCCCATGACTTGTTATTTGATACCTGTGCTTCCAAAGCCTTTATCACCTCTCTGAGAGGTACTTAAATTATCCGATTCTTCAAACTTTACAAATTTACCACATACTACAGGACAAAGAACTGCCTGTGCAACTTTCATATCTTTTTCAATTACCAAAGTATTGTTATTGGTGTTAAAAACAGGTACTTTGATTTCTCCTGTATAACCACGGTCCACAGTACCTGGGGAGTTCAAAACCATCAGACCCAAATTAATTGCCAATCCACTTTTAGTTCTAACTTGAATTTCATATCCTTCGGGTAAATCGAAAGAAAGCCCTGTCGGCACTAATCCCCTACCAAACGCAGGCAACACCATTTTTTCGGTGGAATATAAGTCAAACCCTGAGTCGAGTTCATATGCGTATGATGGAATTTTAGCATCCTCGTGTAATTTTTTAAAATTAACTATTTTTGTGTTTTGTTGTAGAATAATTTCATCTTCCAAATCATCAAAAGATATATTAATGAGATTTGAAAGTTCTTCATCATCCGCTTCTACTCCGGAATTTTTTATTTCTTTCTGAAATGCTTCAAACAAAACTTTTAGGTCGTTTTCGTAATTAGTATCCATATTATTTTAAATTGTTAATTTTTCGGACTACTTCAATAAGTGAACGAACATCAGCTTCACAATAATCAGAAATTCCTTTGTAGTCTTTTTTATTCCAAAAAGCGTCATGAACTTTATTTCCTGTCACTTCCATAGTTTTTGGCGACGGAACGTTTAAACAAACACACATTAGTTCTAAGGACGCGATGGTAGCGTAATTTCCAAATTGCCAAAAATCTTTTGTATCAAAAGCCTTTATTTCCCAAGGTTTTGTATCGTAGGTTGGAAGAATTTTGGGAGGTTTCAATCCATTCATTATCATTCTTTTGGATAAAACAGGAATATCGAAACCTTTAACATTATGTCCACAAAGAAAAAAACCAAGTTCTCCGACCTTAGCTAAGAGTTTTTGTACATCGAATAATAACTTTTTCTCATCAAGGTCATTGAACGACTGAACCTTGGTCACGTTTGCATCGGAAACAAAGGCTACACTAACACAAGCAATTCTGTTGAATTCAGGAACAAGTGCAGACCTATTAACAAACATTTCACCAATTGGTTTATTGGCATCTTCGGGAAATCTTTTTTGAAACCAATCAAAATAATTTTCGAATTGGAAAGAAAGAGCCGGTCTTTTCGATTGTAAATCTTCCCAAGTAGCTTCTACACCAACCGTCTCAATATCTAAAAAGAGAAGTTTGTTGAAAGGTATGTTTATCATACAATAGATTTATAAAATTCTGCTCTTGCTTTTGTTACGGTTGCCAAGTTATATTTGTCCTTAACAGTCTCATATAATCTTTCACCCAAATCTTTGACCATGTTGGGGTTTTTGACAAGCTTTTCAATGTACTTAGCCCAATCAGAGTGGTTTCTATTTTCATCCACTAATAGAGCGTTTCCGTCAACAAAATTACCATTTTGTAATGAATGTTTCAAATCTATTGTGTAAGGACCTAAATTGGAAGCAATTATAGCTTTTTTGTAAAATCCAGCCTCGATAACTTTCAATTGAGATTTGACTCTATTAAACATGGTATTTTTTATTGGTGCTAGTGATACATCAAACTTAGAATAGTTTTTTGCGTATGATGTGACAGGTTGAGTCCAAACTCTTACATAAGCTTCATTGATTGCATTTTCAAAATTATCTTTAGAGTATTGTAGGAGATATTTTTTGTATTCGTCAGATACTATAAAGTATTTTTGAGTAAATATTTCTTCATATCTAGCCCAAACAGTTTCGTGGGGGAGAATATCTCTTTTTTTGTGTTCTCCTGTTTGTGCATTAATTTCCGTGACTGAACCTCTGACATCAAACCCACAAATTACAAATTGCAGTTCATCTTTATATTTGGTGAGTTTACTGAATGATTGGTCCAACAATTGTAAGTCGTGTAAATGTGATGAACCACCTAACCAACCAATTCGCAATCTATCTGAAGATGGGGTTGGTTCTTTGAATTGAGGTTCATTGGGGTTTATTGCGTTAGGAAAAATTACGACATTGGGATTAGTTTTTTTTATCTCGTCAGCAAAGATTGATGTGGTTGTACTTACGTATTTTGAAACTTTAAGATTGGCAACAATTTTTTCATTAATCTTGTTGAATTTTATAACGTCGTGAATGGGATGCTCTTTTCCTGGCATCCAATAATCGTCGATATCACAGACTGTTATAATTCCCATTTTATTGAGTTCTTGAATTAACTGATTAGCTCTATCAAAATCAGGTCCAATACTTCTGTGGAGTGCAACTATTTGATATTTTTTGAAAAACTCCAAATCATTCACAGGAGCGTCATATGTTATGTCCACATGAAAATCATCTCCGTATAAATTTTGTAAAAAAATGTGAGGGTCAACTGACCTGAATTTACCTACACCTGTTCTGTCTGAGGGAATAACTAATAAATTAATTTTGGGCATACTTTTTATTTATGTCCTCAAAATATAACAATTGAACATTAATAAAGAAAGTAGTTAGGAAATCTTTTTAACTTTAGTAATTTTACCTTCGAAAATATGTTTTCCAACCTTGAAAGAGAAAATTTCGTTGGCTTTTTCATTTGACTCATGGATTACTCCGTTTTCTCTTAGAGTTTCTTCCACAGCTTCTTTAATCATTTTTTTCAAATCTGTGGAGTTGTTTGAAGTCGTTTTTGGTTGACTTGGAGTTTTAGTCTTGGCGCTATCTGGTGCATAGTTATTCGACTGTTCTTTCATTAATCTTGATGCCTTTTCAATAAGTTCGTCAGAAAGGTTCACAGACTGTTGTTGAGGTTTTTCAATCGGATGTTCTATCATCAATCTTTTTATTTCCTCAGGTAGTCTGGATTTTTGTATAGCATCTACTGTTGGTGGACCTGAAGGTAATTGAGTTTTTGGTGAGGTCATCTGTGTTGTTTGTTGTAGAAACTCAGAAGGAATATTATATTTAGCATTAGGCACTTCAAAGTTTTGTATTTCCGAAGATTCTCTAACTGTGGGAGAAGTATTTCCTCTTCCAATCGAATTATGTTTATCCATAATCTGCTTCGAAATCATTAGTTTTTGCAACAATTGCTCCATAAATTAGAATTTTGCTAAATAAATTATACGGGAGGCTCTTCTGTCTCCCTGTTGGTTGAAACCGGGTCTCATTTGAGTAAAGTTTTCGCCTGTAGGATTCCAAGATAAAATTTTATCAAGTCTGAATAATCTCCAAAAAGGCAGATATCCGTCTCCAACAGCAACTTTGTGTGAAGCCCCTTCTCTATCCCAAGCACATAAATTTGTGTTTCCACTTCTCTTATCTACAAACAAACATACTGGTTCTATAGTTCTGAGTCCTCTACCACCCGGCTCGTCACCATCATAATAGATAGAAACAACTTTTTTTCGGTCAATAGCATCCCCTATACTTTCTATAGAAGCAATTTCAGTGATTAAACTTTTTAGTATGTTGTTTAATTTCATGTTGCGAAATTAGGATACGGGTTAGATGAATTGTATTTGTTAATTTTTATTTCATTTTTTCTTTCGACAACATCTGTAATAGTTCCTGCGTTAACATTGTAAACATCAAGGTAGGAACCAGTCCCTCTTCCCATGGAATCTCCATCTGCGACAGCATCACGGTTTACAGATGAATATTGATTTCCCACTCCGTTGTAATCGTTTTTTGGAATCAATTTAGCTCTCTCTGCGTCAGCAATTGCTGTCAATGCATTTTTTTCTGTTTGACTCAAATCCAGTGTAATTTGTTCTGACATAATATTAAAGTTTTGACATTATTTCGTTTATTCTTCTTAGGCTTTCAGTGACTGCACTATTATATTTTTCTCTAGTTGATTTGTGTTGCTGTGAAGGTCTGACGTTTGTAAAATCTTTTTTCTCGTGAGGTTTTATGAATTGGTTTTGCATTCCTGTGTCCATTTTGTTTCTCTTTGTAATTTTCAGACCTTCCCTCATTTTTCTAAGTTGGTCATTTACCCAGTTTTTCATCGGAACTCCACCATTCAAAATAAATGAAACGTCTTTTTGGTCCCCCTTAAAATTGTCAAAAAAATTTTTTATTCTTTTAAGTTGTTTGTAAGTAATATAATTTTTCGTTTGTAATTCTTTATTTCTTTTGAATCCCTCTGAGTTTTGGTCAACATCCCCAAGCATACTCATAGATTTCTTCAGGTGCTCCTGTTTGTCTTTCGGAAACTCAACAAAACTATCGTATAAAGACTTATTCACCTTTCAAAATTTTTATTAAATCTTTTTTTGACAAACCTTGTTTTTCCATTTGTTTTAACAAAGTATTCAAATTTTTTTTAACGATATTTGGGACCTCCTTTGTTTCTTCAGTTTCCTTTTGTTTTTTAACCACATCAGATTTACTTGAATGTCTTTGTTTCATCAAAATATCCTCCAACATTTTGATTGCTTTTTGCCTTTGAATTTCAGATAGGGTTGCTCTTGTCACAAAATTTTTATCTTTTTTGTATGGAGACTTTGCATCTTTTTTTCCAGATGGGTCTTTACCTTGCTCCTCAGTCCTTTCCCAAGCCTCTTTATCATCCATTTCCAATTCGTCTTTGAAATATTCGTAAGTTTCTTTTCCGTCTAATTCTTTTGTTTCTTCAAATCCAAAAGCACCTGACATATCTTCTTCGGAAACTTCCTCAACAGATTCACCATAGTAAGTTCTGTAACCACGTGCAATTGGGTCGTTTGTGATTCTTGCCGCGGAGACAGTTTGGTCCATTGTTTTTTTAGGGTGTAGATGTGGGTCTAAAATCGGAATTTTAGAATTAGACATAGAACCATCAGAGTTTACAAGCTCTTCGATTTCTCCACCAACTTCCTTTGTAGTTTTTTTTGTTTTTTTCTTGGTCAAAGAATTGATGTATTTTTTTACTTGTTCGACTTTGTCTTTAGGAACCTTAATCATTACATCCTTCTTTCTTGCTTCAACAAGAGTGTTCTCACAGGAGAAATATAAATGATACTCATTTTCTTTTTCTCTCAAAAGAAAATAATATGGACTAAAATAAAATTCCTTATCAATTTGAATCATACGAATTCTTTATACATAAATACTATCACACAAGGTATTTATCATTAGTTTATGGCTTATCAGAATATTCTACAATACAACCCGAGAAAACTCGGTTTGATTCCCGTTAGAGAGGTCACCGATATTTGCTTGGCTAGCGATGAGAGAGAATTCAATCAGGACGTTGTGTTTTCACCACTTTTGATAGGTGAAGATGATGGAAATTTAATGCCATTTAAGTTTGACTTCGATTCAACTGGTACCACATTGTGTCAAACAACAACATGCAACTTTGACTCTGATACCATTGTTTCTGAAAATTATTGGAATCCTGATGGGGTAAACCCAAATCTCTGTCCCTCGGCTTCAACTTTATGTAATGTTGGTTTAACTGGAATTGATAATGGTTTGGTCAAACAAATCTCAGGTGAAACTATCGACATAACAACAGGATTATACACCAACCTCAACGATAAATTCAGTAGATACAAGTATGATAGGCGTTTCAAAATGCATCCGATTACAGGATTCACTACAACCGCCAATAGATTATGGAATGATGATTCATACACTTACAATTTGAACTATACAACCTACGGAGATGAAGTAGGTTATTTTGCAAGATTACAGGGAGGATTTTTTCAAGGGTTTTACAAACTTCCAGGTTATGAATATCAAGTTTTTCCTGAAAGAGTTAATTTAGGTTGGACTGCCGAACTGATGTTGAGATATAGGTGGACTGGTGCTACAGATGTTGGATTGAATAACAGATACCCTGACAATAAAGGAACTTTCTTCTTTATGGGGGCACGAGCTGAGAACAAATTTTACCATTACGCCGACGGAAGTCCAAAACAAGATACAGGTTATACAAGGGTCACATCAGGTCTAACATGTATGCATACTTGTGAATGTTTGGAAACAGGGATTACTGCTTCTCATAGTTGTATTCCTGTATATCAACCGTCAGGTGTCACTTCTACAAGTTGTAGTTGTGGTTGTCCCTGCTCTTGTGAAACTTATGCATCTGTTCCTGAACTCGACCCACTTTATGATGGTGTGTCCAACGCAATGTCCATAAGACTTTCAGGAGATACTGGTAATCCAAGAGTTTGTGTTAAGGTTTATACAATAACAGGTGCATGCGAAACAACAGGTACTTGTACAACTGGTCTCACATTTACTACAGGTACATCGGTCACCGAATGGTGTTCAACTAAAGGAATATTTGATTATTGTTCAGGTACAACGTATTCGGAATCAGAACATTGGGTTCAAATTGATGCAACTTTCAGAAGGAGAGAATGGTTCGAATTGTGTGATTTATATGACATGGGTGGATTAGGATTACTCGTTTCAGAACAATACACCGCAACAACAGCTAACAATAGTATCAGTCTTATTACACCACCAATTACTCATTTGGATATAGACCCTGCAACAACAGAAATTGTTCAATTCAAAGATTCCTGGTTCGAAGAAGAAAAATATAGACTTGGTGATTTAATAATTTATGTGAATGGTAGACCTTTCATGGTTATAGTTGATTTCGAAGAGATTATACCAAGACTTCTGAATACACCAAGAGAAAAACAAATAGGTGTTGGATATAATATCTCTTTAGGGGGTGGAACCCAAGGACTCCACGATAACCTTACATTATCTGGTGGTTGTCCCGAAACACTTTCGGGTATGACCTATCAACAAGACCCTGAGTGTCTTACCACAGAGGACTTAACTCATACAATATATTCAGGTCTCACGACTGAAATCAAATTAGAAGAAATTTTTGGAGGTAGTTTCATTGGAGATGTTAGTGCATTTAGGATGTATACCAAACCATTGGATGCTTCTGAGATTGCACATAATTTCAGATTACTCAAACAAAGGTATCAATTACTTGACCCTAACTGTATTGTATGCACGATTGATTGTCCTCCAAACGATTTAACTTACTCTTTTTATCCTTGTCCTACACCTACTTTGACGCCAACTAACACCCAAACTCCAACAAACACACCAACAAACACCTCAACATCTACATTGACGCCAACTTATACCCAAACACCAACAAACACACCAACAAATACTCCAACTAAATCAGGGACTCCATTGCCTGGGTAGGAGAATAATAAAAATAGATATTTATATTGATAATGGTAACAACTTACTTGGAACTCAAATGGAGAACATTAACACTCAATATGGTTTGTTCTTTCATAGGAGAACAATCGAATCCAACGAGACCAGCAACTCCATCGGTCATTGTGACTTTAACTCAAATCTAATATGTCTGATTGCGGAATAACAATATCAAGTGAAAATTTCAGTGGTCAGACAACTAATGTTGTTTACATGCCGGACACCGGTGGGACAATTACCATTGGAGAAAAAGTTTTTCCTTTTAATTATGTTTCAGATTACGTTTTTGGAACTTATTATTGTTATATACCAAGTTGTAAGTATACTTACACCGTTGTAGTTCCTGGACCAACTCCAACACCAACTATCACACCAACAATAACACCGACACCACATCCAACACCAACTCCAACACCTGCGGTTGTGTACTTCGAAAATCTTTGGACAGATACGGTTTGGAACAATGCCTGTGATGAGGCAGGATATGGTCCGTCGAATGTTTC
>SXGQ01021070.1_pt1 | contig 65804 bp, 107 predicted proteins | sample 3178371 | NCBI WGS metagenome assembly SXGQ01 (sample SAMN11356859, study PRJNA531348) | freshwater metagenome | isolation source: freshwater sample F1-20 | place: China: Fuxian Lake, Yuxi | collected 2017-12-25
ATGATGTCTGAAGGCACGGAGGTGAAATTCAATAAACTCTGTCCTGCGCTGTTGCGTATGTCTCCATTCACCGGCAGTGTGAGAATGCCTGTGCTGCCAAATTCCCAAGTCTTATTGCCCAAGCCTGTGCTGCTGGTGCGTATTTCTGCAGTGACATTGATGGGCGCTGTGATTCTTCTAGTGGCCACTGTGTTGAAGGTGACATCATTGCTGGTGTTTAAACTTTGATTGTAGCTGCCCAAAGACACAAAACTAAGATTGCCTGAGCCATCAGTGCTCAACACTTGACCTGCTGTGCCTCCATCAATGGTCACATCAGTCACATCACCTAGATCCACTGAGTTGCTCACAGTGAAATTTTGTGAGGTCAATGTGTTCACAGAGCCTGTGGTCAGTGCAATGGATTGAGCTGTGATTGCATTCACTCCAGTGATGTTGGATCCTGTCATCAAAAGATTATCACCTATGGGCAACTCTTTGATCTTGTTGCTGTCTGTGGTGTCCACTATGAGTGGTATTCTATCTGCCATAATGTTCTTTCTTTTTAATATTTACCGTTATTTTTATTGTGTTATCAAGCATCATAGTATATGATCTCACCTGTGGTGGGGTTGTAGGCCATAGGTTTGAATCCCGCGGGCAAACTGGCTCCAGCCACACTGCGCACAGGTTTCACCACCAAACTGCTGGCAGTGGTGTTCTGCAGTGCAACACCGCTGGCATTGATCACTATGCTGTTGGCAGCTTGTGAGGTTTGACCAGCATATTCACCAATGGCCACTGCGCCTGCGCCTTGTGTGTTGTTACCAGCAGCATAACCAATGGCCACTGCGCCTTGGCCTTGTGTGCCGTTACCAGCAGCAGAACCAATGGCCACTGCGGCATCGCCTTGTGAGTTTTGACCAGCATTCTCACCAATGGCCACTGCGTCAAAACCTTGTGAGGTAGCACCAGCACCCAAACCAAAGGCCACTGAGTTGCCTGCGTTGTCTCGGATTGTCGCACCATTGGGCAATGTTAGGTCACCATCCTCACCAAATCTCCATCTGCGCAGAGTGCTGTCACTCAAGTTGATTTCAATTTCAATGGCACCTTCACTGCGGATATCACTGCTGTAGGACACTTCTTTGGTGTCAGCGTTGTATTGCAGCACTCCGCTGGTGCCGCCGACGTTTCTGATTGGTGCCACAACCAAACTGCTGGCAGTGGTGTTGTCCAGTGTTGTACCAGTGGCATTGATCACTATGCTGTTGGCTGCTTGTGAGGTTAGACCAGCAAACTGACCAATGGCTATTGCGTTGGCGCCTTGTGTGTCTTGACCAGCACCATAACCAATGGCCACTGCGTTCTCGCCTTGTGTGTTGTATCCAGCACCTGCGCCAATGGCCACTGCGCCTCCGCCTTGTGTGTCTTGACCAGCGGCATAACCAATGGCCACTGCGTCGGTGCCTTGTGTGTCGTTACCAGCACCTGCGCCAATGGCCACTGCGAATGTGCCTTGTGTGTCAGCACCAGCGGCATAACCAACGGCCACTGCGGCATTGCCTTGTGTGTTGTTACCAGCACTGACGCCAATGGCCACAGCGTATGTGCCTTGTGTGGTTTGGCCAGCATTGATACCTATGGCCACTGCGTTCTCGCCTTGTGTGTCGTTGCCAGCATCTCTGCCAATGGCCACTGCGTTGGCGCCTTGTGTATCAGCACCAGCACTTTGACCAATGGCCACTGCGGCTTGGCCTTGTGTAATGTTACCAGCGGCATTACCAATGGCCACTGCGTCGTTGCCTTGTGTGTCGTTACCAGCACCGACACCAATTGCCACTGCGGCTTGGCCTTGTGTGTCGTTACCAGCACTTTCACCAATGGCCACTGCGACATTGCCTTGTGTGGTTTGACCAGCATTGACGCCAAAGGCCACTGCGTTGCCTGCGGTGTCTCGGATTGTCACACCATTGGGCAATTTCAAAGCACCTGCCAAGTCTAACACACCATCTTCACCAAAACTCCATCTACGCAGAGTCGAGTCTGACAGGTTGATGTCAATGTTGATGGCACCTTCGCTCTGTAGATTTCCAGGCAGTGTTAAATTACCATCTGTGCCAAATTGCCAATTTTTTTGATCGCCGGTAGCATTAGCAGATAATAATACATAATTTTCTGTTGACATAAGGCTCAGCGGAAACGAGCCAACACCACTAATATCGGTGCCTTGAATCTGAATCTGCGAGCCGTCGTCTACTGGGAAAGATATGTATGGCCCTGCACCACTTACATTTAAAACGAACTGGTGAGCACCGTTAACTAATCTATCAGTTGGCCCACCTGCTGCACCTGTGGCTCCTGTGGCACCTGTGGCTCCTGTGGCTCCTGTGGCTCCTGTGGGTCCAACCACAGTGCTGCCATTCACAGTCAATTGACCACTGTTGTTTACTGCCACGGCCACACCACCTATGTATATGGTGTTGCTGCTCACATAAAGACTGCGCCACTGCTTGCTGGCCGAACCCAAATCCACTGTGTTGGTGGTGGTGGGCACAAGACTTTGATCCACACTGCTGGGATCAAACAGATCACCATCACTGCCTAAGGCTGTGTACAATTCATCGAAGTTGTTGTTGATTTTGGTAAACGCTGTGCGCAATGGATCACCATTGCCCTTGTTGGCTGATGTGCCTATGTTGACTGTTTGTTTGGCCATTTATCTACCTATCGCGATTTCAATCACGCCCACTTCATTGCTGTCATAATTTTCCAAAGATTTTCCAATCACTGTGCCCATTTTGATTTCGCCTTGAGCTGCACAAGCCACACCATTTGTGTAGCTGACCACCAGCATGTCACCTTTGTTAATTTTTCCTACCACTCTGCATGGCACACGACCTTGCAGTGCCACTGCCACAGTGTTCTCTTCATTCAATGCGTCATTCATCAAAAATGCTGGAGCTGTGGTCACCACACCTGCTACTCGATTGGTGGCAAAACCTGTGGCAATGGTCACTTCCATGTCACCGCCAAATTGTAACACTGTGCCTGAAGAGTATTCTGCATCAGCAAGATATTTTTCTGCCAAGTCAGCATACAGTGCATTGGTAGCTGTGCCGTGGAATGTGGTGGCAAATATGGTGGCATATCTAGCTGAAGCATTACCAATGGTGTAGGCGTTGTCGGTGTCTGGATACATGCCTGGAGTGATGCCAGTGGAATCATCTGCATCACCAGCAAATATGAATGGCACGTCTCCCGCCAGCACTATGCTGATCTTGCCTGCACCTGCAAATGTGCCCCCACCTGTGCCAAATGCAATGCCTGTGCCGCCTGATTCTACCACATCGCTCTCGATAAATTTTGTGAACAAATGAGGAGTGGCTATGCCGCGACCTTCATTGAGTCCCAATGACTGCAATGTGTCTGCTGTGGGTGAATTGCTGACTGTGCTGCCACCAAACTCAAATTTTCTACCTGTGAATACCAATGTGGTACTGGCCACAGTGCTGCCTTGTGCTGTGAGGAAGTCCACATTGCCTCTGGTGGTGAATATGCTGGTGTTTGTGCCTGTGTTGCTGTCGATTAATTTCAAACCATCCACTTTCAACTGAGCCACATCCACAATACCTGTGGCATCTGATTTCACAATGCTGTTGACTTCACCGGTGGTGCTGACATTGGTGATACCATATGTGCCTGAGCCAGTTTTGATCAAGGCTTCACCAGGATCTGCAGCTGCCAGTATGATGGTGGTAAAATCTCCGTCTGCTAATCCTAAACCGTAATTGATCACATCTGAATAATTGACTATGACTGGAGAACCAGAACCTGCTGTGTTTTTACCAAAGGTTTGATACTGTGTGAGGTTGGGCAAATCTGCTAGATCCACTGCACCGGCAGCCAATGTGACCCAACCGTTGGTCACTGTGAAATCACCCGCATCAAAAGCAGCCAATCCAAGATCTGCCTGACTGATGCCTGTGGCATTGGCTCTGGTGGTGGCTGCATTCATGGCCAACTTGCTCTGCTGTATGGCTGCGGCTGCATTTACATCTGCGTTGATGATACTGCCGGCCACTATTTGCAAGTTTAAATCTGTTTGTGCTGTGGTTCTGGTGGCAGTGATAGTGATGTCTGTGCTGGCGCTCATGACTCCATTGGCCAATTCATTCATGGGTCCATCTATGATCTGTGCTGCTACTCCGCCACCTGTGCTGATAGAATCCAGTGTGCTGAAGCCAGGACCTGACACTGCTGAAAAAGTGATGCGTCTAGCATTCAATGATCCTGGCAATACCAAGGATTCATAGTCCACTATGGTGCCCACTGTGCCAGTGCTGCTGCCTGTGATGGTGTTGCCCACTGCAAATAATCCGCCTGTTTCTGGTGTGGTGAATATTCTTTGTCTACCGTTGAACACCAAGATTTGATTGGCTGCAAATCCTGCTATGTCCACGTTTCTTATATTTTCTATTTGGTCACTGTCATACAGTGTGGCATCCACATAGGCTTTGTTGGCAGCGTCTTGCCCTGTGGCAGGTGCTCCCAAAGTGCTCAATTTGAATCCACCTGCAGAAATATTGCCTGTGAAAGAAGTGCTGCCGTCTCTAGCTATGGCACCAGGTCCAATAGGATTGATTACCAATGAACCAGCTTGAGTGTAATGCAGTCTGCGATCCACATAGCCACGCACAGCTGATTCTGTGGGCACTGTGTCTGAAGCATTGTCAGTCATGCCAGAGTCTGTGCTGAATTCTGCAGCCACCACACCGCGTTTGAATCCTAATCCATCAAGATTGCTCAGTGCCAAAGAAGCTGAAAATGTCACTGTGCCTGTGCCTTGGTCCACTGTGAAGAATCTTCCCACGCGGAATACACCATCTTGATCTGTGCTCACAAAGAACACTCTGCCTTTGCCGCGCTCATCCACTTCGTTGTCCTGAATTGGCAGTTGTGCGGGGTCACCAAAAATATTGTTGGGATAGTTGCTGTCGTTGAATGATCCAGTGCCTATGTCTAAAAAGTCGTGTCCAGTGGCTCTACAAGTGGAAATTTTCACAGTGATGTCGGCATTGGCATTGGCCAACAATCCGCAACGCAGTGTGATATTTTCTGTGCCAGCACCCCGCACCAAAGGTTCTTGAATACCATTGGCTGGTCCTGTGATGTTGATGTTGCTGATGCCCACAATGCTCACTGTGGCATAAGTGCCACGATCCACATATCCAGTGACTCTGTGTGTTTTGCCTGCCCAACCAAAACTCATTGCTCCTGTGTTTAATCTAGTGATGTCCACTGCTTCTGTGATCTGTTCAATGGCCAACACCACGTCACCTGCTGTGGCTCCCATGGTGGTTCCTGTGCCAGCATAGGTGTTCAGCACAGCAGAAGCTGGTCTGATCTGCAATCTCACATTGTCAAAGCCTGTGTCAAAACCAGCTATGACATTGTTGGCTGGCAGGGCTGTGCCCACAGCATCTGTGATATTGAATGACACAGTTCTGTACACTATGGTGTTGGTGTCGTCATAAAACACCAATGCTGTGCTGGGACGTGTGGGCGACACGTTGGCCACTCCTGCAAATTGGTGCGACTGACTGGCTCTGATGGTCACATTTTGTTGATTGGCTAATACTGCTTTGAGTCCTGTGGTGGAAGCATCATTTGAGCCTGAAGTGCTGAGATTCAATTTGTACACTGTGCCGCTGCGTGTGACAGAAGGTCCAGTCACTGTGACTGGGGGTGATACCAATTCCACACTGGCTATTTCATATCTCTGTATTCCCAATGACACAGAAGAATCAAACGGGTCGTGATCTATTTCAATTTCCGATCTGTTGAATGGTATGTATTCTAGATCATACACATACACACTGAGTGCCAACAGAGGATGATCATATGTGCCACCATCATCATAAACTTTGGCCACTTGCACCATGTTGCGCACTAGATCCACATCATCTGGTACTTCCAAAGGATCTGAACCTTCAGCCACCAAACCATACACACCGTTGGCATTGCTGCCGTTGAGTGCTCTGATCTGACCACCATTCAGTGCCATGTATGCTGCATAACAATAATAAGTGAATGTGCTGACCTGTTCGCTCAATGCACCATTGGTGACCAACAAACCATAACCCAAATCATTCACCTGTGTGAAGTCATTGGCCAGCATGGATCTATTGCCTGCTGTTTGTAATGTTGTGACATATGGAATAGGTGAAGTGATCACAAATCCTAATCCTGCATTGCTGCTGGCATTCAATAATAGAGTGGCTGTGCCTGCGGGTCCATCATAATTTTTTATTGCATCCACTTGATATCTTGAACCATCTATGTAGAACGCAGTGGGAGTGAGCGGTTTTCTTATGAACAATCCTTGACCTGCGTTGCTGTTCACATTCAGTTCAAATGGATTCACCACTGAGGTAATGTTGATGGGTATATTACCGCTGCTGCCGTCCACGAACATACCACCTCTGAATGCCTGTGCATTAATGCTGGCACTGAAACTGCTACCCGTTTGAATGTATGGTGACTTGTTCAGCACTTGTGATGCAGGATCCAGCACACACATGAATCCGCCATGACCTTGTGTGCTGATGTTTCTCAAAATGGTTGCTTCACCCATGAGGAACATGTCCATGTTTCTGTTATTTTTGGGAGGATTGTATGCTCCATTGAATGCATACACCACACGTGCCATCTGTGCCGTGACAATATTTTTAATAGTTGTGCTAAATGCGCCTATCACTGAAAGATTGACATACGTGGCTATGTAAGCGATGCCTGCTTGTTCTTGAGCAATCAGACCTGAAAGATAAAAATTTCCTTGCACTTCTAATATTTTTTCATTGCCACCAGTTTTTAAATCTGAAAATATGGCATCCACAATCACGCCAGTCTCACGACGATTTCTTGCTTCATCGGCAGCGTTCAATGAGCTGGGACTCAACAATGAATTCACATAGGCTACCACAGCATTTTGTATGGCAGGTTTGGCATCGAGAATGGTCAAGGCTGCTGTGTCATAGCCACCCACGTTGGTGTAGCTGACGCCTGTGTTGATCACAGCAGTGGGATTGGCTAGATAATGTCTTCCAAAATTGGTGGTGGCCACTGTGAGACCATCTATCACTAGATCTCTGTAGAAATATGTGTTGGCAAACACAGATTGTGAAATTCTGTTCTTGGGTTTTATGATCACTCGTCTAAATTCATCTCCCTTGATGCTGACTCCATCTGGCACTCTGATAGGCAGATCTTCTTCATAGGTACCACTCTCCACTCTGATGGTGATGTTGTTGCGTTTGAATGGTGTGGCAAATTCTAACCCTTCACCTACCAAAAACTCCAAAGGTTCAATCAGTATCACCTGCACTGTGTCCACTGCGCCACCTGCAGCAATAGATACTATGCGGCCCAAGGCTCCAGTGGTTTTGCCTCTGATAATTTTTCCTGGAATAAGGTCTTGATTGTTGGGATCGTTTTGATCCACGTTGCCAAAACTGCCATTGCTGATGGTTATGGTGTAGGTACTGCCTTCCACTTCTGGTGGAGCAGCAGTGATGCCATTGGTGATAATGTTGGTGATGATGTCAAATTTTGCTGCCACAGATGAACGGAAAGTATTGTTCACTGTGCTGGGTGCATCAAAAGTCTGTGTGAAACCTGCATTGTATATGGGCGTAACTGCTAAATTCTGCAACACAGTGTTGGTGATTGCTTTGGCATAGTTGATGCCTGCCAATGTTTCTGTCAACTGCTGATTCACAGCTTTCAATCCACTGGCATTGCTGTAGTATCTAATACCAGCCTGTATGCTGCGAACGTTGCTGTTGAGATCTGCCTGCACATCAATTATGATTCCGTCCAATATGTAACCAAGATCTCTTTCACATATCAGTTGATCATAGGTGAAGTTGGGATAGGTAGCATTAATAAAGCCTATCATCTGTTTGATGATGAAAGTTCTGTTGGCATCTATCAATAGTTTCACATAGTTGCCATTCACACCACTGATGCTGGTGACTCCTTCTGTGACCACTAAAGAATTGCCTGCGCCGTTGTTGAAGGTGATGGTTTGCTTGTATGGTCCCACTTCCACCGGAGTGGACAGCATGATTTCTTCAGCTTTCACACAAGCTGCATTAATGCTTCTATAGGCATAACTGAATGAAGTGCCCACTTTGTCAGGAGGTATTCCTGCCATGCGATCATCACCTTGTATGCTCACAAATATATTGGTGGATGAGCTGTAACTGGTGTTGTCCACATAAAATTTTGTAGCTGCTTGCAAATCATCCACACCATTGGGAGCACCCAGTCCTGCAAGATCACCTGGATGATCATTCAAATAAAGCGCACCAGTCATGGTGTCACCTTGACGTCTCACTATGGATTGTCTTGGCATGGCCTCATCGCTGAGGAAGAATCCTGCCAGTGTGGGGTCATATGCAGCATCTGTGAATGTTTGCACTCCTGTGCCGCCTGCCACAGTGATTTTTACTCTGGTGGCGTCATCGTTGTTGGTGGCTTGTGCAAAACTGGAATGAAAACTCAATTGGTTAGCATTCACAAACCTAATGTAATAATTTTGACCATTGATCAGTCCACTGGCTGCTGTGCCTGTGCTGTTGTAAGTGACTTCTAGACCATTCACACTGGTGTCATAGCCATGCGCTGTGACCACGGCATTGCCTGTGGTATAGCTGGAGATGGTCTTGGTATAGGCAGAAGCATCCGCTGGCTCACTTCTCACTCTAATCTGTCCTGAGGTGCCTGATGCTCCACCACCCAGTTTGATGTATCTTTGATCGGCGTAACCTTTGGTGATTACCAAACTGTCAATGGTTATGCTGGTGCCATGTGAATTGTTAAAATCTATTGCTGCCTGAGCAGAAACCACTGCGTTGCCTATGGGTAATCCGTTGGCATTGAGTGGACCACCCAAAGTGGGTGAAAGATCGTTGACCACTTCACTGCCTGTGTTGGTAATAATGATATCTCCTGGAGTAGCATAGCTGACAGCAATACCTGTGCCACCTGTGATTTCACGCATTTCAAATGCTGTGCCAGTGGTGTTGCTGATGGGAATATTTCTTATGCCTAATGTGTCAGGAGTATCACTGAGTGATGTGAATGCTATCTGCCCGCCTGCGCCAAATACTGCATACAGTTCTGTGAAGTTTTCATTGGCTTTCCTAAACGCATCACGAATACTATCGCCTGTGCCGTCATTGCCCTCCACTCCAATGTTGATATTTTGATAGGCCATGTGTTATGCTGTCTCCTTTTCAAAACTGATGCTCTCACCACAACCACATGCACTTTTGGCATTGGGATTTTTGATTTCAAACTTTGATCCAAACACTTCATGCACATAATCCAACTCAGTGCCTAAGATATACATCACACTGGCAGCATCTATGGTGAACTTGGCTCCTTCGCCAAAATTCAACAACTCATCTGCGGGTGAAATTTCTGATTCTTCAGCAAAGCCCCAATCATATGAATAACCTGCGCAGCCACCACCTTTCACGCTCAGTCTCACAGCGTATTTGTGGTTGAGGTGACACAATTCTTTGATCTTTGCAATTGCTTTTTCAGTAACAGTGATTACAGCCATGTGTTTCCGTTCTGTTTAAATTATTTATTAAAAAAACACAAATCCTAATGTAAATACCACTGTATGTTTTTAGAAAAGATTGTGAAACAACATGTGACTGCACGCACCAGTAAACTGGGCACAAAACACACCTGTGTGCGGCATAAAACCTACTATAAATTTCAGTGTGACAGTTGTCATGCCATATTTGAAAGAGAAAAAGGCAGCATCGCAATCAAACGCATCAGCAACGATTACAAGCATGTGTGCGGTGCTTGTGACCCCAAGCGTTTTGCACAGAAACAGGGAGTGCGTCAGCGCAAAATACTCAACATGGATGTCAGCAGTGACACCCCCATAGATAAACTGTGATTATTTCGAGTTCAAACGGTCTGTGATCACTGACCAATTGACAATTTTAAAGATGTTTGTGATATAGCGTTTTTTAGCATCTTTGGCAGGCACATAGTCCATAAAACTGTGTTCCCAAAGATCTATGGGCATTAAGATATCTGTGCGATAGGTTTGATTGGGTGTGGTTTTTATAGCGCCTGATTTGCTGAGATACACCCAACCACTGCCCTGCAATTTCATGGTGGCCAACAATATTTCTTCTTTGAAGCTGTCCAAATCTTTATGATGCGTATTGATGAATTCTTTTATTGAGCCTTGGGGAGGATTGCTGCCTCGAGGTGCTTGCAACTGAGCCCAAAATAGATTGTGCAATTTTGCTCCACCATAATTGAAATCTGCGTCACCTTCACCTGCATTGTATCTGTTCACATAGCCTCGACTCAACACTCCATAATGATATTCCACATTGGCCTGGCTCAGCACAGGATCTAGATCGCCCATGCCATAAGGCAATGTTTCCAACACCAAGGTTTTTTCACGTTTTTGTTTGGTTTCGAACAATTCGATCCACTGCTTCATGTCTTGCATGGCAGTATTTATTACAGCAAACCCAGTGCTTGTGCTTGATTGTGCAGTTGTTCTGCTGCCAAGTTTTTACTTTTGGCTTCTACTTGTATGTCCAACGATTCTAAAAAGGACAATGCCCATTCATTCTGTGCAGCATTGGGCAGCATGTCTGAATGAGATCGTAATTTTACTTTCTTGCAGCCCAATGTGATCATGTCTTTTATGGGCAACATGTTTTTGTGCATCATGTGCTGAGTGTCTGCATCAAATGCAGGCTGCAGTGCTTCATCTCTAAAGTAGGAATAATGCATGGTGGGTCTTACACCACGCCATGAATCCACCACTCGTTTGACTCTGTCATCTGTGCATTTGATGTATTCTTCATCGCGTATGAGATGATGATGTATGTCCAACACCAATGCTAAATGTTTTTCCAATTGCAGTGTGGCATCCAAGCCCCAACCCATTTCATCATTTTCTATGGTGATAAGATTGCGTGCTTCTGGGCTCAATCTAGGCAGGGCTTTTATGATGCCTTGAGGTCCTTGACGACCAGATATGTGCACATTGATTTTGCAGCCGTCTTGAAATTGTTTGCCAAATCCCATCATTCTAGCCATGTTCACGTGATATTCAAATTCATCTATGCTGCGGTCCACTATGTCTGCACTGTCCGAAGCCAACACTGTGTATTGTCCTGGATGAAATGATATCTTTACATCATGTTTGCGTGCCAATTCTCCTGCGATAGCAAAATGTTTTTCACAATAGTTTATGATTTCAGGTTTTTCCCAATAGTATCTCCAAGTTTTTTCTGTGGCACAAGGCAATATGCCTGAACTGATACGACACATTCTCCTAGTGATGGGCAATTCTGACACTTTCAATATTAAGTTTTTAATAGCTTCAATGTTGTGTTTGAATACAAAGTCTAATTTTTCTTCTGCTTGGTCTTTGTGTTCATTCAGCCAACGCACTGTGGTAGCTCTGGTGTTGCGTGGACGTTCGATTTCTTCCAATTGTTTTTTGCTGAGTGTGCGGTCATGATGGAAATAATCACAACAAAAGCCTATTCTTTTGATCATGCAATTAGTATATGTGATATTTTGATATTAGTCAATGCGAATAAAGTCACTATTTCCAATGTGTTTGACACCAAGGATCCACGCAGTCTCTAGGATTGGGATCACCGTGAAACACAGCCACAGCAGTGTCTGCTTTGATCTTGGGTTCACCAGGAGCATTGAAATTCTTTGTGCCTGTCTTCTGTCTAACCAATTTGGGATTGCCGCGCATCTCCCATTTGTAACTTTGTATCCATTCATCTGGCCAAAAATTATAATGTTTTTTCACCTGATCGTACAACCAGTCTTGATCTCCGTGAAATCTCTTACTGGTGCTGTGTGGATCTTTCACAAAGTTGTCATAAATTTGTGGATGTTGCCCAGTGACCCAACGCACCACACTGCTGTTCATCTTCTTCCATTCTGGTTGGAAACATCTATTGAAATCACGGCACACACAGAATTCACCTGGTTTGTATTCGAACAATTTGTCTATGTTTTTAAAAATTACCACATCCAAATCAATAAACAATATGGTGCCACGTATGCTGAGATTAGGATTGAATAACAAAGGTTTGAACCACCATCCTTTGAGTGGTATTGTGGGCAGAGGCAGTATGGTGATGCCTGCATCTATGCCTCTAGGATCTTCGGTGAAACACACAAATTCATGCTGTGTGGTAAGATTGCGCTGAGTCATTTTCCTCAGCACATTCACATATTCAGCATCATATTTGTTGCCATGCTTGAGGCACACCACGTATCTGTTAGACATATTCTAGGATATTTATTTAGGCTTCGTAGATAGCACTATTTCCAGCGTGTTCAAACACTTCCACAGATTTCAGTCTCACTCCTTGCCCCACAGGATATCTGCAATCAAATCCTTTGCCATTGGGCAGTTTGTATGTTTGGCCTGCTTGGAATGTTTTTAATATTTTGTTCATTTCATTGTACACCAGTTCGCTGAATTTTTCACAGCCCACTGCTGGCACAATGCGTAGATCACAAATGCCTCCCACTGAATTCAAACCCAGTGCTGCCAATGCTTTGAATTTTTCCATGTGAGGATCATCTTCAGCCACCACCAGTGTGTGATCAAACATGTATTCACTCCACTCTTTGAATGCTTTGAGTCCACCAAAGTCCATGACCCAATTGCGATCATCCAGTGTTGCAGATTCAAAAGTTAGTTTGATTCCTAGAGAATAACCATGCAACAGTGAACAATGCGAATGAGTGCTCTGCCATTGTCTAAAACAACATGACAGTCCTCTATCGTTGCCGTATGTTTTTGTGCTGTAATATTTTACCATATTTTTAATATGGTAGAAGAATTTTTAAAGAGGGATTATACCAAGTCCTCTATGTGTGCAATACATATTTATCACCAACATCATACATTATTACATTATTGCCTCAATGTTGTCAAGCTCTTTAATTGTAAATTGGCATGATTCCACACATTGGGTTTGATAAAGTTATCAGGCACATACAGCTGGAATTGTATTTTGGCATTGATCTCAAATATTTTGTGCAATTGATGTATCCAATATCTAGGATCCACTGCTCTGTCTGAACTCTTGTTGTAACCATGAGAATCTTTGTACACATTATTGATGTGTTCACCCAAACCATACAGATCAAATCCCAACAAATTAATTATTTCATCATCATGGTGCAATTGAGTGGACAGCAGTAACGCATAAGGACCACTGCCCCAATGTATGGGTTGGTCCTGTCTCAATTCACTTTCATATGGCAGTGTGGGCAGAGGTTTCAACTGCGGGTGCATGTGAACATATTCTGGTCTGGTGTACAACATGGTTTTATTCAAATCTATTTCAGCAATGGCTTCCAACACCATTTTGCGATCACAACATATCAAGTGATCCATGTGCCAATCACGGAATATGGCATTGCAGCCTATTTTTAATTCTTTGATCTTGTCAAGATTGATGTTTTTTCTACTTTCACCATTGCCTATCACAAACATATGAATATTTATTAAATACACACATATGTCTGCACAATCACACATTAAACTTTGGATCAAACATCTCAGCAGTTCACAAGATGCACTGGGAGGACTGGCAGTGTGCCCTTATGCTGTCCGTGCTAGATATAAAATATTGAATCGAGTAAAAAAATCCATAGACTTTGACAAAGATAAGTCTTTGTTAGAAACTATGGAAGTGTTGTTGTACATTAAAGAATTCCGTATGAAAAAATCTGCAATGTATGCATTGTGTGATCAGTTGAACAAATCTTATCCAACATACATTTTTTTAGCAGATCATTGGGACATGGAAACTAATATTAAAGATGTGCGCACCAATAATGGTTTGTACAATCTAATACTGTGTCAAAAAAGATCCAAGTTAGAAAATGCTAGAAAGTTTTTAAGATCTAAAAATTACTATGATTATTGGAGTAAAAAATATCTCAAAGATGTAATGAGCACTTAGATTAGGCTGATATGATGCCAAATGCTTTCCATTGCCCTGGATTTCCTGTGCCCACACACACCCAACCAATAGGCTGATTGCTTGACGGAGCACTGTTCCAAATCACATCACCCAAAGTATAGGCTCCAGAAACTGGTGCGCCAGCGGCCACTTCAAATTTTTTGTTTTGAAATTTAACTGCGCCAGAAGTGCTGAGACTCAAATCTGATTCCACACTGGTCACTCCTATGCCCACTTTGCCGTACATATTAATTTTAGTTTCTGTGTTGCCTTTTAATCCCAGTGTGATATTACCATTGGCAGTGATTGTGATTCTGTCTGTGCCATCTGTTTTGATGTTTAAACCACTGTTGGTGTGAGTGCCTATGTCTGTTGAGGATACTCCTGGTTGTACTATGAATTCTACAGTGTTGCTGGCCACGCTCAATGTGGCATTGGGAGTTTCTGTGCCCACACCCAGTCTATTCAATCCAGAATCAAATATTACAAATTGACTCACATTCAAATTGCCAGACACCACCAAGTTGTTCAATGTGCCCACTTGACGCAGATTAGATTTGGTCACTGTGCGACCCAATTCATTGGCACTCAACACTGGTGTGTTGTCAATCGAATAGCAATTTTCTGATTTTAAATCAATATTTACATTAGACCAAATTCTATCAGGATTACCTTGTAGATTAAAATATTTGGTTTGTCCTACACCTGTCCACTGCAGTCCTTTGTTGTAGATTCCATTGTCAGCAGTGCCAAAGAATTCAATGGGTTTGGTTTGAATGTGTTTGTTGTTGATTGAGTCTGCAGCCGCTTCAGCCAACTGTTTTAAACCAGCGCTGAATTCATCTGCTCCTTTATTAACTGATGCTATATTGCGTTCAATGGATTTTGACATACTACTATTTATATCTAAACTTTTAATAATATGGTGTCAGGATTGATGCGTCCAGTGAGGGCTATTTCCATACTCTTAATTTCGCTGAAAAAAGTCTTGGATTTCACAGGGCCACTTTTCATAAATTCTGCCAACTGTGCTTCAGGCTTTCTCAGTGTCTTTTGTATGCTTTTTGCAGGGTCAAATCCTTGCACAGAAGTGCCTTTCACACTCAATCCTGTGCCCTCTCTGTTAAGACCTCTAGGATCCAGCACACTGGCCACATATATGCCCAATTTTCTAGTTTTGATGTTGAACACCCACAGTTGCTCAGCTGTGATGATATCTTTGGGATCAATACTTTTTAAACTGTATTTGGGGTCTTCTTTGCAGTATTGCAATTTAGATATCAACTTGTCTTTGCTGATCAATTTCTTTTTGCGTGGTTTGCGATTGGCATTGGCCACAGCTATCATGTAGTCACAGGCTTTGAATATGTTATCGTAGGCTTTGATGCCTTTTGTTATTACTTCATTGCTGATGTCTTCGTATGATTCCAGCAGTTGTCTTTCTTCTGAATCACCTTCTCCTTCTTCGTTGATTTCAGTAAATTGTAAATCTTTTTGTCTTAATGCTAATAAATCTTTGTATTCTTTGTACTGTGTTTCATACATTTCCATTATTTTACGGGCATGCACTCCGCCCACTTTTTCTTTTTTAAAATGCTCTATCAATTGAAATGTTTCTGGATTGAATCTATCCGGCATGGTGATCAGTCTTTCCAACCAGTCTTCTATGGGAATGACTATTTCACGCACTCTCTCTGCGATTCTTTCCTGTATGCTGGGACGATGTGTTTGTTGTGTGTCGCTCATGCTATAACAGCTATATAGCCAATTGAGCATAAAATCAACCTATTTAGGCAAAGTGTCTTGATCTTGCTGAGTTTCTTTTTTGTATTTGAGTATGTCTTCCCACAGTGTTAAGGTGGCTGTGTTTAATTTTTTACACTCTTCCAGTATGATTAAAAGTTTTTTACTATACCATCTTTCACACAAATACCAGCCCAGCACTGCGCCCAACAGCAGTATCAACACAATACCCATCAGTAGAGCAATGTCTTGATCCATTATTTAGATCCCATTATTTCACGAGGAGTTTTGCTGCCAGGATCCAGTTTGGTCAATCTACAACTGAATAACTTTTTAGCTCCTTTGTTGGTGTATATGATGGGCTGACCATGTTCATCCACTTTGATGTCTTTGATCTGTGTGGTCACGTTTCTAAAACGTCCCACTGCCACATAATCTCCCACAGAAATTTCTAAAGTGTATTTTTTCATTCGTGCTCACCGCCATTGGCTCTACCATTGTAGCCGTCAATTCTTTGATTGAGTTTTTTTCTAGTGAATATTATGCCGCCTATCACCAAGGCATGAGCGATCACACTGGTGGTCACCGTGACACCAAATGCTATGAATTCAACTACGATCAGGGCAAATATGAAAGCCCACATGGTGGCCAGTATCATCAGTATCTGGAATCTTGTGACCTTGGGCAGTCCACCTGTGAATGCTTTGTCTTCGTCAAACAGTTCAGGCAACATATATTTGATTATTTTGTACACAGTTTCTCCTATTTAAAAAATCGTTTAAATTTATCTATACTATTTTGCAAAGGAGCATAGACCTTTTCTATGAATTCAATATGTTTGCTCAGTCTGGCATCCATAGCATCCAGCTTTTGATTGATCTGTTGCATCTCTTTCATAAAAAGTTTCTTGTTGTCTGCCATTGCTTTTTTAATAGTTTCTAATTCACTCACAGTTTTTCTCCTTGTGCAAATCCTCTAAACTTCATAAATCTTGGAAAACGCAATGAATATTCATTCACAGCATCTTGATTCTGTGTGATAGCATCTGCTCTCACTTCAATCACTTGTCCAATCAGTGATTGTTTGTTCTTCCAAAATTCGTCTCTTTCTTCATCAGTCAGTCCTGACCCCACATTACTTTTTATCAATTTATTGTCATCCATGCCTTCCACAATGAATGCTCCCAATTTGCCCACATTCTTGCCTGTGCCTTCTTCCACAGATTTCACAGTCAAACTCACTTCAATAAATGGTTTCAATTTCAACCAAGCATGACTTCTTTTGCATTCATAGGCAGCATCCATATCTTTGATCATGATGCCTTCATATCCACCCTCTACTGCCCTCTTATTCACGTCTGTGTAGGTCTTTTGTCCTTCTGCAGTGTCTAGGTCCACAATTTCATGAGCCAGCACTGTGACGGCGTTTAAATTGGTTTTATGCTGCTCATACCAAGCCTTAACCATGGCAGTTCTATCCTTTTGTTTCTTGTCCCAATAGCCCTTCATAAAATCAGACAATGGCAAGAAATCAAACAAGTGTAACACAGCATCCAAAGCGCCTGCGGATTCTTTGCGGTGCACTTGTTTCATTAGATCTTGAAAGTTTTCACTCATCACTTCACCATCCAACACCACAGCATAGGGTGGTGGACTTGTTTTAACCACTTGTGATATTTGTTCTTGTATGTGTCCAAAATTGGTAAACTCTTTGCCATTGCGACTGAACATGTCCACTTTGCCATCCGGATACACAATGGTGATCACCCTCACTCCATCCAGTTTGACTTCCAACATCTTTTTGCCCACCAATTTCTTTTCATGGTTGGCGCTGTCATGTGCCAATTGACAAGTGAACACAGGCACTTCATATTGTTTGAATTTGTTCTTGGTGGCCACACTGTTCACAGTTTTTTCACTGACTCCACATCTCAAATCTTTGATCAATATTCTACGATAGAAGCCATTCCATTGTTCTGCTGTGGCTGTGCTCATCACTAGATTGATTGCATCACGAGCGGCGTGTCCTGTGAGTTCTCTACGATGCAACTGTTCTGCTAATTTTTTAAAAATTTTCCATTCACAGCCTTGACCGTTAATCACAGTGTCTTTTTCAGGCACTTGTTTCACTCCAAATGTGTACAGTTTGTCCAAACACATACGCACACCTTCAAAGAATTCATCTAGGCCTTCTTTCATAGCTGTCAACAGAATGGCCTCTTTGGCCAATCTGCTGTTGTCTGCTTCCAGTTTAGCGATTACTTCTTGTGGTTGAGTTCTCATTGTGCTACTATCTAGGTTTCAATATGGTATGAAAGGCCGTTTCCTGCCAACTATTGGGAAATGCTTTGGCTAAATCTGCCACCTTCAGCACAGTTCTAAGACTGATCTCTCTCAGTCTGCGTTGATGCTCCACCACAAACTCCACTATTTGATTCTCAGTTTCTGGTGTCAGTTCATATTCATGCAACATGCCATCTGTGACAATCTGTCTAATTCTCAATATTTTTTCTCTAATAGTGTCTATGGTCAGATCAATATAGTGACTTCTAGACTCCAATGCCTCCAAATGATCTCTCAATTTTTTGCTCTTCACATTGTCAAACTTGATGTTGGTAATGAATATGGCACTGCCTTTGAATTCAAAACTGCTGGGCACACCTTCTTCTCTCAATCTGTATGCTTCTGTGTTCCAACAAATTCTTCTGGTTCTTTTGGAATCCAATGCTGCCTTCAATATGTTCAGTGATAGGTCTTCTAACAATATGCTGTCGCAGTCATCAAACACCAACACATTGTCCTTCTCTTTGAAATGATACAGTTTGCAATATAGACCTAAGGCACTCATGGCGCCTTTAACCACTTCATACTTGGGTTTGCTGTCTCCCAATGTGGTCAGTATGTCATGTTTCTGTAGCACAGCTTCCACACCAAAGGATTTACCCACGCCTGGAGGTCCTGACACAATCATTGCTCTCACATCACCTCTTTTGCAAGCCTTGGTCATGTCTGTTAAAATATCAAATCTTTTTCTTAATCGCTCCACCACTTGTGTATCAGTTTCTTCTTTGGGGGCTTCAGGTGCTTTGTCTCGCAATTGAGATTCAGACTCCACAGATACTCTAATCTCTTTGTCTGTGGCTCCTGGAAATTCTTTGATGTCTTCCACTTTTACTGTGACGAAACCGCCTTCTTTGTGTGGATAAGGATGATAGGGTTTGACCATTTCGAATACTTGATTTTCAATTTTTTTACTTCTGTAGCTGCCTTCTAGTATGTAGATTTGTTTTTTCATATGTTTGCCTATAGTTTGTTTGCCTAAGTTTTATTTTGCCTAATGTATATATATAATAACTTCTTTGCATTTAAAAGTCAAATTATATTTCTAGTAATTCACCTATAAAAGGTCATATAAATCAATGACTTAATAGGGTTGTCACAAATGAAAAAAGGCGGCTACTAGAACCGCCTTATTTCTAACTAACAGTAGTAGAAATTATTCTACGTTGATCAAGCCTCTTGCGATTGCTTGATAGCCAGCACCAATAACTTTTCTTGGGGCTTTGCCAGTTCTGTAAACTTTTGCGCCAGTTCTCTTATTTGTGTTTAAGAATACTGGGAAGCCTTTGAATCTTAGGCTTTGAATTACTGCACCTGGGTTAGCGGCTCCAAATCTATTTTTGATAGCTGCTGCTGTAAGAGCTTCACCTGCTTCTAAAGCGGCTTCCACTCTGTCTTGTATACTAGTTGATCGTCTCATTGAGATGACTCCTTCTTTTGTTCTAGTTGTTGTATTATCAGAAGCGAAGCTTCTAAATAATCTTGTTAATATATTACTAGATTTTTTTGTTCTAGTCAATAGTTTTTTCATAGTTGGTCCTCCGTTTTTTAGTCTTTTTTGGATAGAATTTTATCTATCAATCCATACTCAAGTGATTCTTGAGCGTTCATAAATTTGTCTCTCTCCATGTCAGCACTCAATTGCTCAAAGGTTTTGCCTTTGGAATTGTGATTCACATAGATTTGAGTGAGTTCCTTTTTGAGTTTAAGGATCTCTTGAGCATGAATTTGTATGTCTGTGGCTTGGCCTTGAGTGCCGCCGCTGGGCTGATGTATCATGTGTCTAGCATGTTGCAACATGTATCTGTGTCCTGCATCACCTGCCTGTGCCAATAGACTGCCCATACTGCAAGCCTGGCCAATCACATAGGTGTACACTGGTGATTTAATATATTGCATGGTGTCGTAGATGCCCAAACCTGCTGTGACCAATCCTCCTGGAGAATTGATGTAGAAGTGTATGGGTTTGACTGTTTCACTTTCTAAAAATAAAAGTTGACTCACCACAAGACTGGCACTCACGGGAGTGACTTCTGTGTCCAGCATCACTAATCTATCTTTGAGCAGCCTACTGTATATGTCGTAGCTACGTTCTCCTCTGGCTTCTTGTTCTATCACTATGGGTACCAATGCTGGCATATTATTTAGGTCCTTTGGCTGTGAATTCTAGTTTGGCCATGCTGCCCACATATTGATCATGTTTGGCATCATATCTCATAGTGAGTCTAATGGATCTTTCCACGGCCACATTTAAAAATTGTCGAGGTTTAAATTCCAACACTTCTGCCATCACTGTTTTGTCTGTGTCTGAACAGTACACTGGAATTTTATCTGTGTGATTAGTTTGATTCATGTGTTTATTATACACTCTTATTCATCATTTGTAAAGTTAAATTTTTCAAAAACCAAATAATAAATCACATCAAAAATAATAAAATTATTAAAATAATGTATGCTGTCCATTTGTCTATCCAAAATATACATGGGCATAAACACAGTGATTACCATCATCAATATGCCATAGTGCATCACTCGGTGTTGTGGTACCCGATACAGCAGCCAATCCATGGTGTCTACTATCTGTTTTGATCTCTTAATCTTTGTGCTCGTCTCCAGTTGGCAATGTTCTTCTTGCGTTCTTCACGTTTTCTTTCACTGGGTTTCATATAAGTTTCTTTACTTTTGAGCAGTTGGAAAAACCCATCACGTTTCTGTTTCTTCTTAAGGATACGCATGGCCTTTTCCACATTATTGTTTCTTACTTCAACTTTCATTCAGTATTTTCTAGTTTGTGTTAAATAGTTTAAAATATAGCACTATTTGGTGCCTAAGTCAACCATAAGATAAGTATTGTATGTCCAAAAAGAGTTTAAGACAGATCAGAAGAATAGAAGCCAAAGCGGACAAGGAAATGTCTTATAAATCGTGGGCAAAACACAAGTCCTTTGCGAAACAAACATCTGTGCCAAATGTTTTGCCAAAAGATGAAATAATCACCCTAGAACACCTGACTAATCCAAATATTGATAAATAGTAGCTATCTACTTAAATTTAATCCGAACTTTTTGAATCTATTTTTCCACTCATAAAAACTCACATTGTGATTGGCAGTGGGATCTTTGATCACAGTCATCTGATACAAATGCACCATTTCGTGAGCCAGTGTTTCAATGTAATCTCTCCATGTGTCAAATTTGTGATGCATTTCTATCAAATAATGCATGGTGGGATTGTGATAGGGTATTTTCTTTTGATCCCATTCGCCTCTGCGACCTATGATCCTACTGTCCCAATGGGCCACACATTGTCCCATCACTTGTTTCTTTTGACTCACCGTGATGCGTGGTCTTTTTAACTTGGAGTCAAAAATTTCTTTGTTGATGATGCCAAACCAATATTTGGTTTGATTCAATGTGGGTCTAAAATCTTTGATGTGATGATGACGCTGACAGGCCAGTTTGATTCTGTTAACATGAGCTAATGCACTGTATTTTTTCATTTGAGCGTCCCAAATATTTCATCTTTATTTAAGTATTCCCCATAAACAAAACACCATCAACATCAGCATTACAGTTAAAACTGAATAAAAAAACTTGGTTAAACTGGGAGTTTTATTCTGTGTTTTATGCATATTGCTCCTGTGTCCAAGATTCTGTGCTCAAGTTATGGTGTTCAGCCCATCTAATGAATAGACCTAATTCTTTGCCGTGTGCTTCCACTTCCCATGGACGATCCCAATATTCACACTTGTTCAAATTCACTTTTCTTTTTTTCCATTGCACAACATTAGAATTATCTGTGTCGCACATTTCTCCCACAGCATACTGCTTCAGATGCACCATTTCATGAGCAATGGATTCCATAATGCGTCTCTGTGGCACTGTGCTGTCCACAGTGATGGTAAATTCTCTGGGCTTGTGCATTCTATCATCAAAATCTATCTCAGCCAACATGCTGTCTTGTTTGTACAAAGTCCTACTGAACTCTATGTCTATTGTTAATTTTTCAATTAATTTTTTATCCAACAATAACTCAGCTGAAAATCTTGTGATACTTTCTGCTAGATCTTTCAGTTTGGCACTGCCGCCTGTGATGCTGATAATCATTTTTGTATGAGGTTGTAGGTATTGGCCACTTCTCTTGCCAAAGCCTGTATGTCGTTGATAAGATAATGCAATTCATTTTCGGTCACTGTGCAAGGTGTTTGATTGATAATCTGTTGTAATTCCAAAGACTTTTCGTAAATCACTTTGCATTTACGAATAACCTCTTGATAGGTGTTGGTAATCATACATTCATTATAACAACATTGGCACAGTATGTCAAACACAACAGCACCAAAAAAAATCAAGCACTGTGCGAGTTTTTTAAGGAGTTTTATCTTATTTTGGGAAACAATGCATCAGTGCAGAACAGTTCCACATCTGCTTCGGCCAAACCCAAACTTTTCATCACTCTGGGTGTGTGTGGATTCTGTTGTTGATTGTGACAGTAGTAGTTCTGTGCTTCTATGGTGTCCACTTCCTTGGCTGTGTGTGCATATTGTCCTATGCTATCAAAGTACACTCGTAAATTATTCACTGCAAGATTCACAATGGCTGTGGCTTCTTCATCAGTTTGCACATTGCCTGCTGCAATCATACTGCCTGAAAATATGTTCAGTGCCCATTCTGGCAATTTTCTTTTCTTGGTGGGTATGTATTCAGACACTGCTTGATGATACCATTCAATTAACGGATGATTTTCTCCGCCTGAACTGCGTGAAAAGTCATGAAATGCGCCAGTCATTTTGTGTTCGCCAGCAATCACGTCAAATCCATATATAGGGCCATTGTTGTGCAAATGTGGAAACACACACACGTGCATCATCCAAAGTCCTTTGGATTCTCTAGCATCCACCACATCTATGTGACATCGTCTACAGTGTTCGGTTTCCCATACTCTATTGATCCAACCATTTTGAGGTTGATTAAATCTGCTCATGCCAGGTTCTTGAATCTCTTTGCCTCTGGAATCAAATTCTGTGATGATATTGTCCTTGCATTCTATGAGGATGTTCCAAATGCTGCTCATGCTAGTATTCTTCTGATAGACCTTTGAGTTCTCTCACTCTGTCTTTCAGTGTGTCTATGGTGGTGTAGATATGACCTGTGTCGTGCTCTTGAATCTGTGTTTTAAAGTAATCTATTTCGTCTTCCAATACTTTTATCTTGATAAGATTACCAGGAAAGTCTTTGAATTTTTTCTTTTTAATCATGAATCATTTCTTTAAACAGTGCTGTGGCAAATTCAAAACATTTCTTTGCTTCATCTGCCATGTCATCATTGATCTTGGATCTAATCACTGCTTTGGCTGCGTCTCTGTCCGCAAAGTCAAACATTTTACCCATGCCTGGCACTTTCTTGCGTATCATTTGTCCGCCACTCAGATCACCCATGTGTCGCACATAGATGTGAGCCATCAATGCAGTGGGATTGTCTTTGATAGATTTAAGATGTGTGAGATATTCTTTCACACTGGATTTAATTTCTGGTACCACATCATCCTGCCATAATTCTTTGAAGTCTTCATAAATTTTTGGTGCTCTTCTCACATCAGGCATGTCATTGAACAATCCATGTGCCATGGCCATGGCCTCCAACAGATCATATGCTTGATGTTGATTGAATAAAAATTCTGCGTAAAGTTTGCCATCAATAGATCCTGAAAACATCACTTTCACAAACTTTTGTCGCTCTGCGTTTTTGTGATGTTCCCAAGTGAGATCTTTGAGGCTCATGCTATTCCATTCTTACTTGTAGGGGATATCCTCTGCTTCTGGATTCTTCTATGGCTTCTTTGGTTTTCTGTTCAGCTATCTCATAGCTGTAAGATCCCACCACACTGCTGCCTTCTGTGTGAATTTTAAGTGTGATTTCTTTAGCGGATTCATTTGTGTGTTTGAATATCTTAATCAATAGTTCCACCACAAAGTCCACAGGAGTGATGTCATCATTCAGCATGATCACTTTGACTGGTTCAGGCTCCAGCACTATCTGCTGAACCTTCTCGTCAATCACCACATCTGTTTTGGTTTTACTCATATATTTTATATTTAGTTAGGGCGTGTTGCCACGCCCTAAGATTTGTGTTATAGGATTTCGATGGTTCTAAGTTTTTTAGACTCAGGCACTATCTTTTCCAGTGATATGGTCAAAAGACCATCCTTAAGCTCAGCGCCTTTGATTTGAATATCATCAGCGATGGCAAACGATCTTTCAAAATATCTACTGGCGATGCCTTTGTGTAGTATCTCACCATTGGCGTCTTTTGATTCTGCGGCATCCAATCTTTTGGATTTCACAGTCAATTGACCTTCTTCCACAGTTACTTCAATGTCTTTCTTGTTGTAACCTGCCAATGCCAATTCAATATTGAACTGGTTTCTGCCAGTTCTCACAATATTGTATGGTGGATAGTTCACAGCAGGAGCCATTATATCTCCTTCAAACATTCTTTCGAAATGATCAAAGAAGTTATCAAAGCCCACTGTAACGGGTCTCAGTTGATTAAAGATAGTTAGTGCTCTATTGTTCATAGTTGTTCTCCTTGTTAGCGAGTTGTGTATGAATCCCCAAAGGCAATTCATACAGTTGGGTCACACTATTGTGACTGTATTAATATAATGATTATTGTGGCAAAAGTCAAGAGATTTTGGCAATTATTTTTGCAAATCAAATTCTGTATTAAAACTCATGGATATGCGTGCTTGTTCGGATTGATTGCTGTGTACAAAATGTTTGAGCCAGCTGGGGAATATCAGCAGCATGCCTGTGACAGGATGATAGGTGGCTTTGTGACTGGTGAATTGATTGTATTTGTCCAGATTGTCTGGAATATAATAATGTGCCTCATCGCTTCTGTGGAATTCTATGCTGCCCATGTTTAGGTCTGGTATGTCTATGTAATACACACCACTCAGCACACTGTGTTGATGATTGTGTAAGGTATTGTAGGATCCTTTGGGATTCACATTGAACCAAAAATTACAGATTCTCAAAGGTGGTAGACTGCCTTGTCTAGCACAATCATTCAACAGTGTGTTCAGTGTTCTAATCATATGATCCACTTGTATGGGTCTGCCAGTGTCCAACAGATAGTCTTCGCTCTGCCAACCCAATTGATTGGTGGCTGTTTTTCCTTTGTGATTCATCTTGGTCTCCAGCACGTGTGCTTTGATGGCAGCATTGTCCACAGATGTCAATGTGTCTTTCCAAACAATCTGTGGAAACCACAGGTCAGCTCGCATGGGCATACATTACTCCTTATTGTTGATTTTTTCCACCAGTGTGGTAAAATCGTAAATTCTATTTGAATTTAATAAATGATAGGGTGTGGGATCTTGCACACTGATATAATGAGTGTGAGGCTGACTCAAAATATATCCCAACAACCAAAAATCTTTGCCAGTGTGACTGATATCCAACACCACGTAATCCACTGTGTTGATCACTGTGATCAACCATTCATCATGGATCTTGGCAGTTTCATATAGATAAAGATTGATATCTTTGTTCAAATTCAACACTGACTTGTTGAAATCTAATTTAACAGCGTCACTGGGATTGATCAACAGCACACTCACATTGGCATTGTGCAGTCTATCGGGTGCTGTGATTAAATTGATCTTGCTCATCAATAGTAGTTATGGATTTATTTTTTGATGCGATTCCAGATTGATTGATCTGTTTGTTCTTGATTCTGCACATAATTATCTACTACCGTTTTACGCACCTGCTGCTGATCTTCTTTGATGATGTAGCTATTGACTTTTTTTTCTGTGTCTTGTTCCAGTGCTTTTTCTGCTTGTTCCAACATTTGATTCCACTGTTCTACAGGCATGGGTGGTGTCACTGTTTCTTGTGTTTCCCAAGGCAGTTTATCAATAAACCCTGCCACATAATTGAATCTTAATCTTTTGATGGTGTGGCGAGGATTGGTTTGCCGACCTTTCCATTCTTTGGCTTGAATTTTTTGCTCATTGAAATATTGCAGTCTAGTTTTTAATGTGTCTGTGTTGATTTCCAATGTGTCACCATCTTCATTGTCGATGATTTCTATTGGAGGCACTTCTATTGGCAGTGGCTCCACAGGAGTTTCTACTTGCACTGATTTCACAGGCATCAAAGCACTGAGTCTCAATCCTGTGGCAGCTGAATCTGTGTTGGGTTTGACTGGCACTAATGTGCTCAGTTTATTCACACTAGGGTCTTTTTTTTTGAAAGGAAATTCTTTAAACTTTTCGCTGATTTTTTTCAAGATTGGAGTGACCTCTATGATTGGTCTGGTGGATCCACCACCATTGTTGTTGCCTGAATAATGTTGTCTGATACTCTGTTGTCCAGCAATCAGCAACAACACCGCCAATGGGTCAAACACAATAATAATCAACACAATAATCCAACGCACTGCCATGTCTGTGTTCACTTTGTCCACCAAGCCTAGATCCACAAACAATTCACCTATGTATTTGATGGGACCAATTTCAGCATCCAATGAAATTTGCGTGGTTTGCAGTGGAGCCCGTTGATTGATCAACTGTTGTATGCGTTGCTGACTGCGTGCAATCTGTGCTTCAGCGGCAGAGTTATTGCCTTGGTTGGCAGTGGTCAACTGTTTGATCTCTCTGTCAATGCCGTCACGTTCAGATTGTTGTTGTTTTTTCAGTTCAATACCTTTGGCTACCTTGTCGTTGAAGAAAGTGCTGGTAGCGCCCTGTGATGTGTAGGCTTCCACTTCCTTGTCCAATTGTTTGATTCTTTCTCTCAATTGAGCCACACGTTCTCCTGCTCCACCACCCACTCCTGAATTACGTTTTATAACTTCCTGTTGGCGTTCTATCACATCCTGCTCAGACTTGATCTGACTGTTGATGATCTGTATTTGTTGAGTGTTGTTGCTGGAAGTAGCTCCTTGCTGTAGATGTGATTTGGACAGGAATCCAAACACGCCCATGCTGGTGATCACCATCAGTATGAATATGGCAATGCTCATGTACCATCGCATGTATCTAGCTGCCAAATCCCAATTGCGATACAACCAACTGGCCGTGACCAATTTGGCAATTTCCAACGTGACTCCCATGAATATAATGGGCACTGCAGCACCTGAAAATATGGCCACAAGTCCTATAACCGAAAAATAAATCGCGGCTGAACTCAATGCAAATGCTGTGAATAGTGTGACTATGCCTAAAAACATTTTATATCCTTGTTAGGATATATTTATCAGATTTATTTGATGAAACGCCAGCCTGAATACGCCACATCCACACAAGCAGTCTCGCTGAAACTGCGTTCTCTACCTTTGTGAATCAATTGACTGAAAATTACTCTACAATAGCCTGCACCCTGCGGATAACTGCTGACTATTTTTACGTGTCCTTGAGCTTGTGATTTATTGTTGTACCAGCTGGTTATCACGTCATGGTCTAAATTGTTTAATGCATAATATATGGCAGTTTTTTGACGTTCTTTGTCTTCGTCATCCAACATATAATAATTATATTTGAAGAAATTCATAAGATAGTTGGCACTGCTCATGTTTGAGCTGTACACTGTCTCCACACTCTTGTATGTGCTTTGACTGTCCACTGCCACTGTGTGCGAGGCACACTGATTTAAAAATAGTAGACTAATTACCGCGATTAACGATTTCCCAGCTACCATCAAATTTTTGACACACATAACCCCTCTTGTTGATCCATGATCCGTTCAGCATGATTTCATACCAGAATTCCCTACAACTTTTGGCAATACCACTGTACTGCAAAAAATCTTTGCGTCCATCATCACACACCAGTTTTTCCACTGTGTCTTCTTTGATGATGTTGCCTTTGGCATCTTTCACAATCACTGTTTCTGTTTTGAGATTACAGTATTGATTGCTCCAAGGTCCACCAGCTGTGGCCGTAGAAGCCCATATCAACCCTAAGAATAAGGCTGTGGCTGCCAGTAGGTATTCAAAACGGATCATATTATCTCGTTTTGTTTAATAACTTGTCGCTGGACTTTTCCAAATCACTGGATCCTCTAAGACCCGAAAATAATTTGTTCTGTTTGTCCTGCTCGTATTTTTTTAAGATAGCATCCACATCTGCTTTGGTGATCTTAACCAGCACAAAACTCCTGTAATTGTTGATTTCAGGATTGAATACTGTTAATTTTTTCTCCACAGCATAAGTTCTTAAAGATGTATCAGCAATGATGTTCACTATGAGATCTTGAGCTTCCACTCTGCCCACAGTTCTTTCTGCATTGCCTGTTTCATCCAATTTGTAAGTGGTTTTGTTGTTGACTTCTCCCACCACTCTGTCCACTATCTTGGTTTTGGCTTTGATCAGTGCCTTCTTGTGTGACATTTCCATGTCAGGTGACACATCTGATCCCACGGCATAGAACATACCTTCTTTGTTCCATAACCATCCTTGAGTGCCAGTGTCTGCGTGTTCTAAGTACCAAGCAGGTACTTCTTTAGCATCAGTAGTTTCGATGGGCAGTTTTACCATCCTGTTTGCACAGGCACCCAGTAAACCAGCCAACAATATTACTATTGCTATTCTTGAGCCTATCATTTTGCCTCCTTGTTGTGTTGTAGCATTTTTGCTCATGTGTTGATTATATGTGAATGCTGTGTGAAAGTCAATCACTATCACCAAAAAATTAACCGCACACTTATTGACTTTTGTGCAAAATGTAACCAAAATTTTTTTTTGGATTGACAATAGCTATACTTTATTAACCATATCCAAACTTTAAATAAAATTGTAAATGGCTAGAAAAAAAAGAATACCCAAACATGAGGCAGTGTGGAAATCAGTGCGACGCCGAGCACCTCGAGTGCCTGACATCACTTGTCCTGCCATAGATGAAGTGCTGCAGAGACTGGACGCACTCAGCAACACCACCAAACGACTCACTCCCAAAGAAAACCTCACACTGAGCAAAAAACTGGAAAAACTGCGCAGAGCCAACGAACAGTTGCGTGACAGTGGTCAGTATTGGCATGATGCCTGCAAAACTGTGATTGAAAAACACATTAGAAAAAAAACCAATAAATGGTAGTTTAATTTCTGTTATTTTGGATAAATATATTGGTACATAACCATATATTACTATGAACAACATATTCATAAACAAAACAGAAAGTTCAGGACAAGCCTTTGAAATGAGCACAGCCAGTGCGGTTACCAAAGAAGACTGGATGAGTAAAAAATGGCGTCCCATGATGGGATGGGTCTACATGAGCACTTGCACTTTTGATTTTGTGATTGCTCCTATTTTGTGGTCCATACTGCAGGCCTATTCAGGTGGCGCAGTGACCAGTCAATGGATGCCGTTGACTCTACAAGGTGCTGGACTTTACCATGTGGCCATGGGTGCTGTGTTGGGCTTGACTGCATTTGGAAGAACTCAAGAGAAGATCGCAGGAGCCAGCAATGTGCCTGCCATTCAAAGCAAACCATTGCCCACGACCATAATGAGCACACCTTCTCGACCAGCCAAGCTGGACGAACCAGCGCTGTAAGCAACTCAGTCCTGCATTAATCATTAAACAACCACAAAACTGTGCACAATTGAAGGTTAAGTATTTTTATGAAATTTTTCTTAGTGGTAGTCATTTGCATGTGGGGGCAATGTGAAAATTACCTTGTGACTGAACCTGAATTTACATCTAGAGAAAAATGCAGAAAATATTCTGAAACTGTGGTAGAAAAAATAATCAACGAACTGCCTGACAGTTCTGGCACCACTTATTGCTTTGATGAACAACAAGTGATAGAATTAACAAAAGATTTATTAGAACAAGAACAAAAACTGTTAAATCCAAATATTTAAATTAATTTCTTCTCATTTTGGAAATGTCTATGGCGTCCTGTGCATCAAACACCGGCACTAGGTTGCTCTTGTGCAACATACCAATGCCAATCAGTTTTCTTTCACCAGAATAATGCTGTGCTTCTGCACGACCACTGACCTTGGTGATTCTGTCTGATGTGCGAGGCATCTTTCTTTTGGGAGTATAATCGGGTATATCATAACCAAAGTTCTTGTCTTTTTTGATTTTGTCCAAACCTTGACTTTGCAACCACTTGCGATGTTCTTCTCTCGCTTTGGCTAGTTTTTTTGTCCTAGCTAATTTTTTTTTAATTCTTTTTCCTAGACCCATAACAATAAAACTCATTCTCTTATTATAGCATCACATAACTGCACAGTCAATCACAGATATATGGCTAAATACTTATACAAAACAATGGAGACAATTATGATCACAATAATTATCACATTAGCAGTTGGTGTTGCCTTGGGTTACTTTGGCAAAGATCAAATCAACTCTATCATAGCCAAGTTTAAAAAATAATAACTACATTTGGTTTAAGACAACGAGAGCAAATCAGTGTGCTGGCTTTATCGCTGGCACACTTTAATTTTTAAATTCTTTCAAATTATCTTCAATAATCTGTTTGATACCTTCTCTGTAATTAGGATTGGTGGCCCATTTGTCCAGTTTGTCCACTATCTTATTCACATCCATGGTCTTCTTGCTGTTTTGACGATTTCTTTCATATCTAAATTCTCTATGTACATCTTTGGTGTTGAGAATGTTCACCATGTCCTGCACCGATGCACATTTGGTTCTGTATTTTTTCAATCCCCATTTGGCATTCAATTGAAAGTAGGCTTTCATCTGAGGTTCAGCTGGATCCCAAGTTCTGATACCAAACAAATTGTTGCCTTCCAAAGCAAATCTACTGCTGCCGTTGTCTGATTCCATCATGGCCATGGCAATTATGATGGATTTGGGTATGTGTTGATCTTTGGGCAAACCAAACTCCACATAGTCAATGCATTTGCTCACAGCATTTATGAATGTGGTTTGATTGTGATAACTCATGATGGGTTCAGCTAACCCTAAACTTTTGGCTGTTTTGCGTAATTCTTCAATGGGACCTGTGGTGATTTGTTTCTGAGCATTGTTGTTGGGATACCATGTGCCCAAATAAAAGCTCACCAGCATCAGAGCTGCGATGCCTAATTCTTTTTTGTACCATTTACACCAACGCCAAAATATGTGTAACCAAATTTTAGCTCTTGTTTGAAAAGTCATAAAATTACATTAATAATAAACTATTAACCATGTGTTGTCAAGACTCTAAAAATTGTTGTTATTTGTGGGTTTAATGGTGGGAGTTGCCTCCCACCACTGATCACGTTCTGTTGCCAAGTGTGATCACGCTCCGAAGTAGCAGTTTCTTAGGCTGCCAATAACTCTCTTCCAACAAAAAAGTTGGAAGGAATTTTTACTTCTGATACGAAACGCTTGTTAGCATTTGTAATGTTGAGCCTTTACAGAGCCCTCACTGGTAAACTCCATGATCTTTTCATCAGCAGTCGAAACATTTCACCCCCGTGAAGCATAATATCATTATGTTTTACGTGAGCGAATTTGGTGGAGGTGTCGGCATCGAGCCGAGTCCTACATGATTATTACAATCACTTCATCGCCTACAATTGTATTTAAACACATTGTACTTTGATTGTCAATAGATGATTGTGCTGTGCCTTGGGTAGATTTTTGGATCTATGTGGGGATTATATCAATCTTAGATTGCCGGCAGCGGTTCTTCCACGAGATTCAACCAATTCATAACTGATGGTTTGACCTTCTGTGATTGACTCCAACTGGGCACTTCTCAATGCAGATGCGTGTACGAACACATCTTTGCTGCCATCGTCTGGAGTGATAAAACCGTAACCTTTAGCGGCGTTGTACCACTTAACTTTACCTTGATTCATTACTGTCTTTGTTGTTGTTATTGTGTTGTTATTTATGTGGAAATATAATTATTGGGGCCTAAACTGCGGGACAGGGCTCTTTTGGAGCCCCACCCCAGCGAAATTACATCGCGTTCTTTTTTTCTTGGATTTCTTTTCTTCTAGTTTTAGAAGCTTTGGAAAGAATTCCTAGAGCTTTTCTTGCTCTGGCTGCTGCTGCCTTAACGCCTTTGGTTTCAAAAGCCTCAGACTCTACTTTGTACGATTCAAATGCTTGAATTATTTCATCGTGTGTAGCCATTGTTTTTTTCTCCTTTTGGTTATGATATCATAATGAGTTTGTTAAACTCTCTATTAGTATATCGGTTCATTTGATTCAAATCAATCAGATAGTTTGCCAAATGTTAATTTTGGTATGAGGAAATATATTGATATATGTCCTTCCAAGTGTCGCATCTGGTTACGTCTTTGTGTTTGAAATCTTTATTGTGTGGCTGTGTGAACAGTATGGATATCATGCCTGCTTTCAATCCAGCCAGTGCATTTGCTGGTTTATCTTCGATCCAAAAACTGCCTGCAGGCTGTTGTGACAGCACTTCGTCTTTGGCACTGCCAGTTTCTAAAAAAATTGTTGCATCAAATATATCTCCAAATTTTTCTCGCAGATTATCTTGGCGAGCTTTCTGAGCTATCACTTCTAAAGTTTGACTGGTAATTAATTTTATTTTGTAGTCTGCGTTATACAATAGATTCAAATAATGACTGGCTCCGTCAATAGGATCCAAATATCTCATAGCAGCACTCTCATTGAATACTTGTATTAACAATGCAGAAACATCTTTTTCTAAACCATAGTGTTCTTCCACTTTGTAGCTGCCCTCTTTTTGTTTTTGATATCCTTGATTTTTCATCCAGAAGTCAAACGCCTGTTCCCAATGCAACAGCACTCCATCCACATCACACAATATCATTCTTTTGCTCATATGGTCAATCCTGTGGTGCTTTGAATATAACTGCTGCCCACTTCTTTGTTGCTGGGCGATATGGTCAAAATGTGCTGTGTATTGATCCAATGTTCGTGTGAACCTGCTGTGAGTGCCCAAGGCAACATGCCCACTCCACTCTGTGTTTGAATCATACACATGGGTTTACGCACACATATCTCTGTGTCTTTGAATTCTGTGATTCTAGTGACCAGTTCTTCTTTGCTGATCAATTTAATTGTGAACACATCAGTGGTGTTCAATTCTTTCATAAAACTATTCATTTGTGCCTTGTTTAAAATGTGCTTTGAGTTGTTCATAGCCACCAATCAACACTCCGTTGAGTATGATCTGTGGCACTGTTCTAGCATTGGGTATGTTTTCCAATAGTTGTTCTCTACTCCAACCCATGCCTATCATTCTTTCTTCAAACACTATTTCTTTGGATTTTAACAAAGATTTGGCCATGTCACAATAGGGACACTGCAGTTTGCTCCACACAATAGTTTTGTTTGATTCAGGCATCTGTGTATTATACACTATTTAATACAGTGTTGTCAATGGGGTCTTTGAATTAGAAACTTACAATTTGAATTTGGAGAACGTTTCTTTTTTGATATCTTGTTTGATGCCACCCACTATGTAAGAAGTAATTTCTGTTTCTTGTGGAGCAATCTGTTCACCTCTACTGCTCAACCAATGTGAGGTCCAAGGCAGAGGATTTTGAGTGGCTGGAGTATCAAATTCAGCATCATATCCCAGTGCTTTCAATCTTTTGTTGGCAATGTGTTCCACATATTGTCCCAGCAATCTTTCATTCAACCCAATGATGCTGCCGTCTCTGAACAAGTGTCTTGCCCAAGCCTTTTCTTCTTCCACGCATTTTTTAAACATTTCAATCACAGTTTTGTCTTCCTGTTTGATTATCTTTACTATGTCTTTGTCATCACCTTTTTGCCATGCTTTGATCACATGAGTGGTCAGATTCAAATGTGTGGCTTCATCACGTGCTATCAGTGAAAGTATCTTGGCAGATCCTTCCATCAGTTTCAATTCTCCAAATGCGAATGTACATGCAAATGACACATAGAATCTCAGACCTTCCAATAGATTCACATTCACCATGGCCAGATATAATTGTCTTTTTAATTCTTCTTCTGTGCCTTTTTTGTTCACTGTGTATTGCAATGCCAGTTCACCAAATTTATCATAGTTTTCAGTCACAGATACTGCTCTTCTGGTAATTTCTTTGTCGTTCAATATGGTGTCAAACACTTCACTTGGATCTGCATACACATTCTTCATGATGTGTGTGTAGGCTCTGCTGTGAATGGTTTCAAAGAAATCCCAAGTCACAATACAACCTTCCAACTCAGGATTACTGCAATAAGGTAAAAAATTTAAACTGGGTCCTCGGCCTTGCACTGAATCTAACAGTGTTTGATATTTTAAATTAGAAGTGAATATGTGTTTTTGTTCTGGACGGAAGTTGGCATAATCTGAACGATCTTTCTGCAGTGACACTTCTTCAGGTCGCCAAAAGTAACCCAACATGGTCTGATTCAACTTGTCAAACTGTGGGTATTTGAACACATCATATCTTTGCACAGATAAATCTTCGCCAAAGAACATGGGCTCTTTGCTCCAATCCACTTCGTTTCTATTGAATATTGTTTTGCTCATGGGCAGTATTTAGTTTATATAGCACAGGCATCACAGTCAGTAGTGTCTGTGGATGCAGTTTGTATTTTAACATCTTGTTCTGGCAATGTCAAGTCTTCTGAGCCATCTTTGGTATCAATAGGATCAATGCCGGAAGGTTGTAGATCTTCTTCATCACCTTTGAAATCAAAAGTATTTTGATAATAAGATGTTTTCCAACCATATTTGTATGCATTCAACATGTCTGTGGCCATCACGCTCAAGGGCACTTCATTGTTGTCATAGTTGAGCGGATTGTAGCTCCAGTTGCCGGATATGGCCTGATCAAAATATTTTTGCATCATGGCCACCACTTTAATATATCCATCGTTGCTGGGCATGTCCCACAGCAGTGTGTATGAATTTTTTAATTTGGGAAAACCTGGTATCACTTGTTTGAGTGGACCCTTTTTACTTTTCTTAATGCTCAGCAGTGCTCTAGGAGGTTCAATGCCGTTGGTGGCATTACTGACCACTGAAGAACTTTCACTGGGCATCTGTGCTGACAATGTGCTGTGTCTCAGTCCATGCTGTTTGATGTCTTTTCTCAATGTTTCCCAAGCCATTCTAGTTTTGTGTGGCACAATTTCATCCACTTCTTTTTTGTAAGTGTCTATGGGCAACAATCCATCTGAATATTTGGTCCTGTTATAGGCTGAACAAGGGCCACGTTCCTGTGCCAATTGACAGCTGGCTTTCAATAGATAGAATTGAAATGCTTCTGTGAGCTTGTCCACAGCTTCCCACGCGGCTTTGTGATGATATTTTACTTCCATGCGAGCAAGATAGTGTGCCAATCCTATGTAACCTATGCCCAAAGAACGTCTTGCTTTGGTGCTAACTTCTGCGGCTTTAACCGGATACTGTTGATAGTCTATGATTTCTTCCAATGCTCTCACTGCCAAATCGCACAAAGGTTCCAGTTCATCCAAATCATTAATTATGCCCACATTGATAGCACTCAATATGCACAATGCTATTTCACCTTTTTCATCATCAATGTGTTGTATGGGAGTGGTGGGCAGTGTGATCTCTTGGCACAAATTGCTCATGCTGACTTTGTCTTTGAATGATGAATGACTGTTCACATGATCCATGTTCATTATGTAGATTCTGCCTGTTTCTGCTCGTTCTTTCAATAGATCAAAAAACAATTCTTGTGCTCCAGTGGTTTTTTTAGGAATTTTTTTGTCTGCTTCATATTTTAGATAGAGTTCGTCAAATGCGTCCGTGCCAAATGCGTCATAGAGTCCAGGAACTTCATGTGGGGAAAACAGAGTTATTTCTTCATCGTTGATGAATCTCTCATAGAACAGTTTGGATATCTGTATGGAGTAATCCATTCTTCTCACTCGGTTGTCTTCGGTACCTTTGTTGTTTTTTAAAACTAAAATGTCTTCAATCTCTGAATGCCATATGGGAAAATGCACAGTGGCATTGCCGCCTCTCACACCATTCTGTGTGCAACATCTCACAGTGCTTTCAAATTTCTTTAGGAATGGAATCACTCCTGTATGCTGTACTTCACCACCTCTGATCTTGCTGTTGATGCCTCTGATACGACCAGCATTGATGCCTATGCCTGCTCTACGTGCCACATAGTAACCAATGGCCATGTCGCTGCTGAATATGGAAGTTAATGTGTCATCTGAATCCACCAACACACAGCTGGCAAACTGACGTATGGGAGTTCTTACTCCTGCCATCACTGGAGTGGGAATATTAATTTTGTGTGTGGAGATAGCATCATAGTATTTTTTCACGTAACTCATTCTTTTCTTTTCAGGATAATTCATAAACAGTGTGGCAGCAATCATCATGTACATGTCTTGCGGAGTTTCATACAGTGCTCCTGATGAACGATCTTGTACCAAGTATTTGTCCACAATTTGTCTCAGTCCTGCATAGGTAAATTCTAAATCTCTATCTCTGCGTATCCAAGTGTTGAGTTTTTTAATTTCAGTCTTGTTGTATTTGTCCAATATGGTTTTGTCATACACTCCTAATCGTACGTTTCTGATGATTAATTTTAACAAATGTAAATATTCATAATCGCCGTGAGCCTGTTTGCGTAAATCATACAGCAACAATCTTGCTGCGGCAAACTGATAGTTGGGATTTTCCAATGTGATTAGATCATTGGCAGATTTTATTAAAACATTTTGAATGTCTCTGCTGCTGATGCCATCATAGAACTGTATGTTGGCTTTCATTTCTATCTGTGATGCTGATACTCCAGACAATCCTTCACAGGCTTCTTCCACCACAAAGTGCATTTTGTTGATGTCCAGCGGTTCTAATCCGCCTGAGCGCTTCTTAACTTTGATGTTGGATGAATTCATTTGGATTTATTCGAATTAGTTGTTGTGTATAAAAGTATATTTATCAATTTTATAAATTAAAGTAAGTATATTGCGAAATGAATAGTTTGTCAAACTCTTTCTTTGTGTAAATGGCATTATTTTCCAACACCAAGTAATGCTGATCCACTGCCAATGTGTGACTTATATTGGTTTTTTCTTTGTCATTTGAATTTTTTTCCACATATTGGATCAAATCAATTTGATCACGCACAAATCTATCAGTCAATTTCAGTGTGTGCCACATACCCAACAGTCTATCCACTGTGTTGTAATCATTTTTTTCAATCAAATTCCACGCTTGTGGCCAAGTGGATCTATCAAAAAAATTTGTTTTGGTGTGGGTGAGTGGACACAGTTGATACAACTGCAGAGTCGAGTGCAGCGCTTCTGGATGAGATTCTAATGTGTCTCTAAATTCACGCCAAGCAGTGAGACGCTGTGTGTAATCTCCGTGGAAGATCAAAGGTTTATGATTGTGTCTTGACTTGGTAAAGTATGGTGGCTTGATCATTCAATGTGCTGTTTTTAATCTGAACAATTAAAGTGTCCACGCTGCCATTAGCATCTAAATCATTCAATGTCAAATTAAAATCTAAATTAGTGGTGTAGGCAGGATCACCCACGTAATCAGAGTTGTCTGTGAGACTGGTGGTGTTGTTGCCTCTGTTCACAGTAATTTCTAATGTGCCGCTGCGCACTGCATTCACATATGAACTTTTGTACTCATAAAAAACAATATAATTTTTTGTGCTGTCTGCTGGCAATCTAAATAATGTAGTGAATGCTGCAGTGTAAGCCACATTCACCTGCAATGAGCTAGTAGTAGTGTGCTCCACTCGTCCTTCTATTTCTGGCACATACGGTGCGCCCACAAATCCAGCTTCTGTTGATAATTTTTTTGATCTATCAAAGAAATCATTGTGTGAGGCATTTTCTATGGTTTCTAATTTGATCACGCTGTACACAGCATTGGATTCTGTGCCACCATCATTGCCCACACTTTCAAAAGAATTGTGAGTGCTTTTGTTGCCACGACCTTTGCGTATCCATATGCCTTGACGATTGATGTCTTTGAATTGTGATTTGCTCACTGTGTTGTTGATAGGTCCTGTGAGTTGTGCTGGAGCTCCTATAGTGGTAAGTTCTCCAAAAGCGACTCCATATTGACAATTTTCAAACACACAATTTTCAAAATGATTTTCCGCTATGTCCACATCAGAATGCACTGCCTGTTGAAACTGATTGATCTTGATACTTCTAAAATTATTGTTGGCACTGGTCACTACACTGCTCAAGGCGTCTAATTTAATTGCATAGTTGCTGGTGTAACTGGCACTGAAACTCCAATCACCATCCATTTTAATATCTTCGAAATCACTGTTGACACAATTGTCCACCAATAGGGCTGTGTTGTTGCCTGTGATGTTGAGTGTCATTCCTTCTACCCTAATGTGACGAGCTTGATTCGATGTGGTAGTTGCTGCTCTGTTGCCTGCCACTCCTGGAGTTCTCAATCCGTTCACAGTTTCAAACACTGCAAAGTTGCCTGTTTGATTAATGATGGTTTTGTCACTGCCTGCGCCAATCAATGTGGTGAATGGTGGCAGTTTTAAACTGTTGCTGATTACATATGTGCCTGCTGGTATGTGCAGTTGTCTTCTGCTGTTGGGATTGCCCACTGTGGCTGCATTCACAAACAATTGATCTATGGCTCTTTGTAATTTGACTGTTTCATTTGTGAGTCCATCTCCTATGACTCCAAATGCTCTCACACTCACTGCATCGTCCAGTCTATCTTTCAGTGTTCTTTGCACTGGAGCGCCTGCTGATGCTCCAGTCTGCACCAAGTTTTCATTGCCATATATGTAGGTGCTGCTGAGTTCAAATAGATTGTCGTGTTCGGTTAAAATTTTTGTGTTGCCCACTGTGGGAGCGCCTTCGGACACAGAACCATTGCCAATGTACAAAGCCTGCGTATCCACTGCCCAACCAAATTCACCACCTGCCAGTTGAGGTATACTAGAGCCTGCGCCTGCTTGCCCTCTGCGCACTTGAATCCTGCTGATTGATACTATTGCCACTTATATCTCCTAAAACTTGCTAATTGTTGCAAGTGTATTTATCGACTGAGTTGTGTATTAAACTGTGTGACTAGCTTGTTTTTTGAAGTATTGTTCCACGCGATCCCACCATTGATCTGCATATTTGGAATATTCCACAGCAGTGATATCAAACTGCTGATAAGTCATGTCTCTACTGCACATAAACACATGAGCTTCTTTGATGTTTGTGTTGTACACTTTATTGTGAGCTTCAGCATAGGCAGTGAGTTGTAAAAAATAGTCTGTGATCCATTCTTTCTTTTTAGGTTTATTGGTTTGTTTGAAATCTATGATGCAAGGAGCGCCTTTGTATGTGCCCACGCAATCTGTAGTGCCTGCATAGATCTGCGGATAGTAAAGACTCACTTCCGACCCCCAAACTTCTTCCACATGCACCAAAGCATTTTTGCCCACAGTCTTGGCCATGTCATGTGCCTGCTGTGCAAATGGATTGGAACCTGCTGTGCCCCACACACCTTGCTCGATGTATTGCTCTAAATATTTGTGCATGCGAGTGCCAATGCCGCTGGCTTCACGGGTAATAATGTTGGCTTGTTCTTCGCCCACTTTGCGACGCCATTCCATCAGATGTGTTTTGTCTTTGGTGCTGTCCAGTATGGTTGTTACTGATGGCAGTGATTCACCATTGGGACAACTGTACAATCTTTTTCCGTCCACTAAAACTCTTTTGAGACTTTCATACTGGTATTTGTGTTTTAATAGTGTCATGTGAGATTATTCTTTGCTGTCTTTGTGCGGATCAACAAATTTGCTGAGATGATTTAGTTCATCCAGCATCTCATTGGCTGAGGGATAATCTATGGGATGACTGAAATAAGGATCCACTGTGCTGTGTTCATCATCTTCAGCCACAATATGTTTGACTTCAGGCACATAATGAAACATGATTTTTTCCACACCATTCTTCAGTGTCATTTTGCTGCCGGCACACCCTGAACAGGCTCCACCCATTTGCAATTTTAAAACTCCTGTGTGTTCATCAAAATCTATCACTTGCACCGCGCCACCATGTGTGCCCACTCCTGGCTTCACATACTGCTCAATCACATCTTGGATCATGGTCATTATTTCCAATTTAGTTCTTTGGGTCATTGTGTCAGTATATGATTTGTGCGGCTTTTTGTCAATCTTTTTATTTGGATCGTTTTTTCAGTGCCTGCTGTGCCATGCGATCCACAGAGCCTTTTTTTGGTGCTGTGGGAGCAGTGCCTGGTTTGGTCACATCAGTTTTCATGGTGATGCCGACTTTGTCAAAATTTTTGATGATGCTTTTGAATTCTGCATCGGTGTCGTAGGCTTGTTTCACTGCATCAAAACTGTACTGATCTCCCTGCACGTTCTGCATTATTTTGTTCAAGGCCACATAATTGATGTAGGCAGGCTGCTGTTGACTGTTGGCAGTGGCAATTAAATTTTTTAATACTTGTGTGATGCGGCTGTGATCAGCCTCGATGACTAAACCTTTTTTTTTCCGATGAAAGGTCTGGACAGCATTTCTGCTAGTTTTGGACTTCTTCTAATGATGGATTCTCTTTTCTTTCTGTCTGCAGGTTCTTCACCACCTGTGGCTGGTTCGCTGGCAGTGAAGTCATCTGCTGTGTCTGGTGCTAGTTCTGGTTCTACTTCTGTTTCAAGATCTTCTATGTCATCTTTGGGATCTTCCGCGCCCAAGGTTGCCGGCGCTTCTTCGCCTGTCAGGACAGCTACGCCGCCTGTGAATGTTTTTCTTATAGTTTCCAATTGGCTGTATAATTGTTCAATTGCTGGTTTCATGGCTGCAATGAATTCTTCTGCTTTTTCAGAACCCATTTCGTTTCTGATCTCATCGCCTAGGTCAAGATTGACTTCAGTCTGCATTTTTGCTGTGTCTTCCAACCAACCAGTGATTTTGTCCACCATGCTGTTGGCGGCCATCACTATTTTAGCAGTGTCTTCTGCTGCTTCTTTCACAGTTTTTTTCTGTTTGGCTTGAATGGCTTTTTGTAATCCTGCTGGTAATTTTTTTTGTTTGGCAGTTAATCCTGCTGAATCTTTTTTGTCATCGCTTTTGTCGTCCTTGTCTGCTGCAGCACTTTTCATGGGTTCTTTTTTGTCACCGTCTTTGTCAAGATCTAAAAAATCGGGTTTGGCTTCTGCCACTGATTCAGCTTCTGTGTTGCCTTTGCTCACTGAGTACACTCCTGCGGCTTGCATGAATTTGTCTCTATCAAATCTTGGATTGCTCTTGGTCATTACATCCGCTATCACTTGTGCGGTCTCACCACGCTTGGTCACATCTTCTATATCTTTAATAGTGTCAGCAAACAATTGAAAATGTTGTCGGGTCATGGTTTCTTCCACTGAGTCTACATCTTGGGTTGGCACTGCTGTGGCCACTGGTTCAACTGGTGATGCTGTCACAGCTACTGGCGCAGTGGCCACTGGCTGAGTGTTTAATTCTAAAATTCTTTGTTCGATCACTTTTAAAAATAATCTATTTTTTTGATATGCTTCACTAGAATGTATGGCATCAAAGTTGGCTTGATTTTCAATCACTTGCAATTGATTGGCCAGAGTGTCACGGGCAGCAGTCAACTGTTCTGTAGTGAATGCATCCAACTTGATTCTGGATCCAAACATCTGAGCCACTCTATCATTGAGGCTTTCTGCTGTGGGAGTGCTGGTTAACTGTGTAAATTTCATTATTTGTTTCCTATATGAATTTATTTAGTCAAATATATAATGATCCAGTTGACTTCTCAGCGAGATCACATCATCCCACGCCACTTCATAGCGTATTTCTGCTGCGTATTTGCGATCTTCATCTTCGCTCAAATATATGGTGTGTTTAAAATGCACACAATCATTGTATTTTTGCTGTATTTTATCGTCAATTTTGAGTATTTGAGAGGTGTAATCCATTTGGCCCTTGGCTAGATTTTTGGCAATGGCCACTGCGGCAGTTTTGCTGAATGTGCGGGCCACTTCTGCATCAGTGAGTATGTTGTGCACCTTGAATCCTTCATCATTGGCACGCACCACCATGTGTTTGATCACCACACAATCACCCTGTTGTATGGGCACACACATTTTGTTGGTTTCTTTGTCTATGAGTTGCAGTATTTCTTCAGCAACTGTCTTGCGATCTTTCATTGCTCACCACTAGGATTTGATTGTTTTTGACTATCTTGGTCACAATGCTTTTGCGAATCATGTTCTCTATGATGAACTGTTCTCGCTCTGTGAAACTTTCCATGGGCTGAGTGTTCTGCATGCGACTCAGCAGTGCAGACTCTTCGTTGCTGACGTATATTTCAAAATCTGAAATCAATTCGTTGATCTTCATCGCTGCGCCTGTCCTCTGGATCTCTGCATAAGATTGTTGATCACAGGATCCAACTGTTTTTTAGTCACGGTGAATTCACCAGGTTTTTTTGGATCTTTGCTTTTCATTTTGACATCCTGTGATCCCACTGACACAATTTCCATGTCTTGTTCTTTGCCAGGAGCTGTGGGTATGGGCAAACTTGCTCCAGGTTTGAATAAAGTTTTATTGGTATTAGTATTCATTTTGTTGGCTGTGTTCTTCACAGTGGCATTGCTTTTGATTGGACCTTTGGGCAGCACATTCAAAGGCATGGAGCTGCCAGTCTTCATTGCTGTGCCTAATTGTTTGGTCACTTTGTCTAGATATTGATCTGGTGCAATTTCTTTGATTTTCATTTTCTAATGGCCTTTCTTTTGCCAAATTTCACAGGTTTTCTATTGCGTGGTGCATTTAATTTTTTTATTCTACGACTCATTGTGGAGCGTTTGGTTCTACCAGCTTTGAGACGCAGCGCACTGCCTTTCTGTGCCAAAGTGCGTTTGAAGCTGAGTGACCGTTTGAGGTTTTTAGGTTTGGTGCAGGTGGATGGATTGCCCACTATTCTGCCTTTGCGAATGCCTGCGGTACAGCGATAGCGTCTTGCTGTGCGTCCACCTTTGCGACCCCATATGGGAGTGACTGCTTCTGTGATGATTTCCACTATTCTCATGTGTGACCAATGTTGTTGTGCTGTATTTAGTGGTGTTGTAGGATTAACTAGGGAATTTCATCAACAGTGTGACTATGGTGCTGAGCAAGCCTGTGACTATGGCTCCAGTGGCCACTATGATGGTTTTGGTCATGCCTGAATTGCCCTTGAGCATTTCTGCGTGCAAGGTGGCCACTTTTTCTTCTATGGCTGTGAGACGTGCCTCCAACGCTTTGTAGCGTTCTGCGCAGAGATCCACGTGTGCTTCTAAATTTTCTTTTTCTAATTCGCTCATGTGTATATTTATCTGCTAATCTGTGTTTTTAAGTGTGCTGTTTTTATAAAACACTATGTTTGTGTTCTGAGGATCTTGGGTGATGAACACATTGTTGTTGATGTTGATGCTCTCTTTGAGATTGGAGATCATGGGCACCATGTTGAAATCTTCCTGCAGTTGCTCCACCGTGACATAGTCCGGTTGCTCTGTGTCAAACTCCATGAACCAAATCTGGTGCTGGCCTTGGTATCGGTTGCCAAATGCAAATTGTTTCACATCGCGGTGCAGAGTCACTGGACGACTGTGTATGTTCACATTGCTCCTCAGCATGAGACACTGCTCAAACACATTGTAGTTGCTCTGTTGATCCACAGCACAACGATCATCACTCTTGTGGCGATGCTGATCAGTTTTGGTGATGTCTATGAGTGAATAAACCTGGTACATGTTGTGGGTATTTAACAGTCGTTAAAAAAGGGCGTCCAGTTTCCTGAACGCCCTTTCATTCTATCCAATTGCTTGGCTAGATTTAGTATTATGCATAGATTGCTAATACTGTGGTCACTGCACCTGTTACACCGTGAGCATTTGAAGGCTCTACTGCGTAGGTTGCTGTGCTTTGTACTGCAACTTGTATGTTGTCAGTTGTTCCACTTGTGAACACACCGCTTTCTGTCAAACATGATACGCCAGCGATGGTGAAGCCATCAAAAGCTATGTCTGTCAAAATGGTGTTTACTTCTGCATCGGTCATGTTGGTTTTAGCCACGTTTACTATTGTGGTTCTTCCAGCAAGACCGTTACCTACTTTGATCACAGGTTGGTTTACGTTTGTTACTGTTGCCATTGTTTTTCTCCTTTATCGTTAATGGCCAAATCCACGCTCAGTGGATTGGTTATGATTATTTATGGCATCTGGTGCCAAAATTTACTAGATAGTTAATTTTTGAAGGGTTTTAGTACTTGGTGGTGGCTTGATAGGCAGTTTGACCCTGCATGTACATGTCCACAAAAGTACGCACATAATTTTTAGTGTCAGGCTGACTCAAAAACTTTTTGATGCCTTGGCTGGTCTGAATGTCCTTGGTGAACTGTAATTTTGTGGCTGGTTTTACATTTTCCGCCGTGGCCAATGCTCTCAGTGCTTTGGCCTGCTGAGCAGTGATGGGGTGTTTTTCACCGTCATCTGTGGTCACGTGTGTGATGGGATTGGGATTGCCTCTGCTGTCCAACACTTTGCCCAACTGATTGAACATGGTATCCTGACGAAACTCTTTGTCCAGACCCGCTTCAGGATCATCTGCTGGATCCATGATGTTGATCTTTTTGGGCATGAAATCTGTTGCTTTTACCATACTATCTATTTAGTTGAAAGTTCTGTCTGCTGAAGCCTGCACGGTTGACCAGTTTGATGGGACCTTTGGCAGTTTGTACCACATAGCCTTCACCACCTGGTTGATCGTTCATGCTGGCAGTGACATCTGATTGTTGACTGTCTAACTGAGCAATCACAGCATCTTTGGCCATTTGTATGCCCACAAACACTTTCCACAATGCATTGAATCCTTTGACTTCTTGTTTGACATAATCCACTATTTTGCCCTGCTTGTTGCGACTCACAGCACTGGTCATGGTCAACCATTTCACAAAGTCTCTGCCTAAATCTTTTTCACCTTTGAACACTTTGTTGTTCACATAGGTGTAAAGAATTTGAGCAAAGTCTGACACTTTCATGGCACTGAGTTTGTTGCGATCCAACACACTGTCTATGTCCATGCTGTGTTGATTCAACAGAGCTTTCACATCATCCAATTGTGCCGTGTCCATGGTGACTGGTTCACTCACAGTCACAGGTGGCATCACCAATAATTTGCTGCCACGAAATCCCAAATCTTCTGGCATGCTTTGTGCAACACCTTGCTCATTGATCAAACCATGTATCACAATGCCCACTTCACTGCGAGCAATTTTTTTGCCCAAAGCACTGTCGCCTTTCACACTGTAGGTCACCACATTAGGTTTGAATTGATACACACCATTCTGCAACTGAGGCTGACTGAAATACAAGATGTCTGCTTTGTAATAGCCTTCCAAATCATCTGGAGTGGCTGCTTGCACCACAGGAAACACAGATTTCATTTTGTCAGCAAAAATTTTATAGTCAGCCACTTTGCTGGGATCTTTGGCACGACCTTGTATCATGGCGCCTAGATCATCTGCACTGTTGACTCTGCCATCATAGCCTTTGGCCACAAATCCAGCTTTGTCTGTGAATATGAATTCACCATTAGGATTTCTTCCAAAGATCACTCCCACTGCGCCGTCCCACTTGATGGTGACACTTTTTAAATTTTTATTGATGTTGCTGAGAGCGTCCACAGCATCACGAGCTCCTTGACTGCCACTGAACAGCACAAAATCCTCCAAGTGATTTATTCTGGCCTCTTCCAACAGGATTTCACAACGTCCACTGATGTGTTTGAATTCTACCAGTTTCATCTACTCACCACATCCATCATGTTTCTAAACCACACATTGCTGCCTTCCACTGTGTGCTCAGGCAATTGTTTACCAGCTCGGCCAAATGACTCCACTGCATCCGCCACTAATTTTTCATAGTCCGATCTGTTTTTGATAATCTTGTGTATGCTTTCCACACTGGCCAAATCTTTGGCTGTGTGATCCACGCCCAACAATAGCTGAGCAATTCTGTCAGGGTCCTTGCTCACAGGTTGATTGCTTTCACGATTCAGCAATCCGTAGTTGTGACTCCAACGATATCCCAATGCTTTGGAGATACTGGCCAACAATATGTGACGATCCATGCCTTTGTACACACTGCCTGTCATGCCCCCTTGCAGACTGAACTTTTGCCACTCAGGTTCACCAAACATGAAATCTGTCTGCACAAATCCTTTTTTCACATCGCCTTGTATGGGAGTTTTGAAGTGCACAGAGATGCCACTTTTGCGCACCCACTGTTTGGGATCTTGTTTTTGTGACTGTGCCCACTGTGATAATTTTGCTACCAATTCGTCTTTGCTGATTTTCTTGTCATCCACACCCAGATCCAAATCGCCACTGGTGGGAGCCTTGCCTGTGGTGCCCAACATGTTGTCCTGTAATGCCAGTCCTGTGATGCCTTCCAGCCATTTCACTGTGGACATCACATCTGCTTGATTGATTCTGCCCGTGAGCAATTCGCCTTCAGCTCCTTTGAAAATGTTGCCACCTTCTTTCAGCATCATTAGTCACTCTCACCTTCTTGGATCTTTTTGACTCCCATTTTGAATTTCTTACTGTCACCGTTTTTGATTGAGTTGATGAATCTTCTTTCCAACTCTTGAGCAGTTTCAGGATCATACTTTTCGTTGATCATTTGGAAAAAATTGATAGCGCTCTCAATGATGTTGCTGCCTTTGGCTTCCACTATGTGATCTAGGTCTTTGGACCTGTACAAGTGGTTCAATTCCTGCAGAATGGATCTAGTCTGTTTTTTCATATAGAGCTTTCAAGGTATTTACCGTTAAAACCTAGCAAAAACAGTATATGTTTAATTGTAGCACGATGTAGGGTGCCTGTCAAGCCACAATGCATTGCAGTTATATGATGTTTTAAATCAGTTTAGCCAATACACTCACACATGCCACCAAGGCTGCTTTGACTTCCATCTCTGTGGCTTCTGCATCCAGCTGATCTGTGCGTATGAGATCCTGCATTAATTCTTGATATTCTGACTCTGAGATTTCTGCTTTTTGTCTATATTCCACCAATTGCAGTGCAGTGCTGGCACGCTGTTCTGCCCAAGCATGTCCACAACCAGCCAATTCTTTGAGTTTTGCTATGTGTTCCATGTTTAAAATCTAGCCAGCACTGCCTGAGCAGCCATGCGGCTCTGAGTGTCCAGCAGTTGTTTTTTAGTTTCACAATAGGCCTTGGTGCCTTGAGCAGTTTTGCTGCGTTGCACAAAATCATCCACAGTTTCCTGCATGGGTTTGATCAATTGCAACACATCTTTCTGCAGATAACCTTTGCTTTCACTGTACAATTGAAACCATTCCAATTGATACTGAACCTTGATCACCTGTGGCAGATGAGGTTCTGCACAGTTGATGTGCCGCACAGTTTGACGCACATCTATGATTGCTCGGGATTGATTGTCGTCCCAAAAGCTGGGCAACAAGCCTGCACAGCCACTCATACCCACCAGCAATATCGCAACAAAGATTCTTTTCATTATGTGCTATTATTTATATATAAAGTGATTTTGGTAGAATTTTATGCTGCATTGCAGCAAAAAAGTGCTTGACTTTGATAAATAACACTGCTATATTACTGATATGCTTTATCAAGTGGATATGGCAATAGACACACAAACACACAAACAAAGGAGAAAAACATGTCTAACACAACAAGAAACGGCTACGAAATCCGTGCCGACCTATTAGGACTTGCAAAAAACATTGCCGAGTTCAACTACACAATGAAACAACAAGAGTATGAGTACAGCCTAAGAAAAGAAGGCGATCAAGTGGTGGCCGAATTCAAAGCCCCTACCATTGCCGCTGAAGACATCATAGCCACAGCTCAAAAATTCAACGAGTTCGTGACCAATGGTCAATCTTATGCAGAAAACACTCAAGTGTTGATGGAAGGTATGAAAAAATTCAATGCCAAAGTGCAAGAATCTTTCAAACCTGAAGCCATATTAACCAATGTGAAAGAATTTCAAAACAATGTGGAGAAATTCACCAAAGCATTTGTTAATGGTGTTGAAAAGAAGTAGTTTGTAATTTTAAAACTAATCATAACAGTTATGGCAGACATCAGCAGTGTCTTTTGTCTGCTATAACATAAAAAAATATGTTACCTTATAATATTTGTGAAAATCGTTGGTTGAGCAACACCAAGAAAAAATTAAGATCTCACTGGTCGGAGTATGAACCAGTGTATGCAGTGCTGGCAGGAGTGATTGGCATTGCTGTATTTGTGTTGGCCGTGGTGACCTCAATATCCAGTTTTTTACCCTAATACAAATTAATGCAGAGTGTTGTCTGATCTGGGTGTGAGCACCCTTGTGTCACCCACTAGACTGTCTATTCTTGCTTTGAAATATTCTTGCACTATGCGATATTTGAGTATCTTGGTTTGATTGGCTTCACTGAGTCCTTCATCATCCAACTCATCTATGGCCATTTGTAGGTGGTCAATCTCTTCCTGAAACAGTTCTTCCAGTGTAAGGTGCTCGTATAACTGACTGTCATCCATCAAATTATTTATGGAGTCACTCATTGTTGCTGGGGATTGAGATTGTTTTTGATGTGCAGTTGTGTGACTTGATCATAGCCAAACTTGCCAAACGCAAACAGATTAAAAGCCACTGCATATCTTTCATTTTCACTGCGACTGGGGTACACTGAATGTTGCAGAGTGCTGGGAAACAATATCAATAGATTGTCCTTGGGTCTTATGGCCCATCCTTCTGCATTGAATGAGTTGTGTTGAGCAAATGGTATATCCACAGTGGGTGTGAATAGATTGTAGTGTCCTTTGTCCTTGGCAAACAGGATGTCACCACTGAGATCATCTGTTTGTAGATACAACACTCCGCTCAGTATGGAGTTGGCATGTCCATGCGCACCGCTTTCGTCACCTTTGATGTGTTTCACTGCCCAACTGTTGGTGATTTGAAAATCTGCTGTGGACGATACTTCCAACACTTTGTATATGTAATGTGCGCAGGCAGTCATGATATTGGATCGCAACACAGACAATTCAGGCAGATCCAACAAAAATTTATTGGGAGTGCCATATCCATTGTCCACTGGAAATCTTTTGTATTCTGTAGTTTTAATAAATTCTTTGGCATCTGTAGGCACGTCAATCACGGCCTCCAGTAATGGGGTGGCAAACAATGGTGTGATGCGAAATTGATTGGGGTTCATTTTTTGTTGCGGATTTTTTTGACTTTAATTGCTTGATTGAATGATTGAAACCATGGCCATTCTAACAGTGTGATTTCGAAATATTTTAGCAGACGTTTCATTTGAAATATTTAGTGAAGCCTGTGGTGAGTCCTTTGACCAATTGAACAATCATGTCAGCTGTGTGATTGGGTGTGGGTGCTATTCTTAATCTTTCGGTACCTTCTGGCACAGTGGGATAATTGATGGGCTGAATGTATGAATCATATTCATACAATAGATGATCACTGATGTATTTGCAAATTTTAGGATCACGCACCATCACTGGCACAATATGAGTGTGATTTTCCATGATTTCAATTTTGGCATCACGCAGTGCCTGTTTGGTTTGTAGCACCATGCGTTGATGATTTTCTCGCATGACCTGTCCTGTTTCATCTCTTAAAAATTTGATACTGGCAGTGGCACCTGCACACACCACTGGTGGCAGTGAAGTGGTAAAAATAAATCCTGAACTCACAGATCTCACAGCGTCAATCAATTCTGCTGCGGCAGCAATGTAACCACCATGACAGCCAAAGGCTTTGCCCAATGTGCCATTGATGATGTCCACTTTGGATTCTAATCCCTGCTGTTGCACCATGCCGCCACCCTGCTCACCGTACAAACCCACGGCATGCACTTCATCTATGTAAGTGATAGCGTGGTATTTGTCGGCGAGTGCGCAAATGTCAGAAATCAAACTTACGCTCCCATCCATGCTATACACGGACTCAAAGACAATGCAGGCAGTGCCTTTGACAGCCATCAGTTTGCTCTCTAGATCCTTCATATCATTATGTCGGAACACATGCTTCACAGCACCACTGTGTCTAATACCTTGAATTAGACTGGCGTGATTTTTTTCATCACTTACGTATTCAACATCCGGAATGATTTTTTTCAAAGCGATCAACGTCCATTCATTTGCCACATAGGCAGACGTGTACAATAGAGCAGCTGGTTTACCATGCAACACAGCCAACTCATTCTCCAATGCGATGTGATAGTGTGTGGTGCCTGAAATGTTTCTAGTACCACCCGATCCTGCGCCCACATGATCCAATGCCGTACGCATGGCATCCAACACAACCTTGTGCTGGCCCATGCCAAGATAATCATTGGAACACCAATTGATGACTTTCTTTATGTTGTACTTGGAATGCCATATGGAATTGGGGAAACTGCCCCGTTCTCTCAGTATGTCATTGAACACACGATAGTTGCCGGATTCTTTCAGTTGATCCGTGATATGTGTGAACTTATCAATTGGCAGCATACAGGTATTTATGGTGGGGATTAATTGAAAAATTTATCTATGGTTTGCTGACCCACTTGATCCACAGCCTGTTGCCATTGTTTGGCCCATTTGGGTTCCAATATTAAATCTTTGGAAGCATTGTCCAAAATCATCCAATATTTGCGTTTGATTTCCATCTCCAACTGATCCGGAGTCCATAGGCTGATGCCACAGATCATTCTCCAATTTTTGGGTCTATCACCCAAATAAAACTTGTCCATCATGATGTGATCTGACGTGATGCTGAATCCATTGCCCAAACGCATGGTGTTACTGCTCTTCCATTCTTCTGAGTGCAACAGCATCACATGATCATGATTCACAGGTCCTCCCATGAACAGTTTGTCCTTGCGGAAGTCTGTGGTTTTAAAACCTTTGATGCGAAACACTTCATGCACAGTGGTGATGTTGGGTTTGTTCAATATCACACCAGCCACATGCTGCAGACTTTCTTCATAGATTAAGATCACTGATTTGTCAAATGTGGCATCAGTGCCCATCACAGGAGTGCTGACCAATATTTTGTTAAGAAATCTTATCATCGGCTGTACAAAGGCAGTGGCCCACCATAGGGTTTGCCTTTGATTATCCTATTTTTAACTTTGACTCTTTTGCGACCTATCTTGAAACTTTTATCACCTTCTCTGGGTCTCAATCCTTGACTTTTGCAGGATGCCAACTGACTGGCTCCCAATTCTGAATTGCTTTTGCGACTGCGACACAGAGCCTTGGTGGCTTTGACTTCGTGTGTGAGTCCTGCGGTGATTTCTGCAATCTTCATAAAAATATTTAGCGATATTTGTCAGCTGCCACACTACTTACAGTGGGTTCATTGGGCAACAATCTAAATGTGAGCACTTTACGACTGCCACGTGTGGTGCCTATGCTGATGTCACCACTGCTGTGCTGTTCTATTTTGGTGATGGTGGCCACATGGCTGCCCAGTTGAATTTGCTGGCCCACTGACAAGTCTATGCTGATTTTTCTAAGATTCATTGCGCCCTCCGAATGGATGGTTGTTGATACAGTATTTACAAAAAAAAACAATAAATAATCAAAAGGATCACTCACATGGCAGCCAATGGAATATCAGAACTTGCAACCAAAGAGGATAGACAAACAGCCAAACTGGACATTGCTGAAGCAAAACGACAGGGAAAAACTGTGGCTATTGACGGAACTATTACAGGATCTGTAGACAATACCAAACCCTATTATAGATCGGGCAATGTGTATGATATCACAGCTCTACCAACTCAATACAACAGCAATAGCATCACAAATAATCCAAACACTGGTGGCCTACGGCTGGGGCGTCCTTGGATATCCTATGCGGCCGGTTTATTCAAAACCACCTATGCAGGATATTTTGCAGATAATGTGGCTTTTTTTGCCACAGCCACACCTACTGCATATGGTTCCAACCCTGCTACATCTGTGCAAACCACAATAATAGAAGAACCAGCATCGGATGATGGTGAAACTTTCAGTGTGCAATGGTTGGGCTATTTCAAACCTACCACCACAGAGACCTATACTTTTTATCTCAACAGCGATGATGCCAGTTACATGTGGATAGGCGCAAACGCTGTCACAGGATTCAGCACTGCCAATGCCTTGATCAACAACGGAGGCGAGCATGGTGCTGCAGAAGTCAGTGGCAGTATTGCTCTTACTGCTGGCACATATTATGCTGTGAGAATACAGTTTGGTGAAAATAGTGGTGGCGATGTGTTGGAATTCAACCATGAAACTCCTACCATTGCCAAAACAACCAATGTGGCCGGCAAGGTATTCTACAACACAGTAACCAACGGATTATAATTTATGGATAAAAAAATAAATCTATATCACACAGATGGTACCAAAAAATATCAAACATTGGCCACCTCAGCTGCCAGCAGTCAAAGTGCCGTTATATCAGCATCAAGGATATTGCTGGTGTCTGCCACAGATCATTTTGTAGAGTTTGGTGTCAACCCCACTGCAGATACCACTGTATTTGTCATACCAGCCAATGCTCCTATGCAGTTCAATTTTGTTCCAGGTCAAAAGGTAGCCGCAAGGACTCACAGCGGCAGTGGACATTTAAGTATAGTGGACCTAGATTGATATCCACAGCAATTTCGATTGATTTTATAATGAAAGTTCTTTGAACTCTGTTTCTCTATCCAGATATTTGTAATCTATCTTGACCACGTCAAACTGATCTATGGCATCCAACACAGTTTTGGGATCAAAAGGTCCACAGGTGTACACATCCAACTGCAATAATCCAGGACTCACTTCATCCCAGCAGTGCATCACAATGTGTGAAGTTTCAATGATGGCAGCCACAGTTAACCCTCTGTTGCCCGGCACATCCAAGTACTTGGCAATGGGTCCTATTAGTATTTTCATGTTGATGTTTTTTACTAAATTTTTCAGCCACAGGGTGGCCTGGTCTTCATCCATGGGAGGGTTTTTTACTTCTGCTCTTATAAGAATATGTTTGTGCTGTAGCAATTCACTCATGAAATTATTTATAAAATACTTATAAAAAGTGGTCCTTCCAGTGGAGATGAATGTGAATATTTTTTCTTGGGAAAAAATTTAAAAAATTTTAAAAAAAACATTTTTTCCTTAACATAAACTAAAAATCCTTCTGTGTCAACAGTTCTTTTTGCTTGACTCTGTGGATAATTTCGTGTAATATATGTCATATGAACCGAATGAAACAGATTTTATTATATTTTTCTTTGATGCTTACACTTAACAGTTGTGCAGGCACTGTGCAAGGTTGGCTGAATCAGCATGAATGGCTGAATTCCAACGTGCGAGTGGGTGACAGGCCCGGTGATGTGTGTACAATCTGTGGTGAAGATTGGGTAATCATACCCAATGAACCATTTGCCATGCAGAGAGAATGTGCTAGACAAGGATTCAGTTGGGATAATAAAGTATCCTGCAGTTGGTAAATCAAAAAATTCTTCAAAATCAAACACTTGCCAAAATTGTGATAAACAGCTATTGACTTTTGGCGCAAAATCACTTAATATAAGTGTATAAACCAAACAGGCACACATATGAACAACAATCAGATAGACACAATGCCCGAGCACATCAAACAACGCATTGCTGAATTGACCAGACAGAAGATCATGCTGGAAGATCAGTTGGAATACACCAACGGATTCACACGCAGAGCTCAGTTGGAGCAGGATCTGTATGATGTGATACACAGTATCACACTGCTGACTCATCCATATTTGAACAGACACAATGTTTGAACTAAAATTTATATTATATGTGTCCACACTGATAGGTGTGAGCTACTACATAGGCAGACGACATGGTGTGTTGTCCAGCATCATAGATCAGCTGGATCAGATCATGATCATCAAAATGATGGAGAAAAAAAACAAATCAAAAAAGGATAAACACTAATGGCTACGAAGAAACAAAAAGCACAATTGATCGACAGGATCAAACACGGTGTGAGGAAATACAGATTCAGCATACAGAGATACGGTGGCGAAACTGTGGTGGGCACCATCACTCCTTATCAGTATCACTATTGGAAGAACCGTCAGCAGGAGCTCACGGACTATCTCATGGGTTACGAAAGAGACAGTTATGCAACAGAACACAACCTACCTGAAGAGGCACGTTTTGATAGAGATTGGCATGACATAGACAATGTGGTACACACCTGTGGTGCTCCCATTGAGTCTGCCAACTTCCTGCACATAGATGAATTTGACCAACATGGCAACGCCATTAAAGACGAAAAAGGACATTTCGTGTTGCGTGAACCCATCGAGCTCAACAACGACAACATACAGAAGTTGGGCATTCAGTGTATAGACGGGGAGTGCATCGATGTGGACCATCCTTCACTTAAAAATGAATATTATCTCTATGGCTACACCGCCAACAAGGGCGGCTGGACCGTGGACGGGGACATCGAGATCGAGGGCGAGCTGGATTTCAAGCAACTGAAACTGCACTACCAACAGATCGAAGGATCGGACATCTGCCATGCCATCAGCTATGCGAATGGAGAACCCAGATACCTACAGGAAGACAGCTCCGGCAGCAGCCAAGAATGCAGGGTGATGGAGGGCTACATGGATGAGACGACTATGAGCAAGAAGCAGAAGAAAGAGATCGCAAGGGCCGAAGCAGAAGCACCACAGCCAGAAGATGATGTGCCTGCAGAAGAGGACGCCGACGAACCAGCAGCACCATCCCAGGAAGAACAGCTTCGCTGGATGGAACAAGAGAACATGAAAGCAGCCAAGGCAGCCAAGAAAACCAAGAAAAAAGTTAAGACCAAAAAACCAGTGAAAGGCAAAAAGCAAACCAAAAAGAAAAAGGAGAAAAAATGAGCAATGATTTAGTGGTATTTTTAATAATTGCAGTGCTGGTTGTGTTGGGCTCTGGATATTATGTGTTGTCCAGCATGACTGACACCTGTGATCGCATTATTAAAAAGTGTGCCAATTTAAAAAAATTTTTAAAAAAGAATCGATAACATGAACACACTGGCTCGCATGATGTACTCACAAAGAGATAGACTGATTGCCAATGCTTGGGCAGCCCATCAGCGAGCAGAAAACCCCCAATTCAAACAGTATTGGTTGGCAGTGTATCAACATCTATTGACACAATACAACCGATTGAACTAGCATGACTGTGGAATATGAAAAAATACTCATGCAACAGATTGCTAGGCTCACTGCTGAACAGGAAAATCTAAATTTTCAAAATCGAGAATATCAAGAAATTGTGGCAGAACTGCATGAAAGACTGTTGCAACAACAGCAAGAACTGCTGGACACCAAAAAACTTCTACAGGAATTGACTGTGAAACTGCAAAGGTTGAGTGAAATATAATGCCCGCACGCAATCAAGCAGATTTTAATGTGGGGCACAATGAAGAAACATTTGAATATTTTACCAAATTGGCCAAATACAAAAAACGTCAAGTGCAGATACAGGATCAATTGATACTGGAACGTGGCATTGATGTGAATGATCTGCAGGCTTTGCACAAGGCCATACTGGACAGCGAACAGCAGGCCAAAAAGGAATTTGGATTATGAAACCATCACACAACATGGACGATGTGGAATTACAGCAGGTGTATGATGAATTTTTTCAAGTGCTGGCTCGCATGTGCATGGAGCACAGTGCACAAATGGTCACTGGCACCATGATGGCACTGGCTTTGAGACTGTACAAAACCACACTGGCTCCGGAAGACTTCAAAAAAATGATACAGACTGTGTATGATACAGCAGACAGCATAGAACCATTTGAACATTTTAACACCAAAATAAATTCTAAAAATCTACATTGATGATCATTAATTTTATAATCACGGTGCTGTTTATCATATTCATGCTGTGGGTGGGCTATTGGTTTTTGGATTGGCATCTGATGGACAAAACCACAAGAATAGGCAAGATCGTGGCTGAATTGGAAAACTTTTTCAATCACTTGTTTCACAAACACAGAATTCACATAAGATACAAGAATATGTTCCTAAAGTTGTATATTTTGTTTGACAGACTGGTGGTATTGATGTTAAACTACAATTATATGATCGGAATTAAAAAACTACCCAAACGTATTGTGTCAGCCTGCAAATGGTTAATTGGCAAACTGAATAAAAACGTGGAAAGATTCAACTGAAACAATGAAAAAATTAAAAAACAACATTAGAAAATTTGAAAGACGCTTGGACAGATACAATCACATCATGGAATTGGTGCGGACCATAGTGCCTTTGATTATTCTGGTTATTCAGATTGCTATATTAATTAAACTGACCAATTAATGACCAACGAAGTGGTAATTTTGAGAGAATCTTGGATCACATGGATCATTCTAGCAGTATTGATAGCACTGCTGATCCGCACATTGAAGAATTTAAAAAACAAATGAAAATATTTGGTATACTATTGTTGCTATTGATCACACAATGTTCAACTACAGTGGCAGTGTTAGATGTCACAGGATCAGCCATTGTGTACACTGGCAAAACCGTGGTGAACACAGTGGACATGTTGACCCCGGACATTGTGAATAGAAAATAGTTGACAATGGTGTTGCTTTGCAGTATAAATTAATACATATGACATCACAAAAAATTAAAAAACAAGATTACCAAACTTGGGCAGACTGTATCAGATCAGATCAAGTGCCAGCAGATAGAATCTATGCCATATGGCAGGCCAACCCAGCATTTTATCGTTGGTATCAAAAACAATATCTAACCAATCACAAAGCATGAACAAACAACCACTTTGGGACAAAACTGTGGACAACATGCTGGATGCCACTTGGGGCAAGTTTGAACGTGCCACTCAACGCATGATGGACATTGTGGATGTGCAACCTTGGACCCATGCAGCCTTGGGCACATCATTGTGGTTCACCATATCCTATTTGAAAAGTATCAATCTTATTTTTTTACTGGCATGGGTGGCATGGGTATGGTATTGGTCAATCATAATCTCTGCTGTGTGGAGAACTGGAGCCAAATAACATGAAACAAAATTTTAATCTATTGGCTGTGACTTCTTTTGCACTATCTTTGGTGGGGTTGGTGTCTGCATGGTTCATACCATTTTTCATACAAATTATTGCTATTGTGCTGGGTCACATACATTTGCGATACCAAAAAATCAATCGCACCCTGCAAGTGGGCAACATCTATCACAGCATGACCATCATAAGTTTAGTGGTGAGCTACCTTGTGATTGCGATAAATATCATAGCGCTGGCAGTAATGGGCGCATCAGTGTATTTGTTTTTTAGAGATTTGATGCACACTTCAGTCAACATCTAAACTGATTATCTAACAACCAAGGAGAAAAATGAGAACTAATATCGGTGTAAGAACCAAAGTAGACACAGTGGTGGATCAAGGCCTTAGGTCTTTTTTCAACGATGTGTTTTCTAGAATGACCACTGCCTTGTTGATTTCGGCATTTTTTGCCTACATAGGCGTGAGAATGCCAATGCTGTACGCAGGTGGAGCATTGACTTGGATAGTGATCCTGTCACCGCTGGCATTTGTGTTGGCCATGAGTTTTGGTGCAGAACGTTTCAGCAACAGAGGATTACTGTTGATGCTGATGGGTTTTGCCGCAGCTCAAGGACTCAGCATGGGACTATTGCTGTACATGTACACAGCTCACAGCGTGATCACTGCATTTTTGATCGCTGCCATATTGTTTGGCACATTTGCCATCATAGGGCACACCACTCGTAGAGATTTGTCCTCATGGGGCACTTTTTTATTTGTGGGTTTGATCGGAATCATTGTGGCCAGTATTGTGAACATCTGGTTGCAGATGACTGTGTTAAACTTTGTGATCAATGTGTTGGCCGTGATCATATTCACAGGTCTCACAGCATATGACATGCAAAAATTAAAACAGATCTATCAGGATGGATCAGACAGTTCCAAAGTGAGAACACTGGGCGCCTTGACCTTGTATCTGGACTTCATCAACATTTTTGTGGCCCTATTGCAATTGCTGGGCAACAGAAGAGACTAAAAAATCCAACATACTAGCGGAATATAATAGGTTGACTTCTCAGTCAACTTCCGCTAGTATATACACTATAACAAAAGGCAAACTAAAATGATAAAAGGTATAATCATAGGCGCACTAGGCACGTACATATATTTGGTACATCCAGACAAGATACAGGATTTTCTTGTGTGGAGCAAAGATACCACAGTGTATGTTTTGGACTGGTTGTCCTCTACCATAAAGAAGTCATAATATCGTAGGGTCATATCGGTTCCAGTATAATTACATAGGAACAAATGAGATCATACGACAACAACGACGACAGCATAGACAAGTCAGCCAAGTGTGCAGAGATCGAACGCCTGCTGAAAGAATTTCATGCCAATGGTGGCAAAACTGAAAACATTCCATACGGAGTGACCAGTCAACCCATGGGTCAAGCTAATCCTTACGCATTCTACATACCACCCAGCACCACTTCACCTTTGGCCTACAAGCGCCGCATCAACAAAGAAAAACGCAATAAAAAATAACACACACAGATAAATATTGGTATGAAACCTTCATTCCAATATGAAACCAAGTTGTTTGTGGTTCACTTTGACCGTGATGAAGCAGCCATTGATGTGTATGCCATGGACCACGAAGATCTATGGATCACTCTCAAAGAGCAAATTCCTCATCTTAAACCTTCTGATATTTTACACATAGAAGAACATGCCTGTGCTGATGTGTGTGACACACTGCACTGATGTCCACTTATAAAAGACGTCATCAACACAGATACATGATCAAAAATCCCAATAGACTCATGATGATGTACAAAAAAATATTTGTGTTTTATTACAGATATGGACCTTTTTGGGTGCCTGAAAAATTTCCCAATCACAATCTCAAACAAATAGGTTGTCAATACCAAGGATGGTTTCATGTGGGAGGTGACAGCATAGGAGAAATTTGGAGATATCCCAGTGAGCGACATAAAATTTTAGTGCAGATGAGCATAGACCCTCGCAGTGTATTGTGGCAAAAAGAATATGCACGTCAAATCAAAAGGCGCAAACGTCTGCGGGATCAAGAAAATGCCTACATGACCAAAATGATCAAAAAAATGTTGGGCAGACATCACGTGCCATAGATTTTGGCAAAGTAAACTTTGACACTGCTTATATAATCACATATAATCAAACAGTTAACCCAAACAAAAAGGTAAACAAAATGAAAAACATTATAGTGTTTTTGACTGCTGTGTTGTTCACAGTGTCAGTATCAGCACAAACACCAGCTCCTAAAAAGGAAGAAGCCAAACCGGCTGCTCCTGCTGTGTGTGTTGAAAAAGACAAAGACGGCAAAGCAATCATAGACAAAGCAACTGGAAAACCAGTGGTTTGTCCAAAGAAAGACGAAAAGAAAGCTGAACCAGCTAAGAAGTAGTCTTCGTATATTTGGTGTGGTTAGTCCACACCAAGTATAATTTTATCTTACATTCATAAAAAATTTTTCAAAAATATATATAGATAAGTAAAATTGACTTTGTGTCATATTATGAACATTTACCATAGATATTTGAAAATTCCATTTGATTTCAAAAACCCTTTTCATTTCAATGAAACTTCAAATAGACCTTATATCATGCATGTGGACAGATCTTACGTTGATAAAAAATTTATAAATTGGATGTTGCAATTTCCAGTAAAAGTTTCTAATGTGATAGAAGTTTTTTATACACCAGCAATGGGTGGGGCACTGCCTATACATAGCGACAGTGGTCCAATTTGTAACAATACTAAATTAAATTTTACCTGGGGTCCTAAAAGCAGTGTGACTCGATGGTGGAAAATAAAAGATATAAAATTTTTACAAATAATAGAAGCTCCTTTTAAATATCCTTTTATTGTTTCTGATTTTGGAACAGATTTAGTAGGCACAGCAGAAGAAAAAGATTGCGACCAAGTTTTTGAACAAGTTATAGATAGACCCAGTTTGATGAACGTGGGTCAATTACATTCTACTTACAATCCAGGTAATGAAGCAAGATATACACTGAGTTTCACTCTTCTAAATGCAGATAACACTAATGTGACATTTGAAAAATCTTGTGAAATTTTTAGTAAGGTTATAGATGAATATTGACAATTTACATAGATACATAAAAGTTCCATTTACAGTGGAAAAACCCAAAGAGTTTTTTCAAGAATTTGATGACAATAAAGTTATTGAAGTACCTATCAAATCAATAGATTCTAAAATCAGTGCTTGGTTTGAATCATTCAATTTAAAACATGCATCACTGCTGGAAGGATTTTATACTGCGCCATCAAATAAGTTACCCATACACAGTGATATAGTCACTAAAAATACTTCTAGATTTACTTTCTCTAATATCACAAAATTTAATTTTACTTGGGGAAGTGACCTCAGCACCACAAGATGGTGGGTACCGGTAGATCCTGATTTGGTAAAAAAATTTCAACAAGATGCAAAAGACCCCAATATGCAATTAACTCCAAATGTTACAGATGAAAACGATCCTCCTCACGTATTTTTAAAAGAAAATCAATGTAAAATGATTTATGAAAAAGTTATCAATCGACCCAGTATTTTAAATGTGGGACAACTGCATTCTACTTATAATCCAACCAATAATTCACGTTGGACTTTAAGCATTATGTTGTTAAAAAAAAACAATACCTGCGTGAATTTTAATGAAGCTCTACAAATATTCAAGGATGTAATCGATGAAAAACAATCATAGAATAAAAGGACTTATTCCAGGCCCACAAAGAGATATCTCTGTATCCACAACCAAATGGGATTTTGGAAACATAATAGATGGACAGAAAAAAATAGATAATTTGCTGGGGTTTGGGTGTTATACTTTGGGTTTTAATCGTGTGGACATCATTGACTTTGTTTGCGAAAATTTAAAAACAAGACGTCCTGAAATAGCAGAAGACTTTTCTAGCATACGAGCAAATAATTTATTAAATGATGTAACATTGGAACTCAGTGAAGAATTAAATTGGATGTCTAATGGATACAAAAGTTTTTTTGCTCTGTCTGGCAGTGACGCTAATGAAGGCGCAATAAAACTAGCATCAGCCTATCATGATCTAAAAGGCAATAAGCATAAAAAAATAATTGTTAGTTTCAAAGATAGTTATCACGGATCTACATTTTTGACACAAGGATTAAGTGATCAAAATATTATTGACCCTTATTACACGTTAGAAAAATATTCTTTCATAAAAAATTTACATAGAGACTTTGATGTGAACCATACTAACTGGACAGATGTATCCTGCATCGTGGTTGAATCAAGATCTTGGACTAATCATTTAGAAAATGATTCGATAGATTTTTGGAAAAAACTGGATCACATACGCAACACATATGATGTTTTGATTATCATAGATGATATTTTTATAGGTGGTGGTAAGTCAGGACACTTTTTTGGTTGGTCACATCTGCGTCAAGGAGAGAATCAAAAATTTCAACCAGATATTTTTACCATGGGTAAAGGCATAACAGGAGGCTATTTTCCATTGTCTATCACATTATATAATCCAAAAATTGATGATATTTTACCTAAGGATTTTAATTGGCAACATGGATTCACTTATAGTTTTTCTTTGTCAGGCATTTTGAGCATGATAAAATTTATAAAAATATTAAAAGAGGAAAACATCTATGGTACAAAAACATATTTAAAAGGCTATGACGACAGTAAATTTTATAACAACATAACCACAGCATCAAATATTTTTATACAAAATGGTTTTGAAATACACAATCAATTGGGCTGTATGTTCAGCGTCAAGAAGAATGATAAAAAATATTTTTATGTGATTCCACTGAATGCCACAAAAGAATATTTCGACATTTTACAAGAAGAATTAATTGCTATATTATGATTTATACTGAATTTGATCCATTACAATCCGTTATAGTAGGTGACTGTTATGCTCCTGGAGATTTAGATAATTTTTTACCCAGTGACAGCACAGCAAGTTTCAATATTATATTAGAAGAAACCAAACAAGATTTAGAACGGTTATCAAATTTTCTAAAACAATCTAATATTCAAGTGTTGCGTCCACAAGTGTGTAAATTTGACAGCAATATCAAAATGCCTTGTTTTGACGTCACACTGCCCATTTGTCCTATAGTGCCAAGAGATCAGTATTTTGTTATAGGTAAAGATATTATTCAAACCTATACCAGCTACACTGATAGGTATTTTGATAGTGTGAACTATTATGATATTTTTTTAACTTTATTCAAAGAAGGATACAATTGGTTATCCCAACCACTGCCTTTACTGCAAAATCTAGGAGTTCACGAGCATTGGTACACAAATAAAGACATTTACACAGATAAACTGCCCAATAAACTTTTATGGCACACTGCTACCATGTATAAAGCAGGAGACAGCATCATTTACAATCATTTAGGTCCTGGATCTAATTTAGGATTAGATTGGATTAAAAAAAATTTATCTAATTACAAATTTATTCAAAACACAGAAACTATATTTGACAATTATGGACATATTGATCATGGATTTTTATTAATAGATGACAACACTGTAATACATGCGGGTATAGAATGGGTACCACTGTGTTTGCGTGATAAAAAATTAATAGATGTTTCTGCATATTTGCCAACTATAAATCTTGACAATTATCTCAATGACTATAAGGCTGCTGACGGTAGATATTCACAGGCATGGTTGGAAAAATACCTTTTAAATTGGCGAGGATATGCACAAGAAGTATGTTTTGATTTGAACGTGCTTATTTTAGATCCTAAAAATATTTTATTTGGTCGACCATTGCCTGAATTGTTCAAATATTTGAAAACTTTTGACATAGAGTGCCATTGTGTGGAACAGCGTCATGCATTGTATTGGGAGGGTGGCATACATTGTTCTACCTTAGATATTAAACGCAAAGGAAACAAAAGAACTATAATTTGTTAATATTTTGGCATAAAAGATTGCCAAAACACTCTTGACATTTTCTAATTAATGCTTATATTACACACATGAACGCCTTAAAGGGTTCACAACAAACTTGCTATAGAGGAGAAAACATATGAAAAACGCAGACAAATTAATAAATGGCCCAGTGATCGGTATAGATTTGGGCACCACCAACAGTTGCGTGGCCATCATGGAGGCCGGCAAACCCAAAGTATTGGAAAATCAAGAAGGATACAGAACCACACCCAGCATAGTGGCATTCACAGAATCAGAAAAATTAGTGGGACACAGTGCCCGTAGACAAGCAGTGACCAATGCAGAGAACACATTCTTTGCAGTGAAAAGATTGATAGGCAGAACCTTCAACGACAGTGCATTGCAAAAAGACATACAAAGACTGCCCTACAAGGTCATCGCATCAGACAATGGTGACGCTTGGTTGAAGAGCAGAGACAAAAAATATTCACCACCAGAGATCAGTTCAGCAGTGCTGATCAAAATGAAAGAAACAGCTGAAAAGTATTTGGGTAGAGCAGTGAATCACGCAGTGATCACAGTGCCAGCCTATTTCAATGATGCACAGCGACAAGCCACCAAAGACGCTGGCAAGATTGCTGGATTGGAAGTGTTGAGAATCATCAATGAACCCACAGCAGCAGCACTGGCCTATGGCATGGACAAAAAAGGTGCCAAGACCATTGCAGTGTATGACTTGGGTGGTGGTACATTTGACATCAGCATATTGGAGTTGGGTGACGGAGTATTTGAAGTCAAAAGCACCAACGGAAACACTTCATTGGGAGGTGAAGACTTTGACAGTGTGATTCAAGATCATATCTTGGCAGAATTCAAACGAGACACTGGCATTGATTTGGCACAGGATAGACTGGCCATACAGAGAGTGAGAGAGGCAGCAGAAAAAGCCAAAATAGAACTGTCATCCAGCACTCAAACAGAAATCAATCTACCATTTATTACCGCAGACAAATCTGGTCCCAAACACGTCAACATGAAGATCACTCGTGCCAAACTGGAAGGTTTGGTGGATGCTCTCATACAGAAAACCATTGAACCCTGTCGTCAAGCATTGAAAGATGCAGGAGTCACAGTGAAAGACATACAAGAAGTGGTGTTGGTGGGTGGTATGACACGCATGCCCAGAGTGATTGACACAGTGAAAACATTTTTTGGCCAAGACCCCAATCAAGGAGTGAATCCAGACGAAGTGGTGGCATTGGGTGCTGCCATTCAAGGTGGAGTGTTGCAGGGTGATGTGAAAGACGTATTGCTGCTGGACGTGACTCCATTAAGTTTGGGTATCGAAACAGTGGGTGGAGTGTTCACTAGATTGATTGAAAAGAACACCACTATTCCTACCAAGAAGAGTCAAGTGTTCAGCACAGCTGAAAACAATCAACCAGCTGTGAGCATCAGAGTGTTTCAAGGTGAACGTTCCATGGCCACAGACAACAAGTTTTTGGGCAACTTTGAATTGACTGGTATCCCACCAGCACCCAGAGGCATGCCGCAGATTGAAGTCACATTTGACATTGACGCCAACGGCATCGTGCATGTGAGTGCCAAAGACAAAGGCACTGGCAAAGAACAAAAGATCCAGATCCAAGCCAATTCAGGTTTGAGTGATGCTGACATTGAAAAAATGATCAAAGAAGCTGAATTGAACAAAGAAGCAGATGAAAAGAAACGTGCAGAAGTGGATGCCAAAAACCACGCAGACGGCACATTGGCATCTGTGGAACAAAGTCTCAAAGAACATGGAGACAAAATCACAGAAGAAGATCGTAGCAAGATCACACAAGCTCAAGAGGTTTTGAAAGAAGCTGTCAAGAGCAACAACACAGAAGAGATAAAATCCAAAACCAGTGCTCTGCAAGAAGCGAGCATGAAGTTGGGAGAAGCTGTGTACAAAGCTCAACAAGAGTCAGCCAAACAACCAGAAGAGCAACCAAAATCACAGACTGTGGATGCTGAATTCACAGAAGTGAAAGACAACAAATAATCATTGACACTGACATCAAACAGTGCTATAAATATTACAATGAAACGGTTACGATATTTTTTAGCACTGTTGATGTTGACTGTGTTGGTGAATTGCACTGCTACCACCAATACTACCAAAGAAGAAAAACCTTCATCCATAAACAGTGTGATTGAAGGATTAAAGAGTATACCATTACCTAAATTTTAAACAATCAAATGTCAATAGTATTTGTATTGTTGTTTTTGATTGTGGTGTTTATATTATTGACCATAGACTGGCGTTGGTTATCCAGATGAATATCTTAAAATTTATCAGCACAGGTTTATTCTATTGTGTGTGGGGCGTGATGGCATTTGCAATGTTATTCACTGTGATGGTGTTGACCGTGATGGTGGATATTGCTTGTGTGGTGAGCAGATTTATTCAAAAACTTTTTAAAACAAAAATATGAACCAAGACTTAACTGCAATGATAGTGGGCATAACTTTGGCCATGATGATTGCTGGCTGTGTGTTTTATTATTTTCCCATATGAATTTCAAAAGAGATCTATACTTGGATATTTTTGTAACCTGTATTCTTATATTGTTTATATGTATCATCACAATCATATTATTATGAATTCACCAAAATGTGAATC
>SXGQ01352054.1_pt1 | contig 65710 bp, 60 predicted proteins | sample 3178371 | NCBI WGS metagenome assembly SXGQ01 (sample SAMN11356859, study PRJNA531348) | freshwater metagenome | isolation source: freshwater sample F1-20 | place: China: Fuxian Lake, Yuxi | collected 2017-12-25
ACTGACATCCCGAATGAAGTTTGCAAGCTGAAATGCAGTTCCTAATTTTTCAGCAGCAAGATTAGCTTCATCAAGATCATTTTGATCAACTACCCCAAGAATTGGAACCATCTGTAAACCTATTACTGCTGCGGAGCCATACACATACTTGTATAGATCTTTATATGACTGGTATTCGGTAATGGTTAAATCCATTGCCATCGAATTAAGAAAAGACTTAAAGTAGTTAATAGGTAGATTAAATCTATTTACAGTATCAACTAATGCTCTACCAATTTTGTCTTCACTTGTGCCATTCTTAATATCAGCTAATACTGAATCTCCCCAACTAGTTAATGTGTGTGCCTTTTCAGACTCGGTTAGAGTTGATGCAAGATCATCAACAATTTCGTCGGCATAGCGTGCAAACCCGTAGAGGGCGTGAACAAAGGGCCTTTTATTTGGTGGTAAGAATTTCGTAGCAAGAAAATAGGTTTTGCCATGAATTGAGTTTAGTTTTTTACATTCAATGTATGATTCCCTGACGCTTAAATCTGTAATTCCAGCAGCAGTTAACTCATCCATACTTTTATTTGACTGGCCCAACTATTCGTTCTGCTGCAAGTCTGCCTGAAATTAAAACCATTGGAACACCAACGCCTGGTTGAGTACCAGATCCGGCAAACACAATATTTTCATATCCCTTAGCAAGATTTCGAGGCCTAAATGGTCCAGTTTGTAAAAAAGTATGTGCGCTAGCAAAGGGAGCCCCTTGAGCCATACCTTGCTTTTCCCAATCTAATGGAGTTGTCAGTTGTTCAACTTCAATACTCTTACCAAAGTCTTTGTAACCCCTATCTTCTAATGCTTTAACCATCTCGTCACGGTATTTAGGACCAATCTTTTGCCAATCAATATCGGCAGTTAAATTTGGCGTTGGAAAAAGGACGTAATATGAAGTTTTACCTGCTGGAGCTAAGGATGGATCATCCATTGAGGGGACTGTAACTAAGATGCTTGGATCACTCATCAAAGTTTTCTTCTTAATCAATTCATCAAAAACACCATCCCAGGATTTACCAAAATGAATATTGTGATGAGCTAAATGATCATAACTTTTATTTGAACCAACAAGTAAAGTCACACAAGAAGGTGAGTATTTAAGCCTTTTAACGGATAATGGTTCTTTACCGAGTAAATCTCGCCAAGCAATTGGTAGATCTGGATTTAGTACAACAACGTCACAAGCAAATCTTTCTCCGGTATCTGTAATCACAGCCTTAGCACGACTATTTTCTCTTTCAATTGAGGTAACGGTTGTGTTGTACTTAAAAGTAACCCCATGCTTCTCTGCTGCTCCTGCCAAAGCGCGTGGTACAGCATGCATTCCACCCTTTGGGAAAAATACTCCATTAACCGAGTCCATATACGCAATAACTGCATATATTGCTAGAGCTTGTTGAGGACTGACACCTGCATACATTGCTTGAAATGAATATACCTTTTGGGTTCTTGGGTCCTTTAAAAATTGATTTACTTTAGGAGCTAACTTTCTAAAACCACCTAGTGCAATTAACCTAGCTAAATTTGGTGTTAGTAAGTTCAGTGGCGAGTCAATGTTTCTGTCTATGAAGTCATTCATTTCATACTTATACAACTTAGTTACAAAATCTACATACTTTCCATACCCAATTGCTTCTTGTGAGCCAATGGTTTTTGCAATCTCTGCTTGCATCTGATTGGTATCAGCATGCACATCTAGCTGTGTTCCGTCATCATAAAAAGCTCTATAGAGCGGCTTTAAGGGGACTAGATCTAACCAATCCTTAATATCTTCGCCAACACAAGCAAGTGCATCTGATATTAGGTCAGGCATAGTTAGAACTGAGGGTCCTGTATCAAATGAAAAGCCAGATTTATTTAATAATCCATTCCTACCCCCAGGAACGCTTTCTCTTTCAATTACAGTTACTTTCCGTCCAGCTCCAGCTAAGCGAAGAGCAGCACTTAGTCCGGCAAGTCCTGCACCAACAACAACAACATTATCTGTTGGACCCTTAACTCTTGCAGTCATTTTAAATCTTTCTGATAGTTGAAATTTGAACTAATTGAGCAAGCAGATCCTTACCTACTGAAGAAATCCCTCCAAAGGTTAGAGCAGAAAGTGATCTTTGGGCTAGTTTTTCAATCATCAATTCAATGTGAGATTGAGCGCCTGTGTCTACAATTATCTCTTGAATTTGGCTAATTTGTTCTAATGAGAGATTTGGATCACCAAAATATCTTGATAGGTATTTTAGTTGAGAATCACGTGCCCTATCCATTGTGATAGCCATTAAAGCTGTTCGCTTTCCTTCTCGTAGATCATCACCGGAGGGTTTTCCAGTTTCATCTGGATTGCCAAATACACCGAGTAAGTCATCTCTCAATTGAAAAGCTTCACCCAACGGAATTCCATAATTCGTGAAAGTTTCTAGTAAATCTTTAGAGGCACCACCAAGTGAGCCGCCAAAATGTAAGGGCCTTTCAATTGTATATTTACCAGATTTGTATCTTGCTACTTTCATTGACCGATCAATACTTTGTGTGGCAAGAGATTGCTCAAATACATCTAGGTATTGGCCGGCCATAAGTTCAACTCGCATTTCATCATAAAATGGCAAAACATTTATTAATTCATGGTCTTTAATTCCTGAGTTATGGAGCATCTGTGCCGACCAAACTAACGCCAAATCTCCCATAAGGATTGCAGAAGCAACACCAAATTTTGATGAAGACCCATTTAGATTCTCTTTTATGTGCATTGCTTCAAATGATTTATGAATACTTGGCGCACCTCGCCGAGTATCAGAACCATCCATAACATCATCATGAATTAGCGCGCATACATGGATTAATTCCAAGGAAGACAAAGCTTTAATAATTTCTGGATTAACAGTATTTCCAGTAGCTAAATATCCTACATACGCGAAAAGTGGGCGAAGACGTTTACCACTGTCTAGTAAGAATTTTTCTATTCCAATTGCTACAGGATCTAGTTCTGGACCAATCTTTGAAAGATACTTATTTTCACCTTGAACGAATTGTGTTAGTGCGCTATTAATGTCTTTTCGCATGGAAGTCAGGTCTAGGTCTAGAGTAAAAGTCACGGCGTAACGGTACCCTGCCAGTTGCTTGAGTGGAATCTAAGCCACCAATTTCTACTTAACTTTAAGCCACTTCCACCCATCTTGACTTTAAAATGGCTCAAAACTTAAAACCAGAGCAAATATACTTCACTCATGCAAAAAGGCGAGTTCTATAACTCCTGGAGTGCACTGCATGGAAATGCAAAAATAGCCGGAATAGTTAAAGCTTGGCTATCAATTTCATATGTTGTTTCAAAAGCTTTTTGTAGACTTAAAATTTCTCCTAACTTAATCACTAGTTTAGGTCTGGTATTTGCCATCCTTCTTTATCTTAATGCGGAACTATTTTGGGCACCAATACTTTTGGTTTTATCTTTGTTTTCAGATGGTATTGACGGAAGTATGGCAATTATCTCGGCTAAGAGCTCAAAGTGGGGAGCGATCTTAGATTCAATAGTAGATAGAGCATCGGAAATATTCTGGATGTTAGCTTTATATCAAATTGGGGTTGATCTGAAATTTTTATTGATAATCATAGTAATTGCATCTACTCAGGAGTACATACGAGCTCGTTCAGGTGGCCTTGGTTTATCTGAGATCGGAATAGTAACTATTGCAGAGCGTCCAGTTCGCGCTTCCTTTGTTTTTATTTTACTAATTTTAGCTCTTTTCGATTTTGAATTTAGTAACTTATTTGTTTACCTATGGCTAGTTTTTCAGATCGCTAGCTTTGCGATTTTAATCAAGCACGTAAGAGCAAGGCTAAATTAAGCTTTTCCTATTGCATTTGCAACAATTTCTGCGCTAATACCAACTAATGGAAGTCCACCACCTGGATGAGCAGATCCACCAACGCAAAACAATCCCTTTGTTTTAGATCTATTCCTTGCTCTTAAGAAAGCAGATTTTGCCGAATTACTTGATGTACCGTATATAGACCCACCTGGTGCCATTGCATAACTTTCTAAATCAGCAGGAGTTCTGAATTTAAGAAAATCTAACCTTGAAGAGACATTTAAACCCAAGTTATCTAATTTTGTAATAATTTTCTTAGCGTAATCCTCACCTCCTTGAGTCCAATCCCAGCCTATTCCTGGTTCATGTCGAGGTGCATTTACGAGTACAAACCATGATTCTTTATTCTCTCCAATTACCATGCTTTTATCTTTTGGTGCGCATATATAAATAGTCGGGTCACTTACTGGAATCTTTTTATTAAATATTTCTTCAAACTCATTATCATAATTTTCAGGAAAGAAAACATTATGGTGACTTAGTCTCGCACTTTCCCCTTTAGAATTATCTAAACCTAGAAGAAGTGAAAAGCCAGATAATGATTTTGTAGCTTTCTTAAGTTTTCTTCTTTCATTATTAGCCGATCTCACATTTTTGGAAATTAATTTATTATAAACATACTCAGCATCAGCATTCGCTACAACTAGATCAGAACTTATGAATCGATTATCTTCCAGGAGTATTCCATCGACTTTATTACTTTTTACCGATATTTCACGAACTCGAGTATTGAACTCAAATTTCACACCGAGTTCTTCACACCTATTTTGCAAGGCAACCGATAGTTGCCCAATGCCACCTTTAATGTGCCAAGCACCAAATGTGCTCTCAACAAATGCAATTGTTAAAAGAACTGCTGGCGCACTTCGTGGATCACTACCGGTGTATGTTGCATACCGATCAACAATCATACGTAAGTGTGGGTCAAGATTTAACTGATTACTTAGTGTGCGCAAAGAAGTAAAAGGTGCTATTTCGCGCAGCTGAGTTACAAGATTCCTATTCTTAAGTAATGGCCAAAAAGAGTTGAGCTCTGACTCAACAAATTGCTCTCTTGAAACATCCCACATCCGCTCTGCTCGCTCAATTATCTGCTGCCAACCACTACTTGCCTCATTACCTAGAATTTTTTTAATCTCTAAATACGTTGCAGGGTTAGATAGATTTGGGAATGTAATTGATTTACCATCAGAAAAATTGTAATTAAATGCTGGATCTACTGGCTCTATGTCGAGAATATGTTCAATTCTCTTACCAGTCTTTAAAAATAGATCTCTATAGACCGCAGGTAAAGTCAATAATGAAGGCCCGGTATCAAATGCATAGTCGCCAAACCATTCAGTTCTACACTTTCCACCCGAACGATCACTATTTTCATAAACAGTTACTTTATGCCCATTTTTTGCAAGGCGAGCTGCAGCACTCATTCCTCCAATACCAGCTCCAACAACTACGACTTTAGACATTAACTATCGATCTACCTCTCCAGCTAAGAGTTTTAGTTAATTTCCCATACCATGAGTAAAAAATAAGGAAAACTAGTAAAGATATTGCTAATGGATGTAATAGTGCAGTGTTTGGTATTCCACCAGTTCTAAGCGAGGAAAAAATTCGACTTACAAAAACTAGGAAAAATGAAAGTAAGGCCAATTCTGATCCATACAAAGATCCAATAATGGGAATAATGCCAGTTGAAACTAAGAGTGTGATAGCTACAACTGCACCTAGTATTGAACCAAATGCTTTATGCAATGATTTTTGATAGCCCAAAAATAATTGGCGGTTTGAATCATACATTTTGCACTGTGCAACTTGGCTAGCTTCAGCAACACCGCCTTTGAATCCACTTTTAAGTAATGCTCGAGCAAGCATTAAATCATCTAGAACTTCACCCTTAATTGATTCATGCCCTCCACAAGCTAAATAAGCAGACCTCTTAACAATAAAAAATTGACCATTAGCAATAGCCATTGATTTTATTGAAAATCTCTGACTTATGAATAGCGGAACTGATGCCAACCAAGACCATTGTAGGAGAGGTTGAAATATCCTTTGAATAAGGCCAGAAACTATTTGCTTAGGGTATGGCGATATAAAGTCCCATTTATCCATTTGGCTAATTGCTGATGAGATTGCACAATCTTCGAGTCTGACATCAGCATCAATAAATACTAATAATTCGCCTTTACTTTGCTTAACCAGTTGGTCACAAGCCCATAACTTACCAATCCAGTTTTGGGGAGTTGGCTGTCCATTGATAACTTTAATAGCAGGTATACCGTTAAGGATTGCTAATGTCTTATCTGTTGATTCGTCATCTAAAACTAATACTTCTAGGCTAGAAATACCTTTCTGGCTCAACACACTATTTATGCAATCTTGGGCATTCTTTTCTTCATTACGCATTGGTATCAGTACCGATACTGATTCCGGAATACTTTTAAGTTTATTTTTTACTACTCTAATAGTTAAACTGTTAAGCACAACAAGGAGTAGCGAAGCGCTAGATAGAAAAAGTATGAATCTCATTAAATATTTGTGGGAGGCCCAAAGCGTAGAACAAAGATATATGGCACCATGAGAAGACCAAATACAAGTCCGCCAGTTAATGCCACTCCTGGAGTACTAAAAAAGAAAATATTTCCAACAACTCCCGAAAAGAAAGTCCATCCCAAGAAAAAATTAGGAATTGAAGGTACATCTATTGTGTTTCTTCTATCTTGTCTAAGAACTCTGTTTAGTATTGCCATTAATCCCATGCCAGTTAGTAGCCAACCAAAAGTGTTTGAAAGTGGAATATCTGGCTGTAATGGCACATTGGGACCAGTGAACTCCCAAACCCATCTCTCAGCAGCAACCATCTGAGGATCTAAAAACAAATCCCATGCCATCATTCCTAAACCACCGTAAAGAAATACCCAGTTCTTTGTAACTTTTCTAGCTGCGATCAGTACTGGATGGGCAATCATTACCCAAGCAAATGGCACAACTAGTGGTACTCCGTATATCTGATAGCCAAGCGTTCCTGAGTACTCATAGCTACCAAATGGCCAGCCACTTCTGCTACCAATCTGTTCAATTAAAAGTGAATATGAAAAAGTAACAACGAGAAAAGTAAGGGTGTATGTAATTCCATATGCAAAAAAAGCATGTAGCAGCATTGCCCCCGCTGCCCAATAAACCGTTGCTATCGTAATTAATCGAAGTGCTTCACCATCTACTAATGGGTATGAAATTTGTAACCCAACGGCAATAGCAGAAATAGCGTAAAGTATGAAAAGCTTCCAAGTAGATAAACCTTTTCTACCGTTTCGCTTTGGATAAAACTGACGCAATGACATGGGTTAATTGTGCCTTATTAATTAAGTTGTCCACGCTCTTGAATTACCGCAAAGCGAGCAAATAGCTCTTCCGAATACCAATTATTCTCAGCTGTAGCCTTAATTGCCGCAGTATGTGCCGATCCCTTGTAAGCAAATTGTCTTAGTGCAGCGCCATTCTCCCAGATTGAGAAAGTACCTTGTAAGCCTATGGGAGCCTCACCAATGCCTATTGCTGCAATTAATCCATCTGAAGTATGCAAACTCTTAGTCACAGGTGGAACAGCTGACCAAAACATAAAATTCTTACGCCAAACAATTCTAGCTCTTGTAACGGCAACAACCTTGCCAGTCCAATCACTTTTCAAAATCTCAAATGGTTCTTTGCGAGACCATTTTCCATAAGAGGAAATCGCTTTAAGAATTACCCTATATTCAGCAGTAGAAATTTTTTGCCAACCCTTTATAACTTTTGAAGTATCAAGTGTCTTAGTACTTTCTTCAGCAACAGTAACAAGTAACCCCCATCTAAGAGCATCAGCATCTTTAGGTGTAAAAGTTTCACCTCTACCAGTACCGAGAAGCTTTATAAAACTAACTCCAGGTACTCTTTTTAGTATTAGTTTATTGGTCGCCATAAAAAATAGGGCAAGTGGAATATATCTTCTTCGAATACGCCAAAAGTAAACAACTGTGCTCATAAAATACTTCCTACAGTACTCATTACCTCAGCATAAACCTCTTCAGTGCTATCCCACATTGGTGCATGACCTGTGTTTGAAAGTATCAACCACTTTGCATGATCTGGTGCCAACGATCTTTCCTGACAAGTCTTCTCAGGTAAAGTATGGTCGGTATCACCAAAAATAATTGTTATAGGAATATCTTTATTTATCTTCTTATCAAATCTTTTTCCAAGAAGTGCATCCCAGGTTGGGAAGTAACCAAGTGATTTAGCCATAGCATTTGTTGCATCTAAGCAAATTTCGTAATCTAAATCCCTCCACTTAGGAGAAACAGTTTCAAAACCAATTTTCTTAGCCCAAGAATAATTTAGAACAGATGGCGCTAGTTTATTTGCACCCCCTGCTATAACTCTTAGTGCAACCTCGCCGGGATACCTTGATGTAAAGGGCGTTAACCACAGTCCTGCTGGTGCAAGTGCAACAACACTTTTAATATTCTCTTCGTGGTTAGCGGCCATCTCAAGTGCTATCCAGCCTCCGAGGGAATTACCAATCAAGTTAAACTTTTCAATCCCTAAACCTTTAACATTTGTTACAACCAATTTTGCTAGCGAAGTGGGATCCATTGGTTGGTTTAAAGAGAATGGTGAATTTCCATGTCCTGGCAAATCAACTGTGATTACTTGAAAATCATTGACCAAGAGCTTAATCAGTGGTTTCCATGCAGTTGCAGCAGAACCTAGCCCATGAATTAGAACTAATGGCTCACCATTCCCATGAGATTCAACTGCCAGTTTCATGGCTATAAGATTACCTTCTGATGATAAATATGAATGCATCTGAGTTTGATGAGAAAATATCTGAGCCTGATGTTATTTTGCTTGATGTAAGAACTGTGCCAGAATTTAATCAATCCCACCTTCCATCAGCGATAAACCTGGATGTTCTAGAAGATAACTTTATCGCTTTGGTTTCAGAGTTAGATAAGTCAAAAAGTTATGCAATTTATTGTAGGTCTGGAAAGAGATCAGTAGATGCTTGTGAAGTAATGACAGAGATCGGATTCAAATCTATTTATAACTTAAGCGGTGGAATAATTGAATGGGTCGAAGCCGGTAAAGCTATTACTTCATAATAAAGTAGTCAGTAACTCCTCGACCAATTTTCGAATCTCATCTCTGATAGGCCTAATCGCTGCAACACCCTGACCAGCAGGATCGTTAAGTGGCCAATCCAAGTATCTTTTCCCAGGAAAAAATGGACAGGCATCTCCACACCCCATTGTGATTACAACATCGGATTGTTCAACTGCAGATGTAGTTAGCATCTTGGGAATCTCATTTGAAATATCAATTCCAACTTCAGCTAATGCTTCAACAACTGCTGGATTAATTGAATCCGCAGGGTTAGATCCCGCAGATCTAACTTCAACTTTATCGCCGGCCAGATGTGTTAAAAATGCCGCAGCCATCTGAGATCTACCTGCATTATGAACGCAAACAAATAAAACCGACGGCTTATTCATCACTGGCTCTTACTGGATTTGTTACTTGCCTTGCAACAAGCAAGCCAAGAAGTGCACCAATTAGTTGTGCAAGAATAAATGCAATAACTGATGAAGGGGATATGCCGACAATCGAAGAAGTAAAGACTCTTCCAATTGTTATCGCTGGATTTGCAAATGCGGTGCTGGATGTGAAAATAATTGCACCAAAAATCCAAATGGGCACATAAATAGATATCAGATCATCTCGTTTAGGAAATCTTAGTATAATCCAAACAAGTACCAAGGTAGCAAAAATCTCTGAGATAAATAAATTAGATCCATCTCGCAAAATCTCTGATTGTGCAAGTATTTTCCGATTAAATAGCTGATTAGCTAACAAGGCACCAAAAATTGCACCAATGATTTGAGCAAATATATAAAAGACAAATACCTTAGGGGTAATCTTTTTGAGAATAAGCATTACCAGCGACACTGCAGGATTGAAGTGAGAACCGCTAACTTTCATACCTAATCGAATTACAACTGCCAATCCCACTGCAGTTGCGAGGGCATTAATGAAAAGCTTTACGCCGTTATCGGCAGCTAAGTCGAATGCCATATGGCCAGAACCAACTATGGCAACTGTTAAAACTAGGCCACCAAGAAACTCCATTGCAACAGCACTTTTTATTCTCACTAGAACTCCCTAGTAGCTAGATCGCTTGTGTAAAAATAGTAAAGGTGGCAAGAGCGATTAGTAAAAGCGCAAAGCCTTGTTTTAGGTGAACAGTAGGTGTACGAGAGGCTAATCTAGAGGTTGCCTGCGCGGTAAATACTGCTGCAACTGCAATTATTAATGGATAACTCCAGTTTATTTGCTCCCAAATCGAAAATTTCGCAATAAGTGCAGTTAAGCAATTTAAAGAGATGATAAGTAAAGAAGTTCCAGCAGCCTTATTTTGCGAGGTATTAAAAAACAAAACTAGGACTGGTATTGCTAGAAATCCTCCGCCAATTCCAAATAAGCCAGTTATAGAGCCAATTACAAGAGAGAGTAAAACTAAAGACCAAGTGGACATCCTCTTTTCAGGCAAATTAGTTATTGGTGATCTAAGCATTGAATATGCTGCCCCAATTAATACGAGCGAGAAGCCAATTAAAATAATCTGATCTGCAATTTGAGCAACAATTAAGCCAAATCCGATATTGGTCACAAGTCCTAAGGCCCAAATTATCGAGCCTTCTTTTATCAGTACCTCTTTACTTCTAATTTTAGGAGCTAGCCCGGCTACTGCAGCTAGAAAAACAACAGCAAGTGATGCAGTTGTTGCTGCAACTGGGGAGAAATCAAATAGGTATAAAAATATTGGCACGGAGACCATAGCCCCGCCGGCCCCAATAAATCCAAGAACTGATCCTATAAATGCCCCACTTAGGATTGCAGTGAGGGTTAAGCCAATTTCCATAACTTCATACTGGCATATAACTCTTGCTTTAGGCATTAAAAACCGCCCTTGAAAATTTCTAAAGGGCGGTTTTTAAAAGTAATTTAGCTAAAGAACAGCAAGGTTCCAACATTGCTACCAAAATCTGCTCCACCTCTAAGTAGAGCGAAAATGATTAAAGCAGCACCAGCAAGTGATAAATTTTTAAAGAATGAGATTGTCTCATTCTGCTTAGCTGTTGCATCACTTTCTTTCCAGAATGCATGCATTAAAAATGAAGTTGGAATCAGGAATATAGCAATTAAAAGTGCACCTAGATCAGCGTAGAAGCCAAGAGCAATATACAAACCCCCGAGCAGAATCATTAAACCACTCACGTACACAGATACTCTTGCCAAAGGAACTTTCTTATATTGCGCATATCCAGTCATGGCTGAATTCTTTGTAAAGTGCGCAATTCCGGAGTTAATAAATAACAGCGCAAATAAAATTCGGCCAACAATTAATGCAATCTCGGTCATTATTTTCCTACCTCTTTAGTAGCCCAATTTCGGGCTGGTTACGCAAAAGATTAAGGGCTACTGTCAGGTAAATGGTCTAACCTTTGGGGTGTGTTTATATATTTTGATATTTTCTCGACTTGTAAAGAATATTGAGCGGTGATGACTCAAAGTATTGCAACTATATTGCATGTAGATATGGATGCTTTTTTTGCATCGGTTGCAGAAAAAGATGACCCAAAACTAAAAGGTAAAGCAGTTGTCGTTGGCGCAGGAGTACGGGGAGTTGTGTCAGCAGCAAATTATGAAGCTCGAAAGTTTGGTATTAGGGCTGCGATGCCTGTTTATCGGGCAAAAGCATTAGCACCCCACGCAATATTTGTAACCCCAGATCTTAAAAGATATAGCGAAGTATCAGAACAAGTAATGGCTATATTTGAAGATGTAACGCCTTATGTAGAACCGATCTCACTTGATGAGGCCTTTCTTGATGTAACTGGCGCAAGAAAATTACTTGGAAGTGGAAGGCAAATAGCAGACCTTATTAGAGCGAGAGTTGAAAAAGAGCAGGGGATTACCTGCTCAGTTGGTATTGCTCACAACAAATTCATTGCAAAGATTGCTTCTGCTCATTGCAAACCTAATGGGGTGTTAGAGATTGATCCTGACAAAATGCTAGATTTTCTACACCCTTTGCCTGCTGCTGAGATTTGGGGAGTCGGGCCAAAGACTAATGAACATTTAGCAAAATTAGGTTTGGTAACTGTTGGTGATATCGCAAATACTCCAAGAGGCACATTAATTAGAGTCTTAGGACAAGCAAGTGGAAGTTCACTCTATGAGTTAGCTTGGGGGCGAGATTACCGTGATGTGGTTACTGAGCGAATAGAAAAGAGTATTAGCGCCTCGGAAACTTTTGATATTGATTTGGATAACCAAGAAGAGATTTTAAAAGAGTTACTTAGACTTACTGAAAAAAGTACAGAACGAATGCGAGCAAAAGGTTTTGCTACAAACACTGTTTCAATTAAAGTAAGGTTTGCAGATTTTTCAACAATCACTCGAGCTAAGACATTAGATTTACCGATCACATCAACTCAGGAGATTTTTGAGGTAGCAAAAAACCTCTATTTAGCCCTTAAATTAGATAGAGCACTTATTAGGTTGGTTGGTATTTCACTGGACTCATTGGTAGAAAATGAGGATATTCAGCAGATGGTTTTAGGTCAGCGCAACATTGGCTGGAAACAGGCTGATAAGGCTGTTGATCTGATTAAGGCTAAATTTGGCCGTGGCAGTCTGCGCCCTGCTCGGTTGGTCGAAGGTGTTGAAGATAACCAAGATGATTAGTATCCGGAGTTTTAAAAATTTCAAAATTGCTCTATATTGCGAATATGGCACTTTCAGATCACGAACGTAAGTTATTGGCTGAGATGGAGGCTGCCCTTGAGCAAGAGGATCCAAAACTACTTTCCACTCTAACTGGCAAGGCAAGAACTAAGCAGGGCTCCCGGGCTCTCCTAGGCTTTGGTATTTTGGTGATCGGCCTATTGGCATTAATTAGTGGCTTAGTTGCCAAAGCTACTGTGGTTGGGGTAATCGCCTTTCTAATCAGCCTAACTGGGGTAATTTTGATGGTTACTAATCTAAGCGTTAAACCACCTGTTGCTAGGGGTAAGAGGTTTGGGATTGGCTCCAACCTGGAGGATAGATGGGATCGCAGAAACAATAACGATATTTGAGCCTAAGTATGTAGCCGCCGGCTAAGCATTTACCACCTGAGATAGGTGGTTTTTTTATGCCAAAAACCAAGTGGGGGTAGTGGAGGCAAAGTGGGCGAGGGGGGTTGAAAGTGGAGAAAAAGGGAGTAAAGTGGGGTCCTACCGAATAACTTGAGCGTGGGGGAGGCCATTTCATGTTTCTTGGCACCCATGAACCAAAACTGGATGAAAAGGGCAGATTGATTTTGCCAGCCAGATTTAGAGATGAATTAGCAGATGGATTGGTAATAACCAAGGGACAAGAAAATTGCTTATATGTTTTTCCAGCTAGTGAGTTTGCATTAATAACTGAACGACTACGGCAAGCACCAGTTACTCAAAAAAATTCTCGAGATTATCTAAGAGTTATGTTTGCCGGAGCTCATGATGAAGTGCCTGATAATCAAGGGCGAATAACAATTCCAACTGGTCTTAGAACTTATGCAACTTTAGAGAAAAACTGTGTCGTTATTGGCGCAAATACCAGATTAGAAATTTGGGATGCAACTGCCTGGGGCAAGTATCTAAGTGATCGTGAAAAAACATTTGCTGAAGTTTCCGAGGAGGTATTACCTGGATTGTTTTAAGTCCAATCAAATATCTATTTAGGCCACCGCCACTCTGTAAATATTCGCGGCGCCACTTCCCCGGTGCCGCGCATTAATTGGTGAAGGTCCGTCAAGTGGCGGTGACCTAAGTAGATATCTGAGAAGAAGTATATGAAAAAGATACAAGAGATTAGAAAAGGGGGAGAGCAGATGAGTGCAGAAGTAGCACATATACCAGTTGCGCTAACGCGCTGTCTGGATCTACTGACCCCAGCAATTGAAAATAGCAGTAAGCCATATCTAATTGATGCTACTTTAGGTTTAGCAGGACATGCCAAAGTATTTTTAGAAAAATTTGGCAACCTACACCTTATTGGAATTGACCGTGACCCATCTGCCCTTGCAGTAGCTAGAGAGCAATTACTAGCTTTTGCACAACGCACAACTCTTTTGCATCTGACATATGACCAAATTAATCAAGCCCTATCAGCGGCCGGTATTGGCGAAGTGGATGCAATTTTATTTGATCTAGGCGTTTCATCTATGCAGCTAGATCAATCCCAACGTGGTTTTTCCTACTCAAAAGATGCCCCACTTGATATGCGAATGGATCAGAGTGCACCTCTTACCGCTAAAGTAATTTTAGACACTTACTCTCATGGTCAGCTTGCAAAAATTATTCAAAATTATGGAGAAGAAAAATTTGCCAGCAAGATAGCTGAAAACATAATTAAGGCCCGCGGCCTAGGCGAGCTAAACACCACAAAAGATCTAGCTGAGATTGTTAAAAGCTCTATCCCAGCACCTGCCCGTCGCACTGGCGGTAATCCAGCAAAGCGCACCTTTCAGGCGCTACGAATTGAAGTTAATCAAGAGCTAACTATTCTAGAGCAGGCTATTCCAGCAGCACTTGCAGCCCTAAAGGTCGGTGGGCGCTTGGTAGTTATGTCATATCAGTCACTGGAAGATCGAATAGTTAAAAACATCTTTAATCAAGTTATTAAATCCAAAACTCCACTAGGGCTACCTGTTGAGTTGCCCGATTCAGCAGCTAATTACCGGTTATTAATCAGTAGTAGTGAGGCTGCCAATGAGGCCGAGCAGATTAGAAATCCTAGGTCGCAATCAATGCGCCTACGTGCGATTGAACGAGTGGCAGCCTAATGGCAATTTTTGAGTTTGCACCAGCGTTAGAAATTTCTCGCCAGATTGTTAGAGAGAAGACCAATAAAGCTGTTCTAAAACTTGTACCCGATATTAAGTCTGGTGAAGTTGTTGCCAATCGCACTTTTGGTATTTTACTGACAGCAATATTCACAGTTGGATTAATGGCGCTGCTAGCTATTAATACTGCGCTCGCTCAAGATGCATTTAAATTAAGTGAATTAAAAGTTCAAGCACAAATTCTAAAAGATGAACGAGAGGCTATCCTGAAGGAAGTTGCACAAAAATCTTCTCCCGATAAATTAGCCGAAAGTGCAAGCAAGCTAGGAATGGTTCCTATCGCCTCACCAAATTTCCTAGATATGTCAGGCAGCGATAGATGAATAACCAACAGTTAGTTCAAAGTCGAATACGAAAAATTGTTGCAATTGCTTTAGTACTTTTTATGCTGTTTGGCTTGAGATTAATTGAGATTCAAGCCATTAGAGCAAATGGTTATGTTGAAAAAGCTAATAACGAATTGAGTAAAACTGCCACACTATTAGCTCCTCGAGGTGCTATCTATGACAAAAATGGAGTTGAATTAGCCAGAAGTGTGTCTGCGATAAATATTGCTGTCGATCAGACAGTAGTAAATGATCCAGTAAATGCTGCAAAGGTAGTAGCGCCATTATTGGGATTATCAGAGTCAGAGTTAATTCCAAGCTTAACTGGGCAAAGACGATATGTCATGATCGCAAAAGATGTTGCTCCTTCAAAATGGCGTGCAATTTACTCTGCAATTACAAATTACAATACCGAAATATTAAAAACTGAAGGTGGAATTAGTAAGCGAATCGGCGGCTTTGTTCCAGAACGTAGCTATATAAGAGATTATCCAACTGGAAAGTTAAGTGCATCGCTTGTTGGAATAATAAATAACGAAGGAATTGGTGCATCTGGAATCGAAAGTAGCTTGAACTCAATACTTTCAGGCAGAAACGGTAAGTACGTTTACGCAAACGGCAGGGGCAACATCATTCCTGGGTCAGAACAGGTAAGAGTTGAAGCTAAGGCTGGTACAAGTATTCGATTAACAATTGATAGAGATGTTCAGTGGGTTGCCCAGAATGCTATTAGCCAAGCTGTTGCGGCTGCAAGAGCAGAGTCTGGAACTGTAATTGTGATGGATCCAAAAACTGGTCATATTTTGGCGCAAGCTAGCGCACCAACCTTTGATCCAAATAACTCAGCAACTATTACACAAGATAAACTTCGTAATCCATCAGTTCAAGAAGTTTATGAGCCAGGTTCGACCGGCAAAGTAATTACTGTGGCCGCTGCCATGGAAGAAAAACTTGTAACACCAAATACTGTGTTTACAATTCCATACTCAATGAAAGTTGCCGGCGAAACCTTTAGCGATCATGAGAAGCATCCACCGCAGAGATTAACTACCACAGGCCTATTAGCAGTTTCCAGCAATACTGGATCAATTAAGCTGGGCCAATCGCTAGGCAAAGATAATCTATATAACTATCTTAAGAAGTTTGGAATCGGTGAAAATACAAATTCAAAACTACCTGGTGAATCAGCTGGAATATTACATCCTGTGAAAAATTGGTCTGGTACATCATTACCAACAATTGCATTTGGTCAGGGATATGCAGTAACAGCAATGCAGGCCACATCCGTATTTGCCACGATCGCAAACAATGGCATAAGAGTAAAGCCAACAATTCTTGCTGGTTTAGTTGATGAAAGTGGAAAGTTCTCAGCAGTAAATGATTCTCAATCAGTTAAAGTGTTAAGTGAAGATACAGCTAAAAACCTACGAAAGATGATGGAGAGTGTAGTTTCGCCAAGTGGTACTGCACCATCGGCTGCAATTAGTGGTTACCGAGTTGCGGGCAAGACTGGCACCGCAGAGCGCTATAACCCAATTTGTAAATGCTATAGCGGATATACCGCATCCTTTATTGGGTTTGCCCCAGCTGATCAGCCAAGATATGTTGTAAGCGTAACTATTCAAGATCCAAAAGGAATGCACTGGGGTGGCGTGCTAGCTGGTCCAGTATTTAAAAAAGTAATGAGTTTTGTTCTACAAAATGAGCGAATCAAACCCACACCGGTGTCTCAAACTCATTTCTCATTGACTGAGGCAGCATTAAAGAGTGCTCTTAAGACGAGTAAAAAAGATCCATTTAAGAGTGGGGCATAGGATTATTTCTATGGCTAATAACTTGAGTCCAAAAGTTTTGTCAAAGTTTGATTCTAAAATTTTTAATAAGGATGTAGAAGTAAGTGGAGTATCAATTAATGCCAATAATATTGAGCAGGGACAGCTTTTTATTGCTCTAACTGGAGCAAAAAACCATGGGTTAGATTTCCTAGACACAGCAATTAAAAATGGGGCAGCGGCTGTTTTAAGCGACCGTGAGGTTAAATCATCTATTCCTAGTTTTATTCATCCTAAGCCAAGGGAGCTTGTAGGTGAAATTGCATCTTGGTTATATGAGTATCCATTTAACAGTTTAACTGCAATTGGAATCACTGGAACAAATGGTAAAACCACCTCAGCTAGTTTAGTTAAGCAAATTTGGGAAATAAATGAGATTGAATCAGGGTTGGTGGGAACTCTAGGAGTTCTGATTGGTAAAGATTTACTTAAAGGAGCAAGGACAACGCCAGAAGCAGATGAGTTACAGAAAATCGCATTTGATCTAAAAAATCATGAGGCTAAGCATTTAGTTATGGAAGTAAGTAGTCATGCTATTGATCAATTTAGAATCAAGGGATGTAAATACAAAGTAGTAGCTTTTACAAATTTATCGCAAGACCACTTGGATTATCACAAAACTATGGAGAACTATTTTGAGGCAAAGGCAAAGCTTTTTACCAAAGAGTATGCCGAGATGGCAATCATTAATAATGACACTGAATATGGAAAACGATTATTAGATAAAGTTGAAATTCCAGCCCTATCTTTATCCCGCACTGATAAAACTGCAGACTGGTTCTATGAGAGCATTATTCAAAATTCAGAAGGCTATGAAGTGATAATTAAAAGCCAGGCAGGTAATTCAATCTCTGGTGAGTTTAAATTGAAAGGCGATTTCAATCTAGATAATCTCTTATTAGCTATTGCCGCTTCTAGTCTTGCTGGGTTGCCCGACTCACAGCTTTCAAAGACAATAAATAAATTAGCATCAGTTTCAGGCAGGCTAGAGCAAATTGATCTCGGGCAAAAATTTACTGCCTTAGTTGATTACGCCCACACTCCAGATGCAGTAGATAGAGTTTTAACAGCAGCGCGGTCATTTACAACGGGAAAAATCATTGCCGTCCTAGGTTGTGGTGGCGAACGTGATGCAGGTAAACGACCATTGATGGGAGCTGCATTACTTACAGGAAGTGATGTTTCTATATTTACTAGTGATAATCCAAGAGGTGAAAAAGTCGATCAAATTTTAGCTGATATGACAGTAGGCCTTGCGTTAGCTGATAAGGGATTTATCATTAAGGACCGAAAAGAAGCAATAAAATTTGCCTGCGATCAAGCAAAATTAGGGGATTGTGTATTAGTTCTAGGAAAAGGGCATGAGGTGGGTCAAGAAGTAAACGGCATAGTAATTCCATTTGATGATCGAGTAGAGCTAGCAAATGCAATTAAGCAGGTGATCTAACTTGATCAAAATATCTGCTAAAGAGTTCGCTCAAGTCGTAAGTGGACAATTAAGAAATATTTCTGAAGATTTGGTGATCGATCAACAACCAATTATAAATTCAGCACTTGCAAAAAAGGGAACCTTTTTTATAGCCTTCAATGGTAAAAACGTTGATGGGCATGATTTTGTATCGGAGGCTATTAAAAACGGTTCCACTTTTGCTTTGGTATCAAAAGAGCTAGATGAACCCTCAGTATTAGTTAAAGATACGGGAGAGGCATTATTAGCTTTAGCAAATCATGTCCGACACAAAATAAATGGACTAAAAGTAATTGGAATAACCGGTTCACAGGGAAAGACAACAACAAAAGAATTCCTACACTCTATTCTAAAATCCGAAGGCTCAACTATTGCGACAGAGGGAAATTTAAATACTGATATCGGTGTTCCCTTAACAATCTTAAGGTGTGATTATGAAACTAAGTACTGCATACTCGAAATGGGTGCTAGACATCAAGGAGATATTTTAAAGTTAACTAAGGTAGCGAATCCAGATGTTGGTGTTGTCTTGGTCGTAGGCACTGCACATATTGGCGAGTTTGGATCAGTTGAGAAAATAGCAAAAACAAAGGGCGAGTTAATTGTTGGACTAGATGATGGTTCAACTGCAGTATTAGGAAGTTATGATCAATGGACACCTAAAATGGCAGATGGATTAAAAGTAAACACAATTATTTTTGGTGATAACCAGGCTGTAAGGGCAGCAGATGTTGAAATTCATGGCGGGTATGCACACTTTGATTTAGTTACGCCAGCTGGAAGAAATTCTGTTTCACTTCAGGTAATTGGCGAGCAACAAATTCCTAATGCACTTGCAGCAGCCTCAGCTGCATTTGCTCTTAATATTAGTAACGAAAAAATTGCAACCGGTTTAACTTTGGCCAAGCTAGATAGTAGGTGGCGAATGCAAGTTGAAGATTTAAATGGAATTCAAATCATTAACGATTATTACAATGCCAACCCGGAGAGCATGAAGGCTGCTCTAAAAACCTTAGTATTACTGAGCCAGGAAAGTGGCGGATCCTCCTGGGCAATTCTTGGAAAAATGCATGAGCTGGGGCAGATTGAGCAAGCTTCCCATCTTGAAATAGTTCGATACTGTCGAGATTTGAGCGTGGATCATTTAGTCAGCGTTGGCACTGATCTTTACAAAGTAAGTAGCAATGAAATTAAAGATGGAAACCTGCTTTTACACCACTGTAAAAATACCGAAGCTGTTTTAGAGTTAGTCAATAATTTTTCTGCAGGCGATGTAGTTTTACTGAAGGCATCAAGATCTGAAAAATTTGAAGATTTAGCTACAGCAATTAAGTCCAAGTGGATCGGAGTGCAGCAGTGAGAGGAATTCTACTGTCTGGCGGGATCTCGGCATTTTTCGCTTTTTTTGTAACCCCTGTACTAATTCGATTCTTGGCAAAGAAGGGTTACGGGCAGATCATTCGTGATGATGGCCCAACTTCTCATCATGTAAAAAGAGGCACGCCAACTATGGGCGGTTTAGTACTAATTGCAGCCTCACTAGCTGGTTACTTTGGAAGTCATCTAATAACTGGAATCTCGACCACTACTTCAGCGCTACTAGTCATTGGTTTAATCATTGGGCTAGGAATTGTTGGCTTTATAGATGATTATCTAAAGGTTGCAAAGCAACGATCTTTAGGGCTAAATGCAAAGCAAAAATTATTTGGACAGGCAGTAGTAGCAGGAGCATTTGGTTATGCAGGACTTCAGTTTCCAGATCAGTCAGGCTTGACACCTGTCTCAAGTTATCTTTCAACCTTTCGAGATACTTCAATTAAATTATCGGTAGTTGTCGTAATCATCTGGGTAATAATTATGGTTCTTGGTACTAGTAATGGTGTGAATCTAACCGATGGCCTAGACGGCTTAGCAACAGGTGCAGCGGTTATGGTCTTTACATCATTTATATTAATTGGTCTTTGGGAGTTCGGACAAAGTTGTGCAGTTTCTCCAGGTATAAAATGCTACGCAGTTCGAGATCCACTTGATCTTGCCGTACTTGCTGCGGCACTGGCAGGAGCATGTGGTGGATTTCTATGGTGGAATGCTTCACCGGCAAAAATATTTATGGGAGATGTTGGTTCCCTTGCATTAGGTGGAGCACTTGCTGGAATTGCAATTACATTAAGAACTCAGTTACTTCTTGTACTTCTAGGATTTATATTTGTTTTGATTACAGCATCAGTGATTATTCAAGTCCTATTCTTTAAAATTTCTGGTGGAAAACGGGTGTTTAAAATGGCTCCACTCCAACATCATTTTGAGTTAATGGGCTGGGGAGAAGTAACTATTGTTATTCGTTTTTGGATTATCGCAAGTCTTGGCGTTGCCGCTGGATTAGGTTTGTTCTATGCACAGTGGGTTGTTTCTTAATGAATTTTGTTGAGGAACTAGCAGGTAAAAATTGTTTAGTTGTAGGGGCAGGCGTTACAGGAAGAGCAGTACAGAAGGCTCTTGTTAGTTTTGGAGCTATCTCTAAGATGTTTGATGAGAATAAAAATAACGAACAAGATGTTATAAATGAAATCTCTGAACAGATTGAGCTAGCTATAGTCTCACCAGGCTGGCGTCCAGATCACAAAGCATTAGTAAAATTGCGTGAAAATGGCACAAAGCTGATGAGTGAAATCGATTTTGCTTGGAAGATTAAACAGGTATTAGCTCCACACCAAAAATGGATAGCCCTGTCTGGTACAAATGGTAAAACTACAACAATTAAAATGGTTGAATCAATCTTTGATGCTGCGAGCATAAATGGAAAAGCTTGTGGAAATGTGGGTGAGACTGTTATTGAAGCAGTATGTGAAGGCAAACCTTTAGATTATTTAGCTTTAGAGCTATCTTCTTTTCAAATTGAATGGAGTAACTTAGCTAAGTATGAATCGATAGCACTTTTAAATATATCTGAAGACCATATTGATTGGCATGGAAGTTACGACAAATACATCAAGGCAAAATTAAAACTAGCAGATCACACTAAACTAGTGATTGCTAACAAGGCAGACCCTGAACTTTCAAATCGGCTGAAGGATTCTTCAATAATTTGGTACTCACTTGGTACTCCAGCACCTGGTGAAATGGGAATTGTTGAAAATCTTCTCATTGATCGTGCATTCTCGGGATCTGCTGCTAGTGCTCATGAGGTTGCAGAGCTTGCAGATATTTCTCCTTCCGTGCCACACAATGTATCTAATGCTCTTGCGGCATCTGCGCTTGCCCTTTCTATTGGTATTAGCCATGAATTCATTAAAGAGGGTTTAAAGAAATTTACTCCAGATCACCATAGGATGGAATTAGTTTTAGAAAAAGATGAAATTAAATGGATAGATGATTCAAAAGCAACTAATCCGCATGCAGCTATTGCCTCCATTCTTTCGAACTTTAATGTCATTTGGATCGCCGGTGGCCTTGCGAAAGGTGCGAACATGGATTTACTAGTAAATAAGTGTGCAGATCGATTAAAAGCGGTTATTTTAATTGGCGAGGATCGTGAATTGATTGCAAAGTCGATTCTAGATTCCGCAAAAAATATTGATATTACACGTGTTGATAAGATCAAGGGCGCAAAAGAATTAATGGTAGATGTAGTTAAGCAAGCTAAGGTGCAAGCTAAGCCAGGAGATACAGTTTTGCTTGCCCCAGCATGTGCATCAATGGATCAATTTAAGTCTTACGTTGAGCGCGGTGAATTATTCCAACTAGCCGTAAAGGAGTTGGCGTAAGTGACTAACTATTTGGAAAATAGAAAAGACTCAAAATTCTTCTCTAGGCCAGAGCTTCCGTTCTTTTTGATCATATGGAGCACAGTGCTTCTGTCGGCCTTAGGTTTAACTATGGTGTTATCAGCATCGACAGTTACATCATTACAGGAAAGTGGTAATTCTTACTCAATTTTTATTAGGCAGTTTTTCTTTTTGATTTTGGGTGCAGCTGCAGCCTATTGGGCATACAAGGTACGCGGGGCAGTTTGGTTGAAGATCGCTAAAGTCTCACTTACTGTTTCAGTAGTAACTTTAGCTCTACCCTTTGTGCCTGCACTTGGTAAGAATATTAAGGGAAACAGAAACTGGATTGAGTTTGCCGGCTTTACACTTCAACCCTCCGAGTTTGCAAAATTTGGCTTAATTCTGTGGTCGGCATATCATTTAAGAAATCTTGATTTATTTAAAGATACTAAAAAAAGTTTATTCTTTTTAGTACCCGGATTTATTATCATAGAATTTCTGATTATTCTACAGAAAGATCTTGGAACTGCTTTATTGGTTTTTCTCATATTTACCGGAATTTTATTTACAGCAGGTGCGCCAATAAAAATCTTTATCGGATCATTTATTCCACTAGCCTTAATCGGTAGTGCCCTCGTATTTAATAGTGCATATCGAATGGATAGATTTGCTGCCTTGCTTGATCCATTTGATGATAGGTATTACAAGTTCACTGGTTGGCAACCGGCTCATAGCATTATGGGTCTTGCAAGTGGCGGACTTTGGGGTAGTGGGTTAGGTGCAAGCAAGCAGAAGTGGGCAAATTTAGCTGAGGCGCATACAGATTTTATTTTTTCAGTAATCGGTGAAGAGCTCGGGTTGCTTGGATCACTGCTAGTTCTTTGCCTATATGCAGCATTAGTTTACGCAATCATTAGAGTTGCATTGAAAACTAAAGATGATTTTTCAAGGTTTGTTTCAGCCGCAATCGCCTGTTGGTTTATTGCACAAATTGCAGTAAATATTGGCTCTGCCACCTCACTAGTTCCAGTAATTGGTGTAACGCTTCCCTTCATCTCCTACGGAGGTTCATCGCTGCTGGCAAATTTAATTGCCGTTGGGTATGTTTTAGGAGTTGCCAGGCGAACACCTGAGATTGCAGAGGGCATTAAAGCCAATAGAGTGCGAAAATTATCTTAATGAGTAAGAAAATAATTTTTGCTGGCGGCGGTACTGCTGGCCACGTCGAGCCAGCTCTTGCGGTGGCTAATTGGCTTAGAAGTAAAAAGCCGGACTGGAATTTAGTATTTGCAGGAACAAAAAGCGGGCTTGAGAATCAATTAGTACCTAAAGAGGGTTTTGCTGTACTTCATATTCCAAAGGTTTTAATGCCACGACAGCTAACTCCTGCAACACTGCTTTGGCCAGCTAAGATTATTTTTGCTACTTGGAAGGCAATCAAGATATGTAAAGATGCTGATCTAGTTATTGGATTTGGCGGTTATGCCTGCCCGCCGATCTATCTTGCGGCAGCTATTTTACGTAAGCCAATTTTTATTCATGAAGCAAATGCGGTTCCTGGTTGGGCAAATAGATTAGGCGCACCTTTTGCCGAGCAAATATTTATCGCATTTAATCGGGCCACAAATCAGTTCGGTCGCTGGCGAGATGCAAAGCTAACAGGTATGCCAATTAGAGTTGAAATCATCGCTAGTGGTGAAAGATCTGATGAAGAGAAAGTCGTAGCTAGGAAAAATCAGATTGAAAAATGGAAGCTTTCCTTAGATAAACCGACAGTACTTGTATTTGGTGGATCGCAAGGTTCAAGACACATTAACGAGGCCATCATGCAATCTTTGTCAGTTTTCACTGAAAAAGGTGTTCAGGTAGTCCACTCAGTTGGAAAGAATAATCCGCTGCCACCAAGTACTGAGAATTATTTACCTTTATCTTATATTGATGACATGTCTGCGGCTTATCAAGCATCTGATCTTGTTATCGCTAGAAGTGGTGCCTTAACCTGCGCTGAATTAGCAGCTGTTGGAAAGTTTGCGATTTTGATCCCACTGCCAATTGGCAACGGGGAACAAGCAATTAATGCACTTGATCTACAAGCAATTGGAGCTGCAGAAGTAATCGAGGATAGTAAATTTAACGCTGATTGGCTGATCAGTAATTGGGATGAGATTTGGCGCAAGGCTAAGGCATATAAGCCTTTAACTAAACAAGAGTTCTCTGCAAGTGAAGTAATAGGAAATGCAATAATAGTTAAATTAGTGAGTGCAAGATGAAACTAGAGGGAGAAATTTCACTTCATGAATTAGTAAATCCAAAGGTTCACTTTATTGGAATCGGTGGCGCAGGAATGAGCGGTATTGCTCGAATAATGCTAGCTAAAGGTTTTTCAGTATCAGGCTCAGATAAAAATGATTCATCTGTGATCAAATCGCTTAAAGTATTGGGAGCTGAGATACAAATCGGTCATAGTGCAGACAACATTAAAGATTGCCAGTTAGTTATAGTTTCTTCAGCAATTCTAGAGAATAACCCAGAGCTAGTTACAGCGAAACAAAAGGGCATTCAAATTGCTGCTCGAGCTCAGGCACTTGCCTGGTTAATGTCGGACTTAACTTCAATTGCAGTAGCTGGTACGCATGGTAAGACAACAACTACAGCAATGCTTACAGTTGCATTGCAATCGGCAGGACTTGACCCTTCATTTGCTATTGGTGGAACTATTAATACGGCAGGCACAAATGCACATAATGGAAGTGGCTCAATCTTCATTGCTGAAGCTGATGAATCAGATGGCTCCTTTTTAGCGTATAAGCCAAGTGGTGCGATTATCACAAATGTAGAGCTAGACCATGTGGACCATTTTGCCGACGAGGAGGCGGTATTTCGAGTATTTGAGCAATTTATAGATTCAATTAAAAAAGATGGGTTTTTGGTTGCATGTGGTGATGATTTAGGAGTAGCGAAACTGCTTAAAAGAGTTAAGCGTAAGGATTTAAGAGTGCTTCTATATGGCGAGGGCAGTAATAATGATTTCAAAATTGAGCGGATTTACTTGGCGCCAACTACATCGGGTGCCACAGTTTCAAATGTAGGTCGCAAAATTGGCGAATTAAGCCTTGCAGTAGTTGGAAAACATAACCTTTTAAATGCCTTAGCAGCATTTGCCGCTGGTAGTGCGTTATCTATCTCAGAAGAAAAGCTGCTTACTGGGCTTAAGAGTTTTACTGGAACTAGACGCAGGTTTGAATTAAAGGGTGAGGTGGCAGGAGTTAAGGTAATCGATGATTATGGCCATCACCCAACTGAAGTTGCAGTCACACTTACCGCGGCAAAAAATTTAGCTCAAGGCGGCCGAGTTCTTGTAGTTTTTCAACCTCATCGCTACTCCAGAACTGCAGCTTTCGCTTCTGAATTTAGTTCAGTTCTTAGTGCCGCAGATTTTACATATCTACTAGAAGTGTATGCAGCTAGTGAAGCCCCAATACCTGGTGTTTCTTCTTTAACTATCTCTAAAGGTATGGATGCTAGTAAGGTTATTTTTGAGCCATCAATGCTGAAAGTTGTTGAAGAGATAGCAAAGAATGCAAAAAGTGGTGATGTAATTCTTACTCTTGGCGCAGGCGATGTAAGTTCACTTGGTGAGCCAATTCTGCAAGCTATTGCCGATCGATAGCTAAATGCTAAGTTTTAAGATTCGTAAGCTAAGGCGATTATTCATTCTTTTACTTGCAATCACCTTAATCTCAGGATCTTCATACTTACTTGGGTGGTCATCAGTTTTTACGGTAAGCAAAATTACTATAGAAGGCACTAGCTCTAGAGCAGAAATCTTTCGTAAATTAAGCAGTGACTCAATAGAGCTAGCTGTAGGTTCAAAGTTGGCACGGATCGAAACTCGCGCAATTAAACGATCCATAGCCATGCTTGAATGGATAGATGAAGTTAATGTTTCACGGGATTGGTTTGATAAATCGATCAATGTAAGTGTTCGTGAAAAGAAGGCAGTAGCAAAGGCGATAACTTCTAAAAATGGCTTGATAAATTTTGATGTATCAGGTGAGATCTTTAAGCCAATCTCAGCCTCCCAACAATCAATTCAAGAAAGGCTGCCATTAGTAATAACTGAAGGAAATGACAGTGCCCAACTAGCCTCAGTTGCATCACTATTGGCCCAAATGCCTACCCAGATGGCAGATTTAATACTCAATTTGAAATCAATATCGGTAGCCAACTCTGGCTATATTCAGATGGAGACCAAAGTAAATGAATTACCGCTTCGAATTGATTGGGGCCTTGTAAGCGATATCGATCTAAAGATTGAAGTACTTAATGCCTTGCTAAAACTGCCTGAAAACAAGCGGATTAAGCGGGTAGATCTTTCTCAGCCAGAGCTGCCAATTGTCAGTTAAATTCACCAACTAATTTTCAAATAAAACAACTTATCCAATAATTTCGATTAGTTTTGTTTGTAATTAAAGTAATTAAAAGATCGTGTCGGTGTTTGATTGAGCAGTACTTAATCCCTAGTTTTGCGTAATCAGAAAGCATTAACTTTAACTCTCAACTAGAGAGTTAGGGCTAGGGAAGAGGCGAAAAGTGGCAACACCACAAAATTACTTAGCTGTAATCAAAGTCGTTGGTATTGGCGGCGGCGGAGTTAATGCTGTTAACAGAATGATTGATGTTGGATTAAAAGGCGTTGAATTTATTGCAATCAATACAGATGCACAAGCGTTGTTAATGTCTGATGCTGATGTGAAGTTAGATATTGGAAGAAAATTAACAAGAGGTCTAGGTGCCGGAGCTGCACCAGAAATTGGTAGACAAGCTGCACTAGATCACATTGATGAAATTGAAGAGGTATTGCGCGGTGCAGATATGGTTTTTGTTACCGCAGGTGAAGGTGGCGGAACTGGAACTGGCGGTGCACCAATTGTTGCAAAAGTTGCTAAAGATTTAGGTGCATTAACTGTTGGTGTTGTAACTAAACCATTTACATTTGAAGGCAAGCGTCGAACTGCTCAAGCAGAAGAAGGAATTGAAAATTTAAGAACTGAAGTTGATACTTTAATTGTAATTCCAAATGATCGCTTATTAGCAATTTCTGATAGATCAATTAGTGCACTTGAAGCATTTAAAACTGCAGATCAAGTTTTACTTTCTGGCGTTCAAGGAAATACTCATTTAATTACAACACCTGGATTAATCAATTTAGATTTTGCGGATGTGAAGAGCGTGATGGCTGGAGCTGGATCTGCATTGATGGGAATTGGCTCAGCAAGAGGTGAGGCAAGATCAATTAGAGCAGCAGAGTTAGCTATCTCAAGTCCATTACTTGAGGCTTCAATCGATGGTGCACATGGTGTGCTGCTATCTATTGCCGGTGGCTCTGATTTAGGATTGTTTGAAATATCTGAAGCAGCGGAGTTGGTAGCTAAATCTGCACATCCAGATGCAAACATTATTTATGGAACAGTAATTGATGATGCACTAGGTGATGAAGTGCGAGTAACAGTTATTGCGGCTGGCTTTGATGGTGGCCAACCTAAACGTGTAGCAATGCCGGTTATTGATACTGCCACAATAAGTGGAGAGGCAGATCCGATTGCGGCAAATGACCCATTAGCAGTAGCCCTGGATTTAGGCATTGAAAATGCGGAACGACCACGAAAGCGAATTACTTTTGAAGATTTAGTAGCCGAAGATGAAATCGATATACCTGATTTCATGCGTTAGTAGCCATTATGGCTCGGCTCCTTTTTACCGCTAGACAATTTGGCTCACTAGCTGATCCAATAAATCAAAAAACTAATACTGAACTTGCAGATTTAATTGGTAAGCCTGTGCAATTTATGCATCAAACTCATAGCAATAATCTACATCTGATAAGCACGATTGAAACTGCCAAAGAAGATACAGATTCACTAATCACAGATAATAAGGATTTAGCTTTAGCGGTAAGGGTTGCAGATTGCATTCCACTTTTACTTTACTCAAAAAATTTAGTAGCTGCAGTCCATGTAGGGCGCAAGGGATTACTTAATGAAGTAGCGGCAAAAACTGTGACAAAGATGAAGAGCCTGGGCGCTGATAAAATTTATGGCCTAGCCGGGCCACATATCTGTGGTAATTGCTATGAGGTAGGTACCCAAATGGCTGAAGAGATCTATCGAACTCACCCAGCAACTAAAGGTAAGAAAGACCACCTAAATCTTTTTTCCGGCCTGAAAGAGCAATTACAAGATGTCAAGCTAGAAAATATTGATATATGCACTAAAGAGAATAGTCACTACTTTTCCTATCGGGCAGGTGCAGAGGCTGGGCGCCAGGTTGGTGTGATCAGCTTATGAATCGGCAAGCTGAGATAAAGAATAATCTTCAAATAGTGCAAGATCGTATTTCAGTTGCCTGCAGTAATGCCGGACGAGATATCAATGAAATAACTCTGGTAGCAGTTACTAAAACCTTTGATCTTAAAGATTTAGAGATTCTATATTCACTCGGAATTAGGCAGTTTGGTGAGAATAGGGACCAAGAGGCAAGCAAAAAATCTAAAGAGTTACCTAATGATATTAATTGGCATTTTCAAGGTCAGATTCAAAGTAATAAATTAAAATCAATTTGTAATTGGGCTAGATATATACACTCTGTCGATCAACTAAAGCACGCTCAAATTATTTCTGACCTTAGCTCTGATTCACCTAAATCTATTTTTATTCAAGTCTCACTTGATAATCCACCAGAATCAAGGGGAGGAGTCGATCCGGATAAATTAGAGGCATTAGCTGTAGAAGTTTCTAAGTTGAAAGGAGTATTGATCGAGGGTCTAATGGCTGTTGCACCGATCGATAATCCTGGAACTCAAGCTTTTGTTAATCTTCAGCGGATTCACAACAATTTTAGGAGCAAATTTCCTCAGGCCAGATACCTCTCTGCTGGTATGAGTGGGGATTATGAAATGGCTATTTTGCATGGTGCGACACATCTTCGAATTGGCAGTTCAATCCTCGGAAATAGGGATCATCTCTAATAACATTTGAGTATGGCTAGTGCATTTAAAAAGGTTGCTGGATACCTCGGACTTATGGACGAGGAAGAGTTAGATCATGGATCGAATCAACCAGCACAGCGCACACCTCGTTTAGTACGGTCAGAGACTAAGACAACTTCAAAGGCAAATGTTGAATTAGTACAACATGTGGATTCCAACAAAATAATGGATCACATTATTTCTCTGACTCCTAGAACTTATAGTGAGGCCAGATTAATCGGTGAGCATTACCGTGAAGGTAAGCCAGTAATTATGAATTTAAGCGATATGGAAGAGACAGAACGTAAGAGGTTGGTCGATTTTGCTTCTGGTTTAGTTTTTGGTCATCACGGCAGTATTGAGCGCGTAACTCCAAAAGTATTTCTACTAACACCACCAAATGTTTCAGTTAGTGTTGAGGATAAAAATTCAGCAGCACAGGCAAGTTTTTTTAATCAAAGCTAATTTAGTTTAAATCTATGAGCTCGATACTAGGCTTACTTTACTGGGCATTGAACATATTTTTGTTTGCATTAATTGCTCGACTTATTCTTGATTATGTTCGAATGTTTTCACCAAACTGGCGGCCAAAAGGTGTTGTGCTTGCTGCTGCTGAATTAGTTTACTCAGTTACCGATAGACCATTGGCATTTACTAGACAATTTGTTCCACCACTTAGGTTGGGTGGAATTGCTCTTGATCTATCTTTTATTGTCGTCTTCTTTATTGTTCAGTTACTAATTAGATTAGTTGTAGCTCTTTAATTTACTTTCTCAAGTTTTAACCAAAGTCCAAGTTCACTATCAGAAGATTTATTACCAGGCACTTGACTCATTTTAGTTGCAAGTACTTCAGAACTTATTTCATTAATGGCCGAATTTATAGCCTCGGCAAGTTCATTAGACCCACTCCACTCAACAACAATACGATCACTAACATCTAGGCCAACATTTTTGCGCTCTTCTTGAATTGCTCTAATAACTTCACGCACCAATCCAGAACGAATAAGGTCTGGTGTTAACTCTAAATCCAGGGCCAAGCTCTCTCCATTATGAGATGCAACTGACCAACCGCTTCTTGGGGTTTCAGTAATTACAAGATCATCAAGATCGATAGCGATTTGCTTAGATTTATCTGAAATTTTGACATCAATTTCAAACTTTTTGTTCTCGCGAAGTTGCTTAACCATTTGAGAGGCATCTACTTCAGTAATTGCCTTTGCAATAGATTGCACATCTGCTCCGTACTTAGCACCTAAGCTTCTGAAATTTGCTTTCACAGATATATCCACTAAATCCTTACCTGCCACATGGATGCCCTCTAGCTTCAAAATATTAAGCTCATCAGCGATATGAGTTTTTATCTCATCAGATATTTGATCCCAGCCTGAAGCAGAAACTAGCGCTCTTGATAGTGGCTGCCGGATCTTTACGCCAGATTCTGCCCGAGCTGATCTACCTAGCTCTACAAGCCTGCGGGAAAGTGAAACCGAAGTTGATAATGAATCATCAATGAAGCTCGCGTTTGTAATAGGAAAATCTTCTAAATGTACTGACTCTTTTTGATCAGCCTGGGCAACTCTAATTAATGTTTGCCAAACATGCTCAGAGATAAATGGAACCATTGGCGCTAGTAAAAGTGTTAATTGTTTTAAACAGTGATAAAGCGTATTTAGTGCAACTTCATCGCCATCCCAAAAACGGCGCCTAGAGCGGCGAACATACCAATTTGATAGGTCGTCAATAAACCCGGCGATTAATCCACCAGCTGCTTGAGAGTCAAAGCTTTCAAGGGCGATATCTACATCTCTGGTTACTTTGTTTAGCTCAGACAAAATCCACCTATCCATAAGAGTTAAATCTTTAGAAAGGCGGGTTACAGTGAAGTCAGAAGCATGTGCATAAAGTGAAAAGAATGAGATTGTGTTCCAATAGGTAAGAAGTGTTTTTCTTACTACATCAGAGATTGCATCATGACCTACACGACGTGCACTCCAAGGAGAGCCTGCAGCCAACATATACCAACGGACTGCATCAGCACCATGCTGGTTCATTAATGGCATTGGTTCTAGAACATTACCTAGATGCTTGCTCATTTTGCGACCATCTTTGTCAAGAATATGTCCAAGACATAAAACAGTTTTGTATGAAGATTTATCAAACACCAAAGTGCCGATAGTCATTAATGTATAAAACCAGCCTCTAGTCTGATCTATCGCTTCGCAAATAAAGTCAGCAGGATATGCAGATTTAAACTGATCTACTGATCCTTCTTTATGTGGATAGCCCCATTGCGCAAAGGGCATTGCTCCGGAGTCATACCAACAATCAATTACCTCTGGTACTCGTGTCATGACCGAGGAACATTCTGAGCAACTGAATTTAATGTCATCCACAAATGGGCGATGTGGATCTAATTTACTCAATTCCTTGCCAGATAATTTGCCTAACTCAGCCAAGGATCCAATACAAACTGCATGTTTATTCTCGCACCGCCAGATTGGAAGGGGTGTGCCCCAATATCTGTTTCGCGAGACTGCCCAATCAATATTGTTGTTTAACCAATCACCAAATCTTCCAGTCTTTATGGTTTCAGGATGCCAATCAGTATTTGAATTCTCTCTTAGTAACTCATTCTTGATAGCGGTCGTTTTGATATACCAAGATGGTTGGGCGTAATACATTAAAGCGGTATGGCATCGCCAGCAGTGTGGGTAGGAGTGCTCAAATTGTGAGCTTTTAAACATTAAGCCTCTACTCTTTAAATCTTTAATCAAAGCTTTATCGGCCTCTTTGAAAAATACTCCGCCTACTAACTTAATGTCATCTTTAAAATTACCATCAGGGTTAATTGGATTAACAACTGGTAGGCCATACTTTCTACAAACCTCTAGATCATCTGCGCCAAATGCTGGCGCTTGGTGGACTAGTCCAGTTCCATCCTCAACGGTCACGTAATCTGCAAGCACAACATAGTGCGCATCTTGAATCTCAATAAGATCAAAAGGTCGTTGATATTTTGTATGTTCTAATTCAGATCCCTTGAATGTGGCTATTACTTTTCGCTCTTCGCCTAATACAGAAGCCAGGTCAGATGCAATTACTAATCTTTCAGTTTTGTCCTCATTGGTTATTTCTACTACTTGATACTCAACCTTTGGGTTAACTGCAATTGCAGTATTTGAAACTAGCGTCCAAGGTGTAGTAGTCCAAACTAATAAATTTGAATCAAGATCTGCTAGCTTTCCCGAAGTTGCTTTAAATCTAACAAAAACAGATGGATCCTTTATTGTTTCGTATCCCTGTGCTAACTCGTGGTCTGATAGTCCCGTACCGCACCTTGGGCAGTAAGGTGCAACTCTATGGTCTTGAACAAGTAGTCCCTTATTCCATACTTGTTGCAGTGACCACCAAACGCTTTCAATATATTCTGGAGACATTGTCCAGTAAGCATCATCAAAATCGACCCAGAATCCCATCCGTTTAGTCATCTCAGTAAATTCACCAACATGGCGCTGAACGGATTCTTTACATTTCTCGTTAAATGCTGCAACACCAAACTTTTCAATATCTGATTTACCAGAAAAACCTAATTCTTTTTCAACTGCAATCTCAACCGGTAGGCCATGACAATCCCAACCAGCTTTTCTAATTACTTGCTTACCTTTCATAGTTTGAAAGCGTGGAAATAAATCTTTAAAAACTCTAGCTTCGATGTGATGAGTTCCCGGCTTGCCATTGGCAGTTGGTGGGCCTTCATAGAAACTCCAGCGCTTTGCACCATTTCGATTTTCAACTGATTTTTCAAAAATCTGATTTTGTGTCCAAAAATCTAAAATTCCTACTTCGACAGCAGGTAGATCAATTTGCGCAGGCAGACTATTTATTTCGCGCTTTGGACTCATGCTCACCCTGCATTCTAACGCGGCAGATATGCTTTTTCAGAACTCCTTATTTGCCCTCGGGGGTGGCGGTTGGTAATTACATCAGCCAAGCCATAATCTTTGCCCCTTCAGGGGGTATTGTGGCTATTAGTAAATTGTTTAAGAAATCAGCATCTAAAAGCAAAAAGGCATCTGCAAAGAAGCCAGGCAAAAGTGCTGTGAAAAAAGTTGCCAAGAAGGCACCTGCCAAGAAGGCTGCTCCAAAGAAAATTGTAAAAAAACCTGCAGCAAAAGCGCCAAAGCGATCAGCAAATATTGTTAAACCTAAACTAGCCAAGAAGCCGCTAGCTAAAAAAGCCCCAGGTAAGCCATTTCCAGCTAAGTTGCAGACTTCAACTTCAGGGTCTTCGACCACAATTTCGGTTACTTCGACGATACCAAATGCAAATGCTGTTCCTGTTATTGAGGAACGGAGACTTGTAATGTTACCGCCACCTAAGCCAGTTATTAAATCTAAAAAAGCTGCAGCACTTAAACCTATTAAAGCAGCCCCTGCACCTTTGGTAGTTCAATCTGAAGAATTGGCATGGAGTGCACCTGAATTAAAAAGTATGAAGATCGAACTGTCTAAAGATTTAGAAAGATTGCGTAAGGAACTTGAGATTGCTGAAGCGGAGATGGAAGATCTAGTTGAAGCAGCCGGCGTAGGTGCAGGGGATGATCAAGCAGATGCTGGCGCTAAGACATTTGAAAGAGAGCATGAGATGTCATTGGTATATAACGCTAGAGATATGGTCGAACAGGCTGAAAGAGCACTAGAGAGAATTGCAAATAAAACCTACGGCAAGTGCGAAGAGTGTGGCAATTTTATTGGTAAAGCTAGATTACAAGTTTTTCCAAGAGCAACCCTTTGTATGGTCTGTAAACAAAAAGAGGAACGACGCTGAATTTAAATCAGCGAAAATGGTTAGCGGTAACCGCTCTAGTCATTTTTGCATTGGATTATTTAAGTAAAGAGTTGGCACTTACTTATTTATCAGATGGTCCAGTCAAAATTGTGGGTTCATTGCTTCAACTCAAATTAGCATTTAATTCAGGTGCAGCTTTTAGTATTGCTTCAAATGCAACTATTTTTCTCGCAACCTTTGCAATGATTGTGGCAGCTTCTATTTTTTATTACGGACGAAAAATTACCTCTACTCGGTGGGCAATTGCGCTAGGGCTAGCCCTGGGTGGGATTTTTGGAAATCTGAATGACCGGATATTTAGACCCCCAGGTGGATTACAAGGTGAAGTAGTCGATTGGATTCAAATTCCAAACTGGCCAATCTTTAATATTGCAGATATGTCAGTGGTTAGCGCAGCCATATTGGTTACATACTTAAGTTGGAAGAATGTTCCTGCTATTGGAAATAAGGATGTTAAGTGAGTAACCGCGAGAAGAGAAATCTATCTATACCTGAAGGACTCAATCAAGAGCGAGTAGATACTGCTTTATCTAGATTGCTTGGTCTATCTCGTAATGTAATTGTGGGATTAATTGAGGCAGGTGAGATCGTAAAATCTGGTACTCCTGTTGGAAAATCAGACAAAGTTTTAACAGGTGATGTGCTTGAGGTTTTACTACCTGCAGCTAAAGGCGAGGCTAAATTAGTAGCTACGCCAATTGATGGCCTTAAAGTTGTTTATGATGATGAGTATTTAATAGTTATTGATAAGCCAGTTGGAATTGCTGCTCACCCAAGTCCTGGCTGGCAAGGAGCGACAGTTGTAGGCGCAATTTTTGCTGCTGGCTATCAGTTATCAACCTCTGGTGCAGCAGAGCGACAAGGCGTTGTTCACCGACTAGATGTTGGAACATCTGGACTTATGGTGGTAGCGAAAAACGAAATTGCTTATTCAAGTTTAAAAGAACAATTCAGACAGCGAAGTGTTTCAAAGGTTTACCATGCGCTAGTTCAAGGACATATGGATCCGACAGTTGGAACAATTGATGCACCAATAGATCGACACCCAAGAGAGGATTATCGTTTCGCAGTTGTTGCAAATGGAAAGCCAAGCATTACACACTATAAAACCTTAGAAGTTTTTCCGGCGGTAACGCTATTAGAGATTGAATTAGAAACAGGTCGCACTCATCAAATTAGAGTGCATTTTTCAGCATTGCATCACCCATTAGTCGGAGATCAAACCTATGGCTCTGATCCTGCTTTAGCGCAAAAGTTAAAGATCGCCCGGCCTTGGCTACACGCCAAGCAACTCGCCTTCACCCACCCGGGAAGTGGGCAGCAAATCTCATTTAGCAGTGATTACCCAGAGGATCTGACACGCTCACTCGAGCTGCTTTCAGATTTAGCCCGCTAGAAATAAAGGTAGTAGTAATCTCACCATCCATGTCGACCTCAATCAAAAATTCAGAAAACTCGGAGAATTTTGTACATCTACATGTACACACCGAGTACTCAATGCTGGATGGTGCAGCAAAAATATCTGAGTTAGTTGAAGAGGTGGCAAACCAAAATATGCCAGCGATTGCAATGACCGATCATGGCAATGTTTTCGGTGCCTTTGAGTTTTATAAAATTGCAAAAGCAGCAGATGTAAAACCAATAATTGGCATTGAAGCTTATGTAGCACCTGAATCCAGATTTGATAAGCGAAGGGTTAAATGGGCTGAGGGTGGAGAAGATGATGTATCAGCTGGTGGCGCCTATACGCATATGACAATTCTGGCTGAGAATAATCACGGCTTATCTAATTTATTCAAACTATCATCGCTGGCATCACTTGAAGGTTTCTACTATAAACCTAGAGTTGATCGAGAGTTACTCTCAAAGTATTCATCGGGGCTTATTGGTACTACCGGCTGTGCTGGTGGTGAGATTCAAACTCGCCTACGCATGGGTTCTTACAATGAGGCGCTAAAGGCTGCCAGTGAGATGAAAGATATTTTCGGCGCTGACAATTTTTTCCTTGAACTAATGGATCACTCAATTGATATCGAAAAGCGAGTATTTACTGACTTGCTTAAACTAGGTAAAGATTTAAATCTGCCACCACTAGCAACTAACGATCTCCACTATACATTCCACAAAGATGCATCTGCACACGAGGTATTACTTTGCGTTCAATCAGGCTCAACCCTTGCCGATCCAAAGCGATTTAAATTTGAAAACTCGGAGTTTTACTTGAAGAGTGCAGCTCAGATGCGAATGCTTTTTAAAGATATCCCAGAATCATGTGATAACACATTAATTATTGCAGAACGCTGCGATATTACTATGCGTGAAGGTGAAAATCTTTTGCCACGTTTTGAAGTCCCACCGGGTGAAACTGAGGATAGTTGGCTAGTGAAGGTTGCAAATTTAGGATTAGCAAGCAAACTTAATGGACAGGTTCTGCCAGAATATCAAGAGCGTCTAAATTTTGAATTAGATGTAATGATTAAGATGGGATTTCCTGGTTACTTTTTAGTTGTGTCTGACTTGTGTAATCATGCAAGGAAGGTTGGAATAAGAGTTGGACCTGGACGAGGATCTGCAGCTGGATCCCTAGTTTCCTACGCACTAGGTATTACTGGTCTAGATCCAATTAAATTCGGTTTATTGTTTGAAAGGTTTTTAAATCCAGAGCGCATTTCGATGCCAGATATCGATTTAGATTTTGATGAGCGTCGTAGATCAGAGATGATCCAGTACGCCACTGCAAAGTATGGTGATGATCGTGTTGCGCAGATTATTACCTATGGAACTATTAAATCAAAGCAAGCAATTAAAGATTCCACCAGAGTTCTAGGTTATCCATATGCGCTAGGTGAAAGACTGACAAAATCACTACCACCTTCAGTAATGGGTAAAGATATTTCACTTAGTGGAATTTTCAATGTTGAAGATGATAGATATGGCGAGGCTTCGGAGTTTAGAAATCTTTATGAGAGTGATCCAGATTCAAAAAGAATTGTTGATACAGCTCGTGGTATTGAAGGTTTAAAGCGCCAGTGGGGGGTGCATGCTGCTGGCGTAATTTTAAGTAAGGAACCATTATTAGATGTAATTCCAATTCATAGGCGCGAAGCTGATGGTGCGGTAATTACCCAATTTGATATGGGTGCTTGCGAGGCAATCGGCTTACTTAAAATGGATTTTTTGGGATTAAGAAACCTTTCAGTATTAGATGATTGTTTGATTAATATTCAAAAAAACCTCGGCAAGACGGTCGTACTTGAAGAATTACCATTAGAAGACAAAAAAACTTTTGAACTACTTTCTCGAGGAGACACTTTAGGAGTCTTCCAATTAGATAGTGCTCCAATTCGCGCACTTCTTCGATCTATGGCTCCAGATAGCTTTGAGGATATTTCAGCGGTAATTGCTTTGTATCGACCAGGACCAATGGGTGAAGATTCACATAATAAGTATGCTGATTATAAAAATGGTAGAAAGAATCCAGTAGCTATCCATGCTGAGTTAGAAAAACCATTAAATGAAATCTTAAAAGATACTTACGGTTTGATTGTCTATCAAGAGCAAGTACTGGCAATTGCTAGAAAGGTAGCAGGCTTCACTCTGGGCCGCGCTGATCTACTTAGAAAAGCTATGGGTAAAAAGAATAAAGAAATTCTTGATAAAGAAAAAGTTCATTTCGAAGAGGGTATGAAATCTAATGGATTTTCCCAAGATGCTATTGAAAAACTCTGGCAAACACTTATTCCATTTTCTGATTACGCATTTAATCGGGCGCATAGTGCTGGTTATGGCTTGCTTTCGTTTTGGACTGCCTATCTAAAGGCTAATTATCCAACTGAGTACATGGCTGCACTTCTAACCAGTGTGCGCGATGATAAAGACAAGAGTGCTTTGTATCTAAATGAGTGCCGGCGTATGGGCATTAAAGTATTAGCACCAGATGTGAATGAATCTGATTCTGAATACACCCCAAGAGGCGTAGATATTCGCTTTGGCCTTACAGCAATTAGAAATGTCGGCGAAAATGTTGTTGCTTCAATCATAAAGAACCGAACAGATAAGGGTAAATATTCAAGTTTTGGTGATTTTCTAACAAAAGTTGACTCCATTGTTTGTAATAAAAAAAGTATTGAGTCACTGATTAAGGCTGGTGCCTTTGATTCATTGGGACATACTCGCAGGGGATTAATGATGGTTTATCTTGAAGCATTGGATGCAGTTTCAGAAGCCAAGCGTGCTGAATCAATAGGACAATTTGATCTCTTTGGAGCAACAAATGCTACAACCTCTGTAAGTGGAGTAGAGCTTGATATTCCTAAAATTGAATGGGAAAAAATGGTTTTACTTGGGTATGAAAGAGAAATGCTGGGACTTTATGTTTCTGATCACCCGCTTTTAGGGGTAGAACATATATTAAAATCAGTTTCAGATTTCACAATTAGCCAGATAGCCGAAGTTTCGCATGATCAGGTAATTACAATTTGCGGCTTAGTAACTCAAATTCAGCGCAAAGTTTCAAAGCAAGGCACTCCATGGGCAATAGTTACTGTTGAAGATTTAGAGGGAGCAATTGATGTTTTATTTTTCTCTAACTCTTATGCATTACACGGTGTTAACTTAGTAGAGGATCGAATTGTCGCCATCAGGGGCAGAGTAGATAAAAGAGAAGATCAAGCTAGGGTTTCAGCACTTGATTTAACTTTGCCAGATCTTAATTTAGTTCCAACTGGCCCCCTTGTAATCTCGATGGAAATGGCTAGGTGCACTCCGCCGATAATCGATCGAGTTAAAGAGATTTTACGGTCCCATCCTGGTGGACGTGAAGTTCACTTAAGACTGGCAGATGGCGCAAAAAGTACTGTACTTAAATTGGATGAAGGACTAAAAGTTGCAGCCTCACCAAGCCTAAGTGCAGATCTTAAAACTGTGCTTGGCCCTGACTGTCTACTAGTTTAAGTTGTAGTTCGACTAATTACTGCTTAATTTATTGGTAACAAGGCGCTAACCCCTTACGGCACAATATGCATGTGAATAAATCTCTAATGAGCTTAGATGAATTTCGTGAGCACGCTCGGGGAAATAATGTTATTCCAGTTTCTCGTAGAGTTGAGATCAAAAATGAAACTCCACTTTCAATATATTTAAAATTAGCCAGCAATAGAGCAGGTACTTTCTTACTTGAATCAGCAGAGTCAGGAATATGGGCACGATATTCATTTATTGGAGTAAATAGTCAAGCAACCCTAACTGAAGAAAATGGATTGGCGGTTTGGAGTGGGGTAATGCCAGCCGGAGCACCTAGCGGTATTGATCCACTATCGGCACTGAGAATTTCAACTACTCATTTGCGTTCACCCAAGTTACCAAATCTTCCGCCTCTTACTGGAGGTTTAGTGGGCTATCTTGGATATGAAATTGTCAGAAGATTAGAAAAAATACCTTCACTAACTATTGAAGATGTTGATATACCAGAGATTGCAATGATGCTGACCTCAGATCTAGCAGTATTTGATCATCAAGAGGGCACAGTGACTTTAATTGCTAATGCAATTAACTGGGATGGAAGTAATGAAAGAGTGGATGAAGCCTATGCCAATTCATTGATTCGACTAGATAAAATGGAAAGTGATTTAGGTAAGAACGTTGAGACTAGATTGACTGCAATCCTAAAGCGCGTAGATCCGCAGTACTCAAGAAATACTACAGATGCTGATTACATTGCAAAAGTTCTTAGAATCAAAGAGGAAATAAAATCAGGAGAAGCATTCCAAGTAGTACTTTCACAAAGGTTCTCAATGAAAATTGATTGTGATCCATTTGAACTATATAGAGTGCTCAGGGAACATAATCCAAGCCCTTATATGTACCTATTTAGATTTGATAACGGTTTATCGGTAGTTGGTTCAAGCCCTGAAGCACTAGTTAAGGTAACCGGAGATCAAGTAATGATTCATCCAATTGCAGGAACTCGCGCCCGCAGTCTAAGTGAGAAAATAGATAACGAGATAGCAGAAGATCTTCTTAAGGATCCAAAAGAAAGAGCAGAGCACTTAATGCTTGTGGACTTAGGTAGAAATGACTTAGGGCGTGTCTGCATACCGGGAACGGTTGAAGTTACTGAATTTATGCAGATAGAAAAGTACTCTCATGTCATGCATATAGTTTCGACAGTTGTTGGCAAGCTATTACCAAATCTAAAACCAATCGAAGCATTACTTTCGGTATTTCCAGCCGGTACCTTATCTGGGGCACCAAAGCCGCGAGCAATGGAGATTATTGAGGAAAACGAAATTAACCGTCGAGGAATCTATGGTGGAACAATTGGTTACTTAGATTTTATGGGCAACATTGATGCATGTATTGCAATTAGAACTGCTGTTATTAAAGAAAGTACTGCATATGTTCAAGCAGGAGCGGGAATTGTTGCAGATTCAAATCCTGAACTTGAAAATCAAGAGTGTATTAATAAGGCAGCTGCAGTACTAGGTGCAATTGCTACCGCTAATAAAATGAAGGAAGAAAAATGAGATCTTCAATAGTAGGAAGTTTATTGCTAATCGCAATCGCAACATACTTAATAATACGTTTGAGTAGGCGCACCAATTCAGATAGGTATCAGGTAAAGCCTAAAAATAAATGGACTCAGCTTTCTGAAGGAAAGGATCCAACTGATGATTGAGTCCAATGCTCTAAGTGGAATTATTGAAGGTGTAATTGAGGATGTTTCTAGAAGAGCTGTTCCGATATCACAATTGAAGGAAGAGTTATCTACCGCACCTGTGTTACGAGATGCATATGCGGCTCTAAGTAAAAGGGATATGAGTTTAATAGCAGAGATTAAGCGCTCATCTCCAAGTAAAGGAGATCTGGCTGCGATATCTGATCCAATTTCGTTGGCAAAAAGTTACCAGCAAGGTGGTGCCGATTTAATTAGTGTGCTAACTGAAGAGCGAAGATTTAAGGGAAGTATTTCAGATCTAGTAAACGTTAGAGAAGCGATCGATCTGCCGGTGCTTCGTAAAGATTTTATTTTAAGTGAATTTCAAGTTTTTGAATCACGTATTTTAGGAAGTGACTTAATGTTACTAATAGTAGCTTGCCTGCCAAAGTCACAACTGATTGACTACTATCAAATTGCTACAGAGCTTGGTATGAATGTGTTAGTTGAAACTCACACAATAGATGAGTCAGAAATTGCGCTAGATATAGGAGCTAAAATCATTGGAGTTAATTGCAGAAATCTTAAGAACCTTGAGATGGATAAAAGTACATTTGAATTAATTTTGCCTAGGTTGCCAGAGTCAGTAGTAAAGATTGCTGAATCTGGAATTAGCAGTCGATCTGAGGTTCAAAGAGTTGCAGAGTTAGGCGCAAACGCAATATTAGTGGGTGAAACCCTTGTTAGATCAGGTAACCCAATTCATACAATTAAAGATCTTCTAAATCGCTAAATATCTAATAAACTTTGCCAATGGAGAGTAATAGTGTTAAAGGCTTTGATTCAGAAATAGTTGGACATTTTGGTCCATACGGTGGTCGCTTCGTGCCAGAAGCTCTGATTGCAGCACTTGATGAATTAGCTGATGCTCATGTAAGAGCTCAAGCAGATCCTGAATTTCATAAAGAATTAACTAACCTGCATAGAACATATACCGGAAGACCAAGCATTATTACTGATGCTAGAAGTTTCTCAGAGTATGCAGGGGGAGCTAGGGTTTTATTAAAGCGAGAAGATTTAAACCATACCGGTAGTCATAAAATTAATAATGTACTTGGGCAAGCATTGTTAACCAAGCGGATGGGAAAGAAACGAATAATTGCAGAAACAGGAGCAGGTCAACACGGGGTAGCATCCGCAACTGCTGCAGCACTTTTTGGTTTGGAATGTGTTGTGTATATGGGTGAAGCGGATACTAAACGCCAAGCATTAAATGTAGCTCGCATGAAATTACTTGGCGCAGAGGTTGTGCCTGTTACTACTGGATCTAAAACATTAAAGGATGCAATAAATGAGGCAATGAGGGATTGGGTAACCAATGTTCAAACCACACATTACTTATTAGGGACAGTTGCAGGTCCTCATCCATTCCCGACCATTGTTAGAGATTTTCAAAGAATTATTGGTGTTGAAGCGCGCCAACAGGTTTTAGATCTGACCGGAAAACTTCCAGATGCTGTGCTTGCATGTGTCGGTGGTGGATCAAATGCAATTGGAATATTTCATCCGTTCATTGAGGATAAGTCAGTCAGATTAATCGGCTTTGAGGCTGGTGGAAAAGGTGTTGAAACAGGATTTCATGCGGCAACAATTTCAGGTGGATCACCTGGAGTTTTGCACGGGACTAGATCATATGTTTTACAAGATAAGAATGGCCAAACAGTTGAGTCACATTCAATATCTGCAGGTTTAGATTATCCAGGAGTAGGTCCAGAGCACGCTTATTTAAATGACATAGGCCGAGCCGAGTACCGTCCTGTAACTGATGATCAAGCAATGTATGCATTCTCGTTGCTTTGTAAATCAGAAGGAATAATTCCGGCAATTGAAACTGCACATGCATTAGCTGGAGCATTAGAGATTGGTAATGAGCTTGGCAAAGATGCAACACTTCTGATTAATCTTTCTGGTAGAGGTGATAAAGATGTTCAGACAGCGGCAGATTATTTCGGAATTCCCCTTTAATGCTTACGCAATTAGATAATCTTTTTGCCCAATCTAAGAGTCAGAATCGAGCCATTTTAATTGGTTACCTACCAGCCGGGTTTCCAACGCAAAGAAAAGCTAAAAAAATAATTAAAGCAATGATTGATGGTGGGGTAGATGCAATTGAAATCGGATACCCATATTCAGATCCAGTAATGGATGGGCCGGTAATCCAGTCGGCTTCGGAAGAGGCGATTAATAATGGTGCAGGCGTTAGCGAAGTTTTTGAACTATTAAAGACAAGCGTGGATTTTGGAGCACCATCTGTTGTAATGAGTTACTGGAGCCCGATTGAAAAGTATGGAGTGAATCGATTTGCACATGAGGTTGCTAAGAATGGTGGCTCTGGGATTATCACTCCTGACTTAACTTATGAAGAATCTAATAATTGGAAAATAGAGGCAGAAAAGAATTCACTTAACAGAATTTATGTAGTTGCTCCTAGTAGCAGCAATGACCGCTTAGCTAGAGTTACAAATGAATGTTCAGGATTTATTTATGCTGCAAGTCTGATGGGTGTAACAGGGGCAAGAACATCAGTCTCAGTAAATGCTAAGCAACTAGTCGAGCGTATTAGGAGCGTTTCTGATAAACCGATTGCCGTAGGATTGGGTGTATCAACTAGCCAACAAGCGCAAGAGGTAGCTACTTACGCTGATGGGGTTATTGTTGGATCTGCTTTCATTAAGATAGTGCAAGAGTTTGGTGCAGGCAGAAATGGTTTAAAAAAGATTAAGCAACTTGCTAAATCTTTATCTGAAGGGATTAAAAGTGCAAGATAAATTTAGGTTAGCTCAACCTTGGCTAACATTGCTTGCTCGATTAATTCTAGGTGGCGTATTAATTGCTGCAGGAGCGCTTAAGGTAGGAAATTTACAGCAATCTGCAATGGCAGTTAGAGCATATGAATTGCTTCCAATTTGGATGGCAAATTTATTTGGCTACGCCTTACCGTGGATAGAGATCGGAATTGGGTTACTTCTAGTTCTTGGAGCTTTAGTCCGAATCAATGGCTTGCTTGGGGCATTAATAATGTTGGCATTTATTATTGCAATTGCACAGGCTTGGGCCCGTGGATTAAGCATTGACTGTGGCTGTTTTGGTAACGGGGGAGAAATTGATCCAGAGGACACGAAGTATTTATCTACAATTATTAGAGATTTAGGTCTACTTGGGCTTGGCGTTTTCTTATATTTCTTCCCAAAGGGTAGATTTGCACTTGATAAATAATCACAATAACTAAAATAGGAGCAAAGCAATGGCAGCAAATAATGGTGGCGATAAGGGAACTAGAAACCTTGTAATAGTAATGGTGGGTTTTATTGTCGCTACAGGAGTTATTTTTTCAGTTATTAGCAATCGAGCCGCTTCAAATGTCGAAATTCCGGCAGCAGTATCTGCTACTGATGGCTACGGAATTGTGCTAAACCCATCTGCTACGCCAAAAATTGATGTTTACCTTGATTACCAATGTCCAGCCTGTAAATCATTTGAGTTAATTAATGGTGGCTACCTAAATGAGATCACAGTTCAGAAAAAGGCAAAAGTTGTGTATCACCCAATGACATTCATCGGACGAGAATCAATCCTAGCTGCTAACGCTGCTGCATGCTCAGCAGATGAAAATAGATTTGTAGATATGAACTTAGCGCTGTTTCAGAGCCAACCTGCTGGTAAAGATACTGGACAGTGGCAAAATGAATCTTTAATTGCAATCGGTAACTCTGTTGGTATTACCTCTGAAAGCTTTAAACAGTGTGTTAATGATGGGAAGTATCTGAATTGGACGCGTAACATAACTGAGGAATCTGGCAAAGCTAATGTAAATAGCACACCAACTATTCTTGTAGATGGCAAGCCTCTAGATGGAGCTACTCGGTCTGACCCTGTAAAGTTTAGAGCAGCACTAGAAGCTGCTGGCGTTAAGTAATCTGTTAACTCAAAGAGGTTAAGTTGATTCCTAGCCCTACCTTTTCGACTCTTACTCTGGGTCCACTAACGCTTCACTACTATGCATTAAGCATTATCTTAGGAGTAGTAGTTGCAGTTTATGTTGGACAAAAACGCTATGCATCACTTGGCGGAAATCCTGGGGAAGTATCTGATGCTGCAATTTGGGCTGTGCCTTTTGGAATTATTGGTGGGCGGATTTATCACGTAATCACTTCACCACAGCAATACTTTGGGCCGAACGGTAATCCAGTAGATGCGCTTAGAATTTGGAAAGGCGGACTAGGGATTTGGGGAGCGATCTTAATTGGAGCATGTGGTGCTTTTATTTATTTTAAGACCCATAACACCGCACTTAAATTCTCACAGTTTTTAGATGCTCTAGCTCCTGGAGTTGTCCTAGCTCAAGCCATTGGTCGAATCGGTAATTGGTTTAATCAAGAGTTATTTGGAAAGCCAACTGATTTGCCATGGGGATTAGAAATTAAACAGTCAAGTAGACCAGATGGATATGAGCAATTTCTAACCTTTCATCCGACATTTTTATATGAATTACTTTGGTGTGTTGCCGTAGCGGTAATCTTGATAAAACTGCCTGGGTTTATACGAAAGGTGCCTAAGAAATCAGGCGATATCTTTGTAATCTATATTCTTGCTTACTCACTTGGCCGGCTTTGGATTGAGGCGCTAAGAATTGATGATGCAAATCTAATTTTTGGAGTACGTTTGAATATTTGGGTGAGTTTGATAGCAATTATTAGCTCTTACATATATTTAGCCCGCAGTAAAGCAGGCGAAAATGAGGCAAAGAAGATAGTTTCAAGTTAAGATTTAGGTATGGGTCTAGAAGAAGTTCAGATGCGTAATTTAGAGCATCGAACAAACCGAACTGGGTGGTTAAGAGCTGCAGTACTTGGCTCAAATGATGGCTTAGTTTCAACAGCGAGCTTAATGATTGGTGTAGCAGCAGCTAGTAAAAGTGAATTATTAATTACTGCAGGCCTAGCCGGAATCGCAGCTGGAGCTATGTCAATGGCAGTTGGTGAGTATGTATCAGTTAAGTCTCAAACAGACATTGAAAAAACAGATCGAGAGATCGAAGTTCGACAATTGAAAGAGGATCCTGATGGTGAGCTTTTAGAGCTTACGCATATCTACATCGATCGAGGTTTATCTAAAGAGTTGGCTACAGAGGTCGCTACTGCACTACATAAGCATGGCGCCCTTGAAGCCCACCTGAGAGATGAGTTAGGTCATTTTGATCACACTAGAGCAAGACCAATTCAAGCTGGGGTTGCATCTGCAATTGCATTTACGGCAGGCGGAGTAGTGCCACTTATTGGGGCTCTAATATCAGGTGATAATAAAGTTCCATTTATTCTTATCTTCACCGCACTAGGTCTTGTTGCTGCAGGTGTGATTAGCGCCAAGATTGCATCATCACCAATCCCAAAAACAGTTATGCGAATATTTGCAGGCGGCGCCCTCGGTGTTGCTATAACAGCTGGGATTGGATGGCTAGTAGGGCTAACTGGAATTTAATACCCCTGCTATAATTTAGGAAGATTCAAGAAGTTGGGCCATTGCTGTCCCGACCCTTCAGCGGGAGCGGCCTTTAATTGAAAAGCAATTCACTTTTTTCAACCACCCCAATTGCAGATGGGTTATATAACCCTGCCAACGAGCATGATGCTTGTGGTGTGGCAATGGTTGCTACGTTAAATAAGTTACCTACACATGAAATAGTTTCACAAGCACTAACAGCTTTAAGAAATCTAGAACACCGCGGAGCATCTGGTGCAGAGCCAGATAGTGGTGATGGAGCCGGAATACTTATTCAAATTCCCGATAAATTTTATAGATCAACAGTAGATTTTGAACTACCTCCAGTAACACATTATGCAACTGGAATACTTTTTGTTAGCTCAGATGAAAATGAATTTAAGAAACAAATAGAGAAAATTGCAACTGAGGAAGGATTGAAGATACTTGGTTGGCGTGATCTACCAATCAACTCCTCTTCTCTAGGAAAAACTGCACTCTCAGTTATGCCCGATTTCAAGCAAGTCTTTATCGCAGGTAACTTGAATGAGTCAGACTTAGTGCTTGAGAGAATGGTTTATTGCCTACGTAAGCGAATTGAGAATAATTACAATATTTATATTCCATCACTTTCATCCCGAACAGTTGTTTATAAGGGTATGTTAACTACGGGTCAGTTAGAAGAATTTTTCCCAGATCTTTCAGAGCCGCTAGTTGAATCATCATTTGCCTTAGTTCACTCCAGATTTTCAACCAATACTTTTCCTTCTTGGCCACTAGCTCATCCATATCGATACATCGCTCATAATGGCGAAATTAATACAGTTAAGGGTAATAGGAATTGGATGAGTGCTAGAGAATCTTTACTTGAGAGTGATTTGATACCAGGTGATCTGAAAAGACTATTTCCAATTGTCAATAACTCTGGCAGTGATTCAGCATCCTTTGATGAAGTTTTAGAGTTGCTATATCTTGGCGGACGCTCATTGCCACATTCAATTTTAATGATGATTCCAGAGGCTTGGGAAAATCACACAACAATGCCACAAGAGTTAAAGAATTTTTATGCATTCCATTCGGCATTAATGGAGCCGTGGGATGGGCCTGCCTGTGTGACCTTTACCGATGGTAAACAAGTCGGTGCAGTTTTAGATAGAAATGGTTTACGTCCATCAAGATTTTGGGTAACAAAAGATGGACTTGTGATTTTATCTAGCGAAGTTGGCGTCCTGGATTTTCCACCCGAAAATATTATTCGTAAGGGAAGGCTGCAGCCTGGCAGAATGTTTTTAGTTGATATAGATGCTGGTCGAATAATTGAAGATGATGAAATCAAAAGTACTTTGGCAGCATCGGCTCCATACGGAGATTGGTTACATGGTGGGCTAGTTCGGTTAAGTGATCTACCTTCACGTGAACATATTGTTTATCCTCATTCATCTGTCGTTCGCAGACAAAGAGCATTTGGCTACACAGAAGAGGAGCTGCGAATAATTATTACGCCAATGGCTCGGAATGGCGCAGAACCGCTTGGCTCAATGGGAACTGATACACCAATTGCAGCACTATCAAATAAGCCAAGATTACTTTTTGATTACTTTGCACAGCTATTTGCGCAAGTAACAAACCCACCTTTGGATGCTATTAGAGAAGAGTTAGTTACCTCTCTTGGCGGATCAATTGGTCCAGAGCACAATTTATTAGATCCAGGACCAGCCTCTTGCCGACAAATTTCGATTCAATTTCCAGTAATAGATAACGATGAGCTTGCAAAAATAATTCATGTTAATGCCGATGGCGATCAACCTGGTCTTGCTGCTTATGTGGTTAAAGGATTATTCAAGGTTGCAGGTGGTGGAAAATCACTTGTTGCGCGCATTGAAGAGATTAGAAAAGAAGTATCCAAAGCAATTGAGGATGGTGCAAGAATTATTGTGCTATCAGATCGTGATGGAGATGCTGATAATGCGCCAATTCCTTCACTATTACTTACCTCAGCTGTTCACCATCATCTCATCCGAGAAAAGACTAGAACTAAAGTTGGCTTAGTAGTTGAAAGCGGTGAGGTTAGAGAGGTACATCATGTTGCGCTGTTGGTCGGATTTGGCGCCGCAGCAGTAAACCCATACCTAGCTATGGAAAGTGCTGAAGATCTTGTAAGGCAGGGTGTAATTACCGGGATTACTCCAGAGAAGGCAGTACGAAACTTAATTAAATCTTTAGGTAAAGGCGTTCTAAAGGTTATGTCGAAGATGGGTGTATCTACCATCGCCTCCTATACCGGTGCTCAAATATTTGAAGCAATTGGTTTATCTAAAGAGATTGTTGATGAGTATTTTGTTGGCGCCACATCAAGATTAGGTGGTGTTGGTATTGAAACTATTGCGCAAGAAACTATCAAGCGACATCACATCGCTTACCCACCAGGTGGAGAGATTCCGGGTTCAAAGAAGCTACAAATTGGTGGTGAATACCAGTGGCGCCGCGAGGGTGAACCACACCTATTTGATCCTGAGACTGTTTTTACACTCCAGCATGCAACAAGAGCAAAGCGTTTTGATGTCTTCAAGCGGTATACATCAAGAGTTGATGATCAATCAAAGCGGTTAATGACACTAAGAGGTTTATTTACTTTTAAAGAAGGAGTAAGAAAACCAATTTCGATAGATGAAGTAGAGCCAGCTTCAGAGATTTTGAAGCGATTTGCAACTGGTGCAATGTCTTATGGTTCGATTTCCCAAGAAGCGCACGAGACATTAGCAATTGCCATGAATCGAATTGGTGGTAAATCCAATACTGGTGAGGGTGGCGAAGATCCAGCACGAAATACGCCTGAGAAAAACGGTGATTCAAAGCGTTCTGCAATTAAGCAGGTTGCAAGTGGAAGATTTGGTGTTACAAGTGAGTATTTAGTTAATGCTGATGATATTCAAATTAAAATGGCACAGGGTGCTAAGCCTGGGGAAGGCGGTCAGCTTCCAGGAAATAAGGTTTATCCATGGATCGCTAAAGTACGTTACTCAACACCTGGCGTTGGTTTGATTTCACCGCCACCACACCATGATATTTATTCCATCGAGGATTTAGCCCAACTAATTCACGATCTAAAAAATGCAAACAATCAGGCAAGAATCCATGTGAAGTTAGTTGCTGAAGTTGGTGTCGGAACAGTTGCAGCTGGAGTAAGTAAGGCGCATGCTGATGTTGTTTTAATTTCTGGTCATGACGGTGGAACTGGAGCATCCCCACTTACTTCACTAAAGCATGCCGGAGCGCCATGGGAATTAGGACTTGCTGAAACACAGCAGACTTTGATGTTAAATGGATTAAGAGATCGAATAGTTGTTCAGGTAGATGGTCAGATGAAAACTGGCAGAGATGTGATCATTGCCGCCCTACTAGGTGCGGAAGAGTTTGGTTTTGCTACTGCACCACTTGTTGTTTCTGGTTGCATCATGATGAGAGTCTGTCATTTAGATACTTGCCCAGTTGGCGTTGCTACTCAAAATCCTGAGCTGCGCAAGAAGTTCAGCGGCAAGCCAGAATTTGTTGAAACATTCTTTGAGTACATAGCAGAAGAGGTTAGACAGATACTGGCAGAACTTGGTTTTAAAAAACTTGAAGATGCCATAGGTCAAGTTGAGTTACTTGATACTAAAGATGCAGTCGAACACTGGAAAGCTAGTGGCTTAGATCTAAAGCCTTTACTTAAATCAGTTGAAGTTAACTCATCTCGTAAAAATACAACTACACAAGACCATGGTTTGGTATCAGCCTTAGATAATAAATTAATTGAATTATCAAAAGATGCGTTAACTAATAAAACTCCAATTCGTTTAGATATACCAGTTCGAAATGTAAACAGAACTGTCGGAACAATGCTTGGGTCTCAAATAACAAGAAACTTTGGTGGGGCAGGGCTGCCAGATGACACAATTGACATTACTTTTCATGGATCGGCAGGTCAGTCTTTTGGAGCATTTATTCCATCTGGGTTAACTCTTAGACTTTATGGCGATAGTAATGATTATGTCGGCAAAGGGCTTTCCGGCGGTCGAATCATTATTAGACCAGATGAGAAGGCAACTTTTGAATCAGTAAAAAATGTGATTGCTGGAAATGTAATTGGTTATGGTGCAACATCTGGTGAAATCATGATCTCTGGTGTAGTTGGTGAAAGATTTTGTGTAAGAAACTCAGGTGCAGTTGCTATCGTTGAAGGCGTAGGCGATCATGGTTGCGAGTACATGACTGGTGGAACAGTGATTATTCTTGGTAAAACAGGACGTAACTTCGCAGCTGGTATGTCTGGCGGACGTGCATTTGTATTAGATTTAAATCCTCAATTAGTTAATACTGAAATGGTTGATGTCTTATCTCTTCCGTCAGACCAAGAGGATTTAGTAAAGAAGTATATTTCTAAGTTTTATGCTGAAACCGGATCAAAAATAGCTGGTGAAATTTCAAAAGATTGGCCAACATTTAAAGACCGAATTTCACTTGTAATGCCAAGGGATTATGCGCGCGTTTTAGAGGTAATGGCAAAGGCAGAGCGTTCTGGTTTATCTGTTGAAAGTGAAGTAATGGCGGTGCTAAATGGCTGATCCAAAAGGTTTTTTAACTACACCAAGAGAGTTGCCAAAGCGTAGACCTGTTGATGTTCGAATTAAAGATTGGAAAGAGGTTTACCAGGAACAAGAGTTCTCACAACTTCAAAAGCAAGCAGGCCGATGTATGGATTGTGGAATTCCCTTTTGTCACCAAGGCTGTCCACTAGGAAATTTAATTCCGGAATGGAATGATCTAATTTGGCGTGGCGAGAAAGCAGAAGCAATCGATAGGCTTCATGCAACTAATAACTTTCCAGAATTTACTGGCAGGTTATGTCCTGCTCCATGTGAGACTGCTTGTGTTGTTGCAATTAACTCAGATGCAGTCACAATCAAGCAGGTTGAATTAAGAACAATTGAAGAGGCCTTTAAAGATAACAGAGTTACTCCGCTAGTGCCGGATCGGATCTCAGGTAAAACAGTGGCAGTAATTGGCTCTGGTCCAGCAGGATTGGCAGCTGCGCAACAATTAACTAGAGCTGGTCATACTGTTGCAGTTTATGAACGGGCAGACAAAATTGGTGGCTTGCTTCGTTATGGAATTCCAGAGTTTAAAATGGAAAAATCTATCGTTGATAGAAGAATAAAGCAGATGGAACAAGAGGGCACAAGGTTTAGGACTAATGTAAATATCGGTACAGAAATTACTGGTAGTGCATTACGAAATAAGTATGACGCGGTCGTGCTGGCTATCGGTGCTACAAATTGGCGAGATCTTCCAATACCAGGACGTGAAGCAAAGGGAGTTTATCAAGCCATGGAGTATTTACCTTGGGGTAACAAACAAGCATTAGGTGAGTTAGAAAAAGAGCCAGAGATTAATGCCAAGGGCAAAGATGTTGTTATTTTAGGTGGCGGAGATACTGGAGCAGACTGTTTAGGTACAGCGATTAGACAGGGCGCTAAATCAATTACCCAACTTGAAATTATGCCTAGACCAACAGAGGAAAGACCAAGCAATCAGCCTTGGCCGACTTACCCAATGATTTATCGCGTAAGTAGTGCTCATGAAGAATCTGGTGAACGCATGTATTCAGTATCAACTCAAGAATTTATTAAGGATGCTAAAGGTAATTTAACTGGACTAAAACTTGTTGAGACTCAATTTAATAACGGAAAGTTTGAGCCAGTAGCAGGAAGTGAAAAAATCATTCCTGCTGATTTAGTTTTCTTAGCTATGGGATTTACAGGTCCAGAAAAGAGTGATCTATTGAATCAGCTTGAAGTGGAATTAGATGACCGAGGCAATATTAAAAGAGATGAAAATTATGCTACATCCAGTGAAGGTGTATATGTATGCGGTGATGCTGGTCGTGGCCAGTCACTGATTGTTTGGGCTATTGCAGAAGGAAGAAGTGCTGCGGCGGCAGTTGATACCTATTTATCTGGACACACTCAGTTGCCATTCCCAATTGAGCCAACTGCACGACCATTAATGGTTTAAGGTCAAGCCATGCGCCGCGCAAAAATTGTCTGCACAATGGGGCCAGCTGTTGAATCAGTTGAAAAAGTAACTGAGCTAATAAACGCTGGCATGAATATGGCCAGATTAAACCTTTCGCATGGTGGCTATGAAGAGCATCAAGCAAGACTTGATACCGTGAGAAGTGTTGCCAAGAAATTTAATAAGGCGGTTGCGATTTTAGTAGACCTACAAGGGCCAAAAATAAGATTAGGTAGATTTTCTAACGGACCTCATGAATTGTTTAAAGGGGATAGGTTTGTAATTACAACCGATGAGGTGCAGGGAAATAAGGAGCGCGCGGGCACAACATATAAGGGATTGCCGGGTGATTGCCGTAAAGGCGACATGATAATGATTGATGATGGCAAGGTTGCAGTGCGTGTAATTGAGGTGAAAGGCAATGATGTAATCACTGAAGTCGTTCAGCCTGGAATGGTTAGTAATAATAAAGGTATAAATCTTCCAGGGGTTGCTGTTTCCGTGCCAGCTCTATCTGAAAAAGATATTGCAGATCTTAGATGGGGATTAAAGGCCGGTGCTGATTTCATTGCCCTTTCATTTGTTCGTAGTGCTGAGGATATAAAAGGTGTCCACAAGATTATGGCTGAAGAAGGAATTAAAGTTCCAATAATTGCCAAGATTGAAAAACCACAAGCAGTTGATAATCTTCAAGAAATAGTTGATGCATTTGATGGAATTATGGTCGCAAGGGGAGATCTTGGAGTTGAGTTACCAATTGAAGATGTCCCAATGGTTCAAAAAAGATGCATAACAATGGCTCGTGAATCAGCAAAGCCAGTAATTGTTGCAACCCAAATGTTAGATTCAATGATTAGTAATTCGCAGCCAACTAGAGCTGAGGCAACAGATTGTGCTAATGCTGTGCTAGATGGTGCTGATGCCTTAATGCTCTCAGGTGAGACCAGTGTGGGCCAGTTTCCAATTGAAGCTGTAAAAGTAATGGCAAGAATTATTGAGCGCACCGAAGAGATTGCACTAGATCAAATCCCACCACTAAAACATTTACCGGCAACTAAAGCTGGCGCAATTACAAAGGCAGCAACTGAAGTTGGACATACAGTTGGCGCTAAGTTTTTAGTAGCTTTTACCCAAAGCGGGGATTCAGCTCGCAGGATGTCCCGATTGCGTTCACCAATTCCAATGCTGGCATTAACACCGGAGTTAGGTACTTATAATCGACTAGCACTTTCTTGGGGAGTTGAATCTATGATAACTCCAGTTGTAAGTCATACTGACGAGATGGTTATGCAAGTGGATTCACTACTAATCGAATCAAAGCGAGTAAGTATTGGAGATTTGGTTTTAATTGTTGCTGGTTCACCACCTGGAATTCCTGGTTCGATTAATGCAATGCGGGTTCACAGAATTGGTGATGCCGTTAGCGGTGTGGCCCCTGCATATAGAAAATAATTAGTCATAAAAAGATAACCAATATAAACTGTATCTCTCTATTCGCCTCGGTACTCCAACGGTAGAGAGGACGGTCTCAAAAACCGTATAGTGTCGGTTCGAATCCGACTCGAGGCACATGAATCAAAATACTCTTGGTGCGCAGTATCGAATTGTCGTGGCCGAAGATGAAACTTTAATTCGTATGGACTTAGTTGAGATGCTAACTGAGGCCGGATACCAAGTTGTAGGACAAGGTGTGAATGGTCAAGAGGCTATCGAGTTAGCTAACATCCATAAACCTGATTTAATGATTTTAGATGTGAAGATGCCAGTGCTAGATGGAATTTCTGCGGCTGAAAAAATAATAGATATTTGTCCTGTTCTAATGCTGACCGCATTTAGCCAACGAGAATTAGTTGAGCGAGCTAGAGATACCGGCGTCATGGCATATGTAGTAAAACCTTTCACAATTAATGATCTGCTACCTGCAATTGAAATTTCAATTAGTAGGTATCGACAAATGAAATCTCTAGAAACTGAAGTTGCAGATCTTTATGAGCGGCTTGAAACTAGAAAAATTGTTGACCGAGCAAAGGGCATTTTAATGAAAACTATGAATCTGTCAGAACCTGAGAGTTTCTCGTGGATTCAGAAAACGGCAATGGACCGACGTATTTCTATGAAGGCGGTAGCCCAAGGCATAATCTCACCGGATGCCGCCCCGGATTTATAACAGTTTTGTCATTCGTGCTGGGAGTTCTAAAACCCCCAGCGGGTGAATGCCTGCTATAGCCCCAACTAGATTGCTCAATTTTCGCCCTTGAGTTACCCTTTCGACCTCCCTCATTTGGGAAACCTTAAAACCTAGGAAGGGTACTAATGAAGAAAAACAAGGTAGTTGCATTTGCAGCTGCGCTAGCTGTAGCTGTTTCATCAGCGTCAGCAATCGCACCGGCTTCTGCTAATACAACATTAAAAATCGCATACCAAGGCCCACTTACAGGACCTGAAGCACAAACAGGTACTGACGGAATTCGCGGCGTAAAGTTAGCGCTTAAAATTTATAATGCATCAAAGCCAAAAGTAAAAGTTGAAGTTTACGAAGGCGATGATCAAGGTGATGACGCACTAGGCAAGACTGTTGGTGCCGGTATTGCTGCAGATCCTGCAGTGGTTGGCGTGCTAACTGCTTACTCTGGTCCAACAATTGCAGCTCTGCCTTCATACAAGGCTGCTGGCTTAGTAATTGTTTCACCATCAGCAACTCGCGTTGGATTAACTGATCCAGCAAGCCCAAGCTACGGTGCACCTGTATTCCACAGAATCGTTTCAAACGATGACCTACAAGGTCCTGCATTAGCTCGTGCTGCAACAACTGGTGTGAAGAATCCAACTGTATTTATGGTTAGCGATCAGACTTCATACTCAGAAGGTTTGTTCTCAGCTGTAAAAGCTGCACTTGGTACAGCTCTAGAAGCTTCAGACAAGGCTGCTAAAGGAACAACTGATTTCTCTGCAACAATTTCAAAGGTAAGAGCTTCAAAGGCAAACGTTGTAATCTACACAGGTTACTATGCTGATGGCGCTAAGTTCCTAAAGCAACTACGCGATAAGAACTACAAGGGCGTATTTGCCGCTGGCGACGGAGTTCTTAACTCTGAATTCCCTAAGCTAGCCGGTAAGCGTCAATCAGAAGGTGCACGTCTTACTGCTCCAATCGTTCCTCTTGAAGTTGCATCTCCAAAACTGACTGCTGATTTCAAGAAAGAGTTTGGTGCAAACCCAGGCGTATACACAACTGAGGCTTTCACAGCTACCAACATGATCTTGGAAGCTATTAAGAAGGGCAAAACTACCCGTGCAGATATTCTTGCTTACATTAAGACAATTAAGCATAAGAATATTGCTGGCGTAACTATTTCATTCAACGAATTCGGAGATTTGTCCGGATCTGGCTTAATGAACAGTTTCGTAGTTCGCAACGGCGTAATTAAGCTAAACGGCAAGGCGTAATTCAAAAACTTCCAGCCCTAGTACTTTGTACTAGGGCTGGAAGTTCTTTAATGTCAGACGAAGGAAAAAATGGATTTCTCTGTATTGATTAGCGAGTTTCCCACATTAACTGTGGATGGAATCGCACTGGGGTTTATCTATGTGTTAATAGCGCTTGGGTACACAATGGTTTACGGAGTCCTTAGATTAATCAATTTTGCTAATTCAGAAGTGTTCATGATCGGAACATTTGCATCAATACTTATTGCTACTGAGCTTTTTGGACACACGATTGAGTCTGAGCCTTTAACTGGCTTTAAGCTCGTATACACAATGCTGGCTATGCTGCTCGGTGCCATGATTATTTCTGGCCTAGTAAGTGTTTTGGTTGAGATAGTTGCTTATCGAAGACTTCGTGCAGTAACCACGAATAGATTGACATCTTTAATCTCTGCGATCGGCGTTTCAATTTTTCTTGCCGAGGGCGTTCGTATTCTTACTAGTTCCGCACCATTAGGAGCACCAAGATTATTGGATAAAATTACTTTAGTGACAATTTTAGGCGCTGATATACGTGTTGATATTTTACTTGTTATTATCTTTGCAATTATTCTCTTAGTTTGTCTAGATATTTTCGTTAATAAAACTCGTCTTGGAAAAGGCATCAGAGCGGTCTCCATGGATTATGACACCGCAAAACTAATGGGTATTAATATAAATAGAGTCATATCGACAACTTTTTTAGTAGGTGGAATTGGAACAGGAGCGGCAGCATTTTTCTATGTAACGGTTTATGAAGTGACTGTTTTTAGAATTGGTTTTGAACTAGGAATAGCTGCATTTACAGCTGCAGTTCTTGGTGGAATCGGAAATATTCGTGGTGCTTTCGCTGGCGGTTTAGCACTTGGGTTAATTGAAATGTATTCGTCGGCAATTTTCGGTACACAATGGAAGTCAATCACGGCTTTCGTTATATTAGTTTTGGTTTTACTGTTTAGGCCAAATGGTATTTTTGGTGAATCACTACAACAGGCGAGAGTCTAATATGACATTTAACCTGCGTGATTATGGTGCAAATATCTGGGCCCGTGCCAACAAATGGCAGAGATATTTAATGGCTCTAGTATTTATTGTGGCAGCTTTTTCATTACCTTTACTTGAGAATACTTTCTTCAATACGCCAAACACACCATTTGTATCTGTTTTATTTTATCCAATTGGGCTATATACCTTGATGGCACTTGGATTAAATGTAGTTGTAGGTAAGAGCGGACTACTTGATTTAGGTTATGTAGCATTTTATGCCGTTGGTGCTTATACGGCTGGATTACTTGGGGCATCTTTAAAGTTAAATACCTGGGAGGTAATGCCAATAGGTATTGCTCTTGCGATGTTGTCCGGGTTAATTCTTGGAGCAGCTGTACTCCGCCTAAAGGGTGATTATCTTGCAATTGTCACCTTAGGTTTTGGTGAGATTATACGAATAACGGCTCTCAACTCACCTGCTATTGGTGGTGCTATGGGAATTACTGATATCGCAAATCCTCCAACTACTTTTGGTTTTAAATTCGACCTTGATAATCCAGAGAGCTATTACTGGACTATTCTCATAATAATTATTATGACCATTATGGCCATACGCATTCTTTCAATACGTCGCCCGGGTCGCGCTTGGGAAGCGATTAGGCAGGATGAAGATGTAGCCGAGTTAATGGGTGTAAACATATACAAATACAAGCTGTGGGCTTTCGTATTCGGTGCTGCAATAGGTGGGGCTGCAGGAGTGCTGTTTGCATCTGAGTCGATGTTTATTTCACCAAATATTTTTAAACTAGAAGTTTCAATCTTTATTTTAGCTTTCGTTGTCTTTGGCGGTATGGGAAATATCTGGGGCGTTATTTTAGGAGCAGTACTTCTGTCATACATTCCAGAGCGAATTAGATTCCTTTCTGACGCTAGAATGTTGATCTTTGGTCTTGTCCTAATCATCATGATGAATCTGCGCCCAGATGGACTTTTACCTCGTAAAAAACGAGAGAAGTTAAAATCAGATAAGAAGGATTCAAAGTGACAAGTCCTGTAATTCTAGAACTTAAAGATTTGACCATGCAGTTTGGTGGCGTAAAAGCTTTGAATGAAGTAAATCTTTCTGTTAAAAAAGGCGAGATTTTAGCTTTAATTGGACCAAACGGTGCTGGCAAAACTACCGTGTTTAATGTCGTTACTGGGGTCTACAAGCCAACAAATGGTGAGATTCTATTTAACGGTTCAAGTCTAAAAGGCAAAAGCCGTCATCGAATTACAAAATCTGGAATCGCTCGTACATTTCAGAATGTTAGGCTTTTTGGAGATATGACTGCACTTGAAAATGTGCTTACAGCAACCGATGTGCACAATAAATCAGGACTCATGGGTGCCATGTTTACATCTCCTCGTTCAAGAAGAGAAGAGAGTGCTAGTCGCAAGAAAGCTCAAGAGATTTTGGAATTTATTGGTATTGCAAACCGTTCAGATCAACTTGCCCGAAACTTGCCGTACGGTGACCAACGTCGACTTGAAATTGCTAGGGCAATGGGAACAAATCCTCAGTTGCTGCTTCTTGATGAGCCTGCTGCCGGGTTTAACCCTTCAGAGAAAAAAGCCTTAGGTGAACTAATAGTTAAAATTCGCAACAGTGGTTATACCGTTTTGCTAATTGAGCATGATATGTCCTTGGTAATGGATATCTCCGACAGAGTTGCAGTGCTGGACTTTGGTGAGAAGATTGCCGATGACCTACCAAAATTAGTACAGGATAATCCAAAAGTTATTGAGGCTTATTTAGGAGTGCCCGCTGATGCGTCTTGAGGTTAAAGATTTACGTGTGCACTACGGAAAAATTGAGGCAATTAAGGGAATTTCTTTTACCGTAAATCAAGGTGAAATTGTTTCGCTAATTGGAGCAAATGGTGCCGGAAAAACCACGACCTTAAAAACAATCTCTGGCCTACGTAATGTTTCTTCAGGCTCAATTACTTTTGATGGTACTGATATCTCTAAATTAGCAGCCCACGAAAGAGTTAATCTAGGCATTTCACAAGCACCAGAAGGTCGAGGAATTTTTCCAGGAATGACTGTTCTTGAAAACCTTGAAATTGGTAAATTCAATAGAAAAGATCGTAAAACTGAAATGAATGAAGATCTTGAAAAGGTCTACACACTATTTCCAAGATTGAAGGAAAGAATTTCTCAAGCCGGCGGAACACTCTCTGGTGGAGAGCAGCAAATGCTTGCAATTGGACGTGCGCTTATGGCACGACCAAAGGTATTACTCCTTGATGAACCATCTATGGGACTTGCTCCTCAAATGATCGCCAATATTTTTAGGATCATAACTGAAATTAATAAGCAAGGAGTAACAATTCTTCTAGTTGAGCAAAATGCTCAACAGGCATTACAGCGAGCAGATCGAGCTTATATTTTAGAAACCGGTAATATTGTTAAGGATGCTAAAGCTTCAGATTTACTAAATGACCCTGCTGTAAGAGCGGCATATTTAGGAACTGGCGCTCACTAATAGTTTAGTTTGTTCTATCTGCGAGAATCAAACAAGTAATTCTAGCCGTACAGGTCCGTTCGCCTTTTTCATTAGTTATCTCAACTTGATAGCTACACAGCGTCTTACCTAAAGTAATTGCAGTAGCGACTCCGGTAACAATTCCACTAGTTGCAGATTTATGGTGAGTCGCATTTATATCTACACCTACTATTTTTCTTGTGGGACCAGCATGTAGTTGGGTACCAATTGATCCAAGACTTTCTGCCAACACCACATTTGCACCTCCATGAAGCAGTCCAATTGGCTGTGTATTTCCCTCTACCGGCATTGTTCCAACTAAGCGATTAGGGGAGGCTTCTATGATCTCAATGCCCATCTTCTTATCCAAAGCACCAATACCGCGCTGACGAATAACATCTAGAAAATCGCTCATAGTGATTAGTTTATCGGTTAGAGCAATTAGAATCCCAATATGAGTGAGGTTGGAAAGCGTTTACTTCTAATTGATGGCCATTCGATGGCTTATCGCGCTTTTTATGCATTGCCGGTGGAGAACTTTAAAACCTCCAGTGGCCAACCTACCAATGCCGTGTATGGGTTTGCTTCCATGCTTATAAATTTAATAAAAGAGGAAAAGCCGACTCATATAGCAGTTGCCTTTGATGTATCCCGTAAAACTTTTAGGTCAGAGAAGTTTCCAGAGTACAAAGCAAATCGATCCGCCACACCGGATGAATTTAGATCCCAACTCTCTTTCATTAACGAGTTAGTTGATGGATTTGGTATTAAGCAATTAGAAATGCCAGGGTTTGAAGCTGATGACATAATTGCAACTTTATCTAAGCAGGCAGAGGAGCAAGATTTTGAGATCCTAATTTGTACAGGTGATCGTGATTCTTTTCAGCTTGTAAGTAAATCAACTACAGTTTTGTATCCGAAAAAGGGTGTTACGGAAATGAATCGCATGACACCAGACTCTGTATTTGAGAAGTATGGACTGACTGCGCAACAGTATCCAGACTTTGCAGCCCTGCGAGGAGACCCGAGCGACAACCTACCGTCAGTACCGGGAGTTGGTGAAAAAACTGCAACAAAATGGATATCTGATTATGGTTCATTGAATAATCTACTCAAAAACTCAGTTGATATCGGGGGCAAAGTTGGCGAATCACTTAGAGCAAATATTGACTCAGTTAGATTAAACCGAGAGCTAACGCAATTAGTTAGCGATCTACAGCTATCTGTAGAGGTTAAAAATCTAGAATGGTTTGGCATAAATATCGCAGAGATTTCAAAATTCTTTGAAAAACTTGAAATCAGAGCCTTGAAAGACAGAGTTAAGTCACTTCCTCAAATTGGTGGCCAAAGTATTAACGAGATCGAAATCGATGTTAGGCAGCTAAATTCCAAAGAAATCAATGATTTGTTATTAAACCGTAAAACTCCAATAGCGGTATCTGTCGAGATACAGGAAGGTAAGGTTATTTCATACTCTGTAGCACTTAGTGAATCAGAGGTCATCGATAGTTCTGAGATTAGTTTTGGCGATTGGATTTTAGATCCACAACTTCCCAAGTATGTTCATGGTGCAAAGAAGTTATTAAAGGTAATTAAGTTGGATGGTTTGATAGCCGATATTGAGTTACTTGCTTACTTAGTAAATCCAGGTAGTCGGAATCTTGAGCTAACTGACTTAGCACAGAGACTTTTAGGAGTTTCAGAAAGTAGCCAGAGCCTATTCTCGGACTTTAATCCAAAGAGTGCAGCTTGGATTTATAGAATTTATAACGAACTTCAAAATGAAATCACCACAATGGGGATGAATTCTTTGTATACAGAAATTGAGCAACCAACTTTATTGCTTTTATCTAGAATGGAGTCAATAGGAATTGCGGTAGATAAAGAAGAGCTAAAATCGTTAGCTACACATTTCTCCCAAATTGTTAATGACCAAACCAAATTAGCTCATAAAGAGGCCGGACATGAGTTTAATGTTAGCTCTCCAAAACAACTTCAAGCAGTCCTTTTTGATGAGCTAAATTTACCTAAAACTAAAAAGATAAAAACTGGATTTACAACTGATGCAGAGAGCTTAGATTGGCTGTTTGCAAAAACCCAGCATCCAATTCTCAAGAATCTCTTAAGAATTAGAGAAACTGGCAAGCTACTAACAACAATAGAAGGATTAATATCCGCTACTGATTCTAAGGACAGAATTCATACTAATTTTCAGCAAACAGTTGCAGCAACAGGAAGATTATCTTCAACCGAACCTAACTTACAAAATATACCAATCAGAACTGAAGAGGGAAGAAAGATCAGAAATTGTTTTGTTGCTCAAAAGCCATATGTGAATTTAATGACTGCAGATTACAGTCAGATTGAGATGAGGATTATGGCTCATTTTTCAAATGATCAGGGTTTAATTAAGGCATTTGAATCTGGTGAAGACTTACATTCAACTGTTGCATCTCAGGTTTTTGATGTTCAAGCAAATGAAGTCGATGCGGAGATGCGAAGAACCATCAAAGCGATGTCCTATGGCTTGGCATATGGTCTATCTTCCTTTGGATTGGCTCAGCAACTAGATATTGATCCAGCTGCTGCTAGCACTCTAATGAGTAAGTACTTTGAACGATTTGGCGGCATACAAGATTATTTAAAAACAGTTGTAGTTAAAGCAAGGGAGAATGGCTATACGCAAACTATTCTAGGAAGAAGACGCTACCTACCTGACCTTAATAATGAGAATCGTCAACGGCGCGAGGTAGCAGAGCGTGCTGCACTTAATGCACCAATTCAAGGTTCTGCAGCAGATATTATTAAAATTGCAATGTTAAATGTTGATACAGAAATTACAAAGCAAGGGCTCAAATCCAGATTACTGCTCCAGGTTCATGATGAGCTAATTCTTGAGGTAGCACAAGGTGAAGAGGAGAAACTTAAAGAAATTGTCAGTAAGCAAATGTCCAATGCTTACAAACTAAATGTGCCTTTAGATGTAAATATTGGAATTGGAAATAGTTGGGATCTAGCAGCCCACTGACCTAATTCCTTACTTTTACTCAGTTTTTCAATTATGAGGGGTAAAAGTGAACTTTCTATACCAGCCTTGTGCGGTAGGCACCTTTCCAGTTTGACCCTATACATACTTCGAAAGTAACCTTGTCCGTCCCTGTCCCTACTAGTTGATTTACCCATGGAGTACACCCATCTAATGACCCCTTCTCAAATTGCAGTAAATGATGTTGGAAATGCAGAAGATTTCTTAGCCGCTATCGAAGGCACAATAAAGAATTTTAATGATGGTGATTTAGTTTCTGGAATTGTTGTTCAGATTGATCGAGAAGAAGTGTTGTTAGACATTGGTTATAAAACTGAAGGTGTAATTCCATCTCGTGAGCTTTCCATTAGACACGATATAGACCCAAGTGAATTAGTTAAAGTAGGAGATCGTGTTGAAGCCTTAGTTTTACAGAAAGAAGATAAAGAAGGTCGCTTAATCCTTTCTAAGAAGCGTGCTCAGTATGAGCAGGCATGGGGAGATGTTGAAGGTAAAAAAGAGCGTGATGAAGTTGTAACTGGAACAGTTATTGAAGTTGTTAAAGGCGGCCTGATTGTAGATATTGGTCTTCGTGGTTTCTTACCAGCATCACTAGTTGAAATGCGTCGAGTTCGTGACTTAACTCCATACATCGGACAACAAGTTGAGTGCCGAATCATTGAATTAGATAAGAACCGTAACAACGTAGTGCTTTCACGTAGAGCATTTTTAGAGCAATCACAATCTGCATCTAGAACCACATTCTTAAATCAATTGCAAAAAGGTCAAGTTAGATCTGGTGTTATTTCTTCAATCGTAAACTTCGGAGCATTTGTTGATTTAGGTGGAGTTGATGGATTAGTGCACGTATCTGAACTTTCTTGGAAGCACATTGATCACCCATCAGAGGTAGTTGAGGTTGGCGATGAAGTAACTGTTGAAGTTCTTGAAGTTGACTTTGAGCGTGAGCGTGTTTCATTATCTCTGAAAGCTACCCAAGAAGATCCTTGGCAAGCATTTGCTCGTACAAACAGCATTAACCAAGTTGTTAATGGCGAGGTTACAAAGCTTGTACCGTTCGGTGCCTTTATAAAAGTATTTGAAGGCATTGAAGGCTTAGTCCATATTTCAGAATTAGCTGAGCGTCATGTAGAAATTCCAGAACAGGTAGTTCAAGTTGGAGATAAGTTATTCGTGAAGATTATCGATATCGATTTAGAGCGTAGGAGAATTTCACTTTCTCTTAAGCAAGCAAATGAAGGACAAGAGGTTGAAGTTGAGGCTTTTGATCCTGCGCAATATGGAATGCCAGCTCGCTACGATGCTGCCGGCAACTTTATTTATCCAGAAGGTTTTGACTCAGATACTCAAGAGTGGAAGCCTGGATATGAAAGCCAGCGCGAGGCCTGGGAACGCCAATACGCTGAAGCCCAAGCACGATTTATGGCACACAAAAAACAAAAAGCAGAGGCAAAGGCTGCAGATGCAGCGGCACCTGCTGCTGAGTAAGAATTAAAGCAAGATGGCCTCAGGAAACTGGGGCCATTTTTCTATTGTGTAGGGTTAACTTATGTTGACTGTGGCACTGACTGGTGGAATTGGCTCAGGAAAGAGCACAGCTGGTGAATTGTTTTCACAGTTAGGTGCTGTGGTTATAGATTCCGACCAAATTGCTCGCGATGTAATTGAGCGAGGCACAAAGGGATTTGATTCTCTAGTAGCAACTTTTGGTGATGCAATATTGAAAAATGGCGATATTGACAGGTCAGCGATTGCAACCTTGATATTTTCAGATCCTAAAAAGCGAAGACAGTTGGAGGAGATTACGCACCCATTGATAAGAGAGAGTTTTTCTAAAACACTTTCTTTACTGCCGGATGAATCTATAGTTATTAACCAGATCCCCTTGCTGTTTGAATCAAAGGGGGAGTATAAATTTGATCATATAATTACAGTCTCTGCACCTGAGGAAATTAGAATTGAAAGACTAAGAAAACGTGGATTAAGTGCGACTCAAATTGAACAGCGAATGAAGGCACAAGCAAGTGATTCTGATCGAGAGAGTATTGCAGATAGCGTAATAATCAATGATAAGGGTGAAGATTCACTTTTCACCCAAGTAGAAACGATCTGGCATAAATTAAAAGATGCGAATAGGTCAAAGAAATGAGACCTATAACCGAACTAACTCGTAAGGTTCAGCCATTTAGAGTAATTAGTGACTATGTACCAGCTGGTGATCAGCCCACTGCCATCAAAGAGTTAGTAATGAGATTGTCTAATAATGAACAAGATGTTGTTTTACTTGGCGCCACCGGAACAGGTAAATCTGCCACCACAGCCTGGTTAATAGAGCAGGTTCAGCGTCCAACACTTGTAATAGCACCAAATAAAACATTAGCAGCACAGCTTGCAAATGAATTCAAAGAGCTAATGCCAAATAATGCTGTTGAGTATTTTGTTTCTTACTACGACTATTACCAACCGGAGGCATATGTTCCACAGACTGATACATTTATTGAAAAAGATTCCTCAGTTAATGACGAAGTAGAACGTTTACGTCACTCTGCTACTAACTCATTACTAACTAGACGAGATGTGATAGTTGTTGCGACTGTTTCATGTATTTATGGATTAGGAACACCGCAGGAGTATGTGGATCGCATGATTCGACTACGGGTGGGTGATTCTATTGATCGCAATCAACTGCTTAGAAAGTTTGTAGATATTCAATACAAGCGCAACGATATGGCATTTGAGCGAGGAACATTTAGAGTCCGTGGAGATACTGTTGAGATTATTCCGATGTATGAAGAGCATGCCCTTCGGATTGAAATGTTTGGCGATGAAATTGAAAAAATAATGACACTTCACCCACTAACTGGGGAGATCATTAGAGATGAAAGTGAGATGTATGTATTTCCAGCAACACATTACGCAGCTGGACCAGAAACAATGGAAAGAGCAATTACGGCTATAGAAAAAGAGATGGAAGCCAGAGTTGATGAGTTTGAAAGGTCTGGAAAATTACTCGAAGCCCAGCGAATAAGAATGCGAACTACATTTGATATCGAAATGATGCGCCAGCTAGGTTTTTGTTCAGGAATTGAAAACTATTCAAGACATCTAGATGGTAGAGAGCCGGGGAGTGCACCCAATTGTTTGCTTGACTATTTTCCAGAAGACTTCCTAGTTGTGATTGACGAATCTCATGTGACGGTTCCGCAAATAGGCGCAATGTTTGAGGGTGATGCAGCTAGAAAGAGAACTTTAGTAGAACATGGCTTTAGGTTGCCAAGTGCAATGGATAATCG
>SXGQ01509976.1_pt1 | contig 65710 bp, 64 predicted proteins | sample 3178371 | NCBI WGS metagenome assembly SXGQ01 (sample SAMN11356859, study PRJNA531348) | freshwater metagenome | isolation source: freshwater sample F1-20 | place: China: Fuxian Lake, Yuxi | collected 2017-12-25
ACAATTTGCCCCATACATATCAAATCATTTCAGCGGATTAAACCTAATGTGTATCGTCACTCGTAATTGATTCGCGTAAAACAATTGGATCAACTCGTTTTTTCTTCAGTTGTACTCTGATGTTGAGAACCTCGACAAAAACAGAGAAGGTCATCGCTGCGTAAATGTAACCCTTAGGGATTTTCTGTCCGAATCCCTCGGCGATAAGAGTTGTGCCTATCAACAACAAGAAAGCGAGCGCCAGCATCTTGACTGATGGGTGAGTGTTGACGAATGTGTAGATTGCCTTTGAAGCGAGAAGCATCACAAAAACCGCAATGACGATGGCAATTACCATGACCCATACATAAGTCGTCATGCCAACGGCGGTAATAACTGAGTCGATTGAAAACACCATGTCAAGCAAGAGAACCTGCCCAATCACGGCAGCCAATGTCGGAGCGACTTTGGCGGAAAGTTCGCCAGTGTCTCCTTCAAGCTTGTGGTGAATTTCTTTTGTGGCTTTGTATATCAGGAATATTCCACCCGCCAGAAGAATTAAATCTTTTCCGCTGAAACCCACTGAACCAATGGAGAACATCTCTTTTTTTAGGCTGATGACCCATCCGACAGCCAAAAGCAGGAGCACACGCATTCCTCCAGCCGCGAGAAGCCCAATCTTGCGCGCCTTGTCTTGTTCTTCGACAGGAAGTTTTGAGGCAAGAATAGAAATAAAGACGACATTGTCTACACCGAGCACAATTTCAAGCGTGAGAAGAGCGGCAAGTGCGCTCCAGGCGGTGGGGTCAGAAATCCATTCCATCAACAAAAATTATACTAGTTGGGTTCCCTGTTGATGGTATTTATTCAGTACCCAGTGATCAGAGCGCGAGATGCTCTTTGATTTTTGCAAGGGATGGATTTGTCATCGTGGTGCCGTCGGCAAATATCAGAGTCGGAACGGTTCGGTTTCCGTTGTTATTTTTTTCAACCAGTGCCGCGGCCGCTTCATCGCTTTCAATGTCAATCTCTAAAAATTCAATCCCAGCTTTTCGAAGGTCTGATTTGAGGCGCTTGCAAGGCCCGCACCATTGAGTTGAATACACCGTGAAGGCTTGGGAAGACATATCTCCATTATAGGGGAGGTACTAGGCCCACGCGCTACGAAGCAAGCGCCCCAGAAAACACCTGCCAAGCCAAAACAGACTTGGCAATGAGGCTTAACAAGATATAAAAACGCTCACCGTGTAGGTAGTTGGCCCACTTGCCGTGTGCTTTGTATTGCTTCCACTGAACAATCGCGAAGCAATTAAAAAAAAGAAATATGGAAATCACGATTCCGTAAACAAACGGGGGGACCGTCGTGTTGGCCGGTCCTTTCGGGGATGCAAGATTGACTGCAGTAGCAATCCAAGGGATGCTTCCAGCAATACACCCAAAGAAGAAAGGTAAAAGGTCTCCATCGCCAGGCGTTGTGTATTTTTCCTGGAGCCAGCCAAAGAGAATCATGCAGGCATTAATGCCAAATACTGCTAGAAGAGCAATGTAGTCAGCGGTTCCATTGAGTTGCAGAATTACGACAATCATTATTGAAGAAGAAATTGAATATTCAATCCATCGAAATACGTTGATGTGATTTTGAAGACCCGCAACATAACGGGGGAACACTGCAGGTGAACTGATAAAGAAATGGAAGAATGCCGAGAGTGCTAAGAATGCTGCGACCATGTAGCCGATATTGAGGTTAAATAAGTTAATTGGATCAGAAAAATTTCCCGTTCCCGGTGCTTCTGTCAGATATGTTGCATTAACGGGAAGAGATGCGTCGTTGGAAAGCAGCAAGATTGCAGCAAGAGAGGCAAGATGCAAGAATCCGGCAGCGAAGTTGAGTTTTCGCAACTTACTGATTTCAGGTTCCATTGGAGCCTCCATAAAATTGTGTCAGATAAATACTATGACAGGGTTTATTGACTGGAAGTGGTTTCGACACGTAGAATTTGAGCGGTTCTCTTCAATCAAAAATCCACAAAGCCGTGCCAACCATGTCGGTAAAGAGAAATGATGAAGGCATATCCATGGATGTATTCCTGCCTCTTTTGCTGAGAGAAGAATTGTCCTGTAATGACTGATTGCCGACGGATCACGCTCGACTTCGTTGGGTTCAATGCGTGCCTACTCGATGAAAAGTCGATGATGAGTTAGACCAAGTCCAGCAAGAAGCGCGAAGTATTGGGAGTATTTCGTTCTAAAGTCATTACCCGTGCCCGAGAGTGGTGCTCACGCGGTTCGTTCCCAGTCATACCAATCCGATGCGGGAGCGGCGCCCTTGCACTTGCTCAGATGATGCCCCTATTGCGCACATGAATCCTTCTGGTCACAACCGTGGATTCTGTTGTGACATGGCGTCATATTAGATAACCCGATCACCCCTCGTGACAGAGGTGTATGTTGGAGGCATGAAACTAGGACCCGGATTAAGCTTCTCTTGGAAACGCGCATTAGGGGTAACAAAAGCCAAGCGAAGAATTTCTCGAGCAACTGGAATTCCGATGTCGCGCTCAGGTAGACGAGCCAAATTGGGACGTTTTCTTGGCATGAAATAGTGGTGGGTGACACCACCTATCGCATGGAGCGCTTTGCTCCTGGAATTTTCGTCGTGCTCTGGAGCACAGGATTCATCGTTGCAAGATACGGGACTCGCGACGCTGGACCGTTGACTTTCTTGACCTTGCGGATGTTTTTTGCAGCCGCAGTGCTGATGTTGTTTGCAAAATTCACCAAAACGATGCGACTCAATCGTCAACAAATTGGCGTGGCTGCAATTGTTGGTGTTCTGATGCACAGCTTGTATTTAGGTGGAGTATTTGTTGCAGCAGACCAAGGTTTACCGGCGGGGTTAATGGCGCTGATAGCGGGGTTGCATCCTGTGTTGACTGCAGTAGCAGGCCGTGTTGTCTTGCTGGAGGCTCTCGGTAAAACGCAGTTACTTGGCATTGCTCTTGGTGTAATCGGAGTAGGAGTAGTTGTAATTGATAAAACGCAGTCGGCCTCCTCGGTGGAGATTTCAGCAATTGGTTTAATTGCGATGTTGTTGGCAATTACTGGAATGGCAACTGGAACTTTGCTGCAGCGGGCCTTGGGAACCGACATGCCATTGATCGCCGGAACAGCAGTGCAATATCTCTCGGCAGGAATAGTTCTTTCATTCGGCGCCTATTACAACGAGCATTGGGAGTTTACATCCACTACTCGCTCCTGGCTGTCGCTCGCATGGGCCGTGGCAGTGCTTTCAATAATTGCCGTGCTTGTGATGCTCTACATGTTAAATCGTAAAGCAGCGGCCAAGGTAAGTAGTTTATTTTTTCTCACCCCGGCACTAAGTGCAATCGAAAGTGCAGTTCTCTTTGGAGAAAGATTGGGCGTGTTGGCGGTGATTGGCTTTTTGGTTGCGCTCACTGGAGTGCGCTTGACGACCCGTGAGAATTAGCGGGCAGCAAAGGTGCTGCGAATGAGTGGCACAAAGTGTTCCAGCGGTTCGCTCTTGTAGGCGGGATCAAACGCAACCTGGTCATACTTGGCACAGAATTCTTCGGTGTAGTCATAAAAAGGAGAGTCGACAAATTGATCTCTTGTGTTGCGATCAAGACCAATGTGTTGCCAAAAGTAGTAGCCCTGAAAGATGCCATGGTGAAGCACCATCCAATGATTTGCTTCACTTACAAATGGTTTCACTATTCCGGCAGCGATACTGGGGTGATTGAGTGGCGCAAGATTGTCACCAATGTCATGAATCAGAGCACACAATACGTATTCGTCATTTTCACCTGACCGTTCCGCGCGGGTGGCGGTCTGGAGGCAATGCTCTAGTCTGCTGACCGGAAAACCACCGTAGTCATCAGCCAGCATCGACATTTGGTCGATGATGCGATCAGCAACCAGCGACTGCGTGTGTTGAATGGCCACCATTATGTTTGACCAATCTTCCTTGGTGGACTCAGAAAATGACGTGAAAGTAGCTCGCTCTGACATCTTGAACCTCCCTTTAGCAAATTATAGACGACTGTTGTCAGTCTTTCTTCACCACGACCCGAGTACCGATTTCAATATTGGCAAAAAGCCATTTGGCATCTACGTCGCGAACCCGAATGCATCCATGTGATGAAGGGGCGATTCCAACTGGGGTGAATAATTTAGTTTCCCCTTTTGACGTAACCTTGAACGGAATTGAATGAAACCCAATATTGCCACCTTGGCGACCCTTGGTGAAGCGAACCATCCATCTCATTCGTTCTGTCGGGTTTAGTTCGTAAAAAGTTTCACGCGATTTGGAAAACACCTTGAAGGATCCCGTTGGAGTGCTGTTGTCAAGACCAGTAGAAACCGCAATACTGGCGATAAGACGACCTTTTTTGGAGTAGACATACGCATATTGCTCGCTGAGCACCACCTTGACGAGTGCAATTTTTTCCGCACTGCGATTCTTTGGCGAGGGTGCGACGGTTGTGGCGGGCAGAGGGTAAGTGTCAGAAGGGGCGTTTTGGGCATGCGCTGCGAGCGGGAATACCAAACAAAGACTAAAAATGGCGAACGCGAACTTGTTCTTTGACTTCACGCAGTGGCCTCATCAAGTCCCTGCAGCAAGGTGTTCCAGGCGAGCGTTGCACATTTGATACGAACCGGAAATTTGACCACACCTTGCAATGCTTCAAGATCGCCGAGCTTAACTTTTTCGTCTTGAGCTTCTGTCTCCGAGTCTTCTTCAATAGTCATCATTGACTTGAAACACCGAACAATGGAGCGCACTTCAGCAATCGGCTTACCTTTTACGGCGGCTGACATCATCGAGGCTGAACTCTGGCTAATTGAGCATCCTTGTCCAGAAATTTTCACGTCACTCACGAAACCATTTTGAACTGCAAGATAGACCTGAATTTCATCTCCGCACAGGGGATTATGTCCTTCGGTGCGCACCGCCGGAGGGGGCAGTTCTCCGCGGTTGCGCGGGCTTCGGTAATGATCAAGGATGATTTCGCGATAGAGATCTTCAAGACCTGGCATATTTGCTTCCTAAAATGTCTGGGGATTGTTTAGACGCTAAAAAATTCTCTTGCCTGCTCTAAAGCATCGCACAAGGAGTCGGCGTCTTGGTGGTTGTTGTAGAGATAAAAACTGGCACGCACCGTGGCATTGACCCCGAGCAGTCGCATCAAGGGCTTGGCACAGTGGTGACCGGCTCGCACACACACATTGGATTGGTCAAGAATTTGACTTACATCGTGAGGGTGAATGTTTTTGAGGGCAAAACTCAGCGTCGCTCCGCGCAACTCAGGATTCGTGGGGCCATGAATGACAATGTCGTCTCCAAGACGCTTGGTGAGTTGATCAATGGCGTAGGAGGCCATCTCTGTTTCATGGTTCTGAACGTTGACCATTCCGACATCGTTTAGATATGCGACGGCTGCGCCTAGTCCAATTGCTTCCGTAATCGGCGGGGTTCCCGCTTCGTACTTGGCGGGTAGTTCAGCGCAAGTAAACCCGTCGAGACGCACATCGGCAATCATGTTGCCGCCACCCATGTAGGGGGGCATTGACTCAAGCAACTGTTGGCGCCCCCACAACACGCCTAGACCCGAAGGACCACACATTTTGTGCGACGAAAATGCCAGAAAATCAGCACCCATGTCCTGGATGTCAGTGACCATGTGTGGAACCGACTGGCAGCCGTCAACGATGGCGATTGCTCCGGCGCGGTGGGCAGCATCACATAGCAATTTTGCTGGAGTAATTGTTCCAAGAACGTTGGACATTGAGGTAAAGGACAGAACTTTGGCATCAATGAGTAATTCATCAAGAGTGCTGAGATCAAGTTGTCCGTCAGGCGTGATTGGGATAAACCTCAATTCGATTCCAATCTCGGCGACAAGCATGTGCCACGGAACCATGTTGGCATGGTGCTCCATGTGAGTAAGCACCACGATGTCGCCGCGCTTCAGATTGGCGAGGCCCCAGGTGCGCACAATGAGGTTCAGCGCCTCGGTGGCATTCTTCGTGAAAATGACTTCGTTGGCGTTCGGCGCATTAATAAATTTTGCTACTGCGATACGAGCGCCTTCGTAGAGATCTGTCGCCTCTGACGCCATTTGGTACCCACTGCGATTTATGGGTGCATAGTCATGTTGAAGAAAAGCAGTCATTGCGTCAATCACAACGCGGGGTTTTTGTGATGTGTTGGCTGAGTCAAGGTAAACCAGTGTTTTTCCGTTGATAACGCGAGACAAGACGGGAAAATCCTGACGAACTTTGATGAAGTCTGTTGACATGTCAGACCTTGTACGCTTCGTAGCCATTGAGTTCAAGTTCCACTGCAACTTCCATTCCGCCGGACTTAACAATCCGTCCATCAATCATGATGTGCACATGGTCTGGCTGCAGTTCGTCAAGCAGCCGTTGGTAGTGGGTGATGAGGACAATGCCAAGTTTGGATCTGTCAGCTTTTACTTCGCGGATACCCTGTGCCACGGTGCGGAGCGCATCAATGTCGAGACCTGAATCTGTTTCGTCAAGAATTGCTACTTCGGGCTCAAGAATGGCCATCTGCATAATTTCATTGCGCTTTTTTTCACCACCTGAAAAGCCCTCGTTCAAATAGCGATCAACGAATGATGAGTCCATGCCAAGCCTCTTCATCCAGTCCATTGCCGAGAGACGCAGTTCAAGGATTGAAAGATCTATTCCCTTTCGCGCCGAGAGCGCTTGTCTTAAAAATTGGATTACCGAAACACCGGCAATTTCTTGGGGGTATTGAAATGCTAAAAATATTCCTGCTTTGGCGCGCACATCTGTGGACCAATCCGTGATGTCTTCGCCGTGGAAAAGTAAACGACCTTCGGTGACTTCGTATTCTGGCGAAGCAAGGAGTGTGCTTGCAAGAGTCGACTTACCCGAGCCATTCGGTCCCATAATGGCGTGCACCTCGCCTTCATTGACGGTGAGAGATAGTCCGCGCAAGATAAGGGGAGAAACTGGGTCACCCTCGTCGGTTACGGGCCGAACGTGAAGGTTTTTGATCTCAAATAATTCGGACACGAGACTATTCTAGGCGCTTCGGCGGAATTAGCACTACGGTCATAGTGTTAATTCAAGCCGTCCGCAAAGCTTTCCAAAGGGCTCGGTAGGTGGGGTACTCATTGACCGATGACACATAGAGAGCGGACTCGAGTTGGCGGTGAAAAACTGGAAGTGAGCGAAAAGGTATGCCGGCGTCGACGTGATGGGCAAGATGAAATCCGATGTTGTAGGGCACCAAAAAAAATCTTCCAAGCCAGTGTTGGCGCACCGAGTGGGTAGTGATGCGGCGATCTGAATCTGCCCGCAGGCCCCCATGTTCTGCAATTGACCGCAATCTGTTGATGACCCGCCAGATGGTGAAAAATGGGAGAAGCCACAACACTGGGTACACCCACCAGTGACCTAGTGCGATGCAAAGCGTGAAAATCACGACCTGAACCCAAATCATTTTCCAGAGCGTGTGACGCACCCGAGTATCAGGTGATGCAAGACCCCGTAACTGTTGGCGAACAAGACGAACTCCTGTTTGACCCGTGAGGTCACGTACCATCTTGCGCCGAAAACTTGCCCGAGTGATCGGGTAATTGGCGTACAGCGCAAGATCTGGTTCGTCTGGACCAAACTCTTGGCGATGATGTGCCATGTGCACACGGCGGTACGCATCGGTGCTCGTGAAAACAACAAACCCGAGAAACCAACGGCCCACAAAGTCGTTGACACGTTTGCTGGAAAAAAGCACTCGGTGTGCAGACTCATGCATGAGTGAGGCAAATTGTGCGTGAGCGCGACCCATAAGCACAAATGCAATTGGAATGCCAATGATTGGATAAATAATGGCACTCCACAAAATGACAATTGTCTGCAGGTATAAAAATGTAAGTGTCCAAGCATTGCGAAGCGAAGAAATGTGTCGAAGAGATGTTCGGTTTGTGCTCTGTGGATTTGCATTGAACGATATATCTTGTGTCTCGTGACCACTTGGCAAGATTTTTGGCACCATTGCACCAAACACTCGATCAGTATTGCTACCAGCCACGGTCAACCCATTCTTGTAAGTGTGGTCGCTCATTGCCGATGGTCGTATCTAGGCCGTGACCGGGCAGAACAATTGTGTTGTCTGGAAAACGAAATAATTTGTTGTCAAGCGAATCAATAATCGCGGCAAAATCACCTCCCTTTAGTTTCGTATTGCCAGGCCCTCCGGGAAACAATGTGTCACCCGTGAATAAAAAAGGCGCACCTTGTACTGCAAAACTGATTGATCCCGGTGTGTGGCCAGGGTTTTGAATCGCATCAAGACGAAGGCGACCAACTTCAATGACGTCACCGTCTGAGATAAAAACGTCGTATCCAACATCCACCAGATACGGGGCGTCTTGGGCGGTGACTGCAACTTCGTAGCCAGCCTCGCGCATCGCAGGAACGGCTTGAATGTGGTCAAAGTGTCCGTGAGTTTCAAGGACTCGTGTGACGCCAAGCGAGCGACACATCTCCAGCAGTTTTTCGTGCTCATTTGCAGCATCAATCAAAATTGCTTCGCCAGATGCCCGACAGCGAACAACGAAAACATTATTTTCGTACGGTCCGACAACGACACGATGAATCTCTAGATCGGCATCTGAATAGTGCAACGTGGTCATGTCACTAGCCTGACACAACATCAAAGCCCAGCGACAGGGCAACTGGGATTTGGCGAGAATCAAATGTCAAAAAGCGCACGGGCGGTGGCAGGCGAGTAGCAGCCGCAAAGTGAATCGCCGTCGAGACTCCAATGGGTTGATCGTGGGCAATTACGGCTGCATCTTCAAGACACCGTTGGTCGACTGGCACGATATAGACGAAGTCCCAGGTATGGCGCACGCCGTCTTCGATGTCTTTTCGCAAAATAACTTCTTCCGTAATGCGCCCAATAGCGGCGACGGCCTCTGTGAGAGCAAGGGAGCTGGCGCACCATTGCGAGTCAGATGCGAGAGCATTGCGAGCGACGACATGATGCGGCCCGTCAATATGTAGAGCCAAAAGTGCAGACGCATCAAGAAAGAGTGTCATTGTCGAACTTCTTGCAAAGCCCGATCAATGCGCACACCCGCATACAGCACAACAGGTTCCCGAGACTCACCTTCGACTCGACGTCGCGGAGCAATCACTAGTCCACGAGCGATTAGTTCGGTCAAGGTGATGCCGTGCGAAAGACTTTCAACTGGTCCGATTTGGGCCACGGCCTCACCGTCAACGGTGATCACCACTCGCTCACCGTTTTTGGCTCGGCGCACTGCGGTGGCAAGTGACTGGCGTAGTTGCCGAATACCTATTTCACTCATGCAGTAAGACTATCGCCTAAGTGTGTACCTTTGCGTACACACTCTAATTTGCAGAGTAAGTTATCAGCGCGCCAAAATAAAGGCATGAATTTTGCCTTTAGTGAAGAACAAGAAGAACTCCGCAAGATGGTCCGCTCCTTTTTGGAGTCAAAGTCAGCCGAGTCAGCCGTACGCGAGCAGATGGAAACAACAGACGGTTATGACACCGCTGTTTGGAGCCAGATGGCCGATCAGATGGGTTTGCAAGGTCTGGCGATTCCCGAAGAATTCGGAGGTCAAGGGTTCTCCTTTGTTGAACTTGGAGTCGTGTTAGAAGAAATGGGGCGGGCTCTGTTGTGTGCCCCATATTTCTCGAGCGTTGTTCTTGCCGCCAACACATTGTTGTTGTCTGGTGATGCAGCAGCGATGAAGGCACATTTGCCGGGTATTGCGAGTGGCGAAACAATTGCCACACTCGCCGTCACTGAACCATCTGGTAAGTGGGATGCATCAGGCGTCACGATCGAAGCGAAGGGTTCTGGATCTGATTTCAAAATCTCTGGGACAAAGATGTTTGTTATTGATGGTCACACTGCCAATCTGATTATTGTTGCCGCCAAAACCAGCAAAGGGATCAGTTTGTTCGCTGTTGACGCCAAAGCAAAAGGCTTGACACGCACCGCATTGTCAACAATGGACCAAACGCGCAAGCAAGCCAAATTGGAATTTGACAATACTCCTGGAACTCTTATTGGTGCGGAAGGAAAAGGCTGGGACGTCTTGTCTCAAGTGTTCGACCTTGTTGCTGTTGCGCTTGCTGCAGAGCAAGTTGGCGGGGCACAAAGGGTGCTTGAGATGGCTGTTGAATACGCCAAAGTGCGCGTTCAGTTTGGACGTCCAATCGGATCCTTCCAGGCAATCAAGCACAAGTGTGCGGACATGTTGCTGGAAGTTGAATCAGCAAAGTCAGCTGCCTACTACGGCATGTGGTGTGCAAGTGAGATGAACGACGAACTTCCTTCGGTTGCATCACTGGCAAAGGCTTACTGCAGTGAGGCATATTTCCATGCAGCAGCCGAAAACATCCAAATTCATGGCGGAATCGGATTCACTTGGGAACACCCCGCGCATCTTTACTTCAAACGTGCAAAGTCAAGCGAACTTATCTTTGGTGATCCGACATATCACCGCGAGTTACTCGCACAACGGATCGGCATCTAAATTCTTTAGAGTTTGGCCTAGGGTCACACACTTTTAAAAGAGAGTGCCAGCGATTGCGGGAGTCGTTGAACAAAGCGTTCCGGCAGCGGAGGGGCTACGCGTCTCATGGCAAGTCCTCCTGCGATGGCGTTTGTTGGTTGGGCAAAACCAAACATCACGCATCTTTGAAGTGATCTGACAAAAGGTGAGTGCTTACCGGCCACAAAAGATAACCCGAGAGTGGCAGCCATGTCTTCAAGATCAATTGTCGTGCCTTGAGGAAATACATCAAAGACATCTGCGCAACGACGCAGGATCCATGTTGCAGTAGGGCCCAGGGTTGGAAGCCAGAAATGCTCGACATACGGGCCGCGAATGTCGTGGCCATAGTTTTGGATAAGTTCGTCGTACCACGGCACGATGGGGAGCAGACCGTCATCGGGTATTTGCAGCATGCGTTGCATCTCATAGATGTGGTCTTGCAATGTTCCGCACGGAAATGAATAATCAACAAAGATAGGTAAAATGATTTAATGTCGGCGACACAAGTTTCGGCCTGGATACGCTCCTCTTCGCGCATCGTGGTACTGACTGGCGCAGGTATATCGACTGATTCTGGAATTCCAGATTTCCGTGGACCAAACGGAGTCTGGACCAAAAATCCAGCGGCAGAAAAAATCGCAACTCTAAGTCACTATTTGGAAAATCCTGAGGTTCGCCAATTGGCTTGGCGAACCCGCTTGGAGTCTCCAGCTTGGAGTGCAACCCCAAACAATGGTCATCGGGCAATTGTTGGATTGCATGCGGCCAACAAACTTGATGCTGTTGTCACACAAAACATTGACGGTCTTCATCAGCAGTCAGGGATTCCCGCGGACAAGGTTGTCGAAGTTCATGGAACTTTTCGATTTAGCATTTGCTGGAATTGCGCAGATCGTCGCGAGATGCAATCAACGCTTGATCGAGTGCGAGCTGGGGACCCCGATCCAAGCTGTGAACTATGTGGCGGAGTGCTCAAAAGCGACACGATTAGTTTTGGGCAGTCACTCGTCCCGGGAGTTCTCAATCAGGCATTGACTTATGCCGAGAACTGCGAACTTTTGGTAGTAGTAGGCACCACGCTGTCGGTTGGACCAGTCAACAACATGGTTCCGCGAGCGCGGGCAAATGGCGCAAGGGTGGCCATCATTAACGGCGAGCCAACGGCAATGGATGACTATGCCGAGGCTGTAGTTCTGGGCGATATAACTCAACTTTTAGGCGCGGTAATGAGCGATGCTGGAATCCCGACTTAGCAGGTAGGGTTTTACTATGGCTGGCTTTCGAGAACTCCTTGCGCTCACGAAATCTCGTATCACCGAGATTGACACGTCCCTTGCTCAGCAGCACATCACGGCAGGCGGAGTTTTAGTCCTAGATGTTCGCGAGCCAGATGAATATGACCAAGGTGCGCTCCCAGATGCTCTGCACATCCCACGCGGTCATCTTGAAGCCCAAATTGAGGCCAAGGCGCTGGATAAAAATCAAACGATCGTGGTCTACTGCGCAGGCGGTGTGAGAAGTGCATTTGCAGCAGAGACTTTGCAGATTCTTGGGTACTCAAATGTGTTGTCAATGGCGGGCGGATACGGCAAATGGAAAGACGAGGGACGAGCGTGGCGGATGCCTCTCACACTGACGCCCGATCAGCGGAATCGATATCAACGACATTTGTTATTGCCAGAAGTTGGCATTGATGGTCAGGCGAAACTGTTGGCGAGCAAAGTCTTACTCCTTGGCGCTGGTGGTCTTGGATCACCTGCTGCGTTGTACTTGGCTGCTGCAGGGGTCGGAACGCTTGGCATCGTCGATATGGACGAAGTTGATGCATCTAACTTGCAACGACAGATCTTGCACAACATAGATCGCATCGGCGACCGCAAAGTAGATTCAGCCAAGAAAACTTTGACGGGACTCAACCCCGATGTGAATGTCGTCACCTACGACACGCGACTAGCTGCTGACAACATCATCAACATCATTGACGGCTACGACGTCATCATTGATGGTGCAGACAACTTTCCGAGTCGCTATCTGCTCAATGATGCAAGTGTGAAACTTGGAATCCCAGTTGTACATGGTTCAATTTTTAGATTTGAAGGAATGGTCAGTGTCTTTCATCCTCTGCAAGGACCGACTTATCGCGACATGGTTCCAGAGCCTCCTCCTGCTGAGTTGGCGCCGAGTTGTGCAGAGGCGGGTGTTCTGGGTGTGCTCCCCGGAATTGTCGGCTCAATACAGGCTCTTGAGGCCCTCAAATTATTATTGAATTTGGGGGAGTCCTTGATCGGGCGCATCTTGACGATAGACACCACGGAAATGTCATTTCGTGTCTTCAAATTGCGCGCCGACCCGACCAACGAAGTTGTTTGGGACAATCGGGATCGTATCGAAATTCGTGACCTAGACGGGTCATGCGCGCCGTGGGTGGGACACTAAAGCCCTAGTCTTAGAGGGTGTCATCAAGCATAAAGGCCTCTGCATGACTGGTTCAATCGCCATTGTCGGCGCAGGTTTCTCAGGTGCGGTTGTTGCCCGTGAACTAGCCGAAGCAGGTATTGCATCAACGGTCTACGACGCTCGTAATCATGTCGCCGGTAACGCTCACACTAAACGCCACGACAATGGCGTCATGGTGCACGTATACGGTCCACACATTTTTCATACCAATCATGAACGTGTTTGGCAGTACATCAATCGCTTCGGCACAATGTTGCCGTACAACCATCGAGTGAAGGCAACATCAGCTGGCTCGGTGTATTCCTTACCGGTAAACCTGCACACCATTAATCAGTTTTTTGAAAAGACTCTGACTCCAACCGAAGCCCAAGAATTCATTGCATCTCTGGCTGATAAAAGCATTGGCACGCCGATTTCATTTGAAGATCAGGCGATGAAATTTGTTGGACGACAACTGTATGAGGCATTTTTCAAAGGATATACACAAAAGCAGTGGGGAGTATCGCCTCAGGAACTTCCAGCGTCAATTTTGGCAAGACTTCCGGTGCGCTTCACATACGAGGATTCGTACTTCAATCATCCGTATCAAGCGATTCCGGAAAATGGTTACACATCCATAGTGCAAGCAATCTTGGATCACCCCCTCATTGACGTTCGACTCGGAGTCACTGTTGACCCAGCAACAATTGGTGGGTCACAACATATTTTTTGGTCAGGCCCAATTGACGAGTGGTTCTCCAGAAGTTTTGGGAGCTTGGGCTATCGCACTCTGGATTTTGAACAAGAAGTCATGGACGGTGACTATCAGGGGTGTCCTGTGATGAATTATTGTGACGAAGATATTGCCTACACCCGAATCACGGAGCACAAGCACTTTGCTCCTTGGGAGTCCCATGACGCAACTGTCATCTATCGCGAGTTCAGCCGCTTATGTACAGAGCAGGATATTCCGTACTACCCGATTCGATTGGTAAAAGAAAAAGAGCAATTACTGCAATACGTAAATGCTGCGCGTGCAGCCAAAGGGGTGACATTTTTGGGTCGCTTGGGCACCTATCGTTACCTGGATATGGATGTCACCATCAAAGAGGCACTTGAGGTCGCTGATGAGTTTTTGTCGTGTCGCAAGAGTGGGCGAGAAATGGCATCTTTTGTCAGCGATCCGATGGGAGGATGATATATGTCCGACCTGAATTTACTTTTTCGAATCAATATTCCAGCCCCTGATTTTTCTGAGCCAGGACTCTATTTTCGTAGCGGTTCAGCAGCACTTGATGTTGACGGTCTCGTTCTTGGAACTGGCCAGCGCGCCACATTTGATACCTCCTTTGGCGTCTTGCCAATCAGTCGATTGCGGGGTTTGACTGATGTGCATCATGTGGTTGCAACACTCGACATCAAGGGTGCTGCCCGAATAGAACTGATTGGCTTTGGCGACGGTCGAGAATTTGTAATTGACTCCTCAACAACGGGCGTGGCTCTTGAATGCAAAGACATAACCACTTGCCCGGCAGATTTTCTTTACTTGAGTGTTACCGCATTGGAGGCAGGTGTCGTTGTGCGCAGCGGTCGCTGGAGCACAACAGATCCATACCAACGCGATGTGCGCCTCGGAGTGGCAATCACCACCTTCAACCGGCAGGAATACGTGCTGAAAACGATTGATCGTTTAGTTGACATCGAGGCGACGGTGCCGGAACTGACCTCCAATCTGAAAATTATCGTTGTTGATAATGCTCGCAATCTGCAACCATCGCTCCCAGCAACTGCTCCAGTACAGATATTGCCGAACCCGAATTTGGGTGGCGCTGGCGGATTTGCGCGCGGAATAATGGAATTTCGTGAGGCGGCATGGAGCACTCATGTCGTATTGATGGATGATGACATTTTGTTAGAGCCAGAGTCGATAGTGCGAACAGTGCAACTGCTGAAGTTTGCAACTTCACCAGAACTGTGCGTCCATGGTGCGATGCTCAGTGAAGAACGCCCATGGATGCAATTTGAAGCAGGAAGCAAATATAAATTCAAATCCATCTACCCGCTACGGGCACTTGGCCGCTTTGTCGACCTACGGGAACGTGCCTCTGTATTGACAGATGAGAGCCCCGAACAATTTGATTATTCAGCATGGTGGTTTACGGTTTTCCCGATGCATTTGGCGACAGAAAATCCCTTGCCAGTATTTGTGCGTGGTGACGATGTTGCCTTTGGTTTGATGCATACAGGTAAGACGACTGTGACGCTGAACGGAATCGTGGTGTGGCATGCAGATTTCGCCCTAAAAAACAATCCATCATCGTTGTACTATGAAGTTCGCAATTTTGCCCTCATCGACACGCTTGTATTTGATGCGCACAGATCGTGGCACTTGGCCTTGCGATACTTGGGTTTTGGGTTTCGCAACGTCTACTCACACCGCTATGCGAGTGCTGACTACATGGTGCGCGGTATGCAGCAGTTTTTAGCTGGACCAGAGGCTTGGAAAAAAATTAATCATGCAGCGCTGCACGATGACATCCGACAGGTCAGCGAAGAAAAGGCCGCACCTTTGAGCGACGATCAAAAGGCTCTCGGCTTTACTGCTCCGCGTCGCAAGATAGTGCGCTTGATTGGCTACATTCTCGCGGTGCCGACGATGGGCGGACATCTAGTGCCCCGATTTATGCGTGCGGGTGCAGTTGGTGTGGCTCAAATAGATGTTCGTGCCGTTGGACTGGCGATTCGACACAAGGAAATTCTGTATCGACACCCCCGAGTTGATGAAGGTTTTCTTGTATGTCGTGATTGGCAACGTGTCAGGGTTCTCCAACGTCAGGTAATTTCCACAACATGGCAACTGATCCGAACTTATAAAACACTCAGGCGCGGATACCGAGCACAATATTCGGAGTTGGTCAGTGACGCGGCGTGGAAAGAAAGATTCAGTCAGCCAGTCTGAACAAGTGCAGCGGTTGGCATCAGCACCATCCATGTGTTGCCCGAAACATTTCCTGTGGGCTTGAGTCCAACACTTGTCTGAAAAATCTTCACATCTTTTTGTGTGTCGGTTGTGTAGACACCGGTCGTACTGATATTTTTCCTAAGCACTTTTGCAAGAGCAGCCTGAATGGTTTTTACTGATGAATGTTGGCTGCCGACCTTAAGAGCAGCAAGCCACGGTTTTTCTGCAAGACCAAGTGCCTCCCATGTCGCTCGGTCCACAGAGCCAGAGATTGTCAAGCCCCTCATTCTCTGAAAATTTTTTACAGCGCGCGTTGTTTTTGATCCGAACATTCCGTCTGTCAGCAATTGTTTGTCCTTAGGAAGTTGAAGCGCAGTATTAAGAGTTTTTTGGAGAGTCTTCACCATCGTCCCGCGATCAAGTTTGGTTAACGGTAGACCAGGTAAAATAGCAACGGGTGCGGTAGTGGTGGGCAGGATTCCTTGGGCACGAAGATCATCTAGTTGAGTTCGCAAAAACAGCGCAAATTCGGTTTGCCCAGTGCGAGATAGATGCACAAAGCAACAAACAGATGAATTGTCAAACCAGCGGGTTGAACTTGCGTCGGCACTAGCGGTGTTCCAGTCCAAGATAGTGATGTTTGGATTGGCAGCAGCTGCGGCAATAAGAGCTGCATTAGCCAGTGCATAATTGCGCGTCGTAGAGCGTGCAGACATGTTGACAAAGATCATTCGCTGCACTCCCTTGGCTGTAAGCGCAGAAATCATTTGTGCAAGTTTGGCTGCATAAGTAGCGGAATTATCGTTATAGCCCAGTGCAATAAGCGCGACTGCGGGAGTCTCAAGAGCATTCAAGACGCTTATGCCATCAAGGTTCAGATTCGGTGCAGTTTGGGTGAATAAGCATGCAGCGCCGACCATTGCACGCCCCGCGCACGCTTGGATGACGGTATTCGGGTAGGCAGGCGTGATCAGGGAATTAAACTCGTCGACAAGACTTTGGGTCACGGAGTCGCCGATGACGAGCATGCTGCCCACGGGCGCGGCAAGTGAGTCTGCGCCGAACTTGGCGATGGTGTCAAACCACGATGAGTTAAGACCAAATTCACTCCTGAATTGGCCAGGAGTGCGAGTGATCGTGGCCGCTGTTCCGGTGATGGTCACAGAAGTTGCATAGCCACCAAAGTCTCCGCCAAGTCCGTCATGTGCCGTGGTAATCGAGGTGAAAATTCCGATACTTGGGTATTTTTTTTGTATGTCGGCTGCCAGCAATACTGCACTCCAGTTTTGCAAGGTTGCGTTGGCGGCAAGATCACCGTCGTCGGTAGCGCCTTTTGAAATTGTGCGCCCACCGTTTGACGAACTGTATTCAGTGCGAACAACTGCCCCTTTTACATTGCGGATAATTGTGTTGGCCGTCTCTAGAACTGCTCTGTCAGTGCGCGCATCCTCAATGACTTTTGTTGTTCCGCCGATATCACGCAATGCTGATCCGCCATAGACTTGACAGTCGGTCGTGTCGCATGTCTTTGCATATCCACCAACGCTGGTGTATCGGTTTTCAGATACGGCGTAACTCCGCGCAGCCACAGCCTGGGCCCGAAGTGCGTTCATCCCTGCTCCTGCGGCAAGATCACCCCATCCTGCAGACGACTCGCGGGGAACGACGCCTCGCAGGTATGACTCGGTGTCAACAACGTTGACGGTGCGTTTATTATTTTTGGAGTCCGTGACGGCCAAGATCGTGCCGCGGTAGTAGCGAACGCGACCACTTTTGTATTTCTGGGTCGGAGGCTCACACAATCCAAGAAGTTCAGTTGGAGAAACTGCTTGAGGTAGGGATCCACTGATGCTCGCAAATGTGATGGGACCTGAAACATTGTCCCCAACAAGGGAAAACCCGGTCAGTTCTCCATTGCTGGGAGCACAAGAACTCGCACTAGATGCAAAGACATCATAAATATTTGTTCCAACCTGCCTTGCGACCAAGGCCCCGAATAGGCCGGTTGCGCCGCTCCATGATGCAGAGGCATTGTCAGAGATGACCCCAGTTTGAGCCCCGTCGAGTGATTGGAGACGAACAGTCATGGCTCCAGTTGGCGTGAGAGATGAATCGCCAGGAGTAAGCACCGACACCGTGCTGGCATCGTCCCCATAATAAAAAGCAAGAATTTCTTGCCATGTTTTTCCGTATGTCGTGGCCCATCCCAAAGCACCGTATTGGCTCAACCCACGACCATGCCCGTTGCCATGCCCGCGCACAACAACGGCGATCGGTGGAAGGGTGTCGGCGTTGACGGGCGTTGGACGATGCAGGAACGAAACAAGAGTGCTGACAAATGCAGCGACGACAAAGATGCGCAAAACAGTGATGCGCGCGTGACGGAGGGTCATACCCTCTACACGCTAGGGGGTTTGAGCCACCTCGGGGTGTTGATCCAACTCATCTCGCTCTTGCATGCCAACACCAGCCAGAACGAGGATCATTCCAAATAAGTCGGCGAGACTCGGGTTCTGGTCAAGAAAAATGATCCCAAAAATCGCCGCTGTAACAGGCAATAACGCCAGCATCACGGAAAATCGGCGTACTGGAATGCGCCGCAACACTGCTTGGTCAATGCCATATCCCAGGGCGCTTGAAGTTGCGCCCACCACGATGCAGGCCAGCAGCAGAGTCGGCGTTGTGAACACGACACCAGCACCGCCCGCCCCCACGGGTATCAATATGAAAGACCCAATCAGTAGACCAACACCTAATCCTGCAACGCCACGATCTGACTGGGCAACAACAGATCCCAAGACGATGTACAACGCCCACATGATTGACGCAATCAAAATAAATAAAAGACCAAGCGGTTCACTGTTGAGTTCGACTCCGCCGAGAACTACGACACCCAGGGCCGCTAGACCAAGAGCCCAAAAGTTACGCACGGACTTGGTGCGGATTGCTGCAACCACGATGGGGCCAATGAATTCAATCGTGACACTTTTGCCCAAAGGCAACCGATCAATTCCCCAGTAAAAAAAGACGTTCATGAGTGCAGTGGAAACGCCGAACAAACCCGCCCACATCAAATCTCGGCGAGTCCATCGGGGATGATTTGAGCGAATTGAAAAGCCCATTAGAAAGACCGCACCACTAACGACCCGAAATAGTGCAACTGTTGCTGGATCTACCTCGTCAAAAAGATTGACCGCTACAACAGCCCCCGTATATTGCGCTGCTGCTGAGAGAAGAAAGAAAATCTCTGGTGGAGCAGAATTAAAAAAACTTGTGGAACGACTTTGGGGTGTCACTCGAATAGTTGAGGATCTGTGTGACAGATTTCTTGCCAAAGGGGCTGAAAATTGAACCAGCCAGCAATTGAATGCGCCGTATTTTCCCGGGTATAGGTAGCCGCGGTGTCAGAAATAAGTATCGGTGTTCCGGCGGCCTCGGCCATTAGTTGTGCTTGACAGGAACGCTCCATTGTGATGAACCAAAACGCTGCTTCGTCAACTGTTGATCCAACAGTGAACAATCCATGATTTTGGTGAATTGCCGCTTTGCCTTTTGGAAACTTGGAAGCGATTTCTCTTCCAGCAGCGATATCTAGCACGACTGCTCCGCCTTGTTCGCTGATAACCGTGTGATCTTCGAAAAAAGCACATGCGTCTTGTGTTATCGGGTCAAGCTTGCGGCCAAGTGAACTCCATGATTTTCCGTATGGTGAATGAGCATGAGCAGCAGCAATCACTTCTGGTCGAGCCTGATGAATCGCTGCGTGCAGTACAAAGGCAGCACGATTGACGGGAGATGTGCCGTATACGACATCGCCGTCGTGGTTGACCAAGATCAAATCACTCGAACTGATGTGGCGAAAACTCTTGCCGAATGGGTTCACCCAGAAGTGGTCTGGAAACTCGGGATCGCGGACCGTTATATGCCCAGCGACACCCTCTCCAAAGCCGAGCCGTCCAAAGATTCGAAGTGCTCCAGCGAGTTTTGCCTTGCGGTGTGTTCGTTCGTCAGCAACATCAGCAAAAGAGGGGGGAAGTTCCATGGCGACATCTTTTGGGACGAGAGCGATGCCATCAATTGAACGAGTTTCCGTGGGTGCGTCTGGGGCAATAGTCATGGAAACACCTTAGTGCCCCTAATCGGGTCTGTCACGGGGCAACAAATGCTAAATGTTGGTGCCACTTGGGTAGAGCGGCTGATTGAGTCTTACGCTGTAGATATGGCTGATGAAGACAAGCGCACTGATTCGGGAATATCAATTGCCCCCCTGTACACGCAAGATTCACTCGTCGGTTGGAGTGCCCAAGAAAAACTCGGAATGCCCGGCACGGCTCCTTACACCCGTGGGGTGTATCCGACGATGTATCGCGGCAAATTATGGACAATGCGTCAATATGCAGGATTCGGCTCGGCGGAGTCCACTAATCAGCGGTTCAAGTTTTTGCTTGAGGCAGGGCAAACAGGTCTCTCATGCGCCTTTGACCTTCCCACGCAGATGGGCTACGACAGCGATCACCCACGAGCAGAGGGGGAAGTCGGCAAGGTAGGAGTCGCTATTGACTCAATTGATGACATGAAATTGTTGTTGGCAGACTTGCCGCTAGACAAAGTAACGACGTCAATGACAATTAACTCCACAGCCGCAATCTTGTTGCTGATGTATGAATTGGTCGCAGAAGAACAAGGTGTCTCTGCCAAGGCAATCACCGGCACTATACAAAACGATCTGCTCAAGGAATACATAGCCCGCGGAACTTATGTGTATCCCCCCCGACAATCAATGCGCATTATCACCGATATTTTTGCTTATTGCTCTGACAATATTCCCAAGTGGAACACGATTTCCATTTCTGGTTACCACATCCGCGAAGCGGGGAGTACCGCCGTTCAAGAAATTGCATTTACATTGGCGAATGCAATCGCCTATGTGCAGGCAGCAATTGACGCCGGTCTAGATGTTGACGACTTTGCACCTCGTCTTTCCTTTTTTTGGAACGGCCATAACAACTTTTTTGAAGAAGTTGCCAAGTTTCGAGCTAGTCGTCGGATGTGGTACAAGATTATGACGGAGCGTTTTGGGGCAAAAAAAGAGTCCAGTAAATTATTACGGTTTCACACTCAGACGGGTGGCAGTACGCTGACAGCCCAACAGCCTCTCAACAACGTTGTTCGTGTCAGCGTGCAGGCACTCGCTGCAGTAATGGGCGGTACGCAGAGTTTGCACACCAACGGTTTTGATGAGGCGCTTGGTCTCCCGACTGAACAAGCGGCCAGAATCGCTCTGCGAACGCAACAAATTATTGGTTACGAAAGTGGAGTCGTTGATACTCCAGACCCGCTTGCTGGTTCGTACTTTGTTGAGTCCCTCACAGATGAGGTCGAAAAATTGGCATGGGAATACATCAAGCGAATTGATGAGATGGGGGGTGCTGTTGAAGCGATTGAGGCCGGTTTCCAGATGGATGAAATTGATCAAGCTGCCTATGAGTACACCAAGTCCATTGACGACAAAGAACGAACAATCGTTGGAGTCAATAGTTTCACGGTTGACGTTGAGTCAGATCCAACGGTGTTTCCAACTGACCCGCAGTTAGAAATTGGTCAGGTAGCGCGCTTGAAAGCATTTAAAGCGAACCGAAATCAAGCCGAGGTCAAGGCCAGACTTGATGACCTGAGGGAATGTGCCAGAGGTACGGCAAACCTCTTGTATCCAATGAAAGAGGCACTGCGGGCGCACGCCTCGCTGGGCGAAGTGAGCGATGCACTACGCGAAGTATTTGGGACTTTTCAGCCAGGACGCTGACCAACTGGCCAAAAACTATGTCACCCAGGTGACTGGGGTGGGAGGTCGTGGCACATCTGGAGCAGCGCTGGATGCATGCCCCAGATACATCAGCCCCAAAATTTCGGTGTGATGCTCAAAATCGCAGAAGTCTGAAATTGCATCGTTGGCCCCGGTCGCAGGGGAGCTCCACAGCATTGCCAGCCCAAGTGCTTGGGCAATCAGCAACATATTTTGTGCACCGGCGGCAACGGCGTAACGATTTTCCCGTGATCGCTGACCAGAATCTCCATCGCGTGCACCGAGAACAATCACAACTGGGGCCCGAAGATATTTTGTACGAGTTCTCAGGACCTTGGATGGGTCATCACCCTGCGAAGCCATGATGTCAGCAATGAGTTCTCCAAGTTGAGAGCGCGCATCACCTTGCACAACGGCAAGTCGCAATGGCCACGTCCTTTTGTGATTTGGTGCCAGCATTGCGGCGTCACAGAGTGAGGTAATGTCAGCCATCTCCACGGGAACTTGAGCATCAATTAAAATATTTGAGCGTCGTTCACTCATCAATTTTATAAGTTCCAAATAGTCAATCATTTTTGTCAATCAATTCTTGTGGAGAACCGAATTTAGCCCGCCCCATGATCCGGTGCGAGCTACAACTTCGACAGCTCCTGAAATACTGTTGCGTCGGAACAGCAAACCAGATGCACCAGACAAGACGCGAGCTTTGCTGACGGTTCCGTCTGGGTCCGTGACAAGTGTTCCGCCCGTGACATAAAGTCCTGCCTCAACGATGCAATCATCGCCCAGACTTATGCCGATGCCGCTGTTGGCGCCAAGCAAGCACCGTTCTCCAACGGTGACAACCTCTTTGCCGCCGCCAGACAAAGTGCCCATGATTGAAGCACCACCGCCGATGTCAGAACCATCTCCGACGATCACCCCCGAAGAAATGCGACCTTCAACCATGGAAGTCCCAAGGGTCCCTGCATTGAAGTTGCAGAAACCTTCGTGCATTACCGTCGTGCCGGCGGCAAGGTGGGCACCAAGTCGCACTCGGCTGGCGTCAGCAATGCGCACACCACTTGGCACCACGTAGTCGGTCATCCGTGGAAATTTATCGACACCGTTGACCACAATGGGCTCACCCTGTTGGGCAAAATTCCACATCACACTTTCAAGTGATGCGAGGGCGACTGGTCCGCGTGACGTCCATGCAACATTTTGCAAGACTCCAAAGGCGCCATCTAAATTCAGGGTGCGGGGTTGCGCCAATCGATGCGACAGCAAATGCAGTCGCAAGTAAACATCTGGGGCATCTGTCGGCGCAGTGCTTGTGTCAATTGAAATATTGATGGGTCGCAACGCCACCCCACGAGCGGGGTCCGAGTCAACACTCGGAGCGTAGGTCGGCAGGTCGGCAGGTCGCTCGCCAAGACCAAGCGAACGAAATCGAACGTCAAGGATTTCACCCGTGACATCAACCGTGGCGATTCCGACGCCCCATGCTGTGCTCATGATCCAAAATCCTCCGGTCGCAGGGTGGGGAATAAAATTACATCACGAATTGACTGTGCTCGTGCAAGCAACATCGTGATGCGGTCCATGCCAATGCCGAGTCCCCCAGTAGGGGGCATTCCAAATTCAAGTGCCCGCAGGTAATCTTCATCGACCGTACCGGCCTCCAGATTGCCTGCGTCTTTGGCGTTTTGTTCTTCTTCAAAGCGGGCACGCTGTTCAATCGGGTCGTTTAGTTCGCTGTATCCATTGGCAAGTTCACGTCCGCCAACAAACAATTCAAATCGTTCCGTTAGAAACGGATCATTGCGATCGACGCGGGCGAGGGGACTGATTTCTACTGGATGTCCAGTAACAAATGTCGGCTCCCGCAGTTTTGCTTCGGCGGTTGCCTCAAAGAGTCCTTCTATGATTTTTCCGGTGCCCCAATGAGAATCAACGGTGATGCCATGTTTAGTGGCGAGATCCACTAAATTTTGGCGCGGATGAGATGGATGCACGGAAACACCCGTTGCCTCTTCAATTAAATCAATCATTCGAACACGACGCCATGGCTTTGCGAGGTCTACTTCGATGCCATCAATGTCTACCAAAGTAGAACCAGTTGCCTCGGTTGCGGCGGTGACAATGAGGTGCTCCGCCAAAGCCATGACCTCGCTGTAGTCACCGAAAGCTTGGTACAACTCCATCATTGTGAATTCGGGATTATGGCGTGTCGAGATTCCTTCATTGCGAAAAACACGACCAATCTCATAAACGCGCTCCATGCCGCCAACTATTAGTCGCTTGAGATGGAGTTCAAGAGCGATTCGCAAATATAACTTCGTGTCAAGGGCATTGTGATGAGTCACGAAAGGGCGGGCGTGGGCTCCGCCTGCTTCAACATGCAACACGGGCGTCTCTACTTCAATGAAGCCTTGAGCATTCAAGGTGCGACGAAAACTTGCGATGATTTCGTGCCGTATGGCAAAAACTCGACGAGCGTCTTCGTTTCCAATGAGGTCCGCATAACGTTGTCGATAGCGAATATCTGTATCGGAGAGTCCGTGCCATTTGTCGGGCATTGGGCGCACTGCCTTGGCGAGTAGTTGAGCAACGGACACTTTGACTGACAATTCACCCTTGCGAGTCGTCATGATGTTGCCCGTGACACCGAGCCAGTCGCCGAGATCGAGAGTGGTCATTGTTTCAAATGCCATATCACCAATTACGGACTTGGAAACGAAAAGTTGGATCTCGTCTGTTCGATCCTGCAGCGTGATGAAGAGTAACTTGCCTTGATCTCTCATCAGCATGATGCGACCCGCCACGCTAACGATGGCATCTGTTTCAGACCCCGCATCAAGGTGTCCATGGGACGCTCTGACCTCCAAAAGAGAGTGAGTTCGATCAAAGCGATAGGGGTACGGGTTTGTTCCGTGCCTTCGGAGATCATCGATTTGGCGCAGACGCCTAGTTCTTTCTAGTTCGAGGCCACCAGATGTTTGGTCGTCAGTTTCGTCATTCACAATGTCTCTACCGTAGTGCCCAGACCAACGCAGTGATGAAGCGTTAATGATGATGCAGTAATGTCACCACAGTCCCTGACCTGTTCACCGATAGTCTGCTTTCGTGGCAAAAAAATTCGTCATTATTGGCGCCGGGCCTGCAGGAAATACCGCAGCCAGCCAAGCCGCCCGCCTGGGGGCTGATGTCACTTTGATCGAACGTGACATCGTGGGTGGGTCGGCACATCTTTTAGATTGCATCCCGTCCAAGACGATGATTGCTACCGGCGGAGCAATGAGCTTTACTCGGCGGCTAACTGGGATGGGGCTTGAGGAGCGCGACACAGAAGTAGATGTTGGGGCATTGACGTCGCGAATTGAGATGATCAAAGATCATCTGTCAAGTGACATAACTCAACTGCTTCTGAGTCAGGGCGTGCAGATCGTGCGTGGTGCAGCATCGTTGGTCGGTGCTCACGAGATAATTGTCGAAACAAACGGCGTGCGTCGGGAATTTGTTGCTGACGCAATCTTGATTGCGACTGGTTCTCGTCCGCGTATTCCAGATTGGTGTGTGCCTGACGGCGAGCGAATTCTGACCACTCGCGATTGCTATCCACCCAAAATATTTCCGACCAGTATCGCCGTGATCGGCTCGGGCGTGACGGGTGTGGAGTTTGTGCATATGTTTTCGTCGTTTGGCGCTGAAGTGAGTCTGATTGTCAGTCGTCAACAGGTGCTTCCCGGCAAGGATCCTGAAGTCGCTGCCGTTTTGGAAGATAATTTTTTGACACGAGGGGTCAGATTGCTAAAAGGCGCCCGTGCAGTAGGAATTGATCGCACCGAGGATGGTGTCGTAGTCAGATGCGACGATGGACGATCTGTCGCTGCGAGTCATGCAGTTTTGGCGATTGGATCCGTGCCAAATCTCGAAGACTTAGGACTTGAGAGCGCAGGTGTACAACTCGATGATCGTGGGTACATCAATATCAATCGCCATTGTCAGACAAATATTGACCATATTTTTGCGGCGGGAGATGTGAGCGGCAAATTGCCTTTGTCATCGGTGGCCTCGATGCAGGGAAGAAAAGTAGCAGAGCAAGTGATTGAGGGACCAAAGGGGGTTCATCGTCATTTGGACTACGACAAAGCAGCGTCAGCTATTTTCACCGAACCAGAGATAGCAGATGTTGGGCTGGCCGAAGCGGAGGCTTTTTCGATTGGTCGCAAAATCAGGGTAACGAAAGTTCCGTTTGCAATTACAGCCAAGGCACTAATCAATAATGACACGAGAGGTTTCGTGAAAATCATTAGTGACCCGGCAACAGGAGTGGTACTAGGTGGCTCCATCGTTGGCCGACACGCAGCGGAATTGATAAGTATCGTTGCGCTCGCAATCACGGCCAATCTCAAAGTAACCGATATAGAAGAGAGTCTGCTTGTTCATCCAGCACTTGCCGAAGCACTTGCCGAAGCAGCCGAGTGATCTTTATTCGATTACCACAACAACGTCACCAGCGCCAACCGTCTCACCGATTTTGACATTAATGGAAGTTACTTTTCCAGTTTTGTCGGCCTCTATTTGATTCTCCATTTTCATCGCTTCCAAAACTACAACTGCTTGACCTGCTTCAATATTTTGTCCAACCTCAACGAGAATCTTGACGATTGTTCCTTGCATTGGAACACTGACTTTGCCGCTACCGCCACCTGCACTACCCGCGGTCGCCGCCGCCCGAACAGGCCGCTTGTTCTTGGCGGCGCTCGTAGTCGGGGCAGATTCTGGAACCCACAACTTGACATCAAATCGGCGACCGTTGACTTCGACAGTGGTCGTGCGCTCAACCATTGGAGCATCGTTGTTATCGGTGGGTGCAGATGCAGATGGTGCGCCGATGCCAGAGAGATCGAGGGTTTCTTCTACCCATTTCGTGGAGTGCGTGACCGCTTGAAAATCAGGATGCTGCAGAATTGCAATGTCGGCAGGAATTGTTGTAGCGATTCCTTCAATAATCATCTCGTTTAGCGCTCGGACCGTACGCGCGATTGCAGTTGGTCTGTCTTTGCCCCAGACAATGACCTTGCCGACTAAATTGTCGTAGTACTGACTGATTGTGTCACCTGTTTCATAACCACCGTCAAAGCGCACACCAAAACCATCCGGAGCAACAAGTTTGCCAATCAGACCAGGAGAAGGCAGAAATTTTCCTCCCGCAGGGTTTTCAGCGTTAATACGAACCTCAATGGCGTGACCACGACGAGCAGCCAAGACTTGCTTTTGGTTCATCGGAAGTTTTTCACCACTCGCCACACGAATTTGCCACTCGACAAGATCGATTCCAGTGATGAGTTCAGTGACAGGGTGTTCAACTTGGAGACGAGTATTCATCTCCAAGAAAAAGAATTCGTTATCTTGATAGATGAATTCAACTGTTCCGGCGTTGTAGTAACCAACAGCTTTGGCAGCCTTGACGGCTGCCGCCCCCATCGCCTCTTCAATCCCATCAGCGAGACCTGGCGCTGGAGCTTCTTCAATTAGTTTTTGATGTCGCCTCTGCGCAGAGCAGTCGCGGGTGCTGATCCACACAACATTTCCGTGTTGATCACCAACAAGTTGAACTTCGATGTGCCGTGGCCAGGAAAGATATCGCTCAACGTAGATTTCATCACGACCGAAGAAATTCTTTGCTTCACGCTGTGCTGAGTCCATTGCTTCTTGGACCTGTTCTGCGGAGTGCACAACTTTCATTCCGCGCCCGCCGCCACCAAAGGCCGCCTTAATCGCGACTGGCCAACCACTTTGGTTGCCGAAGTCTTGAATTTCTTTTGCTGTTGTTACAAATTCAGTTGTCCCGGGAACGATCGGTGCACCACCTCGCAGAGCAGCTTTACGACTGGAGACTTTGTCACCCATTTCTACAATTGCTGCTGGGGGAGGCCCGATGAAGGCAACGCCGAGGTCCGTAATGGCTTGCGCGAAGTCGGCATTTTCGCTAAAGAATCCGTAGCCAGGATGCACCGCGTCGGCGCCGCTTTGAGTGATGGCGTTGAGGATTGCATCCGTGTTGAGATAACTCTCTGCCGCAGTTTGCCCGCCAAGTGCCCAAGCCTCGTCAGCGAGTCGGACATGGAGCGCATTACGATCTAGTTCCGAGTACACGGCAACGGTGGCGATTCCCATCTCGCGGGCAGCACGAATCACCCGAACTGCGATTTCACCTCGGTTAGCTATCAGAATTTTTTTAAGCACGGGTTGATAGTTTGGCGCAATGGACACCCCCGCAGCGAGCCAATCCACAAACTGGCTGATTCAGAGGGTTCCCCAGACAGGCAGTACAAATGTCGATCTGCTGGGGCAAGCCCAATTGGGAGCGGCTCACGGCACCGTATTGCAAGCGGACTTCCAGACTGCTGGTCGGGGAAGGCTGGATCGGGATTGGCAGGCACCATCGGGAACCAACTTGTTGGTCTCGCTACTTTTTCGGGAGGTCCCACACCACATTCATGTTCTAACTCAGATGGTGGCGCTTGCGGCGAGCCGAGCCGTCTTCAATGCAACAGGAGTGCAATCACAATTGAAGTGGCCCAATGATTTATTAGTTGGTGGTAAAAAACTGGCAGGAATCCTGGCTCAAGCAGGCGGTCAAGTGAGCAATGGATTACCTGATTATGTGGTGGTCGGGATTGGTCTGAATGTGGGGTGGGCTCCCCAGGACGCCACATCGCTGCGTCAATGTATGTGGAAAAGAGAAATCACCCCGCATGATCTCTTACTGGAGATGCTGACAGAACTTGATGGACTGCTCGCACTCACGAGTCAGCAACAGCATCATAAATATAAACAGGCACTTGAAACAATCGGCCAACGAGTACGCGTTGAAATGCCCGATGGTTCTTTGGTCATTGGTGAAGCAGTTGATGTGGAAGCCGATGGTCGGCTAGTTGTGCTTGAAGATAACTCTGTTTTTCACCTTATAGACACGGCTGATGTTGTGCATTTGCGCTCTGCATGAAGCGCCATAATCACAAAATTGACTCAGTGACCGATTGACGCAGCGTCGGTTGGCTACCGTGGGAATGTGCTGTTTCAAGAGCGTCTCGATCGGGCTGGAAAGCTCCCGCGCTGGGTTCTGATTGGAGTCGTTGCAGTTGTAATTTCGTTGGCTGGAGCATTGGGCATTGTGCGTGCGACCGGAACACAATTTGATGCGGTGAAACGTGTGCCATCAGTTGCGGCTGTGCTGTCGGTTCCAACAGTTGGTTTGGAAAATTATTTACTCGTGGGTTCCGATACGCGCTCAACCACTGATCCAACTGATTCGGATTATAAAAATATTGGCTCTACCGAGGTCACGGGCGGACAGCGATCAGACACGATGATGATCTTGCGATATGACGCCACGACCAAGGGTGTTGCTCTGTTGTCGGTTCCGCGTGACTTGTGGGTAAAAATTGGGGACAGTGACAGATCCAATCGTCTAAACACCGCATACCAAGAGGGCCCAGAGGTGTTGACACGCACTGTGCAGCGGGCATTGAATATTCCGATTCATCACTATCTCGAAGTGGATTTCCAGGGTTTCAAGGAAATCATTGATGGCATTGGAGGTATTGAGATTTGTGTCAAACGTCCCGCTCGAGATAGGCGCACTGGGCTTTACATCCGCCGGCGAGGCTGTAGCCAATTAGCAGGCACCCAAGCTCTGGCATTTGTGCGCAGTCGCTTTTATCAGTCCAAAATAGATGGCGTCTGGCAAATGGACGGCACGTCAGACATCGGAAGGTCAACTCGCCAGCGAGATTTCGTCACCGCATTACTCAAAGCCTCGGTAAAACATGTTGCCAGCAATCCGATGACCGCTCACGATGTGATGGCATCATTTGCAAATGCTCTTACGGTAGATCCAGGACTCAAGTTGGTTGACATGGCTCGTAAATTGCGGCCTGCGGCTGATGTTGGTACCGCTTCGTATTCATTGACAGTGGTCAATGACATTATTGGTGAAGCAGAGGTACTGCGTTTGAGCACCAAATCCAATGATGTATTGGCCTACTTTGCCGGGACCGGGCCAGCACCCGCGCCGGTTCCCAAATAATTTTCACGCATTGCTTTTTCGGTAAGTGGTGCAGAAATATGATGACCTTGTAAAAAATCGCATCCCAAAATACGCAGGCGATCGACTTGATCTGATGTACTGACCCATTCTGCAATCACCGTGAGATTTAAAGAATGAGCCAACTGAATCAATGAGCGAACAATGGGATCGTCTCCACCGTCCGTGCGCCCAACATCACGAACTAGGGTGCCATCTAGTTTGAGTTGATCCGCTGGGAAAGTTCTCAAGGAAGACAATGATGAGTAGCCAGTACCAAAATCATCAACGGCGATACGCACGCCTTGTCGTTTGAGCGTAGTGACAGTACGAAGAATCGTCGGATTGTTGTCAATCAGAGTTGACTCTGATGTCTCTAGTACGAGTTGATGAGCGTCGAGACTTGTTTGAGAAAGAATTGTGCTGACACGGTCAACAAAAGTCGTATCGGCTAACTGGCGACGTGAGACATTTACATGGAGGGCGGTATGCCGATCAAGGAGCCCTGAATCTATCCAGCCCCGTATTGCTGTAGATGCCGCGCCAAGGACCCAGTCTCCGATGGGATTTATTAGGCCGGATTCTTCTGCTAGTTCTAAAAATGTCGCGGGAGATAGTTCGCCTCGTTCTGGGTGGTTCCAGCGCAAAAGTGCTTCAATTGCGACGGTGCGATTGGTGTGTGCCGAGATTAGTGGCTGGTAAACAAGGCTGAATTGACGAGCGGCAAGTGCTTGCTCAAGTTGTCCAGAGAGAACCAAGCGTTCGCGAGCAGCACTGTGCATTTCATTGTTATACAACTCACATCTACCACGTCCCCGTTGTTTCGCCCGATACATGGCGGTGTCAGCGCAACGTAGCAATGTGACAGCGGCATCAACAGAGGATTCAGTTCGCAGCATTTCTTGCGAAACTAAGGCAACTCCCACACTTGCGCCTGAATCAATTTCAATGCCTTGCAAAATGAGTGGACCAGTAATTGACAGACGGATTCGGTCAGCAACTTCCATTGAGACATGTTCATCAAGCAGACCTTCGCAGAGCACTACAAACTCATCACCACCGATGCGAGCAACAACGTCACTTGGACGGGTTGCTGTGACTAGCCGTTGCGCAATAGTGACAATAAATTGATCTCCGACTGCGTGGCCGATCGTGTCGTTGACGTGTTTTAGTTTGTCAATATCAATGAATAAAACTGCCACGGTATTTTTTGTCGTGCGACTTCGCTCAATCGCCTCCGCAATCTTTCGGAGAATCAACACCCTGTTGGGTAACGACGTTAGGGCATCATGTGTCGCCTGACGAGTCAACTCCGTCTGCAGTTGGCGAGCCTCTGTGATGTCACTTGCAATTACCGACCAATGGTGCACTGAACCGTCACGGTCGCGAGTGACCTGAACAACAACGGACAGCGTGCGTGGCAGCCCATCAGGGGAACGGAAGCCAATCTCACCATGCCATTTATTTATCGGTGATGTTGGGTCATATTGTTCAAGTAATTCCCGTGGCAGTTGATCTCTTATTGCTTGCATAAATGTGCGAGCAGCAACATCGGTGTTGGTCAACGAAGATTCGGTGACACCAATCATTGTCGTGGCGACTTCATTTGCAAATTGCAAGTTTCCGGCACGATCAAAAATGAGTACTGCTTCACCTGACGCATCAAGCAAACTTACGAGTTGATGAGAAAGTGCACTTTGTTGCATGGCCGATGTGCAATCAATTGCGGTACCAAAATACTTAGTTACGCCATGAGAAATATTTGACTCGGCCGAGACCTGCACCCAAACTGTTTCTCCAGCAGGAGTGCCGATGCGAAATTGCACTGAAAAAGGTGCACCAGTTTCCTTGTGGGCGCGCCACTGCTGTTCGCAATCAGTGCGTTCTTGAGGCAGGGCATTTACCCATGGGGCAGTGCCAGCAACAATTGCGGCACCGCCCAATACGAGGGTTCGATAGCCGTCATTGGCCCACAGCACACGACAATCCGTGTCGGCTTCAAAAACCCCAATCGGGAGCACCGAAGCGATGTCGTCTGAATTTTCCTTGATGCTCTCAGTCTCTCAGATTGCCCACCCTCGGCGGTGGCACAACCCCGTAGTGTGAACGCCTTATCGCTGATATGTGAAGGTACTGACCGCTAGGTCAGTGCTTGCTTCTTCAATCAGATTGCGCAAAGTAATTGCATCGTCTCCAGGTTGGACTTTGAGCATTTGGTCCAAAGCGTAAAGAGTCAGGGCGTAGGAATGAACTGTGCCCTTTGGTGGACAAGGCCCCGTGTAGCCAACGACACCGCCCGAATTTTTGGCGACCACTGATTCAGGGCTGGCGCCACCTGCGACGAAGCCCCCCGTAGTGGGCGCAATATTGGCGACAACCCAGTGCAAATAGTTTGGCGCATCATCATCTGACAGAACGAGAGCAAGCGCTCCGACCGTTGGGTCAATACCCGACCAAGTTAGGGCGGGTGATGAGTTGACCCCGTCGCATGTAAAAGAAATGTCGATTTCGTCATCAGGCTCCCAGGGCACCAAAAGTGTCATCGCTGATGTCGCAAGATCATCACCCTCTGCAGTAGTCGGCGCAGCCGGCGCAGTGGTGACGATGGCGATGGATTCGTTTTGATTGATGAGGGGTGCTTTCATGTCGCGCCCGTCGTTGCGAGAGCAACCCGCAAGTCCAATAGCCAGCACGGCAACACAAATGATCAAAACGCTTCGAGGACGACTCATATCCTCTCAGACTATTCACTCGGTTCTAAGTCGGTGGCAATCAGTGGATTTTTACTAACCTGTCGTTATGTCCATCCCTCCTCTGTCTGCAGAGCAGGATCGACTCTGCCTGCTGACAGTGCATGCTCATCCTGATGACGAGGCGAGCAAGGGGGCTCCAACCGTGGCCAGTTATTTCGCCGAGGGTGTGAGGACAGTTTTAGTTTGTTGCACTGGTGGTGAAGAGGGCGACCTGAATAATCCTTTGCTGCGTGAACCAGGTCAGCCATTTTTTGGACTGACCCCAGAGCAAGAACGGCTTTTGATGGGGCCGATTCGGGCAATTGAACTGCAGAATTCTTGTGATGTGATTGGGTTTGATGCTCTTCACATGTTGGGATACCGGGATTCAGGAATGGCAGATAGCGACGCCAACAACAATCCAGAGTGTTTTCATATGGCCCAAATTGATGAAGCAGTAGGCCGACTGGTGCGGATTATTCGGTTGGAAAAACCACAGGTAATTCTTACTTACAACGACGACCAAACCGGATACCCACATCCTGATCACCTCAAAGTTCATGACATCAGCATGTTGGCATTCCAACGTGCTGGTGATTTCAGTTGGTATCCAGAGTTGGGCGAACCATGGCAGCCACAAAAAATGTATTTCAGCGTGTGGTCAAAAGAACGATTGATGGCAGTCCATCATGCCATGATCGCAAAACTTGGCGAGTCTCCCTACGACGAAAAATGGTTGAGTCGCCCTTCACAAGACCACCGCATTACCACTCGACTCGAGATATCAAAGTATCTCGGCGTGCGAAGTGCTTCACTGCGCGCGCATGCAACTCAGGTCGATCCAACGGCCACATGGTGGTTTGGGCTTGATGATCAAGAAATGGCGGACCTGTATCCGTGGGAAGATTGGGTGTTGGGTGTTTCATCTGTGCCGTTGCCTGATGACGGCGCTCTGGAGGACGATCTGTTTGCGGGTATTCGCAAAACCGATCTGTTCGAAATTAGGCAATAGTTGTGCACACAGTTCAGTACAGGGTGATTTTCTCAAAGACAGATGAAGTTGTCCATGGACCCGACGATGCTGATGTCGTCTTGCGAATTGCGGCCAAGGATGCGGCGCTAAATCCCTCGCTGGCGTTTATGACGGGCAAATTAAAAGCACAGGGCCGCACGGGTGTCTTGTTTGGGGTGCTGTCAAGCGGTGAGGCTGAGGCTGTTATCGCGCGGCTCGCATCGCGCTCCTGAGTTCGCGATACCCGATCAGCGTTGCCCCGCTTTTTTTCACGAGTGAAATAAATTCTGAGTCGGTGGTTACAAGGGCAAGGTCATCCACCCATCCAACTGCTGTTTCCCCGAGTGCTTGAACCTCTGGAGTGTTGATTGCGGGCTGGATGTGAATCTCGGTGACGCCTGGTTGAAGTTGCAAAATGGCATCCACTACGCGCTCGCGGCTGCCGGCACGCCAGTCATGGTCGAAATGATCAGGGAACAAGATGTTTTCTTGAGAAGCGAGGTCTCTAAACGGGAATCCTGCTTGTTCTGGGGAAACGGTAGAAGGCAGACGAATCGGCAGAGAAAATTCGACCGCTAGTTCAAGATAAATATCAAAAAATTCTGGTCGTAAAGTGATCACGCTCAAGTGTGGAGCAAGGTGCGTCACATCGATTCCCCAGGCGAGTGCTCGCTCAATTTGGGCACGACACTCTCGCAGGACTTCGTCGCTGTCGGCATGTTCCCATAGATCTGTGACTGTGCGCGGAAATCCACCTTCGCCGGACAACAAACTTGGGGCATGGGTGATTGGACCCCATCGATAATTGGCATGTTCAGCATTCAGTGTGAGATGAACGCCGATGTCTTCGCCGCGATATTGCTGGGCGGCATGCTTAGCCCATGGTGCTGGAACCATCAAAGATGCACAAGTTGCGATGCCTTTGCGAAGCGCCATATAAACGCCCTCATTAGCAGCGTGACATGAGCCCAAATCATCACAACTCAAGATGACAAGGCACTTGTCATCGTCATAGCCAAGTAGGGAGTTCAGCGTGGGAGAGTGTGACCCGCCTTTAGATGCCATGCTTGAACGCTATCGGGGGCATGCTCCCCAAAGACCAATTGCGGCAGCGTTGGCAGCGTTGGCAGCGGCAGCAAAATACGGTGCGTGGGCAGTGTTGGGGGCGATCGACATTATGCGGGCGAAACCTTGTTGAACTAGCTGCAAGTTGACAAAGACATCGTCTGCTTGGCGATAAACATATAGCAGCAGCCGCTGGTATCTGTCGCGTGCTTCTTCGTCTCGCTCAATGCGAACTTTGGTGCCAGCAGGCAACATTGCCTTTAAAGCCAGTGATGCCTCGAGGCCATAACACTGAACAGGTGTGTTTGGCTTGACGGTTTCTGGTGTGTCAATGCCAATCAGACGTACTTTTTCTTTCTTCCCATCAATAATCAAGACCAATGTGTCACCGTCAACGACACGATCTACGGTGACACTCGCACTCGATCGGGACGAAGTTTTGGTGCCAGAACTACATGCACTGCCCAACAATATGAGTACACAGAAATATGACCGAGCCGATGTTCGAGAAAGATTCGTGTTGTCCGCCCTGACCTAGATGCGTTCGATAAGTGTTCCGGTGCCGAGTCCGCCACCACAACACATCGAGATAAGGGCGTATCTTCCGCCGATGCGCTCAAGTTCGTAGAGAGCTTTTGTTATTAGAAAGGATCCAGTGCAGCCAAGTGGATGACCTAAGGCGATTGCACCTCCATTTGGATTCGTTTTTTCAAGGTCGGCACCGGTAGCACGTGCCCACCCCAACACAACCGAGGCAAATGCTTCATTGATCTCAAACGTGTCAATGTCGTCAATGCTCAAGTTATTGCGCTCAAGCAATCGTTTTGTCGCTTCTATCGGACCTGTCAACATCAGAATTGGATCTACTCCAACGAGACATGTGTCTACAACGCGGGCGCGAGGGGTGAAGCCGAGTTTTGATGCCTTGCTTTCTGTCATCATCAGAATCGCAGCGGCTCCGTCAGAAATCTGTGAGGAGTTGCCCGCAGTGTGGACACCGTTTTCACGAGCAACGGGCTTGAGTTTGGCAAGCGATTCAAGTGAACTTTCGCGGATGCCTTCGTCGCGCAGAACTGTGTGCGTTGTGCCGGTTGGCTTGCCTTCTTCATCTAGGTCTGGGGCCGTAACAGGAATCCATTGTCCGTCGAAGTGTCCTTGATCCCACGCGCGCGCGGCACGCTGCTGAGATGACAAGGCAAGTTCATCTGTGTCTTGGCGGGTGATGTTATACAGTTCTGCGATGCGCTCGGCGCCTTCGAATTGAGAGGTGAATTCGTATTGTGAAAAATATGACTTGGGAATCGGCACACCGAGACCAAGTTTTTTGCTGGAGTTGATGCCGATCGGAATACGGGTCATGACTTCGACCCCGCAGGCAATTGCAATGTCGACTACACCAGAGCCCAGCATCGAAGTTGCGACGTTGGTTGCCTGCTGAGATGATCCGCACTGGGTGTCAAGTGTTGTGGCAGCAGTTGTCAAAGGTAAACCCGCTGCCAACCACGCGGTTCTGGTGATATTGAAACTCTGTTCTCCGACTTGGCTGACACAACCACCCACAACTTGCTCCACAAGACTCGGATCGAGACCAGTGCGATCGACCAAGGCTTTTTGTGCCAATCCCAGGAGGTCTCCGGGATGCATCGATCCCAAGCCACCCCCGCGGCGACCAACTGGTGTGCGAAGAGCATCGACAATGACGACAGAAGATGAAGAAGAAGTTGACATGCGATGCATCTTATTGGCACCGCCGACAACTACCGTCAGTGGGCAATGGCTGCCCACAAAACTGACTTTATCCCGACGATGCAGCCCAGCAGTGATGCGCAAGCCAATCGTTACATATATGTCGTGGGCAGTGCTGTGTGGGTGCAAGACATCGTCGTTGACGAGCGGTGGACCACACATTTTTTGGGGATGCACGGCGATACTGCCTGCTGGGGAGTCGATGTGCCCCGCGGTCAAGACCCTGCGGATGGAGCAGCGATTGATTTGCATACGTTTTATGGTCGAGCGACACACACCGAGTGGATAGTCGCTGGGCGGGCTGTACAACTCGTGGAGTGGGGTCGCACCAGTCAATTTTGTGGACGCTGCGGAACACCGACTCAAATCGGTCACTACGAGAGAGCATTCAGTTGTCCGTCGTGTCGACTGATGGCTTTCCCGCGTCTTGCTCCGGCTGTCATCACTCTTGTGACGCGCGGTCATGGTATGGACGAAGAAGCTTTGTTGGCACGAGGCGTCCAATGGCAAATACCGATGTACTCGTGTTTGGCGGGTTTTGTCGAGCCCGGTGAAAACCTCGAACAGGCAGTCACCAGAGAGATTTTGGAAGAAGTGGGTATCGGCGTGACCGACGTGCGATATGTAGCAAGTCAGCCATGGCCTTTTCCGCATTCGTTGATGCTTGGTTTTCATGCCCGCTATGACCACGGAGACATTGTGTGCGACGCCACTGAAATTATGGACGCCAACTGGTATCGCCGTGATGCATTGCCGATGATTCCACCTGGCATTTCAATCGCACGACGGTTGATTGATGATTGGTTAGGCAATCAGTGACCGATAAGCCATCGCCCTGACTGTAATTCATCATCGAGTCACGCTTTAGAATGACGATATGACAAATTTGAATCTAGGACGCGTTGGTCTATGGGCTTTTGATTTCGATCTGCAGCCCATGAAGACCGCTCAATCTGCAGTTGCGCGCATTGAAGAAATGGGATTCGGCACAGTTTGGGTTCCAGAAGCTGTCGGACGTGAACCGTTTGCATCAACATCACTACTTTTATCGGCAACGCAGAATCTTATTTTGGCAACCGGCATCGCTAGTTTGCATGCCCGAACGGCAATGACGATGCAGGCCGGATGGAAGACGGTGACCGAGGCATTTCCGGAAAGATTTGTTCTTGGAATCGGAGTCAGTCATCAACCAATGGTCGAAGGGGTTCACGGCAACTCATATGACAAACCGTATTCCAAGATGGTGCAATATCTCGACGCGATGGATCGTGGCATGTATTTTGCATCTCAACCAAGCACGCAACCACGACGCATGTTGGCTGCACTTGGCCCAAAGATGCTCAAGTTGGCGGCCGAACGCACAATGGGCGCACATCCGTATTTTGTGCCGGTAGAGCACACTGCAGTTGCGAGACAGGCGATCGGGGCAGATGCAATGTTGGCGCCTGAAACTGCAGTTGTGTTTGAGACGGACCCTGTCAAGGCTCGTGACATCGCCCGACAACATATGAAGACATATTTGGGTCTTCCCAACTACACCAACAATCTCAAGCGCTTGGGTTGGACGCAAGCAGATATTGATGGGCCAACAGACGCACTCGTGGACGCCATCGTGGGGTGGGGATCAACAGAACAGGTAGTTGCCCGCATCAAGGCTCATCTTGACGCTGGTGCCAACCATGTCTGCGTGCAAGTGCTCACTGACACACCAGGAGTTCTTCCGTTGGCGCAATGGAAAGAACTTTATGAGGCCACGAAGACACTTTAAAGCCGATGCAAACAGCTGATTTTGTAGACGCTCTTGATCGCGACGGAAACGAACTGGCAAAAGTTGCCAAAGATCGGCTTGATTCAATCGTGCCCTCTTGTCCGGGATGGACGATCTCTGATCTTGTGTGGCATACGACGCGCGTGCATAATGCCCATTGTCAAATTGTGCGCGACGGCGTGCAGGGCTTTGACAAGTTAGTTCCCGTCAAACGTGCTGAGGACGATGAACTGATCAAGACATATTCAGCAGGTCTTCAAGAACTTATCGGCGTGGCTAACAATGCTGATCCAGAAGCAACGATCTGGTCCTGGACCGGTCCAGTGCGATCATCGTGGGCGATACGTCGTGTGGCTCACGAGACTGCGGTCCACGCTTGGGATGCGGCCAACGCCGTTGATTTGGGTGTTGCCATCGAATCAGAATTGGCAAGTGACGGGATTGATGAGTTTTTAGAAAATTTCTTGCCGCGTGGGCGCAAAGGGGCGCTGGCCGTCGGGGGAAGCGTGCATATTCATTGCACTGATGTGGTCGGGGAGTGGACGATAACGCAATCAGATTCAGGGGCATTCGTCGTGCTTGGAGAACACTCCAAAGGAACCTGTGCCATTCGAGGAGCGGCGAGCGATGTGTTGTTAGCACTGTGGCGACGACTACCGCTCACGCAAGTAGAGATAATTGGAGATGTCGGAGTCGCCCAAAGATTTGTGGACCATGCCGCGCTTTAGTTAACGAAATTCAATCGTTTTCCAGGCAGTTGCATTGCCTGCTGAGTCAAGGACTCTAAATTGAATCGCTCGTGAGCCGACTGGAACTTTGATTGAGTGCCGCGCAGTTTTACTCGAAACAGCATAACGAATCACGGTTTTCTTTTTTGTTGCATCACGCACTTCGATTCGAGCAATGCCAGATGCATTATCGTGGGTGGACAGAGTCAAGCGGGTACGCGCACTTGATGTGGCGATACCTTTGTTTATGACAAACTTTGGATCAACCGTGGCGGCAACAACAACAGGTGCCACGACATCAGGTTTTGTAGTTTTTGCGGGTGCTGCGATATCGACGGGAGAATCTGTGTTGTCGGGTGATGTTCGTGCAGCCGTAAGCGTGATGCTGTCGCTAAAGACCGCTGATGTGGTGTCGTCGGAAAGAACAAATTTGACAAAGACCGTGCGTGTATCTGCCTTGCTTTCGCCTAGTGCAACGAGTGTCCAGTCAATCTTGGAGTCCAGATCAAAGACTCGCTGGTTTGAAAAGGCGCGGTTGTTAGAGATGATCACAGAGTCAGCGTTGTCTGGGGTCCCAAGACTGAGGACCACGCGGGCAGAGTCGGTGCTGGAGTCGCCATTGTTAATCGAGACCCCGATCGGAGTACGGGTCACAAAACCGATACTTGTGCTTGTCGTTGAGCCCAAACTATTGGTGGCTATAAATCGTACAAAGTAATTGGTGCGCGGTGTCAGGCCACCAAGAGGCACTATTGCTTGGCGTGTCGACCCAGCAGGTGTGCGGGCGACGTAGTACTCGCTGACGTCATCAGCAAAAGAACGATCGGTCGAGACCTGCAATTTGGTAAATGTGCTGAACTCGTTGGAGTTGATTGATGCTTTGATCGTGGCTTCTGTTTGAGAGATATCGGTGGCAGAGACGGCGCTGACAATTGGGGAGCCACCGCGAGTGCGCAATGTGCGAGTGTCGCCAGTTGTGGTGCCCAAGTTATTGGTTGCCACTATTCGGTAGTTGTACTCGGTGGCCAACTTGAGACCGTCAATCTCAAATGAAAGAGATTGATCTGTAGTGCCATTGATCACGCGACTTGGGGTTTGTTGCCCCTGCTCGGGACCTGATGATGTCGGCCAATATTGAACAGATGTTGTCACCCGAGTATCCATTGCATTGACAGTGGTTTCGATTGTGGCGCCTGTGCCGGTAGTGGTCGCTGAACCGGTAGTGGCGGTTGGCAATGCGCCAACCGTCGTAAATGACACCACGGGCGAAAGAGTTGAGCCCAGTCTGTTGCTTGCGCTAACGCGCACGAAGTATTCCGTACGCGCATCTAGATCCGTGAGATTCACTCGCAGAGCAACGACATCATTGCCCCGAAGAGTTCCAAGAGCGACGGTGTGTACGTCCCGTGTGAAGGATGCGTCTTGGGCATAGGTGAGTTCTGTCGTTGTGGCGAGTTCATGTGGGTGCACGCGCATTGACGCCATGCCTGAGTCGCCATGAATATCAGAGATTGGATCAATGTTGACGGATGGAATCTCACCAGTCGTGGTGAAAGAACCAATCACCGAAGATGTGGAACCAAGAGCGTTAGTTGAACGAAACTGAAAGTAGTAGATCGTCTGGGGATCAAGGTCGGCAAGCACTGTTCTGATTGCAAAAGATGAAAATAGTTTGGCTGGTGTATTTTGCAAAGAAGCCGACAACGCAATGGTGCGAACCGTTGATTCGGCAAGACTTGAATTTTTTGATAATGCCAACACAACGGATGCCTTGTTGCCGTTGGGATTAATACTCGCACTGACGGTTGCTTGCTCCGCTTGCACAGCAGATGCAGTAGGTGACGCAATTGATGGTGTTCCGACGGGCAGGATTTTTCTTGGAAAATAACTGAGGGCATCTCTAGGACCAGATGGGTTGAATAAATCAAGGCCCCAACACCATGCTTCGTTAGTTGTGGTGAGCATGCAGGTTTTAGACCCTCCTGCACTGATGCTGGCGGCGACAACTCCATCAGGCAACACTGTCTGGCGAATTGTCATGCCGCCCAGCGTTGTGCCGGTGCCGAGTTCGCCACTGTCGTTGGTGCCCCAACACAACAATGTCCCTGTTGTTGTCAAACCGCACGTGTGATACCAGCCAGTTGAGATACTTGATAGCGCCGTTCCGGCGGGCAAGTCAACACGCCGCGGGGAGGGACTATCTCTAATGTATGTGCCATCACCAAATGAGCCGTTGTAATTGCGACCCCAACACCAGGCATTGCCAGCGGAGTCAAGAGCGCACGCGCGCTCAAGACCTGCGGTGACCTGCACGATGTTGACGCCATTAGGAATCAAGACGGCAGTCGGATACATAACGCCACCTTGTCTTTGAGAGGATATTGATCCGATGCCAGTTTGACCCTCGTCGTTTTTGCCCCAGCAATATGCTGAACCAGTAGTTGTGGCGGCACAAGTAAATTCGACGCCGGCAGCAATTGAAATTGCGGTTTGATTATTTGGCAACGTGACAAGCACTGGCGTGACGGTGGGTTCGATTATTCCAACACCCAACTCTCCGGTGCTCCAGTTGCCCCAGCAATACACGCCGTTGTTGCTGATCACACAGGCATGACTTGCACCAACACTCAGTTGCGTGGCGACAACTCCAGTGGGAAGTGCCACCAACACGGGAGTGATTGAGGGTGCCCCAGTCCAGCGCCCAAGCGCAGATTCGCCCCAGCAATAAACTGCGCCAGTTGTGGTGAGACCACAGCTCGTAAAATAATTTCCTGCTTCAATTGAAACAAAACGCACACCAGCGGGTGTAACGACAACTGATGGCACCGTGACTGATGTTTCTCGACTACCCACTCCTAAGTACCCCTGATAGTTCCAGCCCCAACACAATGCTCGGCCGTCCGTGGTGAGCGAGCAATTGCCGCGAAAACCAGCCGAGACATCGCCATATGTAAACGGATCAGCTAACGCAGTTTTAGGGGCGACTGCGACAAGCGCTGACACGGCTGTCAAAAAGCTGACAAGACCAAGACAAAGGGACCGACGAATATCGCTGAAATGAATGACCATGCGCCCACCCTAAGGCGGCGGTGTGTCGGGGGAAACCAAACCTACTCAGCCAACCCCACAGGAGAGCCATCAATTATTTGGTCAAGGTACTCAGAGAGTCCATAGCCCACTGCGCCAGCGTGTTCACCGGAGGTCATCGTCCACTGGGTCATGCCTTCGCTGATGCGGGTCATTAGCCAATTGCCATCTGGGTCTTGGCGACGATTGCGCAGGGGAATAAGGCTCATGACATCACCCTCAAATCGCCATTCTTTATTGGAACGCGATGAACGCAGGAGACCCGTGACTTTTTGGTGATACTTGTCGTCGCCAACAAATTCTGTGCTCAGTTCGCAGTCGTCACACAGGTGCATTTGCCCGTTGTCCCAGACGAACCCACCACGAGATCCGGGCCCATCTTTTTTGGCGACACGACTAGCCATAAAACCTAAGTCACTTCCAAAGTTGGCCGTCAGCCAACGGTAATACCAAGGTGCTTGCCAATATCTTGGCCCCCACGAGTGATCGCGCAAACCGCAACCGTTGACCTGCCATTCTTCTGATCCAACTCTGATGCTGCCAGTTGCTTCGACTAGTTGTTCGTAATGTCCTTTGGCGAACTCTTCGCCTGGTTTTTCGTGGGGAACATCAGGCTCGCCGCCGAACATGCTTGGCTTTCCTTGTCCCGTGAAAGACAGGTGCACTTCTGCTTCGGCAAATGGATTGTTGGCGAATGCTTCCTTTGGATTCGCCATCTGATGTGGTTCGGTAAGCACGACAACCTTGCCGACGTAATCGATGCGCAATTCTTCGAAGGGTTTCACCATTGTCCAGGTCAATCCACCCGCGTCGAGCGCGTCATTATTTTCGATGCTTGGGCGCTTAAAAATAAAAGCAACTCGGCCATCAGGCAAGTAAATACAAATCGTCATCTCTGCAGTGCCTTCGTTGGCGCGATTACCCATCCGAAACCAACCACCAATTTTTGATGAGGGATCAAAACAATTTATATACATGCTTTCATTGAAGTTGGACTCAGGTCCTAACTCGTGCATGTATTCATCAGCGGGGTCTAGTCGAATAGCCATTTACAAGACTCTATGTTCTTTGTGCCGATTCAAATTCATCAGAGCTACACAGTTCCAAAAACGCGCGCCTGAAGTTTTCGCATACCGGCAAGCCATCGGTCGCGGTCAGCGGCCTTGCGCTGCTCGTAGGTGGCAACTTCAGGGTGGGGAAGAATCAAAAAGCGCTCCTCGATTATGGCTTGAAATACCACCTCGGCCACGTCGGCAGGCTCTAGAACTACTCCTGCAAACTTGACAACATCACTCCCATTTGGCCCGATGGCGCCGGCAGTTTGGGTTGTCGGTGGATTCAAAAGATTGGTGTTCACACCTTGTGGACATAAACAACTCACCCGCAAACCACGATCTCCGTATGTGATTGACAACCATTCAGCAAATGCCACCGCGCCGTGTTTTGTAACCGAATACGGAGCAGAGCCGATTTGGCTAAGCAGTCCGGCAGCAGATGCTGTACTGCAAAAATATCCTCGTCCCTCAGCGAGCCATTCACCAAGCAGATGTTTTGCTGCCCATCGGTGCGCATTGAGGTTGATGTTAAAAGTTTCCTCCCACATCGCTTCATCTGTTGACTCAAGATCTGTTCCACCGCCAATTCCGGCGTTGGCGAAAAACAGATCGATAAAACCAAAGCGAGCGCGAGCACTGTTGATAAGTAAAATGTTTCCGACCTCGGTTCCGATGTCGCTAACTACTGCCAACGCACTCTGCGGACGGACATTGTTGAGTTCCTGCGCCACGCGCTCAAGTGGCGCCTGATCCCTGTCTGCCAACACCACATTGGCTCCGGCAGCATGAAAACGACGAGAAAGGGCAGCTCCGATACCATTTGCTGCTCCAGTGACTACTGTCGTGCGTCCTTGAAAATCCATAATTTGAGACTAGAAGGTTCAAGATGGTGACCATGCACTGCGGGTGACACAAGTCCTGAGTACGATTTAGCGTAGAAGAGATCAAACGAGATACCGTTCAAGTTATTGTTTAACAGGCAATGGCAAGACAGACGAAAGGCGACAGAAATGACCGATCAGCAAGAAGCAGTGGTAATTACTGAGGCGCTTAGCGTCATCGATAAGGCTCTTGCAGAAATGTTGCGGCGCGAACTCGTCTCGTCTGGTGAGGTTGCAGATTTGTTACTAGACGTCCGCAGTCTTTTGACTGCGACTACTGCAGCCTCCTCCTAGGCGTCAAATGGTTTGATCCTTGAGGGTCAAGAAAAATTGCTGGCGATTGGAAGTGCTATTGCTCCGATTATTGCCCCACAGATGAGCCCAGCCAAAACATCAGAGATGTGGTGGATGCGCACAACTGCTCTACTCAAGGCGACAACTATGGCGAGAACAACCCAAAGCGCACCAAAAGGCCAGCCCGTAAACATTGTGAGGATCATTGCTGCACAGACGGCAGAAGATGCGTGCCCGCTCGGGAAACTAGATGTTCGTGGTGTCCGCACTCCAAAGCGAGCGTCACCCGACAAAGTTGGTCGCTGTCGGGCGAACAGTCTTTTAATGCCTTGATTGACGACCAGGCTTTCAACACCGAGCACCAGTGATAAACAAAGTGCCTGACCGAGTCGATTAACGCTTCCGATTGATCTAATGAGTCCAGCTGCATGCCAGATGATGCTGAAGTCGCCAACAGCGCTTGCTGCACCGAAGATGGCTACAAATGCGCGATGATTGCGTAGCGGCTCAAGCAATCGGTCTCCGATTGCGTCAAGTCGCACGAACTCGACATTGATTGTCATTGGATTTGGCGGGACGCAAAAGATGTAGTCAGAGTTGCCACCGTGCGACCAACGAAACCAGCAATATGGGCCGGGTGCTCAAATGGACCGAAATGTCCAAGTTCATCCCACTGCACGTATGTGCCTAACGGCAACTGCTCGGCAACGAGGGGTGATATTGATGATGCTTGAGAAGGTTGCTGCACGCCAGCCATTACCCACGTCGGGGTTTTGATTGATGACAATTCGTGCCACTGCGGGGCGCTACCACCCGTCTCATAAGTACGAGCCTCTGTTGCGGGTCGACATTTGAGTTCAACTGTTCCGTCTGACTGTTGGGCAAAACCATGACGGACATATGCCTCGCGTGCGACTGCATCAAACGACATCATCGGTGGCTTGGACGCAAAATTAGCGATGGCTGCATCGTATGAGTCAAAAGTGGTGCGGCGCTTGCGGGCCGCTTCAACCATTGGATTTGGTGAGCCCTCCGCACGAATACCGCCTGGTGGAAACACAATTGGTTCATAGACAAACAATGCCCGAAAAAGATGAGGTTCATGCATCGCTGCGTACAGAAGCGCTGCTCCACCCATTGAATGACCAACACCAATAAGTGGGGTGTTTGAAGCCCCAGCAAACATTGCCCGGGCAGCAGTGATGGCATCGTCGCCATAGTCTGTCCACTTCAAGTCGACAGGGTCGATGGCTTGGGAGTCTCCGTGTCCGCGGTAGTCAATACCCATACAACGGAACTGTTCGGACAAAAGTGTCGCAATCGGTGCAAAGCAAGACGCATGAAAACCCGTGGCATGAGACAGCAACAATGGATCACCCACGCCACCAAAGTCATGAAATGCAAGTTGCACGCCGTTAGTAGAAGTGATGTGCGTTGTCGCACTCTTCTTTTTATATTCAGCCATCCTTAAGAACATTCCAGAACAGTTTGGTTTCATCTGGAACGCCGTTGGGGATTTCGTATCCGTCTGTGTTGCGAATCTTCTCCCAGTTGTCTCGAACATCTTCAAGAGATAGATCGCGCTTGAAAAAGCCTGGTGTTTCGCCGATAAATACTCTGGCCACTCGTCCGCCACCGACAGAATAAACCTCGCCGCTGACATCGCAGTCCTCGTGACTGAGCCACGCCACGATAGGAGAGATCAGTTCTGGTTGAAGTTTTTCTCCGAGCGGGCCAAGCAAGGACTCGGTCATGCGGGTGAGGGCGAGGGGAGCAATTGCGTTGGCTTTGATGTTGTGTTTGGCGCCTTCTTGAGCCAAAACACGGGTGAAGCCGACGAGTCCCATTTTTGCTGCCCCATAATTAGCTTGGCCAAAGTTTCCAAAGATTCCGGCTGCAGATGAGGTGCTAATAATGCGCCCGTATTTTTGCTCGCGCATCAAGATCCATGCAGGGCGAGTAACGTTGAAGGCTCCATGTAGATGGACATCAATCACTGCATCAACAAGATCGGGTGTCATGTTGTGAAACGATTTGTCGCGCAAGATACCAGCGTTATTTATTACGATGTCAACGCGTCCGTACGCATCGGTCGCAGTTTTGATGATTGCTTCTCCGCCTTCTGGCGTTGAAACACTGTCATGATTAGCAACTGCTTCACCGCCCGCTGCAATAATTTCGTCGACAACTTTTTGTGCGGCACTTGCATCAGAGCCACTCCCGTCGACAGAGCCACCTAGATCGTTGATCACCAAAAAGGCTCCACGACTTGCAAGTAGCAGCGCATGTTGGCGACCGAGACCGCCTCCAGCACCTGTGATAACTGCAACTTTTCCATCAAATCCGAGTGTGCTCATAGTGTCCTTGTGTTTAAGACCCATAATCAATGATTAGGGGTTGGGGAGAAGCAAATTATAAGAGTATTCCAAGACGATTCAATGCTTCTGATTTCAGTCGTTTGTAATCAAGTTTTCCGTTCGGAGCGCGCCCAATCGTGTCCACCTCAAGGATTCGTTTGGGTGATTTATAAGCAGCGAGGGTTTGACGAACGTGGGCAATGAGGAGTGCTTCATCAATGTCAAGCCCAGGTCGAGCCTCGACCAGAGCGGTGATTGCCTCACCGAAACGCTCATCAGGAACACCTACGACGGCCGCATCGGCCACTGAGGGATGAAGTTTCAGGGCTTCTTCAACTTCTTCTGGATATACCTTTTCGCCGCCGGTATTAATACATTGGCTTCCTCTTCCGAGGAGTCTCACCGTCCCATCGGCATCAACCTCGGCCCAATCACCCGGAATCGTGTACCGTACGCCGTCAATTTCCATAAATGTTCCAGCAGTTTTTGTGGGATCTTTGTAATAACCGACAGACGTTCTGCCACGCAACGCCACTCGACCGCGCTCACCCGAGCCAGCGACGACTTCACGACCATCTTCTGAGATCACTTTTGTATTGGGTGACAACTTAAATTTTGCTGTCTCAGCCTTACCGTCGGACGTGGTGGTAGAGGACGCCATCCCAACTGCTTCAGACGAGCCAAGGCTGTCAATCATGATTAGCCGTTGGTTGTGCTCAAGTAGACCTGCTTTTGTTTCTGATGACCACATCACGCCACTGGAAATAATCACGCGCAGACTTGTGATGTCCCATTTGTTTGGATGATCATTGAGCGCGCGCAAGATTGGTTTTGCAAAAGCATCACCAACAATCGAGATGCTGTTGACACGATGATGCTCGACGGCGTCTAATAACTCGGTCGCATCAAAACTTCGGCCAGTCATCGTTGTGACAGAACCAGCCAGGACAAGGTTCCACATTGCATTGAATGCACCGGTGCCATGCATTAGTGGTGCAGCAGGTAAATTCTTGGGTCCTGGTTTGGTGCTGCGTGCATCAAGTGCACTCCAGTCAACTTGGGCCGGTAACGGATTCTTGGAGGTTGCATCAAGACTCGAGACCATGTCGTCTTGCAGCCACATCACACCCTTTGGCATGCCCGTTGTACCGCCGGTGTATAAAAAATACATGTCATCACCACCTCGACCCCAAGGGGCCGTGATGCGCTTGGTGGCACCTGTGGCTGCAGTCTCATAATCCATTGCCCACGCAGGACATGATGTCGTTCGATCATCTACCCAGATCCATGTCTTGACTCGCGGCACTCGCGACCGTACTTTGGCGCACGTCTCGGAAAAAGACCCATGAAAAATAACAGCGACCGCATCCGAGTTATCCCAGATGTAGACGAGTTCATCTTCGGTGTATCGATAGTTGGTGTTGACAGGAATCAGTGCGGCTTTGAAGAGCCCGAACATTGACTCCACATATTCGGGGCAGTTTGTCATGTACTGAGCAACTTTGTCCTGTTTGGTGACACCCGCATTGAGCAGTGCAAGTGCGATCCCATCGGCGCGTCGATCAAACTCTGCCCAAGTGAATGTTCTGTCACCCTGCGATTGCGCTAGGGACTGGGGAAAGCGATCGGCTTGGTGTTCCCAAATATCGGCAAAGTTCCAGCCGTTTGTTTGATTTTCCATGACACACAACCTTAGAGAAAAAACTAAGATTCGTCACCATGGAACTTCTGCCTGGGCAAGACGACTATCGTCGTCAAGCAATCAAAAAATGGCTCTCAGATAATCCGCGCCCAAGTGCCAAACAACTCGCAGAGGCTGGACTTGTGGCACCACACTGGCCAGTTCCATATGGATTAGGTGCCGATCCGATACATCAACTCATCATTGACGAAGAACTGCATCAAGCGGGAATATCTCGACCATCAAATCCAATTGGAATCGGCTGGGCTGGGCCGACAATTTTGTTTGCTGGAAGCGACTATCTAAAAGAAAGATTCTTGGGACCGATGTTGTCAGGAGCAGAATTTTGGTGTCAGCTATTCAGCGAACCAGGTAGTGGAAGCGACTTGGCAAGTCTTGGAACACGCGCGGTCCGCGATGGAGATGAGTGGATAGTGAATGGTCAGAAAATTTGGACCTCTGGCGCCCAATACTCCAAATTTGGAATTTTAATCGCTCGCACAGACCCAGATGTCTCCAAATATAAAGGCGTTACTTATTTTATTTGTCCGATGGATGCGGAAGGTATCGAGATTCGCCCGATCAAATCAATGGCTGGAGCGGAGTCATTTAACGAAGTATTTTTTACGGACGTTCGCATTCCTAATATCAATGTGGTTGGCGATGTAAACGATGGATGGCGGCTTGCCAAAGTCACATTAGGTAATGAGCGCGTGTCTTTGTCGACGGGTGGTGTCTTGTGGGGTGGCGGACCAACAGCCTTGGAATTGATTGAGTCTGCAAAAAAACAGGGACCAATCACCGACTTCGTGATGCGTCAAAGAATTGCCGCCCTGTATACGGAACACACGGTTTTGGAAATCATCCGCATGCGCACCTTGACGGCACGCTTGCGGGGCGAACAACCAGGACCCGAGTCAAGTGTTCGCAAAATCATCGCTGATGAGCATGGGCAACATGCAATGCAATTAGCCCGTGACCTGATTGGTGCCCACGCACTGCTCACGGGTGATGATAAGACAGAGGACTTTTCCCAATCAAAAACGCTCTTTAGTCGAGCGTGGTATAGCGGCTACATGTTTTCGCAGGCATTGACTATCGGTGGCGGAACCGGTGAAGTGCAACGAAACATTCTTGGAGAACGAGTTCTTGGCTTACCTAGCGAACCAAATACTCAACAGGGGATGTCCTGGTCTGAGTCTCGTCGTACCAGTGCAACTGCATAAAGTGATGACATGACACCTGCTGATACCAATGGAAATTTTTTGGTCAAGAATGACCGACAAGTTGTAGATCTGCTTGACCCTGCGTTGTATCAACGCAACCCTCACGATATTTGGTCTTGGATGAGGGCCAATGAGCCGGTCTATCGGGACGAACGCAACGGTTTATGGGGTCTATCGCGTCACGCCGATGTCATGGATGTTGAAAGACGTTCCGCTGTATTTGCGTCGGGTCTCGGCTACCGAGCGGTGTGGGCACCAAACGAGTCAAACATGATCGCCCAAGACGATCCGCGGCATAGACAACAAAGAATGTTGGTGCAACCAAAACTTACTCGTGCAGGTGTTGAAGATCGTCGAACCGAGATCGAAGAAACTGTAAGTGAACTTGTGGATGAATTGTTGGAAAAACGCGAGTTTGAAGTTGTAGACCAACTTGCAGGTCAGTTGCCCGCGCGATTGACTGCCAAGTTATTGGGATACCCAGAAGAGATGTGGCCGCAACTAAAAACCTGGAGTGAGCGGCTGATGCGTACCGATATGCGCGACCGCAGCGGCGAAGTATTCAGTGAATTTGTGGCGGCAAATCAGGAGTTCATCGGTGCGATGCAACCCATTGCAATGGACCGCATGTCATGTCCCAAAGATGACTTGCTCTCGATCTGGTTACACGCAAAAATCGACGGCCAACCCCTATCGCCGGAGTCAATTGTGCATGAAGTCGGGTTGTTTATTGCTGGTGGAGCGGAAACCACAAGAACAGCCATCAGTCATGGCTTGCGTATCTTTTGTGACAATCCTCAACAGTGGGAAGCAATGGGTGCCAATTCAGATTTAGTGGACGGCGCAGTAGAAGAAGTGTTGCGTTGGGTGACTCCATTGAATAATTTTTTCAGACGCGCAATTGCTGATACGGAGGTTGGTGGGCAGTCAATTGCTCAAGGTGACCGAATGATGATGATTTATCCGTCTGCTAATTTTGATGAGAAGGTTTTTAGTGATCCGTTTACTTTTGATATCAGTAGACATCCAAATCCCCACCTTTCGTTTGGTTTTGGAACTCATCTATGCGTTGGTGCAAATATGGCTCGGCTCGTACTGCGAACGGTTTTTCGCGAATTGTCCGGTCGCGCAAGGAATCTGACCGTAGTAACAGAACCAGATGTCGAGGCAAATATTTTTGCAAGGGCGGTACGATCCTTCAATCTTTCGGTTACGCCCCGCTGAACGGTTGCGAAGGCAAAAATTTAGGATTAATCCGTTGGTGTTTTGATAGCAGGATTGGAAATACAAAAAAAGATCCGATAAAATAAAGGCTTGAAAAAATTACTAACTTCTCTTTTACTTTTGTCCCTGCTCTTTGGCTGTGGTGATTCAACAACAACTTCACAAAGCCAAGAGAATTCATTAAATTCAGACAGCGTAAAAACGGCGCGACAAAACTGTGCTTCGGGTTCCACGGTCGGCGGTCGTCCAGTAAATATCGTGACCACGGTGGCCCCACTAACGAGCATTGTTGCAGCGATTGCCGGAGACGAGGGTCCGATCATAAATGGTCTCGTGCCGGAGGGAACTAATTCTCATACATTTGAGCCACCACCAAGTGCAGCTGCAGTACTTGAAAACGCGGACATCGTTTTTATCAATGGTCTTGTATTAGAAGAACCCACCAAGGATTTAGCGGAAGCAAACATGCAAGAGAATGCAGTGATATGCGAACTGGGGGGAGCAATTCTTCCCGAGTCAGAGTGGATTTATGACTTTTCATTCCCCAAGTCAGGTGGTAAACCAAATCCTCATCTATGGACGAATCCACCGATGGCCATTGATTACGCGACGGTCATACGTGACGCTCTCGCTCAAATTGATCCCCCAAATGCCGTCGCGTATGGCGAAAACCACACCAAATTTGTGGCCCAAATCACCGAACTTGACAATGCTATGAAAACCGCGACGCAGACTTTGTCTGTGGCGCAGCGCAAATTGCTTACCTATCACGACGCCTATGCCTATTTTGCAGTGCATTACGACTGGCAGGTAGTGGGGGCGATACAGCCAGCGTCGTTCGAGGAGCCGACAGCCAAAGATGTCGTCGATCTGATTCGCCAGGTAAGAGACGAGGATGTGCAGGCAATTTTTGGCTCAGAAGTGTTCCCATCCACCATTCTTGAGCAGATCGGCAAAGAGACGGGCGTGAAATATGTTGACGTTTTGCGGGATGATGACCTGCTGGGTAAGCAAGGTATGGCAGAACACTCTTATGCTCAACTCATGCGTTTTAACTTTGTCACGATGGTGAGGTCATTGGGGGGAGACCCGAGTGCACTCGAGGCTCTTGACCTATCTTTTACCGCCCCTGATGTGGCTATGTATCCAGAATGACAAAATTAATCGAGTGTCGCCATTTATCGTGCGCTTACGACAGCACGGTAGTGGTCAAAGATGTTGATCTCGTCGTCAAGACTGGCGAGTTTGTCGGAGTAGTTGGGCCATCTGGCTCGGGAAAGACGACACTGCTCAAGGTAATCCTCAAGGCGATTCCTCCAACGCACGGGCACGTTGATCACGCTCCTGGAGTTCGATTGTCTTATGTTCCTCAGGTAGAAACTGTTGACTGGAATTTCCCAGTAACGGTGACTGAGGTCGTCGTAATGACGCAGTCCCGCCGCAAATTGTGGCCCCGAATAACAACCAAGGAACGCGAAGATACGGAACTTGTTTTAGAACGTCTTGGACTTGCAGGTCTTGGGAGTCGCCACATCAGGGAACTCTCAGGTGGACAGCAGCAACGGGTGTTCATCGCACGTGCATTATTTCATCAGCCTGATCTTTTGGTACTTGACGAGCCGACTTCAGGGGTAGATGTTCGAACGCGACACGAAATGATGCATTTGCTGGCAGAGCTAAATGAAGGTGGAATGTCGATTTTGTTGACTACACACGACCTAAACGGATTAGCTGCACACTTGCCACGCCTCGTGTGCCTCAATACATCAGTCATCGCAGATGGTTCACCGTCTGAAGTCTTAACACCAGAGGTACTTGAAAAAACCTACGGTGCACCAATGGAGGTTCTAAGTCATGGTGGAATGCCTGTCGTGCTTGAACATGGCGCCGCTGAAGCATCGCGCCGCCTGAGTCGTCTCAACGCTTCATGATTTATTTCTTGGGTCTCGACATGCTCGAGCCATACCATTTTGCTTTTTTTCGCAACGGTGTTGTGGTATCGACAATTGCGGGAGGATTGTGTGGTTTTTTGGGTGTTTTTGTCGTACTTCGGGGCATGAGTTACATCGGCCACGGGTTGTCGCACGCTGTATTCGGTGGTGCCGCCGCGTCTTCTGTGATGGGCTTGAATTATTTTGTTGGTGCCGGAGTATGGGGAGTTTGGTCTGGAGTTCTGATCGGTCGCATCGCGCGAAGACGCATCATCGGAGCAGATGCTGCTATTGGTGTGGTTACTACGGCATCATTTGCGCTTGGACTTGCCCTTCTTAATCGCTATGGACAAGCCAAGAAAAGCATCGAAGCAGTGTTATTTGGAAGTGTATTGGGCGTCAAGACAGGCGATATTGTTGCTGTTGCGATTGTTGCTGTGATTGTCGTAGTTATTGTCGTAGTGGCGTACCGAAAAATGGTTTTTGCCACATTTGATCCTGAAGTCGCAGAGGTAACTGGTGTGCAGGTGCAGTGGATAGAGGCATTGTTGATGGTGATGCTGTCCATGACAATCTTGGTGACGATGCGAGTAATTGGAACATTATTGATTTCTGCGCTCTTAGTTATCCCGGCATCTATTGCTCGCATGACAACTAACTCCATTGCCCGAATGTTGTGGGTCTCTCCGGCAATCGGAGCTGGTTCAGGGTTTCTCGGAATGAATCTTGCGTATCATTTTGATACCTCGGTGAGTGCAACGATAATCTTGGTTGCTGCAGCAGTGTTTGTCGTTGTCTACGCGACAAACGGTGTTCGTGGTCGGGTGCGTATTGCAGGATTACATCACGTGTAAATCCCACTCCACGCCTTCTGGCGTGTCGCGAACTTCAATACCTCGTTCTGCAAAAATATCACGAATGACGTCGGACAGATCAAATCGCTTCTCGGCGCGGACGATTGTTCGGACTGTAATCAGTGCGTCAACATAGGGCGCAATTACGTCTCTTGGATTTTTAAGACCTGATGTTGCAGCCTCTCCCAATTGGCTGATCATTGAACGCAAAGCAGCGTGCGCACGATCGGCAGAATCACCTTGAAGAGTATCGCTAGACCACAAACGAATTGCCGCCTCAAGAGATAGCACCGCACGAACTGCGCCATGAGCATCAGCGTTACGGATAGCGATTTCAAAATCGGCAACAGCAGATGCAGTGTCGGCAGAGAGCGACAAAGTGGGTGCGTCAACCCCATCATGCTCGGCACGTTGCGGATTGATCGTCGACGGTGTTGCCAAAATTGAGGCGACCTCCGACCATGGGTTTTGAAGGAAAGACAGAGGCAAGGTGTCTCCTACGGCAAACACCTGCGATTGCGCGCGCAGGCGCACGGTGACCGTGCCATTGCCGACAACGGTGGCAATCTGTGTGTCTAGGTCAATGACAAGCCCGGTGTGCTCATCAATGCCCAGCACAAATGTGTCATCGTCAAGCATGGACTCAAACATTTCAAGGCGAGTTTGACCCAGATAGCAAAAGCGAGTGTCGTGATTGGTGCCTTCTGCATTGTCATAGTGGGGGATGACGGCGGCATTTATCCCAATGGTCGACAAAAGATCTAATCCGTCAAGGTGAGCAACGTTCTCACCGACTTTATAAATTTCGTATACAGGAACTGTGGCTTTTCCAAGAGTGAGAGCAGCCGCAGAGGCAAAAACTACGATGCCCCCCGTGTGCAACTTCTCGGCGAGAATTCCAGCCACAGATGTTCCGCTCCATTGTCGCAGTGCATAAGTAGGTGATCCAGGTCCTGCAAAGACATAGTTGGCGTCCGTGAGATTGCGTAGTCCGCGTTCAATGTCAACAGGGTCTGCTTTGACGTGCGTATCTTTCATCCGCACCAAACCAGCGACCTTCAATTCAACATTGATACTTGTTTTAAAATATTCAACCGCACGCCTTGCAAGTTCGGGGGCATTTTCCTGAAATCCGTAGGGAGTATCAAGCACTACTGCTCGAACAGACGGTGCGAGCAGTGACGTGAGGCGACGATGGGTAGTCACCATGGTCGGTGCGGTCTCACCCGACCCCATAATTGCAAGAATGCGCGGGAGGGTCATGAAAAAAATCCATCCGAACAGGCTCTATGTATTACTTCGGCAAATCGGATCGGGTGCTGGGCATGCAAATCATGGTCTGCTGGACGAAACCATTCAATGCGACACGACTTGAGTTGGTGCTTAGCTTTATTCAGTGCCGCAATTTTGCCACGAGTCATATCGTCATCAACCGTTGCAGAACTTGCTGCCGGCGTAAACATTACTGGAACATTGATTTCAGCAAAACGTTGCGATGGACGATGTTGCCACAGCCCATGTAAAACCAAAATATGTCGCTCAAATGTCAGCCATGGTCTGATGGTGCCATCGGCAAGTCGCTCCATATTGCTCATCGCGCCGGCGATAGCTTCTGGTGTCCAGTCAGCGTGTGACGATTTGATGGCTGAATTGAGTGTCTCGAACTTCATGCCAGCAATTCGTGGAGGTGCCATTACTTTTTTGCAGTCGTCCCATTCCGGAAAATAACTAGACAGTTCTATGGTTCCGCCATCAACGCCACAAACTCCCCGTATGAGTGATGGGTGTTTCCAGGCCAATTCAACGACAACGTTGCCGCCCCAGGATTGTCCGATAACAACTGGGCGATCCCATCCATCGGTGCTCAGATCTTCAAGCAAACAAGCAAGATCATCAGTAATAGTTTCCATGTCGTAGCCAGATTCTGTTTTATCGCTGAGGCCATGCCCCCGTTGGTCAATTGCAATGACTGGATGACCTAAAGCAGCAAGCGCTCGAGCAGGTCCGTCCCACAGTCGTGCATTGGAAGCCAGGCCGTGCACCAGCACCAGCGGGGTCCCACCATGAGTAAGGGGACTTGACCATTGAACTGTATTTAAACAAAGACCAGTTGCCAGCGGACGCTGAACAATCTGAGGGGCAATTGACACCCCGAGAGTGTCGCAGGACTTCGGCGCAAACGCAATTGCAACCTATCATTTGAGGTGAGAGACTATTTCAGGTAGTCATTCAGTTCGGGGAACAAGATGAAATTATCGATGATGATCAATTACGCAGGGGGTTTCAAAGAATCTGCCGCTCGCGTTGTTGAACTTGAAAAAGCAGGCCTTGATCAGGTGTGGGTGGCTGAGGCATATAGTTTCGATGCCATTTCGCAGATTGGTTACCTGGCCGCTGTCACAAAGAGATTGGAAATCGGCACAGGCATCGTCAATATTTATTCTCGCTCGGCAGCCCTGATGGCGATGACGGCGGCTGGATGTGACTATGTCAGCGACGGTCGTTTTATTTTGGGACTCGGAGCATCTGGTCCACAGGTCATTGAAGGTTTCCATGGAATACCCTATGAAAAGCCGATGCAGCGGACACAGGAATACATGGAGGTGTGTCGCGAGGTCTGGAAGCGCGAGAAGGCGCTTGAATACTCAGGCAAGGCGATTCAAATTCCGTTGCCAGAGGGCGTCGGAACCGGACTCGGAAAACCTCTAAAGATTATTAACCATCCATTGCGATCAAGCATTCCGATTTGGTGGGCATCGCTGATGGAAAAAAGTGTTGAAGCAACGGCAGCGCATGCAGATGGCTGGTTGCCGATCATGTTTATTCCGGAGAAGTTCCAAAATGTATGGGGTAAGCCACTCAAAGCCGGCCTCGCCAAGCGAGACCCGTCACTTGGACGCCTTGAGATAAGTGCGGGCGGGATGTTGGCAATTGACGAATCGCTGACAGGAGACGCACAAAAAAAGATTTTGGATTTCTCGCGGCCAATGACTGCGCTCTATGTCGGGGGCATGGGGGCACGTGGAAAAAATTTCTACAACGACATTGCTCACGCCTATGGCTACGAAAAAGAAGCGGTCGCGATTCAAGATCTCTATCTAGACGGCAAGAAAAATGAGGCTGCTGCTGAAGTTCCTGCTGAATGGTTGGAACTCTCCAATTTGGTCGGTCCGCGTGGCTACATCAAAGAACGTGTTGGAGCTTTCAAAGAGGCAGGCGTGACTGTTTTGTCGGTCAATCCAGTCGGACCAGATGCCGTAAAGACAATGGAGACATTGCGATCAATCGTTGATGAAGTTGGCTGATGAACGCTCCAGTTCACGGATTTGTCGCGCCAGGCTGGGAACGCGTTAAAGGGGTCCTTCAAGCAAATCTTGACAGCGGTGCCGATTTGGGTGCAGGCGTAAGTGCTTTTCATCGTGGACAATGCGTTGTTGACCTGACTGGTGGATGGTTCGATCGGGACAAAAAAACTGAATATACCAGTGAGACCCTGCAACTCGTTTTTAGTACAACCAAGGGAGTAACTGCGGTTGCGATTGCGATGCTGGTGCAGCGCGGGCTTCTTGACTACGGTGCACCCGTTGCGCAGTATTGGCCAGAGTTTGCTCAACACGGCAAACAAGATGCAACAGTTGCACAACTTTTATCTCACCAGTGCGGACTCTTCACAGTAGATGGTGAAATTACGCTACAAGAAGCATTGGATTGGAACACGATCACATCACGTCTTGCTGCCACCGCGCCAAGTTGGCCAATCGGGACCAAGCATGGCTACCACGCGCTGACTTATGGATGGCTTGCGGGCGAACTTATCCGTCGAGTAGATGGTCGGGGACCTGGTCGTTTTGTGGCAGAAGAGATAGCCGATCCACTCGGAATTGAAATCTTTATTGGTCTGCCCGAACAATTCGAACCCCGGGTGTCACGGTTAACCAACGAGCCTGTCGACCCCAGTGCGCCGCCGGTTGACCCCGAAATCGCCAAGATGCTCGCAGATCTCATGGGGCCAGATAGCCCCGGTGGTAGAGCGCTGTCGCTAAACGGTGCATTCGGCGTGATTAGCGAAGGTGATGGTGTATTCAACACGCGTGCAGTGCATGCAGCAGAAATACCGGCAGCCAACGGCATTACAAATGCCAAGTCTCTTGCCATTATGTATGCTGCCACTCTCGCTCCTATCAATGGCGTGCAGTTAATAAGTGACAGCATGCGTGAATGCGTCAGCACCACGATTACTCCTTCAGGTGAAGCGGATGCATGTCTGATTATGCCCACAACCTTTGGGATGGGGTTCATGACTCACGGCCAATTCACCCCCTACGCAGGAAGTGGCAGTTACGGACATCCCGGAGCTGGTGGCTCGGTGGCTTTTGCTCAAGAGGCGCGTCAATTGTCATTTGCGTATGTGATGAATCAAATGGCTGCAAATCTCGCCTCTGACGTGCGGGCCCAACGATTAATTGATGCGACTGTTCAGTGTGCCGACGAAGCCAGATGAACTTTTGATAATTGGTATCAGGTTCGGTTTCGGGTCTTTATAAGTTCAATCAGTCTCTTGGTCATTATTAGGTAAGTCACTGATGCGACAGCGGCGGCAGTTGCAAAAATTGTGATAGTCGGACGAACGCCAATTGCATCTGAAGTAAGGCCCGCCAAAACACTTGTGAGCCCTAACATGAGGGTGACAAGTGCGAAGTCACCAGCCATCACGCGACCGCGCAAATGATCGGGTGATTCAACTTGTAGACCATATGTAGAAAGCGTCCACTGGGCGCCTCCACCAAGATGGGCGAGTCCAATAAATAAACAGGCGAGGGGCATGACTGGACTGATCGCTGCGCCAAAATAACAAAAAGAAAAAACAAGTCCTGCAAGCCCACACACACGCAGGAGTTTGGCCATATCTTGACCAACGAGGCGCATCGCAATGAGGGGACCAAGACCAGAACCAACGCCGCGTGCTCCAATCAGTAAGCCCCGACCCGCATCGCCTGCATTAAATGCGTTGGAAGCAAGAATAGGCAACTGACTAACAATGCCAGCACCAACTGCAAAGGTGGCTTTGGAACTTAGGAGCGCCAAGATAATCGGATCTCGGCGAGCCAAAGTCACGGCTTCTTTCATGTCGGTGATCGGCTTTATGCGTTTGCCGGATTCTGCGCCTGTCGAGTGACTCTGCATTGGCTGACGCACGAGGGCAATCAGCCCTGCCGCTACAACAAAAGTGCCGGCGTCGAACAAAAATGCTGCATTGCGACCAAACGTCTCAGAGAAAACACCACCGAGCGCGGCACCCAAGGCCAGCATGATTCCCCATGTACTTCCAAAGACTGAATTTGCAGTTCGCAAATCTTCGTCATTGTCAACCAAGTTGGGAATCGCGGCTTCACTCGCTGGCCTGACAAAAGCACCCAGCCCCGTGATCAAAGATTGTGCAACAAATGCCAACCACACCCGACTATCAGTCACTAACAACATTGTCAATGCGGCGACTCCTTGCCCTAAAGAGGCAATTATCAGGATTCGTCTGCGGTCGTATCGGTCAGCCATTGCCCCAGCAACTGGCGAGGTAAAAAATGCTGGCAATGTGAAAGCGACCAAAACCAAAGAGACCAAAAATTTAGAACCAGTCAGATCTTCTACGAGCCCGGCAAGGGCAACAAATGTGAACCAGTCGCCAAAGTATGAAATAACTTGAGCAGCAAAAACTAATCGGATTCCCCGATTGCGCCGAAGCAGAGACAGCATCAGTTGCGGCGAAGACCAGACATGCGCGATAAAACTTGCTCTGCTTGATCCATGATCTGTTGCACAAGTTCGGCGGCTGGAATCAACCCATGTATTGCGCCTGCGCCTTGACCGGCCGGCATGAACTCTTTGGACATATCTGCAATAACTCCGTCAGATGGTCCGAGGTGATTTGCTCCGGCGCGACTTGACACCAAAAACTGTTCAGGGAATGGCTGAAGTTCTTCAGGGTGTTGCTCGTAGTGTTGGGTCCAGTCATTGCGCACGACACGACATGTCTTGCCCGTGAATCCACGACTAATCACAGTGCCGTCCTCGGCAAGATCAATCAACGCCTCTTTGTATCCGCTAACAGTACGTGCTTCAGGAGTAGCGATGAATCGTGTACCGATCCAGACACCATCAGCGCCAAGCGCCAACGATGCAGCCAAACCACGTCCATCAAATAATCCCCCTGCTGCCACGACGGGAACTTTGTCACCAACTGCGTCGACAACTTGTGGAACAAGAGCCATCGTAGCGACGGTGCCAGTATGGCCCCCAGCCTCTGTGCCCTGGGCAACTACGAAGTCACAACCCGAGGCAACAGCCGCGATGGCGTGGCGAACCTTGCCGCACATTGATCCAACCAAGATGTTTTTTTTATGCAATGCGCCAACGACATCGCGCGGAACTCCGAGGCCAGCGACGTAGATACGGGCACCACCCTCGATGACGGCAGCAATGCACGCATCAACGCTGGCAGGAGAGGCCGTTAACAAATCAACCCCGAAAGGTTTTTTTGTGCGTTGTCGCACTAAAGCCATTTCTTCCACAAGTTTTGTCGCAGACATTGTAGAAGCGCCAAGTGTTCCTATTCCACCGGCTTCAGAGACTGCCGCCACTAGTTCGTGATATGAGACGCCTCCCATGCCAGCCAGCATGATTGGAACTTCAATATCGAGTAGTTCTGTCAGTCGTGTACGCACGGTCTAACCGTACCTGCCAAGTATCTGGACCCGTCAATTGGACGCGTTGTTGCCGCTAAATGCACCTGGCCTTGAAAAAAAATGGCGATGCCAGCGGCGGGGAGTCAAGATGACCGCGCGGGGTTCGTCTTCAAACATCCATCGGGCAAAGTTTCGTCGAGTCCATGAGTTTGTATTGGCAATTCGTAAAGCAGCGCGGGCTCCAACTGGTCGTGCCAAAATTTTCCCCAGGAACTTTGACATTCGATGATCGGCGAGAAGTTCTTTGTCGAGTGCCTCTGAGTAAGTTCTGCAGACATCTTGCGGCGTTGTGCCAGCAACGATGGCCTCTGCAGCGAGAATTCCGCTAAGAAGGGCTTGTCCAATGCCTTCACCTGTCAGCGTGTCGGTGGCGCATACGGCATCACCGATAAAAAGCACTCGCCCTGCACTGCGTGTTGCAGTGTCAATGCGTGCTGGAATCGGCCAGGCCGTGTGGCGTCCCTCCGGGGCAAAATTGGCACCGAGGGCTGCAGAGATGTGCGCGCGCCTCGGTAGTTCTTGCCATACCGAATTCATGAACTGCACGCTGTAATTAGCATTGCGTAAAACTCCAAAACCAAAATTTACCCGATTGCCTGGAAGCGGGAAAGACCACGCATAGCCAGGCAAAAGATCGGGCTCAAACCACACACATAATTGCTTGCTGGCAACTCCTGTGACATTGCAGAAATATTGGCGGAAGGCGTGCCACTCTCCCAGGTATGAAGTCGTACTCAGACCAAGAGCTCGTCTGACTGGAGACCACATGCCGTCTGCTGCTACTAAAAAGTCAGCAGCCATCAAACCACTTGATGTCTGAACCTCAACGCAGTCGTTGTCGTTGCGAAGAACCGACTCGAACGAAGAATTTTCCTGAACAGTAATTCCGCGGGATCGTGCCAACATTACGAGAGCGTTATCAAGATGAAGGCGCGGAGCAATGGCTGCGAACTGTCCCTTGTTGGCTGGCAGAGGTAATTGAATTTCTCGACCAGAGGGGGAACGCAACCAGGCTGAGTCGCACTGATACCAGTCGGGCACCATCTCAGGGCGTAGACCTATTTGTTCAAGTAGCCGCAATGCACCAGTTGTTAAGCCATCACCACAACATTTATCACGCGGAAACGTTGCCTTGTCAAGAACGGTCACATTGCAGCCTCGTTGTTGCAGAGTCAGGGCGCTGGCGATTCCAGCTGGGCCAGCACCAATGACAAGAACAGATTTGGACACGCCAAGTAAGGCTAGAGCGCGTCTGCGGGTGTGCTCTTGTGGAGCCTGATTCTCTAGGATGAAAGTTCATCGTTGCATCTTGGATGTGACTAGGAAGGAACTTATGGCGAAGTTGTGTGAGGGGCGTGTGGCGATTGTTACAGGCGCTGGGCGAGGTATCGGTCGGGAGCATGCCTTGAGTTTGGCCAACCACGGGGCACGACTAGTGGTGAACGATCTTGGTGGTGGCATTGACGGCAGTGGTGGAGATATTTCTCCTGCCCAGTCGGTGGTCAATGAGATTCTTGCTCTCGGTGGTGAAGCAGTTGCCAATGGCGATGACATCTCAAGTTGGGACGGCGCGCAGAGGCTGATCGACACCGCGGTGACGACTTTTGGTGATCTACATGTTGTTGTGAACAATGCTGGAATATTGCGCGACAGAATGCTTGCCAATATGAGTGAAGAAGAATGGGATGCCGTTATAAAGGTGCATCTGAAAGGAACATTTGCCCCTGCCCGATGGGCGGCCGCTTATTGGCGGGACCGCTCCAAAGTGGGTCACGCAGTAAGCGGGCGAATAATAAATACAACATCGGTGTCAGGCATCTATGGAAACATTGGGCAAACCAACTATGGCGCGGCCAAGGCTGGTATCGCAGCGTTCACCAACATTGCCGCACTTGAACTTGCTCGCTATGGAGTTACGGTCAATGCGGTCGCGCCAGTTGCACTCACCCGAATGACAGAAGGTCTCGGTGCGGCACCAGAAACAGACCTTGAACGTGACATGCGTTCACCAAAATGGATTGCACCAATTGTGACATGGCTTGCATCGGAAGAAAGTGCTGCCGTAACCGGATGTGTTTTTGAGGCAAGTGGTCAAGTATTGGCAATTGCTGAAGGTTGGCATCGAGGTCCGCGCGTTAAGCCGGTGTCAGATCCAACGCGTCTGGGTCCAATCGTCGAGCAATTGATTTCACAAGCGCGACCAAGCGCTGGCATGGATGGAGAAGAAGGTTCATATCCGCAAACTTCGCTAAAGAAATAGTCTTCAAAGTAAATACAAATATAAACAACGTCAATATCTAGTAGAAAGACAAATGAAATGGCTCTTAATCCAGAAGCAGTAGGAACCCAAGGTGATGAGTTTGAAGCATCTTGGACGAGTAAAGATGCACTCTTGTACGCCGTAGGCGTCGGTGCTGGAATCAATGAGTTGCCGTACACGACTGAAAATACCAAGGATGTAAATCAGCAAGTGCTGCCTACCTTTCCAGTTGTCATCGGTATGGCAGGTGGCGGAGCGAGTCCGATGCGAAATATTGGCACGTTCAATCCAGCGATGTTGGTACACGGACAACAAGCCGTCACTTTGCATCGTCCTCTGCCGGTGACCGGAACCGTCATGATGAAAGGTCGCATTACGGCGATGTACGATAAAGGCAAAGCGGCGGTCGTGGTGACGTCCACAGAGGCCATCGATAAAGTTGACGGCAAGCCGGTTTTTACAAATACATCCTCAGTCTTTATTCGGGGTGAAGGCGGATGGGGCGGAGAACGCGGACCGAGCGGACCTCAAAATGTTGCGCCAGACCGCGCCCCAGATCATGTTGTGTCGTATCGGACACTTCCCGAACAGGCCGTGATCTATCGCTTGAACGGTGACCGCAATCCTTTGCATAGCGATCCATCATTTGCGGCAATGGGTGGTTTTGACCAGCCGATTCTGCATGGGCTTTGTACCTATGGCTTCACGGGACGAGCATTGCTGCATTCGCTCTGTGGGGGTGACTCTGCCAAGTTCACCCATATTGAGGGTCGGTTTGCCTCTCCAGTTCTGCCTGGAGAAGAACTGACGGTTCAAATTTGGGTCACCTCTCCTGGTGAGGCTGTTTTTTCCACGCTGGTAGGGGAAAGACTCGTCATTGATCAAGGCTTGGCGCGTTTTAGGGGCTAATTCCAGTATTCTCGCAAAACCCGATAGGAATAGTCATCTATCGGCTAGGCTTGTTCAATGCTTGATATTGACACCTCAAAAGAGCGGCTAAGCCAGTCTTTAGCCCAGATTCATCAGGCCTCCAAGGATTTAGAAGAAGCCTCGCCGCAAGACATAATTCGTTACGCCCACGACTTGTTGGGTGAAGGTCTCACAGTTACTTGCAGTTTTTCTGATGCGGTACTTGCCCACGTGGCGTCCTCGGCAGTTCCTGGAATAGAGATCGTGCTACTCGACACACAGTTTCTTTTTGCCGAGACACACTGGTTTGCACTTGAGTTGCGTAATAAGTTCAATCTAAACCTGCGCGTTTTGGAGCCACTCGTGCAATCTGAAAATTTGTGGCAAACAAATCTTGAAGGTTGTTGCGCAGCCCGAAAAGTGGAGCCTCTGCAGCGGTTGCTTTCTGAGAAGACGGGTTGGGTCACTGGTGTTCGGCGTGCTGACACACCGTCTCGAAACACAACACCAGTGATTACCTATGACATTGTGCGCAATGTCATAAAAGTAAATCCTCTAGCGGCGATGTCAGATGATGATATTTCTTTGTACGAACGGATCCACGAGCTACCCGAGCACCCACTTGTCGACAAGGGTTATTCATCAATCGGATGCTGGCCCTGCACCCGTCCAGTAGGGAGTGATGAAGACAAGCGATCAGGTCGCTGGGCAGGGCAGGATAAAATTGAGTGTGGACTACACGTCTAAAAATTAGGTAAACAGTTTTACGGAAGAAGCTTCTGGTCACGTAAATATTGCAAAATCGCATCGACACCTGCTTCTACTCCTAGTTCGTCGGTGTGAATATGAATTGCTGGAGATATCGGCCTTTCGTATTCAGAGTCGATACCTGTGAAATTTGGCAGGTCACCTGCGCGCGCTTTTTTGTAGAGTCCTTTAGGGTCGCGCTTCTCGGTGACAGCAAGTGGTGCGTCAACAAAAACCTCAATGAAACTGTCTTGGCCAATCACCTCTTTAGCAGACGTCCTTTCTGACTCGAATGGGCTGATAAAGCAGGCAAGGACAAGTACTCCAGCGTTGTTCAGGATTTGTGCGACGTGACTGGCACGCCGCAAGTTTTCAATTCGATCCGCAGTTGTAAATCCCAGGTCCCTCGTCAAACCATGCCGTAGGTTGTCGCCGTCAAGGAGATATGTGCGCAAACCCATTGCATGGAGACGTATTTCAAGGGCATTTGCCAAGGTGCTTTTGCCACTACCCGACAGACCCGTAAACCATATGGTGGCACTCCGTTGTCGGTTGAGTTCTTCTCGATGATGGCGCTCAATCGAAGTCTGCTGCCAAGAAATATTTAGGTCACGGCGCAGGGAATGTCGAATCATTCCGGCTCCAACTGTTTTGCTGGTCATGCGGTCAATAATGACAAAGGCGCCAGAGTATCTGTTTTCGACATACTGGTCGAAGGCGACTGGTCTGTCGGTAGCGAGAATGCAAACAGCGATGTCATTTAGCTCAAGCGTTGAAGCCGCAAGATGTTCAAGAGTATTGACGTTGATCTTGTACTTGGGTTTATCAATCATTACACCGACCGTTTTGGTACCGATCTTGAGTAGATACGAGCGATGTGGCATCATCTCGGTCTCATCTGTCCACACCACGAATGCCTCAAACTGGGTGCCAACTTCAGGTGCAGATTCTGGGGTGCACAACAAATCACCACGGCTGATATCAATCTCGTCCGTCAGAACAATTTGAATGCTTTCCCCAGCCACAACTTGCTGGCGCTCACCATCAAAACCTGGCAACGATGCAACTCGTGAGATTCGTCCGCTTGGTTGGACTTGAATGTTGTCACCAACAGCGAGCGACCCACTGGCGACAAAACCTAAGTATCCACGAAAATCCTGATTGGGCCTACTGACAGATTGCACATACATCCGAAACGGCTTGTCATGCGTCAGTATGTGACCTTCTGTTTCTTCAAGAATTGTCAGCAGTGTTTCGCCCGTATACCAGGGCATCGCCACACTTCTCGTGGTGATGTTGTCGCCATTGAGCGCAGATACTGGGACGAACGATAAATTGGTGAAGCCAAAGTCACGTGAAAACTCGCGATATTCCTTTTCAATTGATTCAAAGACACTCGCGTCATAGTCCACAAGGTCAATTTTGTTTATAGCGACAATTACGTTGGTGATGCCCAACAGATGCACGAGAAATGTATGTCGCCTTGTTTGTGTAAGCACGCCTTTTCGGGCATCAATCAGCACAATTGCCAGGTCCGCCGTAGAAG